>Ga0302320_10019524_pt1 | contig 13585 bp, 8 predicted proteins | sample Bog_T0_3_FD_202130 | JGI IMG/M metagenome (GOLD analysis project Ga0302320, IMG submission 202130) | Peat permafrost microbial communities from Stordalen Mire near Abisko, Sweden - Bog_T0_3 | ecosystem: Environmental > Terrestrial > Soil > Wetlands > Peat | place: Sweden: Abisko, Stordalen Mire...
ACGAACTGGTCAGCAAGTTAACCCACACACCGCTGGCACTCGCGGCTTGATTATGAATACGTCACCGAATTTACGCCCCAGAGCACTAAGGATGCAACAACCGGAAGTATGAATTACCGGCAGCCCCCGCTATCGTAAGGCTTTTGTTCGTGCCGTTGTCGGCAAGTTGGTAACCGCCATAACCGCTGGGCAACCAGGTATTATTCGTGAGATTGGCACTCTGCTGCAGTGACCAGCCCGCCGAAGCCGACGGCCATGACACTAGCGACCCGATATTCGTCTGCTTGATCGTCACGACGGGCCGTGCCGACGCTGCGGGGAAAACCGTTCTAGACGAAGCAAATTTCCATCCGGGTTCGCGGGCGGCTAAGCCAACAATTCAGTTCAACCACAGATGGACCCAGATGAACACAGATAAAACCGGAGTGGAAAGGCCGGTCCAAGCGAGGTCGAACCGGGCACTGATTGGTGCAGACGATTTTTGCGGCCCTGAAATATCTCCGCATCTGTGTCCATCCGTGGTTGAAGTTCAGTTCACCTGCATCGTTTGCTAAGACGCGTTTTCAATATTTTTTTGGTTGTCTGGGGTCTGAAATGCGAGCGGAAGGCGCTGTTCGCGCTGGCTGTACGCCTCGCACTGCGGCTATAGTAACGATGCCATTGAAATCAATCCCAACCAACCAGACGTCCTCAACGGATGCAGTCGCGGAAATCATCGCTTATCACGACCGGACCAAGCATCAACCCGAACGTTACGCCCGAGGACCGCACGGTCTCGACTGGGCGACTCAACCAGACCCATTCCGCAGGTTCACCGGCGCACCGGTGTTTCAACTGCCGTTGGCCGGCGCGGACGTCACGCCCCCGGCGGCTGTCTTGTTTGGCGCGTCAAAAGTGGCGGCGCGACCGCTGACCTTGGAGTCTGTCGGTTTGTTCTTTGAATTGTCCCTGGGGCTTTCGGCGCGCAAGGAGATTACCGGCTCGGGCTGGTATTTGCGGATGAATCCCTCCAGCGGCAATCTGCATCCTACGGAAGCCTACGCCTTGCTGCCCACCCTCGAAGGGTTTCCCGGTGGGGCGGGAGTTTATCACTACGCGCCGCTTCAGCATGTGTTGGAGCAACGGGCGCGGAGGCCGCAAGACGCCCGGTCCGATGCCGACGGCTTTTATGTCGGGCTGACCTCCATTACCTGGCGCGAGGCGTGGAAATATGGTGAACGGGCCTTCCGCTACTGCCAGCATGACATCGGCCACGCGCTGGCGGCGCTACGGTTCGCAGCCGCCACGCTGGGCTGGCGGGTTCAACTCCTGCCGGACTGGACTGACGCCTCGATCGCCGAGTTGCTGGGCCTGGATCGCGCGGAAGATTTTGCAGATGCCGAGCGGGAAACTCCCGAATTGCTCCTCCAGATAATCTTCAACGACACAACCTCCACGGCCCTTGCACCAGACCCCGCCAGCGCCATCGGATGGTATGGACGCGCCAACCGGCTGAGTGATTCCCATGTGGAATGGCGGGTAATTGATGGTGCCATTCAAGCCTCCGAACGGGTGGCCGCGAGTCCCAATCAAGCAAAAGCAAACGATTTTGCTGAATCGCCACCGGTGCCACCCGCTTCCAAACATTCCGCAGGCAAACTCATTCGCCAGCGGCGCAGCGCGGTGGATTTTGACGGCGCAACCACCATTTCGCGGGACACCTTCCTGGCCATTTTCGACACCACGCTGCCACGCAAGGCAGCGCCTCCGTTCGATGCGTGGCCGTTTCCGCCGCGTTTGCATCTGATTTTATTTGTGCACCGGGTGATCGGCCTGGAACCCGGAATGTATCTGTGGCTGCGCGCCCCGGCTGATGCGGAGGCTTTGCGACGGTCCTTCCACGAAAAGTTCACGTGGGAAACGGTCGCGGATTCCGCGCCGCTGTACCGGCTGGCAGGCGGCGACCTGCGTGATTTTGCGCGGACGCTTTCTTGCCATCAGGATATCGCCGCCGACGGCGCCTTCAGCCTTGGCATGCTGGCGCGGTTCGAGCCCACCTTACGGGAACGCGGCGCGGCGGCGTATCGCGAATTGTTTTGGGAAGCGGGAATGATCGGCCAGGCCCTTTATTTGGCTGCGGAGATGGCCGGAGTTCGCGGCACTGGTATTGGTTGTTACTTTGACGATGTCTTGCACCGCGCGCTCGGCCTCGCCGGCCACGATTGGCAGAGCCTGTATCACTTCACCATTGGCGGTCCGGTCGAAGACCCCCGCCTGCGCACACTTCCACCCTACGCGCACCTTGCGCGTGGCGCGTGACGGCGGGCCGGTCTAACGCCAGGGCTGGCCAAATCGTTTCGGCACGAATTTTCTATGGCATCCAGACTGCCCGCCAAAATTCAACCGGCGCGGCAACACTGTTTGTCTGGCTCCAGACTGTGCCGGAAAGAAGGTTGGTCGCGACCGGGACCCACGAGGTCAAATTAGTCGCCCCCAGAAGGACATAGCGGACATTGGGCTGGCCTTGCACGTGCAATTGATACTGCCCGCCCGCCACCAATTGAACCGAGAGTTCCGGCGCGGCCGGCGGAATGGTCAGGAGTGTGACGGAATAGGGCGGGAATGACGCCGTAAAGTTCGTGCCGGTGACAGCTAGGTAATTTGTCCCAATGTCCTGGGCGCCGGGAACGATTGAATTGGTCCGCGTGGCTTCGTCCTGTGCGATGCCAAAGGTGCGCACCAAGGCATTGGTCCACGGTATGTAATTCGTCAACGCCAGTTGCGCTGAAAATGTCGTGTAGCGGTCCTTGTTGATGACCAGCACCGCCAGTGCGCCGTCGGCCTTGCGTGCGGCATAGGAGGTCAGGAGCGCGTAATCCGAAGATGCGTTCAGCACCGTGTCACCGGTCTGCGCAAAAAAATTCATGAGCTTGAACGTGTAATAGACGGGATGGCGGGTATTTAATCCGTTGATGACGCCCAGATCTCCATAGCTGCGCCAGCCATAGAGCGCGGAATCGAAGTCGCCGTTGGTATCCGTGCCGTTTCTCAAATCCCACCAGATGAAGCCGTTGAATTCTGTCTTCATCAATTGCGCGAGGCTGTCGGCCAGGTAAATACCGTTGACGATACTGGTGGATTGTTTGCCCGGGTCGCCCGCGTCGGAGTTGTTCTCGGTGCAAATCAATTCGATGTTCGTTCCCCCGCTGCCAAAGTAATCCGAAATCTGCTGGCGCAAATCCGCCGCGTCCCCCGGCCAGTTCCCGGAATCGAGCAGCAGCGCCTGGTCCGCATCCACGTCGTATTCGGGGTAAACGTGATGGATCAAGAAATCCGGCGTGACGCCCAATGATTTCAGCGTGGACAGCAGGATGGGTGTCCAGCCGTAATTCGTTACGCCCGTGCGTGAGTTATAAGCAAAGTGAGTGGCGTTGTTGGAATAAGTGTTCTCGCCCGGAGCGGCCACCACACCAATCTTGATGGTCGGGTCGGCGGCCCGCATCTGCGCGATATAGTCGCGGGCGCGATGGGCGTAAGTATAGGGATCATTCGGAAGGCTGTTGGAGTCGGTCTCCCAGGTGCCGTAGCATTCGTTTCCAATTTCCCAATATTTGAAGCCCAGATGGTTGGTGACGTTGGCTGATTTCACCCAAGCGGCAGCTTCGTTGCTGGTGCCCATGCCGTAGTTCACAGTAATCATCGCCTGTGCGCCCACGTTGGTGGCGACATGGATGAAGCTGTTGAAGGACGTCCCCCATTTTACCCAGGTCTGGTGCTGTCCATCCCAGCTTGAATTGCTCGTCCAATGATAGGTGTCCGAAAGGGACCCGCCGGGGAAGCGCAGGATTTTCGTGCCGGCTTCAGCCAAAGCCTCTGTCGTGGTGGGCGTATCAAAATTTCCATCCCAGACGGCGGTGTTCAAACCGAACCAGCGGGCGTCGGCCGGGCGCAGAGCCTGGCTGGCATCAATTTTCAAATGCACCGGCGAGGGCGGAACCGCGGTCAGGTTCAGATCGTCCATATAAAACGCATTGGTTGAGCCGGAGCCTGTCAGTTGAAAATTCCATCGGCTCAAATTCGTGACTCCGGCCGCGCCCAGCGAACTCAAAGGGATAAAGAATTGTTTCCAGATATTACCGCCCGGCAGCGCCGGCAGCGTATACGCGGGAGTGGACAAGCTGGCGTTGTCATACTGGAGATAGATTTGAATGACCTGACCGCCGTTTGAACCGCCACAGAACCAGAAGTTCAAATTCGTGTAAGGCGCGGGATTAAAATCGGAGTGCCAGAAAGAAAGGGCATTCCAAGCCCCGCCGTCAGAAGAAACGGAATCGGCGCCGGAATGAACTGGATTCGTGCAAGTCAGGCTGTCGCCGCCCCAGCTCCAATCTTGGAAACCGTTGTCCAACTGGTCGGAATAAATGGAATAATTGGTTTGGGCCGCGGTCTTGCCCAAAAACAGAGCAAGCACGGCACAAAGGACAATTCGGTCCAAACTTAAACCAAATGGCATCGCCCGATACACTAACATGGAACTCCAGTGATGTCTTGGTGCAACTGGAGGTTTGATATTTGGCCGGGCCTTACGGTTTGGCCAGTGTCACCGAAGGGCCGTGGTCAGAGGCGCCAGATAGAGTAAATCCACGTTGCCAGCCTGTACAGTGGCGCCTCCTCCGCCCGCACCATGCTGCAAGGAGGGATTTGGAGAATACGTGCTCGGATCCTGCCACTTGTGGACAATGGAATGGCCATCAGCAAAGGCGAGCCCGCCGGCTCCGCCGTGGAGGCCGGTCGGATAATCAATTAGATAAGTGGCGGTGGGCGTTGCCAGCCCTGCGACTGCAAAGGAACCGTCGTTGATAGTGATGGGATTCTCATCCATGAATACCCAGGTATTGGCCGGCCCAGGCCTGGTGAAAGAAGTCATTTTTCCATAGGTCAGCCAAGTTGTTTGGCTGGCATTATAGGCGGCACCCGGCAACCAACCGCCCTGAACCGGAGAACCGAGCGACGGTGAGCCATTTTTATAGAACGCGCTGAAGGTGGTACCGACCGCCGAATTCATCGAAAAGCTACGTGCATGGACCTGATTTCCTGAATAAGTGTCAATATAGTTGTCGGCCGGACAATGATAAACAGCTTTGCTGGGAAGGTATGGGGAAAGCACGGTGTTTGGATCTAACATCTCACTTACACCTGTAACCGTAAGCTGCTTATCGACCGCGTCCAAGGGTTCTATCATGCTTCCAACCACCCAATTTTTCTGCTCGGCCTGGGTGGCAGCCGATTCGCCGAAATAGCTTGTCTTCCAGTCATAATCATTGGGTGGCAGCAGGTCATTGTTGTCGTTGCTGTACATGATCCATGCCGTCGCCATTTGCTTGGTATTGCTCATGCAGGAAATGCTTTGTGCCTTCTGTTTGGCTTTCGTCAATGCCGGCAGGAGCAAGGCAGCAAGAATGGCAATAATAGCAATGACTACGAGTAATTCAATTAAAGTAAAGCCGTATTCGCAAGGTTGAGCTCCCGGTATTTTAGCGTTAGATTTCATCGGCTTCACAAATTGTTTCATTTATTTTTTTCTATTCACCGGAGCAGCAGGCGCCAGTTTTGGCCGGCGCCTGCCGTGATGCTTTACATTTTGCCCAGACCCCGTTTCATTGAATGGTTATGGATGAACTTGTTCCGGACGTGATGGTTGGGGTTGTGGTGTCCGCGCCTGTGACCGTCCAACTGCCCGAGTCAAAATAAACTTGCACTGTAACCGTGCCGCCCGCCAAAGTCGGGAGGGGATTGGTAAAGGTAGCCGTACTATCACTGCTGGTCAGACTAATTGCGTCTGTGGAACTCACGATATGAAAAGTTGAGTCAACCAGGTTAATCGTCACGTTAACTCCGTCAGATGTTGTGAAGCCGGTTGTTGGCGTTCCGGTTTTACCCGTCAGGGTATTGGGTGCGTTGGTTTCACCCGGCAGCAGTATCTGAAGTTGCGTAGGCACGCGCTTGACGAGCTCAAAAAACGCAGTCGGACCGGCGGGGATTTCGTTGGTGGCCAGGAGTTGCGACCGCACGCCCACCATCGTCAGTTTCGGTCCCAAGGATGGCGAAGCCCAGGCGAACGGGTTGCCCAAGGTAGCCGCGTCCTGAAGACTAAAGCTCGAATCGGGCAGGGTCCACGTCGCCCACAAAGCCGAGCCAGCGGGGGCCACGAATACGCCCAAGGGGCCGGACGCGGCGCTGGTGTTCCAGACGTTGGTGGTGTCCAGTACCGAATCCGTCAGGAAGTTCTCGCTAAACGGTTCCGCTGTGTTGGAAACTGCGAAATTGGAATAAACCACCGCTTGATCGATCGCATCCGCGTTGTTTGCCTGCATGCCCAGATAAACGTAGAACCCGGGACTGGTTTGCTCCGCGAAGTAACCAATGTTGTAAGGCGGAATGACAAAGTTCGTGCTGCTGCCGTTGGGAGCGATAATGCTTCCGTTGGTGTCGGAAGTAAATTTAACGGTCCAAGTGCCGAGAATGCCGCCCGACGTAGTCAAACTGGCGAGATTGCCACTTTCGAGGTAATTAGGAGTGACTCCGTTCCAACTGCCAGGATCATTAGTATAATAACCCCGGGTTTCATTGCCGCCACTGTACATGGCTTGCTGGTGATCCTCATTGACCTTGTATTGGAAATGCGCGGTGGCGCTGGTGGTGCTGCCTTGCAGATAGAAGAGGGCGACGTTGGTCTCATTCCAGTCGGGCGCATTGTCCAGATAAGCCGGATTGGGAATCAAAAACATCCACGCCTCGCAGTTGACGGATTTCGGATAACCCGCAATGGTGAACGAATAGGTGACCGGATTGGCCGGCGTGGCCTGGCCCACCCAACTCAAACCTGAGTTTTGGCGCAAAACGGCCGATTGCCGGTCATAGAGGCTGCCCTCAGTGCTCGCGAATACATTCAAGCCGGGTGTGGCCTTGGTGACGGGGCTGAGGATGGGCGGAGGAACAACATCCACGGCTGCCGGTTGAAAGGTGATGTCATCCACCCAGAACTGCACGGTGCCGCTCCACGGAGTCGTGTGATACGCGTCAAAGATAATGGAACCGATGCTATCAATATAAGGTATGGTAGAGCTGACGGGGAAATTTAGGTGTACCCAACCGTTGGAAGCCGCGTTGGGGATCTGTACTGAGGGCAAGGCGTGCAGGCCATTGCCGGACCAGTCGTATTGGCCAAGGTGATTGTCATTTAACTCCATCGTCAGTCCGCCCAGGTTGGCATTAAAGTCACTGATGCTCATCGAGCTGTTCGTGTCCCATTTGATCCACAATGACAAATTGGTATACAGGGTCAAATCGTAGGCCGTTCCATTGTCCCAATCATTTCCAGAAAAGGAATTAACATCAAAAATGTGGTCGTTGGAGGTGTTTTTGGCGATGTACAAGGACCCGCCGCCGTCTCCCGTGTGATCTTGGCTGGAATCCCAAGACAGCGTTGAACCGCCATACCAGTCCCAGACGCCGTTGATGTTGGAATCATACGTATTTACAGTTATTACCGGCTTGCCGATGCAAACCGACACCGACAATGCCAGTGCGAGTGCGGCCAGGCCCAGGCAGGCGTGTTTTGTGACGTTCATTGGTTTCATAATGTGCTTGTTGGGTTGCGTTGATTGCTTGTTTTCTCGTGACCAGACCGGCGACTGCTGCGGAAAGGACTTGCGGTTACTTCCTCCTGCCATGAAGGGCTGCCGATATAAATGAAACAAACCGGTTGGGTGTTCATGGGCATTTGGATTTTCGCGGTCAATATGGATTCGATTCCCCGAATTGTCATGTCCTCAAAACATGCTACATTTCCATGGAGAATCCCCTCAGTCGCCGGTGGCGACGGTCCACATGCCCTTGGGGGTGGTTAAAGTGCCGGTGCCAATGGTTTGCTCCACCTTGAGGGCTTCCACGTGGCCGTCGCAAAACGCATAGTTGAAGCGGTTCTTATGAGCCTTATATAACAACGCCCCTTGATTGACCCCGGAGGAAGAAGCCGGATTTTGCGCTCCGGAGGTATCAATTTGGTATAAATCATTCGCTGAGGTGGATTCCGGTCCCAGGCACATGCACGTCCAAATATTGCCCGCGCATTGCTGACCGCTCGTGTTTTCGCAGAGGAGAATGGTTCCGGCGGGGTCGCGGATGACGGTGGATTTATAACCCGGCGCATCCCAGTCGGCCCCAGCCCCGGAGTTGGGATCCTGCCAAAAGATGCCGATATTCAGCATGCCGGGCTGGTTCAAGTTTGGCAGTCCGGCCGACGGACTCCGCTGAAAGTCCCCGGTGGCCCCTTGAGTCGTTCCTACGCCGACCATCGCGTAAGAGCGCAAGGCAAACGTGCCTTGGATCCAGCTCACTTTCGGAAACTGGTCGGCGGGGCACACCAGAAAATTTGCGACATTTCCGTCCAAGATATAACCCAGGCTCAGGTCTGCATCGGACAAATGCCCCCCGTAATACTTGTTGAGATAGCTGTCCCAGGAAATCTCCATGGAGGGAGCGGTATCAGAACCACTCGCCCAGCCCGCCGGCGGCATCATGTCGTTGTGGTCGCTGGCAAACACTTGAAAACCGAGGCCGCACTGGCGCATGTTATTTAAGCACTGCATGCGTTGTGCCCGGGCCTTGGCGCTGGCCAGCGCCGGCAATAACATCGCCGCCAAAATGGCGATGATCGCGATCACCACCAGCAATTCGATCAGGGTGAACCCGCTCCGGCGGATTCGATACGGGTAGAGGTGGTTGGTTTTCATCGGGAACGGTTTCTAACGGTCAACAAGATTGACGTGCATGTCCTTGCCCAGGCTGTATTTCTTGCCGGCCGGCGGTGGCGGGATGGTGACATTTGCTGTGGCGGCAAATTCCTCAAAGCTGGCAGGCCGGCGGTGATTGGCTACAATCCAGCGGATGACGCAACGCTGTAATTCCGACATATCCGCCTGGCCATCCGGTTGTGCCACTGTGGTGACGGGTTGTGCGACTGGCGTCGGCGTCGGCTGCACCGGCGCGGGCTGGCCCGGGGCGTCCGCGACCTGGGCGGGGGGAGTTGTCGAGGCCTGCGGCTGCTCCTTTTTGCCGCAGCTTGCGACAACCAATCCCATGACTCCAATCAAGATCGCGAACCACTGGTACGTTCCGCCCGGCGAGGATCTGGTGGGCGCCGGTTTCGGCTTTCTAAACAAGACAATTCGGGTCATGAACAGGATTTGTTGGCGATGCAGACAAAATAGACCCGTTCCCGGCCATTGTAATGTCCTCAATAATGTGGACACGCCATGTCCATGCTTTTCGTGCAATATGCGCGGGTCGCCATCATCCCCAAAATGCGCTCGCATCGTTTCATATTAGTTTCAGCCATTGTTGCGGGTGTTTGCTTTTGGTTTTCGCAGGCGCACGTTTCGGCGGCGGCAACCAACAACCTTGCCTGGTCTGACATCCGCCCGCTCGGCGTGGAAGGCCGCGGCTGGACCGATACGAAGGAGTTTTACGACCGTCTGCCCGCCAAGGCTGAAGGCGTGGTCCGCCAACCCGTTTGGGATCTGAGCCACGACTCCGCAGGCCTGTGTGTGCGGTTTGTGACCGACGCCACCGAAATTCACGCGCGTTGGGCGCTGAGGGATTCCTGGCTCTACCAGCCCAACGCCACCGCCATCTGCGTGAGCGGCCTGGACCTCTACGTGAAGGTGGATGCCGGCTGGCATTGGCTGGCCGTGGGCATTCCAAAATCGCAAACCAATGACGTAACGCTCGTGGAAAAGCTGATTCCCGGCAAACGGGAATATCTATTATACTTGCCGCTGTACAATGGAACGAAGTTTGTTGAACTCGGCATTCCGACGAATTGCGTCATCGAAAAGGCCCCCGCCTGGGGACCGGGCGAGCGCAAGCCCATCGTGTTTTACGGCACCTCCATTTTGCAGGGGCTTTCCGCCTCGCGCCCGGGGATGGTGCATAGTGCGATCCTGCAGCGCAAATTCAACTGGCCGGTCATCAACCTCGGCTTCTCCGGCAATGGCAAGATGGAGCCGGCAATGGCCGACCTGCTGGCGGAATTGGATCCATCGGTTTATGTCATTGATTGCCTGCCAAACATGGTTGCCGATGAAATCACCGAGCGCGCCGGGCCGCTCGTGAAAAAACTGCGCGCTGCCCATCCCCGCACACCCATCGTGCTCGTGGAGGATCGAACAATGCAGGATTCATTTCTCATTGAAGGCCGCATGGAATGGTATCACCTGAGAGACCGCGCCGCATTGAAGGCCGTGTTCGACCAGTTGCAAAGCGACGGCATCAAGAACTTGTATTACATTCCGGGCGGACATCTTTTTGGGGACGACGGTGAAGGCAGCACCGATGGCTCGCATCCCAACGACCTTGGATTTACGCGCCAGGCGGAGATCTTCGCCCAAGTCCTGGCACCACTTTTGAAAACAGAAGACCAAAAATGAAAAACCCTCCCCTTACAGTTACCATCGCAACCGCACTTCTCATCTCCATGACCAATATCCTCCACGCCGTCCCGCTGTCCGGGCACGAACCCGAAACCGAGGCCCTGCTGGCGCAGATGACGCTCGATGAAAAAATCGGCCAGATGGTGCAGGTGGACTCCGCCGCGCTGAAGAACAAGGAGGATGTGAAGACGTATTTTCTTGGGTCCGTCTTGTCCGGCGGCAATTCCGATCCGGACAACGGCAACACGGCCCAGGACTGGCTTAAATTTACGGACAGTTTTCAAACTTATGCACTGCAGACGCGGTTAAAAATTCCCATTTTGTACGGCATTGACGCCGTTCACGGACACAACAACATAGATGGCGCCACGGTGTTTCCGCATAACATCGGCCTGGGTGCCACGCGCGACGCGAAGTTGATCGAACGCGCCGAACGCGTGACCGCCGGGGAAGTCGCCGGCACCGGCATCCGCTGGGCGTTCGCGCCCTGCGTGACGGTGCCGCAAAACCCGCGCTGGGGCCGCACGTACGAAGGCTACAGCGATAATACCGCGCTCGTTACCAAGCTGGGCGCGGCAGCCGTCATTGGCCTGCAGGGCGAAAAACTTTCCGCCGAGCCCACGTCGGTTTTGGCCTGCGCCAAACATTTCATCGGGGATGGTGGAACGGAAAACGGCATTGACCAGGGCAACACCATTTGCGATGAGGCGACGCTGCGGAAACTTTATCTGCCGCCTTATGTGGCTGCCATCAAGGCGGGCGTCGGCTCCATCATGGTTTCGTACAACAGTTGGAACGGCGCGAAAATGCACGGCAACCGGCATCTGCTCACGGACATGTTGAAGAACGAGCTCGGATTCCGCGGTTTTCTGGTGTCCGACTGGGCGGCCATTGACCAGATTGATTCAAATAATTACCGGCACTGCATCGAAGAATCCATCAACGCCGGCCTGGACATGATCATGATCCCCAACGGCCCGGACAAACCAAACAACTATGTCCAGTTCATCAATGACTTGAAAGCGCTTGTTGCCGAAGGGAAAGTCCCGCAATCCCGCGTGGACGACGCGGTGCGCCGAATTCTCCGGGTTAAAATCCAAATGGGACTGTTCCAAACCACCGCCACTGATCCCGCGCTGACCGCCGCAGTCGGCTCGCCGGAGCATCGCGAAGTGGCCCGCCAGTGCGTGCGCGAATCACTGGTGCTGCTCAAGAACGATAACCATTGCCTGCCCCTGTCCAAAAAAATCAGCCGCCTGGCCGTTGTCGGCGTGGGTGCGGATGATTTGGGAATTCAATGTGGCGGCTGGACGGTGGACTGGCAGGGTGGCCGCGGCAATGTCACCCGCGGCGGCACCACGCTGCTCGCCGCCCTCAAGCAGACCGTTTCACCGGAAACCCAAATCACATTTTCCCCCGATGGCAGCGATTTGAAAAATGCGGATGCCATTATCGCTGTGGTGGGCGAACTGCCCTACGCGGAAATGAAAGGCGACCGCGAGCATTTGGATTTGTCGCCGGAGGACATCGCCCTGATCGCCCGGGCGAAGGCAACCGGGGCGCCGGTGGTGACAATTCTATACTCGGGCCGGCCCCTGAATTTGGGTTCGGCGCTGGAGGACAGTACCGCGTTCGTGGCCGCGTGGCTGCCTGGCAGTGAGGGCTTGGGGATGACGGATGTTCTGTTTGGCAGTCAGAAATTTACCGGGAAACTCCCGCGCGTCTGGCCGGCGGACAACGGCCATCTGGTCACCGGCGACCCCGGCGTGAAGCCCCAGTTCCCGTTTGGCTTCGGCCTCACGGACTAATTGTGCGTTCATTAGAGCAACCCCAAAAACTGAAACATTCCACATTCATGTCCCAAGGGTATTCATTCGCACCTTCCTTCGATGTTGGGCGTTGAATGTTGAATGTTTCGTTCCCAATGCCTGCCGGTTTAGCTTGCCCGGGATTTTGATGCTGACCAGTATTCCGCCATGTTCAACCAAATCCAAAACCCGCCAAGTTGGGTTTTGCGGCTCCGCCGCATGCTCTTGGCCGGCTCGGTTTTCGGTTTGGTCATGGGGAGCATGTTATCCGTCGCGGAATCGGGCAGCCCGGATTTTTTCCTGCGTTCCTGGAACACGGACAAGGGCCTGCCGGACAATACCGTAACGGCCATCGTCCAGACCCGCGACGGTTATCTCTGGCTGGCAACCTACGCCGGCTTGGCGCGGTTCGACGGCGTGCGTTTTACAATTTTCAGCAGCGCCAACACTCCGGCCTTGCAAAGTGACCGGTTGACCAGCCTGTTTGAGGACAAAGAAGGCAACCTTTGGATCGGCCATGAACGCGGCGACTTGACGCGCTATCACGAAGGAAAATTTGAATCGTTCAACTTTCATGAAACCGGCGTGCGCCGAAAAATTTCCGCCATCGGGGCGGACGAAACCGGCGACATCTGGATGTTGAACGAGGAAGGCACGCTGACCCGCGTGCGCGACGGCGTCAGTTGCGCGCTGCCCAACGATAATGGGATATCGGCCATGGCCCAGGATGGCAGCGGGCGGCTGTGGGTGGCCAGCGGCGGCAAACTGGCGCCCTTGAAAGATGGCAAACTGATTCCCCTCAGCGAAACCAACGATTTCGTGGGTTACTACGTCTATGGGGTCTGCGCCAGCCACGATGGCGGCCTCTGGATTGCCAGCGATGGTCGCGTGCGAAAAAGGAAGGACAAACAATGGACCGAGGATATTGGCGCCAATCCGTGCGTCACCATGATCACAGCCATGCGCGAGACAGCGTCCGGGGATGTGGCACTGGGCGCGGTTGGCAGCGGGCTTTATATTTTAACGCCAAAAAGTGGACTGCTCCATTTTGGCCGCGCGGAGGATTTTCCACACGATTGGATCCGCTGTTTGTGTGAGGATCGGGAAGGCACGCTCTGGACCGGGGCGGGAAACGGTGGCCTGGTGGCGTTGCGCCCGAGCAGCGTGAAAATGTTCGCGCCGCCGGATCATTGGCAGGGCCGTGTGCCGCTGTCCACCACGGTGTCGCACGACGGCGCAGTCTGGGTCACGACGGAAGGAGCCGGCCTTTATCAATTTGTCAACGGCCTCTGGAATCATTTCGAC
>Ga0302320_10019525_pt1 | contig 13584 bp, 7 predicted proteins | sample Bog_T0_3_FD_202130 | JGI IMG/M metagenome (GOLD analysis project Ga0302320, IMG submission 202130) | Peat permafrost microbial communities from Stordalen Mire near Abisko, Sweden - Bog_T0_3 | ecosystem: Environmental > Terrestrial > Soil > Wetlands > Peat | place: Sweden: Abisko, Stordalen Mire...
TCCGCGCGGGTCCCCCAGGACCCGCTTCCGGACGGCGTCACAGAGGCCGCGCCGAGGCAAGACGACCAAACGGCCGACGTGGGCGTCGGCCCCCATTTCCGGAGGTGGCCTGGGGGTCCGTCCCACCACGAATCAAGCCCTCACGTCAGGTTCCGGCGGCTTCAGCCGCAACCCGACATTCAGTCGGAACCCAAACCACCGCCTTATAGGCGGTGGTTGTTTAGCGCCGCGGCCGCGCGGGCTGCTCAGTCTGTGGCGGAGCGGGGTGAGTCCGGGGCGGGTACTTGGAGGACGCCTGGAAAAAGAGCTGGTTGAGAACGCCCGCCTGCTGGGGCCTGAGTGAACCGCCAGACCAGGCCGTAAGCACCCCGAAGTCGGGGACGTTGCCCCCGTTCTCACTGACCGCCCAAACCCACCAATCCCAGGAGATTCCTTGCTGGCCGGCGCTAAAGGTAGGGCCTCCGGGAGCCGTGCCATTCATGTAGCTGACGAACGCGGCCGCCCACGCCTGCGAGTCCGCCGTGGCCAGCCAGTCGCCGCACTCGCCGATGAAGACGGGCGCGATTCCCTGTTGCACGATGAAGCCCCAAATTGTGTTCATCCGATTGATCCAGTTCGGGCCGTAATCCGCCGGGACAGCGCTCACCTCGTGGGGATAGACATGCGCCGAGTAGACGACCTTGTTAGGAATGTTCAACGTAACAGGCCAGCCGGTGACGCCCCGCAGGTCGCCTTCATAGGCGCCAGCCGGGTAGTTCTGCACGCCCTCGGCAATGATCAACGGTCTCGGATCGACGGCATGGATCGCGTTGCCGACCCGGATGTACATCGCTCGAATGTCCGTGTTGGACCCTGCTGCGCCGCTGTAGCCGCCCCAGGTCGTCAGCCCCGCATGCGGCTCGTTGATCAGATCGTAGCCCAGAATGGCGGGTTTGTCCTTCCACCGCGTCGCCAGGCTCACCCAGGCCTGTTGGAAATCGGCGTCGCTGATCGTGCCGGTGTTCTTCCCGCCGTCGGTTCCATCCGATGCGCCGCCCTTGTCGTACCAGAGACCATTGACCGGCGCCGTGCCCCAATTGTCCTGCGTGCCGTGCCCGCCTTCATCGTTGTGGATGTCCACGATGACCCGCAGGCCAATCACGCCGGCGTAGTCGATCACGTTGTCGAGCGTATTGAGATAGCCGCCGGTGTTGTCGAGCACGCCCCGCGCGAAGCTCAGGACTCGCATGCAGTTGAAGCCCAGGCGAACCATGTCCGACATGGTGGTTTGATAGGAAACCTGGTCGAGCCCCTCAAGCGCCGGATTGACGCCGTTCCCGCCGTTCCAACCAACGCACGAGAGGCGCTGCGGGTTGCCGGCGCTATCGACGATCTGGTTGCCCTTTGTGAAGAACGCGCCCGGGGACAGAAGGCTGCCGATGGCCCGGACCGGCCCCGCCATCAGGAGCAGAGCGGCGCATGTGGCAAGTACGTGGTATCTCATGGAATCAGTCCACCAATCAACGATTTGCGGCCGACACGCTCCAGCGCCGGCCCGAGGGTGTGGCTCAGCGATGAGGTGTCGCCACTGGCGGTCTGATTCTACGCCATCGATGGGACCGCGGACCAGCATCGTCTCCAAGGGATGAAACTGCGTGGGAAACGTCGCAGGACCCGGCCCTTTGTTGCATGCCCGGCATCTCACTGCTAAACAACCACTGCCTATAAGGCGGTGGGTTGGGTTCCGACTGAAAGCCGGGTTGCGGCTGAAGCCGCCGGAACCTGACGTGAGGGCGTGATTCGTGGTGGCATAGGCGTTAAATTAAGAGCATTTCCCAGTGGAAATGTTTCAATTGGCGTGCATTTGAGGGGTACGAAATCGGCCAGTTGGGGCCTTATTTTAACGCCCATGATTCGTGGTGGGACGGACCCCCAGGCCACCTCCGGAAATGGGGGCCGACGCCCACGTCGGCCGTTTGGTCGTCTTGCCTCGGCGCGGCCTCTGTGACGCCGTCCGGAAGCGGGTCCTGGGGGTCCGCCCCACCAACGCGCAGTTGGCTGAAAGCTGACCGCCTGAAAGGCGGTGGGTTTAGACCTGGAAGCTGGAACTAAAAACGTTCCGTAAGCAGGCACAAGCCGCCTGGACCGGATTGTCCATGGAGCAGATGATGGATGAACTCAGATCAGAGCCTGCGGCGCTGGCGACGATATAATGGCCCGCAGTGCTGCATGATTGGGCGCCTTGGCCGGAGCCTCTTCGTTGAGAGGACCGCGCCGGCCTTTTCGTCCTTCAGCCGGATGGGGAGAGTTGAGAGGCTATGAAAACGACCGCGGCCGTGGTTCTGATGATGGGATTTGCAATCCAGGCGCAAGATTACACTCGCGGCATAGGGGTTTATCCCGGGAGCCCGAATGAAGAGTTCGTGCCGCGGATTCGCATCGATTCCGCGTCCTATCGCAATCTCGCGTTGCACCGTCCCGCTTACCACTCCAGCAGCTACGACTACAACCTGACCGCTCAACTCGTCACCGATGGCATCAAGGATACCCGGCTACCCCGCTGGGAGGCTGTCTCGACCAGCCTGCAGGGCGCGCTCAAGAAGAACGAGCGCCAGTGGATGTTCGATCAGAATCCCATCACCAATATTGAGATCAAGGGGAAAACGGCCTGGGTAGAAGTGCAATTGGCCGGCGGAGACGCCGCTTTCGATTTGGACCGTATCGACATCGAAGCGCGGGCACAGTCCTGGGGCACTCAGTCGAAGAGTTGGACCTGCGTCGTCTCCGGCTCGGACGACGCGCAGACCTGGAAGGAATTGGGGAGCACGACGAATCCGCCCAAGCCCAAGGAGGCCATGAGCCCCTCCGTCGCTTCCGTGGTTTTCGCGGCGCCCTCGCGGAGCCGCTTCTACCGCTTTGAATTCGAGGCCCAGAGCGAGACTACCTGGGCCGTCGGCGACTTCTCGTTTTTCCATGATGGCAAGCGGCTGGGCATCGGCGGGCCGCACGATTTCACCAGCGCCTGGATGAGCGAAGGCAAAGACCAGGAATGGGTCTACGTCGATCTCGGTGCGGTCTGCCGTTTTGATCGCGTAGTGCTTTCCTGGATCCGGCGCGCCGCCGAGGGTTCGATCCAGGTTTCGGGCGATGCGGAGAATTGGACCACGGTCCAGGCTTTGCCCGCCTCCGGCAGCGCTTCCGACGACGTCAAGCTGGCCAAGCCCGCGCAGGGCCGTTACGTCCGTGTTCTGATGACCCGTCCGGCATCGCCCGAGGGCTACGTGCTAAGCGAGCTGGAAGTCTACGGCCGGGGCGGTCCTGTCGCCGAGCCGAAACCGGTGCCTGCCGCGCAAGCCAATGGCCGCATCGATCTCGCTGGCGGCGCCTGGCGTCTGCAGCGCGACTCAGAGGTGCGAGCGAGTGGCGACGCCCTGTCTAAGCCAGGCTATACCGACTCCGATTGGCTCATTGCCACGGTTCCCGGAACCGTTCTGACGAGCTTCCTGAACGTTGGAGCCATCCCCGATCCGAACTTTGGCGACAACCAGAACATGATCTCGGACTCGTATTTCTATGCCGACTTCTGGTACCGGAACGAGTTCATGGCGGCGCCTTCCGCGCCGGGCAAGCATGTCTGGCTGAACTTCGACGGCATCAATTGGAAGGCTGACGTTTACCTGAATGGCCAGAAATTGGGCCGCGTGGAAGGCGGCTTCATGCGCGGCCGTTTTGATGTGACGTCGCTGCTGGTTCCGGGCCAGAAGAACGCGTTGGCCCTTCGCATCGAGAAGAACGCCACGCCCGGCAGCGTCCGCGAAAAGAACTGGCAGAGCCCGGACAAGAACGGTGGAGCGCTCGGCGCCGACAACCCGACCTTCCATTCCTCGGTGGGCTGGGATTGGATCCCGACCATCCGCGGCCGGAACACCGGTATCTGGAACAACGTCTACTTGACCACCACCGGCGCGGTGACCTTGGAAGATCCCTTCGTGCAGACGTCGCTTCCTTTGCCGGACACTTCGAGCGCCGACGTGAAGCTGGAAGTGACGCTGCGCAATCTCGACGCCAAGCCCGTTTCCGGCGTGCTTCGCGGCAGCTTCGGCGACCGCGCGTTCGAGCTGCCTGTCACGCTGGACGCTTCCTCGTCAAAGACCGTGAAGGTGGATCCTGCGACCGCTCCATCGCTCCATCTCCAGAATCCGAAGCTGTGGTGGCCCGCTGGCTACGGCGAGCCCAACCTTTATCCCGTCGAACTCAAGTTTGAAGTTGCCGGCCCTGAGCTCTCTGACGCAAAGTCGTTCCTCGCCGGCGTCCGCCAGTTCACTTATAGCGAGGATGGCGGCTCGCTCCGCATGTGGATCAACGGCCGGCGTTTCATTCCGCGCGGCGGCAACTGGGGCTTCAGCGAGTCCATGCTGCGCTATCGCGCTCGCGAGTACGATGCGGCCATCCGCTACCACAGCGACATGCACATGACGATGATCCGCAACTGGGTCGGCCAGATCGGCGAGGACGCTTTCTACGAGGCGTGCGACCGGCATGGCGTCGTCGTGTGGCAGGATTTCTGGCTGGCGAATCCCTGGGACGGTCCCGATCCGGACGACAACGCTCTCTTCTTGCGCAACACGCGCGACACCGTGGCTCGCATCCGCAACCACGCCTCGATCGGCCTGTACTGCGGGCGCAATGAGGGATTCCCTCCGGAGCCGCTTGAAAAAGGCATCCGGCAGATTCTCGCCGAGCTGCAGCCGGAGATTCATTACATCTCCAGTTCGGCCGATGGCGTCGTGAGCGGCCACGGTCCATATCAGGCAATGCCCGCTAAGTATTACTTTACCGAGCGCGCCACGACGCAATTCCACAGCGAGTTGGGGATGCCCAACATCGTCACGCTCGACAGCTTGAAGCTGATGATGCCGGAAAGGGCGTTGTGGCCCCAGGGCGACATGTGGGGCATGCACGACTTTTCCCTCAACGGCGCGCAGGGCGGCAGGTCCTTCATCCAGCGCATTGAGAAGAGCTACGGCGGCGCCGACAACGTGGCCGATTGGGTCACGCTGGCGCAGTTCGTCAACTACGAAGGCTACAAGGGCATGTACGAGGCCCAGAGCAAATACCGCATGGGGTTGCTCATCTGGATGAGCCACCCCACCTGGCCGTCCTTCGTTTGGCAGACATACGATTATTACTTCGATCCCTCCGCCGCCTACTTTGGCGCGAAGCTCGCTTGCGAGCCGCTGCACATCCAATGGAACCAGGCCGACGACACCATCGAGGTGGTGAACTACAGCGGCGGTAACTCGACCGGGCTCGCGGCCAAGGTGGAAGTGCTCAACATGGACGGCTCCGTGAAGTGGGAGAAGTCGGCCACTTTGGATAGTGCTGAGGACAGTGTCGCAACGCTGTTCAAGATGGAATACCCGGCCGGAGTCAGCCCGGTGCACTTCCTGCGTCTGCGCCTCACCCAGGGCGATAAGCTCGTTTCGCAGAACTTCTATTGGCGCGGTGTCGAGGAAAGCAATTACCGCGCGCTGCGCGAATTGCCAAAAGTGAAGCTCGAAGCGGCGACCAAAGTGGCGCGTCAAGATGCGCGCTGGATATTGACTACCGAGTTGCGCAATCCTTCGCAGGCGCCGGCTCTGCTTGTCCACTTGAAAGCCGTTCGCGAAAAGGGCGGCGATCGTATTCTCCCGGTGATCTACAGCGACAACTACGTTTCGCTGATGCCCGGCGAACAGCGCACCATCGTGACCGAGGTTGCAGATGCAGACACACGCGGCGAGAACCCGCGCATCGTTGTGGAAGGCTTCAACACGGGTGAGGTCGCACAACGGTAAGAGTGGCGTAGCCCGCTCTCGTTACCGGCCGCGATCTCGCGCCGGATTGGGGATTGCTTTCGGGCAACCGGGGAGTTGTTTCTCGTGAGGCGTGCCTCTGAAATGCATTCGGGCTGTGGTCTGGAGTACTTCCGTACCCCCGGAGGGGTTCATTGACTCGCCGTACGCCGGAGTGCAAAATGAGGTCGATACCTTCCAACGGTCGCCGGGCACGATCGGGCGTGATGCAGAGTTAGCTTCGGCCGCAACGATTGCGAGGCGCTTTCCTGGTTTTTTGAGAGCAGAATGGGATATTCCTTCAATAACATCGTCTTGCGCGTCGCTCCGAAGCGCTTCACGAGTTGGGAGGAGTTTGTTCGCGAAACTCCGGAATACTCCATCGGACTTGAGGTGGTTGACGGCGCGCCCGGCCACCAGGGGCACCACGTTCATTTCGATCATCATGCCGGCGTAGTCCGTGAGGCCACGATGAGCGCCGCCATGCAGGCCTACATCGCCGTCCGCCAGGGCCGTCTGATGGAGCGCTGGCTGCTGAAGCAGCGGCCCGTGCCCGTGTATACGTGGAATGCGGATCAGGACGTCTGCCTCGCCGCCTTCGTCCTTGAGCACCACGACCTGCTCGAACGGTCCGAGGGCACGCCGTTGCTGCGTTGGATCGTTCAGTACAACAACAAGATAGACGTTTGCGGCGGCATATACCCCGTGAACCTCACGGAACTCGTCGACAACCACTTCACGTGGGTCTTCGAACCCTACCGGCAACAGCGCATGCAGGGCAAGATGCAGGGTGACGACGAGCTGGTGATGGACACGGTCCGGCGTGTCTGCGAGCGGTTGCAGGCTCTGCTGGAGGGCAAAGCAGGGACCTCCCCAATCACGGCCCAGCCTGAGATCCTGTATCGATCGCCCTATAATTTTGTAATTGCCGATGAGAAAGGAGATCCGACTTCCCGCCTCGTCCTGGCTTCGCAAGGTTACACGAATCTCATCAGCCTGGTCTGCACGCGCCCCAGTGGCCGCCGCACTTACAGCATCATCCGCGGTTCGCCTTACGACGAAGATGTCTTCCAGATACCGGAATTGATCGAGGCGTTTCAAGCTGCGGAAGACCGCCCGGATGTGCGAATTTGGGGCGGCTCCAATCTCGCCGCCGGTTCCGACAGCGAGATCGGCAGCTCGTTGTCCTGGACCGCGTTACGGGATATTGCCGAGCCGATTGTGAGCGCGGCGTTTCGCAAGAACGTCAGCGCCCAGCTCCCGGGCCGTGGCGATGTGGCGCGCAGTGGCGTGCTGCTGGTCATGTCCCCGGCCAGCCAGCCGCCCATCCGCGAGCACTTGATGGCTTGCGGGCTGGAGGTCTTCCCGGTGTCCTCGTGCGCGGAAGCCCGCAAAGTCCTCAACCTGCACTATCAGCTCACCGCCGTCTTTTGCGCATCGCGCCTTTCGGACGGCGGTTTCCAGGATGTGGCTCAGATGGCGCGGGAGCGGAGCCGCGAAGTCCCGGTGGTCGTCTGCGTACCGAGTGCGGATGGCGACTCCGTGAGCGGGTTGGAGTGGGACGGCTTGCAGGAGATTAACGAGCCGTACCAGCAGGCGCAGGTTCGCGAGGCTGTCGACATTGCTATTGCCTGGCGCGAGGCCAACGACCGGTAATGGCGGATTGAACTGCCGGCACGTGCGAAGACGCGCGCGCTCCGCAAAGTGCGAGGTCGGGTCTCCTTCGATGGGCTTGCTTCGCGCTACACGCTTCCAGCTAAAATCTAAGTAAGCATTAATGTTGCGAGGAGGAACAGGTCAGCTTTCGTGGTGCTTGCACGCAGCTTTGTTCGGCTGATGAGCGGTGTCCTCTGGACGCCGGTTTTCAGCGTGTGCATGGCCGCGGCGCCCCTGTCCCTGCCGTCCCGTCCGGCGATGGAACGTGAATGCGTGACCGCCAACGCCCAGTCCCGCCTCGCGGTTTGCTTGGTTTCCGACCTCGATGGCGACCGGCAGGCTGACTACGCACTCTCGCTTGATATCACAGGCCTGTTTGTCCGCCCGGCCTCGATCTCCATCCACCTGAGCAGCACGCTTGAAACTTACCGCCTTTTTCTGCCGGACGGCCTGGCTGCGTCGAGCTTCGTTTTCCGCGACGTTAACGGTGACGGACAACTCGACATCGCCTTGCTGGGAGGCTTCAATGAGACCGTCGGCGTCTTCCTGAACGACGGCTCAGGCGGATTCCGGTTCGACCGGCAGGACCGGTACCTCACTCCGCCTAACCACGATTTGTCCGAAATGTCACCGCCTCCAAGACTCCGCTCGTGCGACTGCGCCGAGCCGGGGTCCGGTTCTTCCTGCGCACTTTCCGCTTATGACGTTGCCGCGCACAGACTCCCGGCAGCGAGAGTCCGCTTTGTTGAAACTCAGTCTACCCCTGCCCGTCCCTCTCCCAATGCAGCTCGCAGCCGCGCACCCTAACATCCTCTCCGGTCTTCACCGCCACAATGCAAGCCCAGCCCATTGCCCGCTCGTCACTTGTGTCGAGAGGAAGCGCCGGCGCAATAAAGGCAACGGGCAGGCGTGGGCAAGGCAACCGAAAGCGACAAGGGATTGGAGTGGGATTCAAGCATGAGTAAAGCGATTCTTCGCGCGGCAAGCTCGGTACGAGATCCGGTTCGAGATCCGGTGTCACGCGGGCCCCGACTGCTGACGGCACTGCCCGTCCTCCTCGCCTTTCTGTTCGCGGGATGCGGCGAGAAGACAAAGCAGCAAGACCCTGGGGCCGGCGCGCCTCCACCGGTCAAAGTGGAACGCGAGGCCGATGCATCCATCGTCAAGGTCGATAAGCCGGAACAGTTCGCGCTTGCTACTGCTGCCGGATACAACGCTTCGACGGAGCTCGCCGTCACCGGCACTGTCAGCCCGGACGTCTCGCGAAGCGTCCCAGTACCGTCTCTGGTGTCTGGCAGGGCGGTAGAGGTCCTCGCCCGGCTCGGCGACGAGGTAAAGAAAGGCCAGGTCCTTTTGAAGGTGCGGAGCTCCGACGTTGCGGGCGCGTATTCGGACTACCGGAAAGCAGTCGTGACCGAACGGCTGACGCTGATGCAGGCGGAACGCGCCAAACTGCTCTTCGAGAAAGGGGCGCTGGCAAAAAAGGATCTTGAGGTTGCAGAGAACGCCGAGGACGCCGCGAAAGTGGACCTCGAAACCACGGCAGAGCGCTTGCGTCTGCTCGGTTCGGACCTCGACCATCCGACGGGCATTGTCGAAGTTCTGGCGCCGGCCACCGGTGTGATCACCGACCAGCAGGTGACCGCCGGATCCGGCGTGCAGGCGCTCTCCGCGCCCAATCCATTCACCATTTCGGACCTTTCGCGCGTCTGGATCGTGTGTGACGTTTACGAAAACAATCTCCCTGACATACGAATGGGCGAGGCCGCCGAGATCGGGCTGTCGGCCTATCCCGGCAAGATCCTGCGAGGCCGCATCTCCAACGTCAGCCCGATCCTCGATCCGAACCTGCACACCGCCAAGGTCCGCATTGAGGTGGACAACCCGGGACGGCTCCTGCGAGTGGGCATGTTTGTGACGGCAACATTCCACGGCCAGACGCCCCAGAAACACGCAAGCGTGCCTGCCTCGGCGATTCTGCATTTGCATGATCGCGACTGGGTCTATGTCCCGGCCGGCGCAGGCCAGTTCCGGCGCATCGGAGTAGTGGGCGGGAAAACGTTGCCGGGAAATCTGCAGGAGATCGTCTCGGGGTTGGAGCCTGGCGCAAAGGTCGTCGCCAACGCGCTCGTTCTTCAGAACACGGTGGACCAGTAATGATCCAGCGAATGGTCGACTTCGCACTGGGGAAGCGCCTCTTCGTCCTGGGCGGAGCGGGGTTGCTGCTGATCTGGGGCATCCTTGCCTTCAAGGCCCTGCCCGTCGAAGCCTACCCCGACGTAGCGAACAACTACGTGCAGGTCATCACGCAGTGGCCGGGACGCGCCGCCGAAGAGGTGGAGCAGCAGGTCACCATGCCCGTCGAGATCGCCATGAACGGCATTCCGCACCTGGAGCACTTGCGCTCCACGTCGCTGTTCGGACTGTCGAGCGTGATGCTGATCTTCGATGATGAATCCTCAAACGAATGGAATCGCCAGAAGGTCATCGAGCGTATCGCGCAGGTAACCCTTCCGCAAGGGTTGCAGCCGCAGATGGGCACCGACTGGAGCCCCGTGGGCCAGATCTACTGGTACACGCTCAAGAGCCGCAACCCGCAGTACGACGTCATGGAATTGAAGGCGCTCGAAGATTGGGTGCTGGAGAAACAGTTCAAGTCCGTGCCAAATGTCGTGGATGTGTCGAGCTTTGGCGGCGCCACGCGAGAGTACCAGGTCCAACTGGATCCGAACAAGCTCATTTCCTATGGGCTCAACCTTGCCCAGGTGGAGCAGCAAATGGCCGCCAACAACGTCAACGGCGGCGGCAGTTTTATCGAGTCTGGCCTGCAACAGATCAACGTGCGCGCCGTTGGTCTGGTCTCGAACGTCCATGACATCGAGAACACCGTTATTACGGCCAGGAACGGGACCCCGCTGCGCGTGAGGGACATCGCCACGGTGAGCCAGGGCGACAGGATCCGCCTCGGCCGCGCGGGCAAGGCCATCCACCGTGCGGACGGTAGAGTGATCGACAACGACGACGTCGTCGAGGGCATCGTGCTGTTGCGCAAGGGCGCCGAGGCCGACGCGACGCTGCGCGCCATTCACGCCAAGGTGGAGGAGCTGAACGATCACATCCTGCCCAAGGGTGTGGAGATCGTACCGCACCTGGACCGCAGCGACCTCGTCCACTACACCACCCGCACCGTGGAGAAGAACCTCACCGAAGGCATGTTGCTCGTCTCGGTGATTCTCTTCCTGTTCCTCGGTAATATCCGCGGTGCCCTCATCATCGCGCTCACCATTCCTTTCTCGTTGATGTTCGCCTCCATTTGCCTGGACCTGAGCAAGATTCCGGCGAACCTGCTATCGCTCGGTGCGCTCGACTTCGGCATGTTGGTCGATGGTTCAGTGGTGATGATCGAGAACATCATCCGGCAACTCGACCGTGAGCGCGAACGCAATGGCCGCACCTCGGTGCGCGACACAATCCGCGCTGCCGCACACGAAGTGCAAAGGCCCGTTTTTTACTCAAAAGCGATGATTATTGTCGCTTTTTTGCCCATTTTCACGCTGCAGCGCGTGGAGGGCCGCCTGTTCCGGCCGATGGCCTGGACCGTGAGCTTCGCGCTGATCGGCGCGGTGATCTTCCCCATGCTGATCGCCACCGTGCTCGCGAGCTTCGCGTTCCGCAACGGTGTCAAGGAGTGGCGCAATCCGGTGATCGAATGGATCACGGCGCGCTATCGCGTAGCCGTCACCTGGGCGGTGTACCATCGCTGGGTGTTGGTGGGCGCGTCGGTTGTAGGCGTCGCCGTAACCATCAACCTGCTGTTGAGCGGCGCCATTGGTTCCGAGTTCCTGCCGCATCTGGACGAAGGCGCCATCTGGGTACGCGGCACGCTCGCGCCCAGCACTGGCCCGAGCGAGGGCATTCGTCTCGCCAACCAGGCGCGCGGCATACTGGCATCATTCCCTGAAGTGACCGTCGTCACCAGCCAGGTAGGCCGGCCCGACGACGGCACCGACACTACCGGCTTCTTTAACACCGAGTACTTCGTTGATCTCCTCCCCAAGGAGCGGTGGCGGCCGGTGTTTCGCGAGGACAAAGAAGCGCTGATTGCGTCCATGAGCCAGGAGCTCGAAAAGATGCCCGGCGTGAATTGGAACTTCTCCCAGCCGATTGCCGACAACATGGAGGAGGCCGTCAGCGGCGTGAAGGGCGAGCTGGCGCTGAAGATTTTCGGCGACGACCTGAAGACACTCGAAGAGAAAGCCGACCAGGTTGTCGCCATCATGCACGGCGTTGCGGGCATCGAGGACCTGGGCGTGTTCCGCGTCATCGGCCAGCCGAACTTGAATGTGACCGTGAATCGAGACAAGGCGGCGCGCTACCAGATCAATGTGAACGACGTGCAGGACGCCATCCAGACCGCGGTCGGCGGCAACGCCGTCAGCCAGGTGTTGCAGGGCGAGCAACGCTTCGACCTGGTGGTCCGCTACCAGCAGCTCTACCGCGGGACGAGAGAGGCCATCGAAAACATCCGCCTGCTCGCGCCTTCGGGCGAGCGCGTTTCGCTCGCGCAGCTCTGCGACATCTCGGTCAACGATGGCGCGTCGGAGATCTACCGTGAGGCCAACCAGCGCTACGTGGCCGTGAAGTACAGCGTGCGTGGACGCGACCTCGGCAGCACGGTGGAAGAGGCGATGAAGAAGGTGAACAAGCAGGTAAAACTTCCGCCCGGATACAAGTTCGACTGGGCCGGCGAGTACGAAAGCCAGAAGCGATCCTCGGCACGCCTGGCGATCATTGTGCCCGTCACGATTCTGCTCATTTTCTTCATCCTCTACGCCGTATTTGGCTGCGCCAAGTGGGCGTTTCTGAATCTGATGAACATCTTCGTTGCGCCCATCGGCGGTTTGTTCGCGCTGCTGCTCACGGGCACGCACTTCAGCGTCAGCTCAGGCGTCGGCTTCCTGGCGCTGTTCGGGGCGTCGGTGCAGATTGGCGTGATCATGGTCGAATACATCAACCAGCTTCGCGCGCGCGGCCGCTCCGTGGTGGACGCCGCCGTCGAAGGCGCGGTGCGCCGCTTGCGGCCCATCATGATGACCATGCTGGTGGCCACGCTCGGACTGCTGCCCGCTGCTACCTCGCACGCCATCGGGTCCGACTCGCAACGGCCCTTCGCCATCGTCATCGTCGGCGGCCTGATCGGCAACCTGCTGGTAAGCGTCTTCCTGCTGCCGATGCTGTATGTCTGGTGGGCGCGTCCAACAGACAAACTGCCACTGCCCGAAGAAGAGCCCAGCGAAGCGTAGGGTGGTCCCGCGTTTGTTGTGAGCCTGTGTTCGCGTACGGTCCGCGTGGTGGGGCAGGCTTTCAGCCTGCGCGGGGCTTCAGCCCCGCTCCGGACGGCACCGGTTGAAACCGGTGCGCAGACTGAAGTCCGCCCCACCACGCTCCGGCCACCTTCATTCCCGTTGGCGGTGCGGCGGTCTCATGGCTTCGCGGTGATAGAGTGTAAGCTTCGCGGCTTATCCCCGGCAGCGCGCGTTTTGCGCCGCTTGCGTCAGGATGCATTCCCCGCTCCAACGGGTGGGGGCGCGAAGCGAGATTGAAATAGTCGGGGCGTTCTCCGGAGTCACCCAATAATGAAGCTGAGTTCGCACGTCATCAAGAGCACAATCGTCGCCGCGCTCGGCGGCCTGCTGTTCGGATTCGATACGGTCGTGATTTCGGGCACCACGAGCGCGCTCAAGGCGACCTTCTCGCTCTCCGAATGGGGCCTCGGCTTTACGGTGGGCAGCGCCCTGCTGGGCACCATTCTCGGTGCGATGTTTGCGAGCATCCCCGGCGACAAACTGGGCCGCAAGATGAGCCTGATGTTCATGGCCGGGCTCTATTTCATCTCCGCGTTGGGCTGCGCCTTCGGTTGGGACTGGAACTCGCTGCTCGTGTTTCGCTTCATCGGCGGACTCGGCATCGGCGGCTCTTCGGTGCTGGGCCCGATGTACATCGCCGAGATCGCTCCGGCCCGCAGCCGCGGCAAGCTGGTCGGGCTGTTTCAGTTCAACATCGTCTTCGGCATTCTGGTCGCCTACCTGTCGAATTACCTGATCGGTCAGGCCGG
>Ga0302320_10019526_pt1 | contig 13584 bp, 14 predicted proteins | sample Bog_T0_3_FD_202130 | JGI IMG/M metagenome (GOLD analysis project Ga0302320, IMG submission 202130) | Peat permafrost microbial communities from Stordalen Mire near Abisko, Sweden - Bog_T0_3 | ecosystem: Environmental > Terrestrial > Soil > Wetlands > Peat | place: Sweden: Abisko, Stordalen Mire...
CTTTCCGGCGAGACGAAGCCGACGGCGAGCGCGCTCAAGCCCCCCGCGACGCCGGCGTAGAGGGCGCTGATGCCGAACGCGGTCGTCTTGTAAAGGGGCGCGTCGATTCCCATCGTCTCGGCCGCGATGGCGTGATCGCGAATCGCGATGAGCGCCCGGCCGATCCGGCCGCCGACCAGATTCAAGGCGAAGCCGAACAGCGCAAGCGCCGCGATCAGCGCAACCAAGTAAGTCCACGTATCGGCGCTGACATGCGCCCAGGGCGGCGCCCTGAGCTTGCCGAGTTGGAGCCCTTGCGCGCCGCCGGTCCAGGCGTCGAAGCCTTTGTAAGAAAGCATCTGCGGCGCGGCGACCGCGAGCGCGAACGTCGCCAGGGCGAGATAGAGGCCCCCGAATTTCAGCGCCGGAAAGCCGAACAGGAACCCCGCGCCGAAACAGATCGCGCCGGCCGCCGGAATCGCCGCCCAATAGGGCACGCCGAACTTGGTGGTGAGGATCGCCACGCCATAGCCGCCGATGGCGAAGAAGGCGCCGTGCCCCAGGGATATCTGGCCATTGTAGCCGGTGAGCAGATTGAGGCCGATCAGCGCGATGGCGTAGATCAGCACCTGGGTCAGTTGATAGAGATGATACGAGCCGAGCACGAACGGCGCCGCTATCGAGAGGAACAGGGCCACGACCCAGCCGAGGCGTGCGAAGAAATTCCAGCGAGCGTCCATCAAACCCTCGCCACGATGCGGCGCCCGAACAGGCCCGACGGCTTGACCACCAACACGCCGACGATGATCGCCAGCGCCACCGAGAGTTTGACTTCCTCGCCGACGACATAAGCGCCCATCAGATTCTCGAGGCCGCCGACGAGGAAGCCGCCGAAAGCCGCGCCCCAGGGATTGTCGACCCCGCCCAGCACCGCCCCGGCGAAGGCGTAGAGCAGCACGCCGCCCATCATGTTCGGGTCGAGATAGACGATCGGCGCCGCCATCATCCCCGCCACCGCGCCGATCGCTGCCGCCAGCCCCCAGCCGATCGACAGCATCCAGCCGACGCGAATGCCGACCAGCCGCGCCGAGGCCGGATTTTGCGCCGCCGCGCGCATCGCCAGTCCCAGCGGCGTGAAGCGGAAGAACACGTAGACGAGCGCCAGCACGACGAAGCTGACGAAGATCGAGCCGAGTTCGTGGGCGGAAATATAGCCGACGCCGAACAACGGTCGTCCGGGAAACGGGCTGTCCAGGCTCTGCACGGAATAACCGAACAACCAACCGGCGCAGGCGTTGAAGATGAAGGCGAGACCGATGAACACGATGATCGAAGCCAGGATCGGCGCCTTGGCGAAAGGCCTGACGACCGCGCGCTCCAACGCCACCGCGCCGACGAAGGAGATCGCCAGGGTCGCGACGAACGCGAACCAATAGGGCCAGCCCGAATCGATCATCTTCCAGGCGAGATAGGTCGAGAACATCGCCATCTCGCCCTGGGCGAAATTCACCAGTTGCGTCGCCTGGTAGATCATCACCAGGGCAAGCGCCATGATCGCATATATGCCGCCGAGCGCAAGGCCGGAGGCGAGCTGGTGGAGAAACAGCGCCAAGCTCCGACCTCCTCAATAGCCGAGATAGGCGCGGCGAACCGAATCGTCGCGCCTCATGTCTTCGGCGCGCCCGCCGATCACGAGTTGGCCGGTCTCGATCAGATAGGCGCGATCGGCGAGATCGAGCGCGAGATTGGCGTTCTGCTCGACGATCAACATGCTGACCCGTTCGTTGCGGTTTATGTCCCGGAGGATGCGAAAGATCTCGGCCACGATCAGCGGCGCGAGGCCGAACGAGGGCTCGTCGAGCAACAACAGACTTGGGCGCATCAACAAGGCGCGGGAGATCGCCAGCATCTGCTGCTCACCGCCCGACAAGGTGCCCGCCTGCTGGAAGAGGCGTTCCTGAAGCCGTGGGAAATAGCCGAACACGCGCTCAAAATCGCGCCGCGCTTCAACCCTGTCGCGACGTGTGTAGGCGCCCAGCCGCAGGTTTTCCTCGACCGTGAGATCGGTGAACGTGCCGCGTCCGTCCGGCACATGGGCGACGCCCAGCCGCGCGACGTCCTCGGTGGAACGGCGCGTCAGCGGATGGCCGCGAAACGTCAATTCCCCTTCGGTGCGGATGACCGCCGAGATCGCGCGCAAAGTCGTCGTCTTGCCCGCGCCATTGGCGCCGAGCAGCGCCGTGACGCCGCCTTCGTCGACCTGGAAATCCAGGCCATGCAGCGCCTCGGCGGCGCCGTAAAACGCTCGCAGACCTCGCGCTTGAAGTATAGGCTCGATCACGCCGCGCTCCCGAGATAGGCCCTGACGACTTCCGGGTTCACGCGCACGGCGTCGGGCGCGCCATCGGCGATCAGCCTGCCGAAATCCAGGGCGACGACCTGATCGGAGATGCGCATCACCAGATTCATGTGGTGTTCGACGAGCAGCACGCCGAGCCCGCGCCGGTCGCGGATCGCCTGGATTTCCGCGCCCAGCTCCTCAACCTCCTGGTGATTGAGGCCCGCCGCCGGTTCGTCGAGCAGCAGCAGTTTCGGCTCGATGGCGAGGGCGCGGGCGAGTTCGACGCGCTTCCTGGCGCCGAACGGCAATTCGCCGACAAGCCGATGGGCGACGGCGCCCAGTCGGAACTCCTCGATCAGTTCGTCGGCGCGTTCGGCAATGCGCCTTTCCTCACGCCGCGCCCAGGGAAGGGCCAAGCCATTGGCGAAGAATCCGCCGCGCGCCAGCGTGTGGACGCCGACCATCACGTTCTCGCGGACGCTGAGCGTCGAGAACAATGCGAGATTCTGAAACGTGCGGGCGATGCCCAGCGAGGCGATGGCGTGGCGCGGCACGGTCTCGAGCCTCACGCCCTCGAACAAGATCGATCCGGCGTTGGGCGTGTAAAGGCGCGAGATGCAGTTGAACAGCGAGGTCTTCCCCGCGCCGTTGGGGCCAATTAGGCCGCAGATCTGGCCGGGCGCGACGCAGAAACTGACGTTGTCGAGCGCCACGACGCCGCCGAAGCGAATCGTCACGCCTTCCACGGCAATCAGCGGCGCCCGCGAATCCGGTCGCGAAGAGGCTTCCCCCGGTGGCGTCATCTTCCCCAGACATTCCGTTTCTATGCTGCCAAGCAGCTTCGTTGTTTTCAAAGCGATTGTCACCCCTCTTTCGCGGCTTTCCCAAAGACGTCCGCATTGCCGATCATCCCCGTCAAGAATGTGTCATGAACAAGCGCCAGACGGTGGCGACTGTTTTTTTGAGTCGCTATCCGACGGAGGCCCTTTATGCGCGAGCCCGAACTCGACGACGCCATCGAACTGCGGCGTCTCCTGGCCGAGGTCGTCGAAGTCAGGGACGAGGTCAAACGCGAGGGCGCCGCCCTGCGGGAATCCTGGGGCGCCCATTTGGTCGAACCCTCGGCCAAGGCCCGGGCCACGAACCTCAGCCATTACGTCGCGTTGCGCGGTTCCGACATCACCCATCTGCAATATCGGCTCGCCGCTTACGGTCTCTCCTCGTTGGGACGCAGCGAAGCGGCGGTCATGCCGGCGCTGGAGGCGTTGATCGCGACGCTCCAGCGTCTGTGTTCGGAGAAGCCGAGCCCCTACCCTGCCCGGCGGACGACGCGCTCGGGCGCCCAGGAGCTCGAAGCCGAGACGATCCAGGTATTCGGTCCACCGCGCGAGGGCGCGCCGCGCTCGCGTATTCTGGCCACGCTGCCGAGCGGGGCGGCGAGCGACGAGGAACTCGTCGAAAGCCTGATGGCGGCCGGCATGGATTGCGCGCGCATAAATTGCGCGCACGACGAAGTCGAAGCCTGGGCGGCGATGATCGACAACGTGCGCGCCGCCGAGAAAAAACTCGGCGTCGAGTGCCGCGTGTTGATGGACATCGCCGGACCCAAATGCCGCGTCACCGGCGTCGACGCCGGGCCCAAGCGCCGGCTGACCTTCGGCGACCGGGCAATCATGACGCGCAAGCTCGATCCCCGTTCGCATGACGAAACGCCGCGCTTCACGATCTCGTTCCCGGAAATCCTCGCCCAGTTGCAGGTGGGCTCGGAGGTTTTCATCGACGACGGCAAAGCCTCGGCGCGCGTCGTCGCCGTCGCCGGCGACGAGATTACCATCGAGATCTTCGCGGCGCGCGCGAAAGGGGTGCGGCTAAGGCCGGACAAGGGGCTCAATTTCCCGACGACGGAACTGACCTTGCCTCCGCTGACGACCAAGGATTTTCGCGATCTCGACTTCGTCGCCGCCCACGCCGACATGGTCGGCTATTCGTTCGTACAGCGGGTCGAGGACATCGAACTTCTCCAGGACCATCTGGCCGTGCGCCGAGGCGATCTGCCGCCGCTGGCCTTGGTGCTGAAGATCGAGACGCCGCTGGCGGTCAGAAACCTGCCGAAACTGATCCTGAGCTCGCTCGCCCACAATCCGACGGCGGTAATGATCGCGCGCGGCGATCTCGCCGTGGAAATCGGCTTCGCCCGGCTTTCCGAGATGCAGGAGGAAATACTCTGGCTCTGCGAGGCGGCGCGCACGCCCGTGGTTTGGGCGACGCAGGTGCTCGACCAATTCGTTCGCGAAGGCGTGGCGAGCCGCTCCGAAATGACCGACGCGGCAGCGGCGCAGGGGGCCGAATGCGTGATGCTCAACAAGGGGCCCCACCTCGTGGAGGGAGTCGCCTTCCTGCGCGACGTGCTCGGCCGCATGGATAGACATCACGCCAAGCGGTTTCCGCGCTACGCGCCGCTCACCGCCTGGCGCCGCGTGCAAGCTTGACGAGGAAGGGTTGACGACGCGCGCCGTTGCCGCTGGCGGCGCCGCGCGGGTTCCAAGTCGCGACGGCGAGCGCGCGGAGTGTCGCGCTGATCGCTTCGATCGTAGCCAAGGCCCGCATCTCGACCACGGAGCGGCGCAAACGAATCGCGCCGGCTCTGTTTCGCGGGGGTACGCGCGGGACCCGCAATGGCTTTTTCCGCAATTCGGTTACCGCTTCCCTTACGACAAATCGCGCATAGCAGGAAACGCCAAGAAAATGAAAGATCAAATATGTTAGAGACTTAACCGCCGCCCAGGTGACTCCGGGGGCGCGGCGCGCCTCGATTTTGGCCAAGTGACTGAAATCCTTGAAAACGCTTTCTTCATGTTCGGGAAACATGGTTTGGTGAGCGATCTTAACTCCGTGCAGGATCGACAATCGGGAATTCATGTTCGAGAAAGCAGATACCAGCCCCGAACTACCCGCCGAATTCCATCGAGCGGCCGTCGACTCCATGTTCGGCGACGCGCGCTCGCTTGGCGTGGGCACGATCGCGGCCGTGAGCCTTCCGGCCGTCGTGGCGTTCGAATTGGGCTCGATAAAGATCGCGCTGATCGCCGTCGGGTTGCTCCTCGTCGGAGCGGTGCGGCTATATTGGATGCGGCTCTATCAGCGACGCTCGGCGGAAGTCCGGTCCGACGCCGAACTGAAACGCTGGGAAACGCTCTACGTGACCGGGGCGTCGTGTCACGTGCTGCTGCTCGGTCTGTGGTGTTACGTAACTTTCGCCGAAACCCACGACAGCTTCGCGCGGCTCGCCAGTTTTTCGGGTTGGATGGCCTATCTGATCGGCATCCCCGGGCGCAACTACGGCAGCAGCCGCCTCGTCAAGATCTTGATCGTCTGCGCCGCCGTGCCCGTGCTGACGGCGTTGATCCAGGCGGGGCCCGAATATTGGGCGATCGCGCTGTTCATGCTCGCCCCGCTGTTTTCGGCGATGCAATTCATCTCCCTTCGTCTGAGGGGCGTGCTGCTCGAAGCGGCGACGCGGGCGCGCGACGTCAGCCACATCGCCGCGCAGTTCGATTCCGCCTTGAACAACATGCCCAGTGGCTTGGCGATGCTCAACGCGCGCGGTCAAGTAGAGGTGGTCAATAGGAAACTGATCGAACTGCTCGCAATCTCCGACGACGTCACGGACGGCTACGCGTCTCTCGATGAACTGTTCGCGACGGCCGTGCGGGAGGGGGTCCTGACTCGCGAAAGGGCGGAACACGTCGTCGACAACGTGCGCGAACACATGCGCGGCATCCTGTTCGAAGAGACGCTGATCGAACTCAAGAGCGGCCGGATCCTGGATCTGTCGCTGCAAAAGATGGCCAATGGCGGCGCGGTGCTGTTGTTCGACGACGTGACCGAACGCAACCGCGCGCAAGCCCGGATCAACGAACTCGCGCGCTTCGACCCGCTGACCGGGCTGCCGAATCGTGTCGAATTCCGCGAACGCGCGGCGATCCTGCTGAGCCAGAAGGCCGAGGATCACGATGCGGCGATGATGTTCGTCGACCTCGACCAGTTCAAACAGGTCAACGACACGCTCGGCCACGCCGTAGGCGATCTGCTGTTGAGCGCCGCCGCGGAGCGGCTGCGAATCGCGGTGCAACCGGAAGATCTCGTCGCCCGCATGGGCGGCGATGAATTCGTGGTCTTCATGGGCGCTGCCGACAGTCTGGCGCGTATCGAGGCGGTCGCCCGCGCCATCGTCAACGAAATGGCGAGGCCGTTCCTCATCGGCGAGCAGCATCTGCGGTTGGGGGCGAGCGTCGGCATCGCGCGCGCTTCCGACGTCGGCAGCGATTTGGGCGTGATGCTGCGCTGCGCCGACATGGCGCTCTACCAGGCCAAGGCGGACGGGCGCGGAACCTGGCGGCTGTTCGAGCCGCGCATGGAAACGCGCGCCCGCGCCCGCCGGGAGTTGGAGTTCGACCTGCGCGTCGCGCTCGAAAACGAGATCATGAATTTGCATTTCCAGCCGATATACCACGTCGGCAAACGGCGTTTCATCGGCTGCGAGGCGTTGTTGCGCTGGCGGCATCCGGTGCGCGGCATGGTGCCGCCGTCCGTGTTCGTGCCGATCGCCGAGGAGATCGGAGTCATCGGCAAGCTCGATGAATTCGTGCTGCGAAAGGCCTGCGCCACGGCGGCGAACTGGCCCGAGGACGTGAGCATCGCCGTCAACCTTTCGGCCGTGAGTTTCGAGAACGCCGAAATCGTCGGCCGTATCAAGAGCGCGCTCGCCCATTCGCGCCTGGCGCCGCAGCGGCTGGAAATCGAGATCACAGAAACCGCCCTGCTGCGCAACATGCAGCTTACCCGCGCCATCCTGTGTGAACTGAGGAAGCTCGGCGTCCGCATCTCGCTCGACGATTTCGGCACCGGCTATTCGAGCCTGAGTTACCTGCATTCGCTGCCGCTCAACAAGATCAAGATCGACCGCTCGTTCCTCTCGGGGCTCGAGCCGGGATCGCCGGCGCTGAAGCTGCTCAGTGGCGTCGCGCATATGAGCAAGGATCTGGGTCTCACCATCGTCGTCGAAGGCGTCGAGACCCAGGAACAGTTCCTGCTCGTCACCGGCTCGACCGACGTCGACGAAATTCAGGGCTATCTGTTTTCCGGACCGGTTCCCGAAGCCGAAATCAGCGAGATTTTCGCCAAGGCGCATCAGTCGGCGGCATGAGAACGGGCGGCGAAGCGAAAAATTCTCGCCCACACGTCGCGCCATTTTGGCCTCCGCGCCACGCGCTACGCGGCCCGCCCCCGCGCCGGCGATCCGGATCGGTTCGGCAAGTCCTTCATATCCTTGATGTCTCGCGTCCGGGCCGGACGCCGTTCTGACGCCGCTGTTGCGCAATCCTGCTGCGGCAGATGAACGCGGTCGTATACTTTCCCGACGTTAAGAGCGCGCACTTTTCTCGCGGGCGCGCTAATGTGTCGTATGAGTCTGACCGAATCCGCGTTTTCCGCCGCAACCCGCACCTTCCTGGCGATGGTCGAATACCGTTCCCCTGACACTGACGGGGAAAAGGAACGCATATACCGGATGCGTTACGCGGCTTATCTCCGCGAAGGCGCCTTGCCGCCAGGCGCGCCAAAAATCTTCAAGGATCAGTATGATGAGTCTCCAAACGTAAATACGCATGCCTTGTACGTCGAAGGCCATTTGGCGAGTTCGATACGCTTTCACGTCCTAAACCGAGATCAGCCGGATGCGCCCGCGATGATGGTGTTCCGGGACAAATTGGAGCCCTTGATCGAGGCGGGCGCGACCATCATCGATCCGACCCGATTTGTCATCGAGGAAACGGCGGCGCGGCTTTATCCGAAATTGCCATATGCGACCCTGCGGATCCCCTGCATGGCCAGCGAATATTTTGACGCGGACTATGTGCTCGCCACTGTGCGAAGCGAACATCAACCGTTCTACAAGCGGCTGTTCGGCCATACAGTTCTCTGCGAAGCGCGGCCCTATCCCTCGCTGGCCAAGCCAATTAGCCTGATGTTGCTGGATTATAAGAAGACGCGGTCGTCGTTCCTGGCTCGCTACCCGTTCTTGCGCTCGACGCCGGACGAGCGCAGAATGACTTTCGAGCGCGACGGATTTGCCGCGGAAGCGCCTGCGCTCACAGCTTGAGCCGCGCCGCCGGCCTGGACGAACATCAGTCGAGACGCAACGCTGCCAAGGCGTTACGCCGTGTTCACCCTGATTGCGATCAAGAGCCCCCCGCTAGGTATTTTCCGAGGCGAGCGCCAAAGTCGTTCAAATGCGAGCATTCGGTTTTAGCAGAGTCGAAGGGCCGTCGGGCAAAGTGGTCGGTGAAAGATCAAGGCCAAATAGGAACTTGCCACCATGAGCGCACAAATTGCCCAGAAGCTCGCGGTCGATCCTCGCTATGGCGACGTCTTCAGCCAGGCCAAGCTGCTTGCGACTTCGCGCGCCGACATCGCGGTGCGTGTGAGCGAAGGCGAGGGCGCACCCATTCTGCTCATTCACGCCATTGGCGGGTCGGGCGCGGATTTCGACCGTGTGTTCGACTACGCCTTCGCGCATGATCACAAGCTCATCGCCGTCGATCTGCCCGGCCACGGCCGTTCCGGCGAGGCGTCCGATCACGAAACCGCCTACACGACCGAGGGTTACGCGGAGACTCTGCTGGAGACGCTCGAGCGGCTCGGCGTCGACAGCGCCCTCGTCATAGATCAGTCCCGCGACGGCCGTATCGGCAAGGAGTTGATGACGATCTTCCCGGGCATGCTCGGCTTGGCCATCGTGGGCGGCCCGTTCCGCGGCGCGGTGGGCGATTCCTGCGTCGAATCGGTTCCGGTATACGAAATCGGCGCGATCAGCGAAGATGCGCTGGAGCCGGTGATCCTCAGCCTCGAACTGCGCGAGGCGGCGCTGTCGATCGCGCCGCGTCTCTGGTACGGCGGCTGAAACAGGCTCAAGGACGCTCGTCGAGGAACGCCAGGGCGCCCGCCTTGTAGATCTTGTCGCCGACCGCGAGGTTGTGGTCGCGGCCGGGAATTTCCAGGCTCGCGCCGTTGGCGAACATCATCGCCAGCTTGCGCCCGTCGCCGGCGATATTGTCTTTCGTGCCGACCGCCACCAGCGCCGGCGCGACGATCTCGCCGACTTCGGCTTCCGTCAATGTCTGCCGCGTGCCCCGCATGCAAGCCGCGAGCGCCTGCAAATCGCTGCCGGTTTGCTCGGCGAAGGCGCGGAACATGCGTTGCATCGGATCGGTGAGGCTCGCCAGCGACGGCGCCTGCATCGCGTCGGCGATGCCGATCGGCAAGCCGACGCCCTCGACGAGATGCGCCCCGAGGCCGCCCAAAATAATGCTGCGCGAAAGATCCGGGCGCGCCAGGGCAAGAAAGGCGACGATCCGCGCACCCATCGAATAGCCCATCAGATCGACGCGGCCGAGCCCGAGATGGGCGATCAGGTTGGCGACGTCGCTGGCGAGAATGTCGGTGCGGTAAAGCTCGGGATCATAGAGCTTCTCGCTTCTCCCATGGCCGCGGTTGTCGAGCGCGATGACGCGACGGCCGTCCTTGGTCAAGGCGTCCACCCAGCGCGGATTGACCCAATTGACGCGATGGTTCGACGCGAAACCGTGGACGAGCACGATCGGCTCGCCCCGATCCGGGCCCGTCGGGGCCACGTCGATATAGGCGAGGTTCACGCCGTCGGAGTCGAAGCTTTGCATGGTTCCGTCGGACCTCGATAAACGTTCGGGGTCGCCAATAGCGAGCCCTGGCGGCGTTGACCAGTCTAAAGGGCGATCTTGACGGAGGCGGCGGCGGGTTGGCAGATGCGAGAAACGTGGCGCGCTCCGCGCCGCCTCGGTGAGAACGCGCATCCATGACGCAGAACCTGAAAATCGCCGTGCTCGTCGGCAGCCTCCGCAAGGCCTCGATCACCCGCCGCCTCGCCGAGGCGGCGATGAAACTTTCGCAGGGCGGCTTCGCCTACAAAATCGTCGAAATCGGCGCGCTGCCGCTCTACAATCAGGATCTCGAGGACGGCGGCGCGCCGCCGGCCTGGACGGAGTTCCGTGATGCGATTCGCGGCGTCGACGGCGTGCTGTTCTTTACGCCGGAATACAACCGCTCCGTGCCCGCCGCGCTGAAGAACGCGCTCGATGTCGGCTCGCGGGCCCCTGGCAAGAGCGTATGGTACGGAAAGCCGGCCGCCATCATCAGCGTTTCGCCCGGCGCGTTGGGCGGGTTCGGCGCCAACCATCATTTGCGGCAGTCGCTGGTGTTCCTGAACATGCCAGCGATGGCGCAACCCGAGGCCTATGTCGGCCATGCGGCCAATCTGGTCGCCGACGATTTTTCCATTCCCGTCGAGGTGTCGCGGAACTTCATCGCCGCCTTCATCGCCGCTTACGAAGCCTGGGTGACGACGCTCGTTCCCGCAAAGGGCTGAACGCTGACTTTCGTGTCATCCTCGCGAAAGCGAGGATCCAGGGGGACACGACGTGCGGCGGCCCTGGTTTCCCGCTTCTGAGCTTGTCGAAGAACACGGGAATGACAAAGCCCCGCACTTGTTTGATTGAAACGCGCGCCCGTCGCCGCCCGAGGAAACGCCATGCTTCGCAACTCTTCGCTCGCCTTCAATTTCGATCTCGGCGAGAACGCCGACATGATCCGCGAGTCGGCGCGCCAATTCGCCGACAAGGAGATCGCGCCGCGCGCGGCCGAGATCGACCGCGACAACAAGTTCGCCCGCGACTTGTGGCCGAAGATGGGCGCGCTGGGGCTGCACGGGATAACCGCTCCGGAGGAATATGGCGGCCTCGGGCTCGGCTATCTCGAACATTGCGTCGCCGTCGAGGAGGTTTCGCGCGCCTCGGCCTCGATCGGCCTGTCGTACGGCGCGCATTCCAACCTGTGCATCAACCAGATCGTCCGCAACGGCAGCGCCGAGCAGAAGCAGCGCTATCTACCTGAGTTGATCTCCGGCGAACACGTCGGCGCGCTGGCGATGTCCGAGCCGGGCGCCGGCTCGGACGTCGTGTCGATGAAAACCCGCGCCGAAAAGAAAGGCGACCGCTACGTTCTCAATGGCTCGAAGATGTGGATCACCAACGGCCCCGTCGCCGATACGCTGATCGTCTACGCCAAGACCGATCCGGGCGCCGGCGCTCGAGGCATCAGCGCCTTCCTGATCGAGAAGGATTTTGCCGGCTTCCGGCCCGGGACCAAGCTCGACAAGCTCGGCATGCGCGGCTCCGACACTTCCGAACTGGTGTTCGAGGATTGCGAAGTCCCCGAAGAAAACCTCGTCGGCGCGCTGAACAAGGGCGTCAACGTGCTGATGAGCGGCCTCGATTACGAGCGCTCGGTGCTCGCCGCCGGCCCGCTCGGCATCATGCAGGCGGCGATGGACGTCGTCATGCCCTACGTCCACGAGCGCAAACAGTTCGGCCAGCCGATCGGGACGTTCCAACTCGTCCAGGGCAAGATCGCCGACATGTACGTGTCGATGAACGCCTCGCGCGCCTATGTCTATGCCGTCGCCAGGGCGTGTGATCGTGGCGAGACGACGCGGGAGGACGCGGCCGGCGCGATCCTCTATTCGGCCGAGCGCGCGACGCAGGTGGCGCTCGACGCGATCCAGATCCTTGGGGGCAACGGCTACACCAATGACTATCCGCTGGGGCGGCTGCTGAGGGACGCCAAGCTCTACGAGATCGGCGCGGGGACCAGCGAGATCCGGCGGATGCTGATCGGGCGGGAATTGTTTGCGAAGGGGGAGTGAGGCCCGACGCGCCGCAACGCGCGGCCAAAGTTCGCGGCCTCGCCGCAAATATGCCTAGCGATGGTCAAAACCGAACTAAAACGGCGACGGGCCACGCCAACCGGCCGGATTGCGGGCGGCGTTCCGCATGTCCTCCATCCGGTTGTTGAATTGGTTCGTCTGCGCGGCGATATTTTGCCCCCAGTTGTTTTGCATGCCCGAAATCGGCGTGGAACTTATGCCCTCCCAAATTTTCGGGTCGATGGCGAAATTGAGCGGCGGCGAGGCATGCATGCCCAACTGCTCCGGCGTCGTCCCGATTTGAATTTTTGTCTTCACGATATCATAGGCCGCCCTGATCGGGTTCAAATCGGCGATCGTGTACCCGCTGTTCGATAGTTGCTGCGCCGTCTGAGAGATTTGCGCGGAAGGAAAAAACGCCGCCGCCGCCCCGCCCGCCAGAGCCGCGATCCCCGCCGCCGCGATAAAAATGATGTTGTTCATTGGCGCGCTCCCGAACGTACCCGATGAACGATACCCATAATTTCGTTTAATCTACGCAATGCGAGTCGTTAGACTTTTAATAGCGAGGGTATTTATGCCCTTGGGCTAAACTGGCAGCGTCGGCGTTCCCGTCAAGCGTCCCAGGGATTGAAAACACGGACTCCCGTCGCTTCAAAGACGGCGGTGTTTCTCGTTATGACGATCATTCCGTGGGTGAGCGCGGTCGCTGCGATGAATGCGTCGCGTTCGGGGCGAGGGTCCGGAACATGCAGCCCCGCGCAACGAATCGCAACCGCCGTATCGACCGCCAAGATACGGCCATTAAATCGGGGAAGTTGCTCGTCGATCCAAGCGCGCAAGTATCGCCCCTGCACTTTGTCTCGGCGTTCGATCAAAAGCACCCCAAGTTCAAGCTCGAGCAAGGTGATGGCGGATAGAAAAAAACTCGCGAGGGGATTGGACGCCGCCCAGGCTGAGACTTTCGGATTGGCTTTTTCGGGGCGACGCAGTTCGGAAACAACATTGGTGTCCAGAATAAACATCAGGAAAAATCCGCAGGCTTTAGGCTAATGTTCAAACGCGGCGGATCAAATTCAAAGTCCAAGTCTACGCCGGGTATGTCAGGTTGCGCCAATGCTTCTAGCAAGCTCATCTGCTTGCCTGTGATGCGGCGATATTCCTCGATGCTCAACAGGACATGCGCGGGCTGACCCCGGTCCGTGATGAACACCGGCCCGTCCTGAGCCGCCTTTTTGGCGCGGCTCGTGTCCTGGTTGAATTCGCGGCTGGAAAGCGTCGTTATCGTCATCATTATCTCCATGATCTCCGGCGCCGCTATACGTATAAACGTTACTACAAAGCTGCGCTTGACACAAGACGCGTCCACTTCGAGCGCCGCCGCATCGGCTCCGGGTCGGGGCTTGGACGCAGGGCGAAGTGGCCTCGCCTGCAAACCTTCTGTCCAAGTTTTTCCAGATCCGAGCCG
>Ga0302320_10019527_pt1 | contig 13583 bp, 14 predicted proteins | sample Bog_T0_3_FD_202130 | JGI IMG/M metagenome (GOLD analysis project Ga0302320, IMG submission 202130) | Peat permafrost microbial communities from Stordalen Mire near Abisko, Sweden - Bog_T0_3 | ecosystem: Environmental > Terrestrial > Soil > Wetlands > Peat | place: Sweden: Abisko, Stordalen Mire...
CGATATGCATAGCTTTGGCGGTCTATTTACCGACGACGCGCAGTTCGTCAATGTGATCGGCCTGTGGTGGCATAGTCGTGCTGAAATCCAAAAGGAGCACGAGGCGCTGCATGCCACTCGCATGCGGATGAGTCACGTTGTTGCGACCGAACGGGTCGTGCACCTTTTGGGTCCTGACGCGGCAGTGCTCCTGCAGCGATGGCAGTTGACGGGGGACACCGGCATCGATGGCGCGACGCTGCCGATGCGGCGGGGAGTAATGACGCTCGTGACGGTGAAAAAGGGCGGCCACTGGCAGATCGCTTCCGCGCAGAACACCGATATTCTTCCGCTGCCCAATCTTCCGCCCGGGAAGTGACAGCGAGTGATCCTCCACGATTACAATACCGGCTCCCAGCCGCCGCGCGAAGGTGCAAGTCGCCGCGCCGTCATTTCGACGAGGCGGCCGGGACGCGGTGGAAGTCGAGATCCTGGAAGTCGAAGCTGAAATCGGTGTCCGCTGTCACCACTTCCATCGTGAATCCCTCGACTGCGCCTGCAAAGTCCTCACGAAAGCGTACGTAGGCATCGGCATTGAGCGCCCGATTTTTCCAGCGCACGATGAAGAGACCCGGCCGGATTGCAGTCAAGGGGCCGGAAAGTTCCTTGGTATGGCTAAAGGTCAGCGTAAGCCCGTCTTTGGCACGTGTGACCATCGCCTCTCCACGCCACGCATCTTTGAACGTACCGACGTACGGCGCGATATCGATGTTCGCTACGTCGGCCTCGGGTATGGGGACGGGTTGTCGCTTGGCATCCATCTCCTCGTGTTCGCGCGCCTTGTCGGCCTTTAACGCCTGCACTATCTTGACCCAGTCGCGCTTAGGGCCGCCTGTGTAGTCATCGGTGATGGCGAGCGCGATCGTTTTACGGGCCTCGTCGACGTCGCTGTTCGTCAGCACGATGACCCCGAGATTGAGCTCAGGAACGAGGCTCTGATAAGTCATCATGCCCCCCAGCGTACCGGAATGAAAAACCCGTTTGTAACCGTTGAAGTCCTCGAGGAACCAGCCCAGCCCATAGGCACTAAAATGCGTTCTGCCGAGAGCGGGCCAATTGCCGATCGGCGGCACGATCGTCTGCGGCGTCCACATCAGCTCGCTCTGCGCCTCGCTGAAGATCCTTGGGCCCTCGATTGGCTGGCCACGCCGGAGCTGGGTCAGCTGCCACTTCGCGAGCTGCGTCACGTTGCATTGGATGGCAGCCGCCGCAGCACTAGCGCTGGTGTCATCGGGTGTTATTGGAACCACCTTGCCCTCAACTGACGCGTGCGGTGACGCCTGATTGCTGTGGTCCGAAACCCGCTGCGGGAGCGCGACGCACGGAGCCATGTTCAGGGGGGTCAGGATTCGCGTGGTGACGAAATCGGCCCACGTTTCGCCCGTGATCGCCGGAATCAGTTCACCGGCGACGACGTACAGGTTGTTGTCGTAGGCGTAGGCAGCCCGGAAACCGGCCGCGGGCTTCAAATATCTCAGCGCACCGAGAATGTCCTTGGTGGTGAAGTCGGAATTTGGAAAAAACAGAAGATCGCCGGCGCCCAACCCCAAGCCGCTCCTGTGCGTCACAAGATCCCGGATCGTAAACTCACGGGTAACATATGCATCGTAGAGTCGAAACTCCGGGAGATAGTCAATCACCTTGTCGTCCCAGCGGAGTTTGCCTTCATCGACCAGGATCGCGAGTGCAGCGGTCGTGAATGCCTTCGTGTTTGAGGCGATGCCAAAGAGCGTATCGGCATCGACTTTGCCCGGAAGCCCGAGCTGCCTGACGCCATAGCCCTTCGCAAACACAAGCTTGCCGTCCTTGACGATGCCAACCGCAATACCCGGCACCTGGTAGGTCGACATTGTCCGCTCCACCAGCCGATCGATGTTGAGGGACCTGAGCGGATCGGACGTCGCAGCGCTGGCGGACCCTGTCAGGACGCCGAGGCAGGCGACGAATAGCGGCAGGCGGGTAATGGGCGCAGGAATTCTTTTGACTGACATCTGATGCATTTTCTCGATGATGAGCGCCGAGCAGCAAGTGTTAAATTCGCCCAGTGACAAACAGAACAACAAGCATCTGAAGATCGCAGCGTGCTCTGTGACCGCGGACACTCGTGAACACACGTCCGAGAGTTTGTAAAAGCGGCAGCCAATCCTAACCAACGTCTGCGAACTATGCGCCAAGCGGGCGCTGGGAATCGAACCCAAGCCAGATCAATTCTGATTTCCGAATGGATCAAGACTTCCCACGAAGCCCCGACGGTATTCAGTTGGGTTTCCGGGGCTGCACAGCGCTGTCCTTGCTATCGACGGCGGGCCATGAAATCCAGCACCGAAGAGTTAACAGGCTGAAGTCTACACATCCGGCTTAGGTATCACTCCCAACTGCATCATCAGACCTAATGTATCCATAATGATGCGGGTGTCCTGGATTTTTCCGCTCTCGAATCGGTCGATTACCATGCCCCAGACCTTTACAGGACGATGCGTAGCAGGCACACCAAGAAACGGACCGCGATGGGTTCCGGTCCACTCGAATCGCGTGAGAACCTTATCTCCTTCGGCAATCTGCTCGTCGATCGTCCAGTGCATGTCGGGAAACGCAGCTTTCAGTCCACGCAACACGCCTTTCAGACCTTCAATTCCTGGACCCTGGCCGGGAAAGGGAACCTGCTCAACCATGTTCTCCCAGAAGAACTGATCAACAGCGTCGATTTCCCCTCTGTTTATAACGCGCTCGATGAATTGCCTTACGATGTCGCAATGTGTCTGCATTGTTTTTGACTCCACTTACGTAGTGACTCACCCGCCGAAACTTTATCGAACAGACCCCTAGAGTGGTCGCCATACCCAGGTTGGCGATCACGCCCATCGGAAAAACTCCCTGTCATTTCAGAGCGCCGGTTCGGCGTAGCGCTCTTTTCATTTTATGATGAACGGGCCCGGCCTCGACAACGGAGCGACAGGACGAACGTCCACCAACGTCCCGCCGGTTGTAAGCAGGAAATCATTGGCTGGCGTTGGCCAGCGATGGCGGAAAGTGGAGCGGGCGATGGCAATCGAATGTATCGCTAGGGGACGGTAAGGCGGAATCGAGGGCATTCGTCCGATTGACGCACCGTCACCGCGTTGGCGTTGCCGGAGGAAATGATCTTTTCACGAGTCCTCTTTGTGGCGCAACGCCTGCACCACCAAACCTAGAGCTGGCGAGGCGCGACGGCTCGCATAGTACAGGTGGTACCCCGGGTAAGTGATCGCCCAGTCGTCCAGAACCTTGACCAGCCGACCGGCCGCGACGTGTTCGGCGACGATATCTTGCGGGGCCCAGATCAGTCCGTGGCCCATCACGGCCGCCTCTACGATCAGGTTGCTGACGTTGAAGACGAGGCGCCCCGTGACATGTGCAGTCACGCGACGCTCGCGACGTTTGAACTCCCAGTTCATCAGCCCGCCGTGGGTGGGAAGGCGCTGACGGACACAGTCGTGTTCGGTGAGATCCTGCGGTGTCCTCGGTCGCCCTTGTCGCGCCAGATATGCCGGGCTTCCCACCACCGCCATCCGCATGTCGGGCGCCATGCGAGCCGCGATCATGTCCTTTGCGATGTCGCCGCCCAGCCGCACGCCGATGTCGAAGCGCTAGGCGACGATGTCGGTGAAGCGGTTGTCGCTGCTGATCTCGATGTTGATGTCCGGGTATTTGGTCAGCCAGGGCTCCAACCTCGGCCAAATCAGAGTGCGCGCGGCATGTTCCGTTGCCGTGATCCGAACCGAGCCCGCCGGCTTGCCGCGCAGTTCGCCCAAAACCGCCAACTCCGCTTCGATGTCCGCAAAACGCGGCCCTACAGCCTGAAAAAGCCGCTCACCCGCTTCGGTCGGTGACACGCTGCGCGTCGTGCGATTCTGCAAAGCAGATAAGTCATCAAACTTAGCCATTGATTAGTAAAGCTAATGAGCGCATGTCGATATAGCAGTCTAGTCATCTAATGGCAGCCTGCCTAGAGTGCACCATGGAAGTGGACACTGGGGCACGCGCATGAAGACACGGCGATTGGGCAAGAGCGGCCTGGAGGTTTCGGCACTCGGACTCGGCTGCGATCATGAGGCATACGACCTTAACTACACGATCCTGCGCCCGGGTTGATTCACGCAGGATGCAAGGATCGAATTCCGGATCGGCGAGCCGTTTCAGGGGCACGGCGTGTCACTGGCCTGTCGGATCTCATCGTCAAACTGGCGCTGTCGCCAACGCTGCACACCCGATCCAGTCTGGGTGTGCTGCGGCTGAACTGCAACGAAACAAAGGACCATCATTATGAAACAGAGACAACTTGGCATGAGCGGACTTGAAGTCTCCACGATCGGATTCGGCTGCATGGGGCTCAGCTTCGGTTATGGTCCCGCGACCGATAAGAGCAGCGCCATCGCGCTGATTCGGGCGGCGTTTGAGGCCGGCGTGACCTTCTTCGACACCGCCGAAGCCTATGGTCCGTTTACGAACGAGGAAGTCGTCGGTGAAGCACTGGCCCCGATGCGAGACAAGGTCGTGATCGCGACCAAGTTCGGCTTCCAGAAGGGTGACTCAACGCTCGGCATGGACAGCCGCCCGGAGCGTATCCGGGAGGTCGCCGATGCCGCGCTCACGCGGCTGAAGACCGACCGGATCGACCTCTTCTATCAACACCGCGTCGATCCGAGCGTGCCGATGGAGGACGTGGCCGGGACCGTCAAGGAGCTGATCCGTGAGGGCAAGGTCAAGCACTTCGGTCTGTCGGAGGCAGGCGTTGCCTCGATTCGCCGAGCGCACGCGGTCCAGCCCGTCGCGGCGGTACAAAGCGAATACTCGCTGTGGTGGCGTGCGCCGGAAGCCGAGGTGTTGCCGCTATGCGAGGAACTGGGCATCGGGTTCGTTCCCTTCAGTCCGCTCGGCAAGGGATTCCTGACCGGCAAGATCGATGAGCAGACGACCTTTAGCAAAGGCGACTTCCGCAACATCGTTCCGCGCTTCTCTGCCGAGAATCGAAAGGCGAACGGGGTTCTGGTCGAGCAGCTCGGATCGATTGCAGCGACCAAGAAAGCAACCCAGGCGCAGATCGCGATTGCTTGGCTTCTGGCGCAAAAGTCCTGGATCGTTCCGATCCCGGGTACCACGAAGCTGCATCGCCTGCAGGAGAACGTCGGCGCTGCTGCGGTCGAGCTCACTGCAGAGGACTTGCACCGAATCGGCGACGCCCTCGCGCAGATCACCGTGCAGGGGGATCGCTATCCAGCGAGCCTTGCAGCCCGCGCCGGTCGATAAGGAGCGTTGCAATGGCCATCAGCGAAGCAGCCCAGCGCAATCATGACGCAATGTTTCCCGATCACCACTCAACATTGAAAGTCACCGATCCCGGGTTGGTCGAGCTGTTCGACAACTGGGCATTCGACGAAGTGATGGGCGACGCGACGCGCGATCCCAAAACTCGCCTCATGGTATAGCTGGCCGCCATCATCGCCTGCCAGGCACTCGCTGAATACCGCGTCATGCTGGGCGCGGCGCTCCATGTCGGCGTAACGCCGGTTGAGGCCAAAGAAATCGTCTATCAGGCAATCCCGTACGTCGGATTGGCTAAGGTATTCGACTTCCTTCACGCCACGAACGATGTACTCACTAGAGGCGCTTGGGTTTCACCTGTCGCGGCGGAAGCGCCTGAACATGGTGGGATTGGTGTCAACGGGCGATAGGCCATCCCTGGCTATGACTGCCTCACGCTCGACTTGATCATCTTGTATCTCTGCTTGCCGGGCCCAAATCCGTACCATCACTCAGCGAGAGCTTCGCAATGATTCCGGCGCGGTGCTCCGTGAGGTTGAGGCCGGGCGAACTGTCATCGTGAGCCGAAACGGCCCGCCCGTCGGGAAGTTGCGGCCGATCAAACGACGTCGCTTCGTGCCTCGCGCGACCATCGCAGATGCGGCGGGAAGCAGTCGGAATGACAGCTCATTTGTTCTTACCGTTGCTCCAAGGCGAGTGCGGTATATTGGGGTTTGAGCGTGCATTGCTATATGCAAACAGACTTTGAGTGAAGTCTCTTGAGAAAACTTCCAAATGCAAAGGGACGCGCACGAACGGTGCGTCCCAGACTTGAACTGAGCAAGCCAACAGCCGCCTTGATGCGCAAGCTCGAGGTCATGCCGGGCGCCGTTTCGAAACCCATGTCCGCCCCAAGAGCATCCACGCCCGGCGTCTTGATCTACAAGGTCATGGGGAAGATGTTCGCCATCTTGTCCCTCCGAGGCATCGAGAACGTGATCTTGAAATGCGACCCGAATCTAGCGCATGTTCTCCGTGAGCAATACGCCGGGGTCGGCCATCGCTCCCACTTAGACAGGCGCTACTGGATCAGCGTGAATCTCGATGCTGACGTACCGACCGACGAGGTCGCACGCCTCGCGGAGCACTCTTACGGACTGGTGTGCTCTAACCTCACCCGAAAACAAAAGGCCGAGTTGGCAGCGATGACGCCTACCGCCTCGCGCAAACGTCAGGTTCCGCACTCTTGATTGACTGCTAACGAGCGGTTCAAAGGATCGCATAGGGTCCGATGACGGACGGATTAGACCATCGAGAACGCACTCGACCGAGGAGCCGATCGAGGAATTCGATCGAAACAACGGTGGTAGCCGCGTCAAGACTTCAAGACTTTGGGATCCGGGCGATAAGCACGGGCGCGTCCCAGGACAACGCAGGGACACGCCAGCGAACGAAAATTGGAGCGGGCGATGTCGGTGCGACGAAACTAGCGGTTTGTCGCGAATGCCGATGCCAAGTTCATTAGCGTGTCAATTTTCGCCGTAGGGCCACGCGGGGATACATCGATGCGCGAAATCCCTGGCTTGAGCCCTTCGGGAGAGTTGGAGTGCAAGATGCTCAAAAGCGGACGCAGTCTCGACAACTCGGCGACTGCAATCGAAGACTAGACGTTGACGGTGAGGGATTGACGTTTGATTTGAAATACAATGTGCCGAGGATCGTCTTCAACCTCTACAATTTTATATTTATATTCAAGTATGTTCCCCGTCAACAGGATTTCTCGCGCATAGATCCCCAAGAAACACGGATCATGTCCGCAGCGCATGCCGAGGCCGTAGCGATCTATCTTGATCGGCCATTCAGCATATTTTCGGGATTTCTTATACTTGAGTTGTGCGCGGATAGAGCAAAAGCGATCGACATAGAGTTGTTCCAGGTATCCAGCAACGTTTCGCGCCGGCCGACGCGGCGAAAGAATGGACAGAAGGGTGCATGCTAGTCCGTTGTATGGCTGCTCAAAGAGTACCCAGCCCGTTCCATGATGGATCGCCGCTAAATGGGACTGTCGGGAGTCCGAAGCTGCGGTCGGCGCGCAATGCAAATGAGTTTGGTCATGGTGAACCAGCACTAAAGAATCACTGCCGTCCGCCTCAGACGCCTTGGTCGATCATCGGATTTCCATTGCCTATGGCGCTCACCACGAATATGTCGCGTTGAAATTTGCAAAAAGTAGCAGTTCCCAACCGTGGTGTCTGTACGTTAGCCGACATAGAGATTCCATTGGCCACCCAAATGGCCCCGACCCGCTATTTGGCGGCGAGGACCGTTCGCTCGGTCAGCGCGTGTGAAACCACAGTCGGTGAGGGACGATGGCCTTGGGCTCGCGCCGGAATCCACGGCATCGGAAAGCGCGACCGGCTCCTTATTGAACCTCAATTTCGCCTGGGTGATCCGCGCGATGTCCGGAAGATCATCTCGGAGCAGCAGCCATATGAGTCACTTGTCGCTCGATAATCGTTTGTGCCTGCTGCAGTCGCTCGGGTGCCAACTTTGGTGAGGCGATAACTTTCGCGGCCGTGCGAATCGGTGCACGCGGATTGCGCAACTCATGCGACAAAGTGGCGATGAATTCGTCGTTGCGTCGATCGGGCCGCTTGGCTGCGACGCAGCTGCGCTTCAGCGCGTTTTCGGTCGGTAATATCGGTCACTGCGTCTACAAACGAGTGCACGGTCCCCTCCGCTTCTCGGACTGGGGCGTAGATACATCGCATCCAACGACAAAGAGATAATGATGCTGCGGGTCGCAATGAGCGATCGGAAACTTGGCGTTATCATTGATGATCTGCCGCTCCGCCTCTCGCGGGCGGAGCGTGCGTTCGGTGCGGCGGTGCTCGGATACATCCCGGAATACCAGCACCATGCCTTGGTATCTTTCCGTGCTCGTCCACAACGGGCGCCCCAGAATCGGCAATCGCCCGCTTCGTGCCATCCTTCGATAAAAGCCGTGATCAGGCGTAGCGGAGCTCGCCAGCGAGTCATGCAGCTCAGTCACGCGATTTTCCTAATCGCCCTTGTAACCTGCCTCAAGCTGATGTCGAACCGCGAGAATGAGAACGATATCTTCGTCTGGTACCCAGCGATACTTGGCCAGGTAGCCGAACCTACCGCGAGACAGGATCAACTCCCTGCGCCCTTCCTCGGCTTCCCGACCCAGCAACGGATGGTCCGCAAGCAACTCGAAGGCCCGCCTAACGCTGACCATCCGCTCATGCGCAACCTTCGGATTGTGTTCCGCGAGAAAGCCGAAAAGCCGCTCGAGATTGGCGAGCGCTCGGGTCGTTACTTGGACGCGCGCCATGCGCGCTCTCGGGGGCGTCGAGCAGACTTCCCTGCCACACGGGCCTCGAGATAGTCGAAAGCGGCTTCCAACGGAACGGCTTTGCCGCTCTCCATGGCCTCCTTTTCTGAGACTGCCGCATCCTTCGCAAACCGCTCGCGAAGCTCGGCACGGTCCGCCTCCTGGCTCAATACGTCTACCATGAAAGCATGCGGAGTTTTATTCGCCGCACCGGCAAGTCGCTCGATCCGCCGCTTCAGCCCTTCTGGAAGCTTAAGACTCGTGGCAGCCATCGATGCATCCTTGACAATCGTAGGTAGTCAAAAAGTAATACCCTGTCGAATCGAAGTCAAGAAATTATGGACGATGGGAATCGAACCCACGGGGAATGTGCTCCCGGAACAATCGCAAGTGTGATTTTCGTGGCGAATTTTCGCGGTAATGTGCGGCTACGTAAGCCCACGTAGGGATACATCGATGCGCCAGACCCCCGGTCCCAGCCTTCAGTCCCAGCGCTGCAGCGTCCATTAACGCCCCAGCTGCCCGAAACGTGCGTCGCGAGGGCCATGCTGCGCGGGAAAGTTTGTCTAAAACCTTGAGCTACGGGCTGCAGGTCACATCCTTAGGCTACCGATATCAATAGCATGTCAGTCCTTTCATCCATCGCGCGACCTGCGCGAATGGGGGATCCCGCGTGCTGATTCGATGGAAAATCCTCATTGCCGTCGCCGCCCTCTCTTCGGCGGTCGGTGCAGCGCAATACCTCGTGCAACGCGCAGTCATCGAGCCCAGCTTTTCCTCACTCGAGCACGATGCCGCTGTGACCGACATGGACCGGGTCGAGGCCGCCATCAGCCAAGATATGGACCACTTGCAGACCATGTCCACCGACTGGGGCGATTGGGATGGGACCTACCGCTTCATGGAGGACAGAGACGAAGCGTTCATTGCTCATAACATCATGACCGACGCTCTGAAGAACCTTCGGGTCGATGCCATCGCTTTCGTGGATCTGACGGGTAAGTTTGCATGGGCACGTGCAGTGCGATCCGGCACGCTGGAGCCTTTACCGATGGATTTCATCAGCCGCGGGTCGCTGCTCGAAAATTCCGTTTGGAGTGTTGCACTGCGCTCGGCGGCGAAAGTTCGCGCCTACGTGCAAACAGACCGCGGCCTCATGCTCGTCGCGATCGCACCCATCCTCAACGGTAATCATCAGGGCCCGTCGCGGGGATCAGTGCTGCTGGGGCGATTGCTGACCGATCAGGAAATCGTGCGTATCGGGGAGCAGGCGCATGCCGATGTGACGCAGGTTCACTCTTCCAACGGCGGCGCCAGCCTAGCGCAGATCGTCCCGGGTCTTGCAGCGTCGGCCACGGAGGCGTTTCAGGTGAACGACTCCGAGTTGACCAGCTATCGGGTGTTGATGGCAGACACCACGCCGCTTACCATTTTGAAACTCAATACTCGGCATACCATTACAGCGCATGGCAAGACGGCGATGCGCACTAGCCTAGGCCTGATGCTGGTCGGCGCTGTGATCGAACTCCTCGTACTGTTGCTCCTGCTGCACTGGATCGTGGTGCGGCCCTTGGGTCGGTTGGTCGGACAGACGCGCTTGATCGGTAGCGCCACTGGACCAATGAGCGTCGTTGAAGTATGCAGCAAGGATGAACTCGGTGAACTCGCGCTCGAGTTCAATGAAATGGTGGAGCGCCTCGCGCAAATGCAAAAGCGCTTGGTTGACCAGTCATTTAGCGCAGGGATCGCGGAGAACGCCAGTGGCATCCTGCACAACCTCGGTAATGCCATCACCCCCTTGGGCGCGAAGGTGCACGCGCTGCGAGATCGCCTCAAGACCGCGCCCGCCGCGGATATGGCGCTCGTGATGGAGGAGCTCAAGGGTACGATCGACCCGAGCCGCCGCGCCGATCTTGGCCTGTTCTTGCAGATGACCGCCCAAGAGCTCACCGAGATCCTGGCTCTCGCGGTGGGTGACAGTGAGGACGTTCTGCGCTACACGCATGACCTGCAGGCCATCCTAATGGAGCAATCGCGGCATTCCAACGCCCCCAAGGTGCTCGAAGTCATGAAGCTTGCGGATCTCATCGAGCAGGGCGCAGAACTAGTGGCGCCGGATCTGCGATCGCATTTGACACTCGAGATGGATCCGAGTCTCGCGGACGTGGGTCCGGTGCGGCTCGCGCGCGTCGTGATGCGACAGATTGTCCAAAATCTCATCGTCAACGCGGCACAAGCTTTACCGCCGAGCGGCCGTGGCCAACTATGCATCAGTGCGAAAACAGTCAAAACTGGCGGCCGTTCGATGCTCGAGCTGAGCTTCGCCGATAACGGGGTCGGAATCTCGCCTGAAAATCTTAAGAACATCTTTGTCAAACACTTTTCAACCAAATCCAAAGTCAGCAATGCGGGCATCGGCCTGCACTGGTGCGCGAACTCACTCAATGCCCTCGGTGGCGCGTTGTGCGTCGACAGCCTCGGCCTGAACCAGGGCGCCACCTTCACGATCACAATCCCTTTGGATAAACCGGAAACGCAGCTTGCGGCGGCATGAGAATCCCACTATGAAAACCATTCCGACTCCCACCCTTCGCGTCCTGATCGTCGATGATGAGCCCGCGATGCGCGACGCCTATCGTCAAATACTTTTGGGTAGTCGCAACCACGCGGTCAACGCAGCCAAGTCGGAGTTGCGCGCCAAGCTCTTTGCCGCAGCGCCTGCTCCCTCCGTGCAAGCGGCGGAGCCAACCTTTGAGTTGACCAACTGTGGCGAGGCGCTGAGTGCGGTGGAGGCAGTGCGCCTGTCATTAAAAGAAGGCCGGCCCTACACCTGCGTCTTCTTGGACATGCGCATGCCCCCCGGGCACGATGGCGCCTGGGCGGCGGAACACATTCGTGCCCTCGACAAAGAGATTGAAATCATCGTGTGCTCGGCGTTTTCGGACATCGAGCCCGCGGCGCTCGCGCTGCGCGCGGGCCCGGCGGATAAGATTTTCTACCTGCAGAAGCCATTCCATCCGCACGAAGTCCTACAGGCCGCGCGCTCGCTGGGTCAGAAGTGGCACGCGTGGCGGCGGCTGCGCAAAGTGGCGTTCATCGATTCCCTAACCGGCATTCCGAACCAAGCTTGGTTCAAGGAGAAGCTCGAGGAGGAGGTCGAGCGCTGTTGCGCCGAAAACGATGCACTGACACTCATGTCGCTCGATGTCGATAGCTTTCGGCGTATCAACGATACCCTCGGCCATGGTGCCGGGGATGAAATGCTGCGTGGAATTGCGAGGCTACTCAAAACGGATGCGATTCTCGAGCGGAATTCAGCGCAAGGGGCCGCGCCGACGGTCGCCCGACTGGCGGGCGATGAGTTCGCATTCCTCATCAGGGGTCCAGGCGCGGAAGCGTGCGCCAATGCACTCGCCCAACGCATCAAGAAATCCTTGTTGCTCCCCATTGCCGTGCGTAATCGCGAGATCCTGATGACGATATGCGTCGGTATAGCAAGCCTCTCCCGAGACGCGAAAAGCGCGGAGACGCTGCGTCGCAATGCGGGGCTTGCGTTGAATGCCGCCAAAAATTCAGGCCCAGGGAATGTCCAGGTTTATGAGCGGGACATGAACGCCGCTGCGGTGCGCCGGCTGGCTCTGGAGGAACAGTTACGCGGTGCCATGAAGCGCAACGAGTTCTATTTGGTGTACCAGCCCCAGGTGGATTTGGATAGCGGAGCGGTGTCCGGGTTGGAGGCGTTGTTGCGCTGGGAGAACGGTGAACTGGGCAATGTGCCGCCGCTTGAGTTCATCGTTGTCGCAGAGCAGCTTGGCCTGATGTGCGACCTCGGTGAGTGGGTGCTGCGAACGGCGTGCGCGCAGGCGAGCGCCTGGTGCAGCGCAGGGATATTCAGCGGCATGATCGGCGTCAATGTGTCCTGCGCGCAATTGATCCACATGGACTTTCCCGTACTGGTTGCCAAGGTGCTGAAGGAGACGGGGTTGAATCCAATGAACCTGGAGCTTGAGGTGACCGAGTCCTTGGCAATGAAGGACGAGATTGAAACCGACAAGGCATTTGCGCAGCTGAAGGCGCTCGGCGTAAAGCTCGCGCTCGATGATTTCGGCACAGGCTACTCGAGCTTCAGCCGTCTGCAGTATCTGCCAATCGACCGGGTGAAGATCGATCAATCGTTCGTCTCAGGCATTCACGAACGGGCCAGTGATCGCGCGATGCTTGGGGCGATGATCAAAATGACCCAAACGCTTGGGCTCGAGGTGATTGCAGAGGGAGTCGAAAACCCGCACCAATTGCGCCGTCTGCGCGAGAGCGGGTGTCTCCAGGCGCAAGGGTACCTGTTGAGTGAACCCTTGAAAGTCCTGGAGTTGGAGGCGCTGTTGGCTCGGGCCGCGGAAGCCGGAGATAGCAGCGGCACGTCGCGGATCCGGTCACTGGTGGCGTAAGGGAAGAGGCAGAAACTTAAGTCTGCGTTTTTGGATTGGAATGCCCTTCAAAAGACGTGACATTGATCGGAAATAAGAAAACGCGCTGCCCGGAACAAAGGGCGACGACGCATCGCGAGTCAAACCGATCGAGCGGCCAACAGATCGGACAAATGCCGTACGCGCGTCTGGAAGAACGCACGAACGACCTCCACGCTGTCGCCCATCTCCAGGACCATTTCCTGAGCGGCGCAGCCGGCGCGCAAGTGCGCGGCCTAGGAATGATCGCAGGTGGCGGCTTGAAGCGCGCGAATCTGCCCCAGTACTGCGCAGGGCCGCACCAGGCGATGTCGCAATCGCCCGCTTCGATCCAAGCCCGGTTATAGCGGCATCGACGCCGTGGAAACAGGCGTAAAGCTAAGTCGCGTCCTAAGGCAAATCAGGAACACGCCAGGCAACAAAAAGTGGAGCGGGCGATGGGA
>Ga0302320_10019533_pt1 | contig 13582 bp, 10 predicted proteins | sample Bog_T0_3_FD_202130 | JGI IMG/M metagenome (GOLD analysis project Ga0302320, IMG submission 202130) | Peat permafrost microbial communities from Stordalen Mire near Abisko, Sweden - Bog_T0_3 | ecosystem: Environmental > Terrestrial > Soil > Wetlands > Peat | place: Sweden: Abisko, Stordalen Mire...
AGGAAGCAGTACTGACCCGCGATGAGGCTCTCCGAACCGGTGCAGAGAGCAGGGTTTGGCAGGTCATCCGGAATGACCTTGGGGCTGTTTTCCGACTCGGGAAAGTCGGTGGGGTAATGGATTCCGGTGAAGGTCAGCGGCTGGTTGCCGATGTTGACAACCTGAACCCTCTGGGGACTGTCGGTGGAAGTAGAGTTCACGGCCGTGGAGGCAAAGCTCAGGCTGGGCGCTCCAACCGTCACCTTGCGGATGCGGTTGTCGTTGAAGTCCGCAATGTACAGGTTTCCGGCGCCGTCGAGCGCCAATCCCACGGGACCCAGCATTGCGCTGGTGGGAACCCCCGTGTCGCCGCAGGCCGGTGTGGTGGTCGGCGCCGACTGGGTGTTCGGGCTGCACGCTGTACCATTGCCGGCGATGGTGTTAATGAGGTGCGTAAAGGCGTCCACCTTGCGAACCCGGTTGTTGTTTGTGTCCGCGATGTACAAATCACCCGCGCTGTCTATCGCCAGACCCTGAGGCTCATTGAGCTCCGCGGCGGTGGCTGGGCCGCCGTCACCGCCATAGCCCTGGGTGCCGTTGCCCGCTACGGCTGTAACGATGCCCGTGAAGGCGTCGACCCTGCGAATGAGATTGTTGCTGGTTCTGTTTGCGCCTCCACCTCCGTCCACGATATAGATATCGTTCGCGCTGTCCAGCGCCAGGGCCATCGCATTGCTCAGCGTCGCCGCAGTGGCAGGGCAGCCGTCGCCAAAAGCGTCAGTAGCGGCCCCGCATGGAGTGCCGCCGCCAGCCACGGTGGTGATGACGCCGAGTGTGTTCACCATCCGGATCACACTGTTGTCGGTGTCCGCAATGTATAGATTGCCCGCACCGTCGACCGCAACGCCGTTGGGGGAATTCAACTCTGCGCCGGTGGCCGCCGAACCGTCGCCGGCATAACCTGCCGCGCCGTCCCCGGCCACAGTGGTAATGATGCCCGTGGCGGCATCCACCCTGCGAATCGCGTTGTCTCCGGGGTCCGCAATGAACCAGTTGCCTGCTCCATCCACGGCCAAACCCTCGACATTGCTCAGGGTCGCGTTGATGGCCGGTCCGCCATTGCCACAGGCTGGGGATGCGGTTGGTTCGGTACAAGGCGCGCTCGTCCCTGCCACGGTGGAAAGAATCTTCGTGGACGCATTCACTTTGGCGATGACGCGGTGGAACCAATCGGAAATGAGGAGATTGCCCGCGGGATCCACCGCGACAGCAGTAGGCCCGCGCAGCGCCGCGCTGGTGGCCGCGACAGGAGATGGGTTGTAGTGGTAGGCTCCGCTGCCCGCAACCGTGGAGATGGCGCCCGGCCTGAAGGCCAGTTGAGGCCCGCTTCCAACGCCATAAACGGGCACGCTGGCCAGCACATTGCCCGAACCATCGCGGAACACCACCGCGCCCATGCGCGCGCCGGCGGTACGGGGCGTGAAATTCACGTTGACCACGCAGTCTGTCGTCGAGGAATAACGCATTGCCGTGCAGGTGGTCCCGGAGGCGTTGGCAAAGTCCAGGCCGGCGATCCCCGTGGTGAGAACGGCAACGCTGCCTACTGTTGTGCCCGCAGCGATGGTGAAGGGAAACTGGATGGCCGCGGTGGGAGATCCAATGGCCTGGGCGCCAAAATTCACGCCCCCGGTGGCCCACCCCAGCTCGAGGATTCCGCTGCCGTCGGCAACGAAGACGTTTCCGTGCGCATCCACCGCCACGCCCGTGGGCGCCGAGAGGCCGCTCGCGAGGGTGCCGATCGTGGGTGAAGCCGGAATCTTGCCACCCACCGCCAGTATCTCCTTCACCGCATTGTTTCCGGTATCGGCTACGTAGACGTTCCCGCTGGCGTCCACGGCCACACCCCGGGGATTGAGGAAGCCGCTGCCCAGAGAGTTGACCGTGGGCGAGGCCGGGATGACGCCGTCGACCGCCACGATCTCGTAAACCACGTTGAAGGTGTAATCGGCGACGAAGACGTCCCCGCTCTTGTCTACCGCCGTGGCCTGGGGGTTGAAGAAGTTGACGCTGGGGGCGAGATTGTTGACTGTGTTGTAGCCGCCCGCCGCCACAAGCTCCTCCACTAGGTTCCCGTTGTCATTGGCGACGTAGAGATTTCCACTTCCGTCCAGAGCCAATCCACGGGGGGTGTAGAAGTGCGGGCTCAGCGTGACGATCTGGGGGCTGACCGATGGGATGCTGCCACTGACCGCAAGAATCTCGTCCACCCTGTTGATGTAGGTATTGGAGACGAAGACGTTCCCATGCGTGTCCACCGCTATGCCTCCGGGAAGGGTGAAGCCGCTGCCCAGGGTGTTGATCGTGGGCGAAGCGGGGATGCTGCCGTCGACCGCAAGGATCTCCTTCACCGCGTTGTTTTGGGTGTCGGCGACGAACAGGTTCCCGGTTGCGTCCACGGCCACGGCGAAGGGAGCGTTGAAGCCGCTGCCCAGGGGAGTAGCGGTCGGCGTTCCGGTGAAGGTCACCTGCGCCCGCGCCGCCGCAGGCAGCAATAAGCCGGCCAAAACGGGCAGGAAGAGGGAAAGACGCATACGCAGAAACGGCAGCTTGGGAGCAGGCAGTGAAACGAATGTCATGATGGGAGACCTCGTACTTTTGGGGAAGGACAGTTGGGGAGCGTGGGGCTGGCGTGGATGGCTGGAAGACAGTAATTCGCCGCAGGAGAGTTGGGGGAAAGTGGGGGATCACCTGGCGGCGGCGCGATGAGCTGCTTGCCCGCCCTGGGTGGGGGCGACCAAGCGAAGAAACCTCAGTATACGGTATGCGCCCGCGGGGCGCTTGTCAATCGAACGTGCATCTTGGGTTAGACAAGTCTCTGCTTTGGAACAGGAGGGCTGAGAGGCGGCGGCGGTTTGTGTGTAATTCTTCTCACAATGCTACCGCGTGTTATTGAAAACAGACAGGCGCAAACCGGAAGAGATGTCCAGCCATTCGCAGCGCGGTGAATGGAGGCTGGGCGGGGCAGCAAGACTGGCTGCGCGAGTTTTGCGGCGAAGTGTGTCAGGCGCGGCCGGCGAACTCTCCGGTCTCAGTGAAGACTTTCACCTTTTCGCCTTCCTGGATGTAGAGGGGGGCCTTGATCTCCAGGCCGGTTTCAAGGCGGGCTAACTTGGTGACGTTGCCGCTGGTGTCGCCGCGGGCGCCCGGCTCAGTATAAGTAACTTCAAGCTCGACTTTCTCGGGTAACTGTAGGCCGATGGGATTGCCGTTGAACTTATGTAACTGGATGATGGCGCCTTCGACGAGGAAGTCGAGGGCGGCGCCGATCATGTCGCCCGAGAGGGTGAGGGTGTCAAAGGTTTCCTGATCGAGGAAGTAAGAGCCTTCGCCGTCGGAGTAAAGATAAGAAGCTTCGACCATCTCGAGGTCGGGCTCCTTGAACTTATCGCCGGCCTTGAAGGTCTTGTCAAAGACGGCGCGGGTGATCAGGTTGCGCATCTTGAGGCGGACGAGGGTCTGTCCGCCGCGGGCGGTGGGGGTGGAGACTTCGGCTTCAAGGCAGTAAAAGGGCGTGTTTTCGAACTCGAAGTACATTTTGCGCTTTACGGTAATTGCTTCAAGCAGGGCGGCCATGGATTCCTCGGAAAAAAGACAATCTTGTGAGCGGGAAATTCGCAGGGAATTTCGCCTGGGCTCCGAAGACAATTATAGGGGGCGGGCTGCGGTTTGGCTTGCCATGGGAGGGCCGGTATGGCGATACTGCACACACAGCCCGCCTGGCGGGCTGCATCCTTTTCCCCAGCGAGAACCGCCTTGGCACGTGAACTGTATACCGCACGCCTTGACCGCAAGGAATGCATTTCAGAAGTCGCGCAGTGCTACCACTTCGAGTTCGTATTGGACGAACTGGAGAGCTTTCACTTCACGCCGGGGCAGTTTGTCTCTGCCGTGGCGGAGGACGCGAACGGCAAGATGCAGACGCGCGCTTACTCGATTGCGTCGGCGCCCAATGGCAAGCGCTTCGAGCTGTGCGTGAACCGGGTGGAGGAGGGTTTTTTCTCAAACCACCTGGCGGACCTTCCGGATTTGCCGATTGGGGCGAAGATCCAGGTGCATGGGCCGCACGGGCATTTTGTGCTGCAGGAGCCGATCACCGACTCGATTCTGATTGCGACGGGGACGGGGATTGCGCCGATGCGGGGCTACCTGCAGTGGCTTTTCCCGGCCGACGGCACGGACCGCAGCAACGGCAAGGAGATCTGGCTGGTGTATGGGACGCGCCACGAGACCGATATCTACTACCACGAGGAGTTTGAGGCGCTGGCCGCGCGCAAGCCGAATTTTCACTACCTGGCGACGCTGAGCCGGGCCAAGGAGGACTGGAAGGGGCTGCGGGGCTATGTGCAGGACCACGTGACGGTGATTGTGGAAGAGCGCGCGGCGCGGCTGGGACAGACGCTGCCGATGGCGGCAACGGATCCGACGCTGCTGGCGTCGGAGTTGAAGTTCGATATTTATGCGTATATCTGCGGGCTGAACTTCATGGTTTCCGCGGTGCGGGAGCGGCTGGCGGAGTTTGGGTGGCACAAGAAGCAGATTGTGTTTGAGCGGTATGACTGAGGGGCTTGTTGGGCGGCGACAAGAGGAGCGCCAATTGAGCCGCCTGGGGAGATTGCTGGAACGTGCCTGGAACCCCTGGAGAGCCTGAACGGCGTTGGCGGGCGAGTGTGTTGGCGCTCGCGGTGATTTTCGCGTGGTATGCAAGCGCGCGGATACTTGAGATTCTTCCTACTTCCATTCCACAGACGGCGATTGTGGCGCTCGATGTTCTGGGGGCGCTGGCGTTTGCGCTGGTGGATGGGACGCGGGCTTACCGGCTGCGGGGGATTCTGGTGTTTGCCGGGATCTGCATCGTGGTGGGGAACGTGGCTGAAAATCTGGGCGTGGCGACGGGGTTTCCCTTCGGGCGCTATTCCTTTGTGCAGCTTATGGGGCCGAAGCTTTGGCATGTGCCGGTGTTGCTGGGGCTGGCGTATATCGGGATGGCGTATGTTTCGTGGAGGGTGGCGGGGGCGATCCTGGGGCCGGTGAGTTTTGCAGGGGCGCGGGTGTTGGCGGTGCCGCTGCTGGCGAGCGCGGTGATGACGAGTTGGGACCTGGCGCAGGACCCGGTTTGGGCGACGGTGTTGCATGGGTGGGTTTGGCGGGATGGCGGAGCGTGGTTTGGCGTGCCGGCTTCAAACTACCTGGGATGGTATGGCACTGTCTTTGTGATTTATCTGCTGTTCGCGGTTTATCTGCGGAAGAGTGGGGATGCGGCGGGGGCGAATGGGTCTGCGGGGCCGGCGCTGCTGTTCTATGCGGTGTGCGCGGCGGGGAACGTGGTGCAGATTCTCCCCAGGCAGGCGGTGGCGGTGGTTGCGGACCCGACGGGAAAGCTGTGGCAGGTGGCGGATATTCTGCACGGTTCGGCGCTGGTTTCGATTTTTGTGATGGGCGGGTTTGCAGTGCTGGGCTGGATGCGGCGGGCGGGAAGGGGCTTATAGGTTGAAGAGTTCGCGGAGGCGGCGGGTTTGGGCGCGGCTGACGGGGATCTCGGTCTGGCGCTTGTCGTCCATGCGGAGCTGATAACTGGACTTGAACCAGGGGACGACTTCGCGAATGTGGTTGAGGTTGACGACAAAGCCGCGATGGGCGCGCCAGAAGAGGGCGGGCTCGAGCAGGTCGAGGAGCTCCTCGAGGGTGCGGCATTTGGAGTGGCCCTCCATGGTCTGGGTGACGATGCGGATAACGCCTTCGTCGATGGCGGCGAAGCAGATGTCGGCCTGATCGACGAGGAGGAGGCGGCTTTGGGCCTGGACGATGAGCCGGGCGGGCTGGGGCGCGCGGCTTGCGCCGTGGGGGCGGCCGAGCAACTGGAGGAGCGCGCCGAAGTGGGACTCGATTTGGGATTCGGCGGGCGAGGCGGATGGGGCTGGGCCGTCGGCGAGGGTACCGGCGAGGCGGCCTTTGACGCGCTCGACGGCCTGGAGGACGCGGGAGCGGTCAAAGGGCTTGAGCAGGTAGTCAACGGCGTTGACGTCGAAAGCGCGGACGGCATATTGGTCGTATGCGGTGGCGAAGACGATCTGGGGGAGCGGGTCGGCTTCCTGTCCGGCGGTGACGCGCGCCTGGTTGCGGTCGAGGAGGCGCTGGATGACGGCGAATCCGTCGAGGCCGGGCATCTGGACATCGAGAAAAACCAGGTCGGGATGGTGCTGATCGATAAGGTCGACGGCTTCAATGCCGTTGGCGCCCTGGGCGAGGACCTGGACGCCGCCTACTTCGTCGAGGAGGAACCTGAGCTCGTCGCGGGCTAGCTGTTCGTCGTCGATGATGAGGGCGGAGAGGGTCATGGGAGCCGAAGCTTGATTGTAGGAAGGCGGGCTGGCGGGGTCAATCAGTGGTTAGTGGTAAGTGGGTAGTGAAGACGGATCGGTGGTGGGGTGGAGGGTGGCTGGTTGGGATTTGTGGTATCGCACCCTTCCGCGATGAAACTGCGGAAGGATGGGGCACCCGACTGGATCAATTGTGGGGTAGTGACGTTCCTCGAATGGGCATCGTGGTATCCCACCCTTTTCGCAAAAGGCGCGAAAAGGATGGGGCACGGAGCATTTGGGGGAAGTGTGGCTTATTCGCCGAGGACGCGGAGGCGGGCGGGCATGTGGTCGCGGCTTAGCTCGTGGCCGCAGCGGGTGCAGAACTGGTCAGTCGAGCGGACGGTGCGGAAGCAGTTGCCGCAGTTGGCCTCGAGCTGGTAGTTGCACTGGGGGCAGAAGTGGAAGTCGCTCTGGACGTGGGTGGAGCAGGCGGGACAGCGGGAGATGACGGGCTGGCGGAGGAGGAAGTAGAGGACGGCGCCGATGCCGCCGGGCATGACAAAGCAGATGACGATCCAGAAGCGGGAGCTCATGGCGCGGCGGGGGGCGTCTTTGCTGACGTAGCCGACCATGAGGAAGTAGAGCGCGGCGAGGAGGCCCCAGGAGAGATTGAAGTAGATGCGGAAGCCGAGCGGGGGCGCCGTATGGGTGCGACCGGCGGGAAGAACGAGCCAGAAATAATATTCGACGAGCACGAAGGCCGTGACGGCAACAACGATGGACCAGATGGGAATGAGGCGGGCGTCTTCGTTAACGGTGATGGATTCCGGGTCGCGCATGGGTGTATCCCCTTTCCGGGGACCTTTCAAGAAAAGTTCGAGTACAGATTAATCCCTGTACTGGATGGACGGGAAGAGGGCCGGGGAAGTTGCGGGCGAATGGGAAAAGGCAGAGGTTGGGGGGATTCAGTTCCTGTTTCGGGCCCAGCCGGCGACCAGGGCGGCGGCGACCAGGGCGGGGCAGAGGATGCAGACCCAGAGGGCGAACTGAATGGCAAGGTCGTTGATGTGTTCTTCGCTGAGGAGGTTTTCCGCGGCCCACCACATGAGGGGACCGAGGAAGAGGACGACGAGGAGGATGGAAGCCAGGGCGACGGCGCGGACGCGCTTGCGGCCGGCTTTCTGTTCCTGGATGACGCCAAGGGAGGCGAGGACGACGCGGCGGGTACGATAGCCGACGACACAGTCGCGGTTAGCCTGTTTGCCGGCGAGGGCGGAGAGGACGTCGGGAGAGGCGCCTGGGCGAGCCTCGGCACCGGGCTTCATCACACCGTCTCCTGACGGCGGCGGCGGCGCTCCAGCTTGGGCTTCATGGCGGCCATGCCGCGATAAAGTCTTGATTTCACGGTGGAAAGGGGCGCGCGTGTGACCGTGGCGATCTCTTCGAGGGAGAGCTCCTCGTGGAAACGGAGGACGAGCACCTCGCGATAGATGGTGTCAAGCTGCATGAGGGCGGCGGCAATGTGCTCGCGGTCTTCGAGGTTGGAGAAGCGGTCGAAGGGTGTGGGTTCGGCACCGGCGACCTCAAAGCTCATGGGGCGGTCTTCGTCGCCGCCGGCCTCGAAGAGCTCGTCGAGGCTGGCCACGGTGCGCTTGCGCTTCTGGTCGATGACGAGGTTGCGGGCGATGGTGAAGAGCCAGGTGTCAAAGCGGGCCTGACCGTTGAACTGAGCGCCGCGGACGAGGACGCGCATCCAGACTTCCTGGAAGAGATCTTCAGAGAGTTCGCGGTTGCCGGTGAGGTAGAGGAGGTAGCGCAGGAGGCGGTGCTGGTAGCGGACGATGAGTTCGTCGAGGAGGCCGGCATCCTGACGCCTGAGGCCGGCGGAGACGGCAAGACTCTCCTGCCGCACCTGCTCGTCGGCAATGGTGGCAGAACCCTGACCAAATAATGGGCGAATGGACGCGGCTACACTCATCTCATTCCATTAGACACCCGGGGGTGGGCTCAAAGACTCATCAAAATCCAGTTGGGGCGGAAATCCCGGTCAGGATGCGGTACGGGGGCTCTTGTTGGCAATGCGGAGGGCGTTTTGGACGGCCCGGGCGGCGCGGAAGGATCTAATTTGCGGGCCGGGCATCGGCGTCCGGGCTATCCGTTGGCCGACTGGCCGACTGGCCTGATTTTCAAGGCTAGTTCGGTTTGGATCTGGGGCAAGGGAATCTCAAGAGACGCATTCTTGGCTGCGATTTCGGCGGATTTGAGGAGCTTGCCTTGTTCGGGGCTCCAGTATTCGATGCGGTACGTGCCGGGCTCGACGGCGGAGATGGTGAGCGTGGATGGGGCGATGGGTTTGAGGACCACTTTGTCGACGGCGAGCGCGTACCAGCTTAGGTCGCGGTGGCGGAGCCAGAGGAGACGGGAGCGGCGGCCGGTTAGCTCAAAGAAGCGCAGCTCGTCGGTGGAGACGGCGGCAGTTTCGCCACGGATGAAGTTTTCGTGGTTGAACTCGATGTCCTGGACGAAGTTGGCGAGGGCCTGAAAGCGGAAGTAGCCGTTGTGGAGGTCGGTGTGCTCGTCCCACCACCAGACCATGCCGGAACCGACGGCGCCGGCGAAGAGGCCGCCCCAGAGGGCTTCATGGATGTGGAAGCAGGTGGTGTCTTTGTCTGCCATTTCGCCGGCGCGGCCGTACTTGGTCATGACTTCGCGGGCGATGCCGGTTTCAGCGACGATGAACGGGCGGCCGGTGGAGTAGACGCCGGAGGAGAACTCGGGAATGAAAGCGCCGAGGTTTTTGGGGCCTTCTTCGCCGGCCCAGCCGAAGTAGGGATGGACGTCGTTGAGGTCGCCGTTGTCTGCGCCCCAGAACTCCGGCGACCAGGTGTGGTGGGCGCTGGACTTGACGAGGTGATGCCAGGGATCGACGGAGCGGATGTAGGCGGTCATCTCGCGCATCCGGGCAAAGGTGCCCTCTTTGGGGCCGACGGCTTCAATTTCGTTCCAGAACTCCCAGGAGAAGATGTTGGTGGAGTAGCCCCAGCGGGCGACGATGTAACGGATCTTGTCGCGGTACATTTCGCGGGTGAGGGGGTTCAGAAAGAACTGGTCGTAGGTGAGGTTCTGGGAGGCGAGGAGGCGGCCCCAGGCGGTGTTGTCGGCGCGGAAGATGTCCATCATGCCGCCGTAGCAGGAGCCGCTGTCGCTGCGTTCGGGGTTGAAGCAGAGGCAGATGTGGATGCCGTTGGTTTTGGCGAGGTTGAGAACCTGGTCGAAGCGCCAGGCTTTATCGAGTTCCCATTGCCAGGGCTGACCGGCGTCGATGAAGAAGGATTCTTTCATGAAGACGCGGGCCCAGGTTGCGCCGCTCTGGCCCATGCGGCCGAACCAGCGCTCGTAGGCCTTGTCCCAGGGGAGGGTAGGGACGGAGATGGTTGCGCCGGGGATGGACTTGGTGACGTCGGTGGTCCAGCAGACGTCCTGGCCGATGGGGAAGAAGCCGAGGCCGTCTTCGAATTCAAGGTAACGGGGCGCGGTGGGGCTGACGCGGATGACGCCGTGGTTTTTGGATTGGGCGAGGGTGAAGGGAGGGAGATCGCGCGAGGCGGCGAGCTGGCCTTTGACGCGGAGCTCGACTTTGGCTTTGTAAGCGCCGGGTTCGGGGCCGGCGAAGCGGACGCGCCAGCCTTTGGCGCCGTCGATGGGAGCGGTGTCAGACGCGTAGTCCTGGGTGAAGAAGGCGGGGACGCGCATGGTTTTGCCGGAGGGGAGGGTGAAGATGGCGTCGAGGGCTAGCTCGGAGGAGCGATGGGGGTTGAGTTGGGCGAGAGCTTCGCCTTGGAGGGGGATTTTGAACTCGCAGCGATCGTAGGTGGCCAGGCCGGATGGGGTGGGGGAGATGGGGCCGATGGAGATGGCTGACCCGGTCGCGGGCTCGGCAAGGCTTTCAAGGGACGGGGAAAGGGCGCTAGCGGCGGCGATGCCGGCGATGGATTTGAGGACGGCGCGGCGCTGGATGGGCGAAGAAGAATTGGACGGGCTGGTACCTTGCATGGTTGGACGATCCCCTCTCTCGGGCGCGAGTTTATCGGCTGCGGGAGGGTCTGTCAATTGGCTTGATGAAATGGGAAGGACCGGGCGGGCCGGGGCGGCGGTGAGAGCAAGCGCGGACCCACTACACTAATCTTCATGGAAGTTTTGTATGGGGTTCACCCGGTGGAAGAGGCGGTGAAGGCCGGGCGGCGGCGGTTTGACCAGGTGCTGGTGGCGCGGGAACGGCACGACGAGCGCGTGGAGCGGCTGGTGGAATTGTGCCGGGCGGCCGGGGTGCGGGTGCGGCAGGAGTCGCGGGAACAACTGACGCTGATGGCGCAGACGCCGGCACATCAAGGGGTGGTGGCGATGGTGCATCCGCAGGAGTTTCTGGCCATTGAGGATTTGTTTGAGGCTGGGGCGGCAAAGGCTGGGGCGGCGCGGCTGGTGCTGGCGCTGGATGGGGTGGAAGATCCGCAGAACCTGGGCGCGCTGCTGCGCGTGGCCGATGGAGCGGGAGTGGATGGGGTGGTGCTGACGGAAAGACGCTCCGCGCCTTTGAGCCCAGTGGCGGTGAAGGCGAGCGCGGGCGCGACCGAGCACCTGCGGATTGCGCGCGTGGTGAACATGGTGAGGGCGCTGGAAGAGTTGAAGCGGCAGAACCTGTGGATCATTGGCCTCGATGAAAAGGGCACGTCGGACTACGACCGGTTCGACCTGACGGGGAATTGCGTGATTGTGTTGGGGCGCGAGGGCGCGGGGCTGCACGAGCTGGTGAAGAAGACCTGCGACCATTTGCTGCGGATTCCGATGGCGGGCGGGGTGAGCTCGCTGAATGTGTCGGCGGCGGGTGCGGTGGTGCTGTATGAGGCATCGCGGCAGCGGCGGAACGCGGGTCGAGGCTCAGTGGGCGCTTTTGACCAAGCGGCTGGCGTTGCGTCAAAGCAAAAGAAACAGAAAGGCTTGGGCTCATGAAGCTGTCAGTTGCGCGGACCCTGGTGTTGTTTGCCGCCGGCATGGCGGCGGTGTATTGCGCGGCGCAAAACAGAGCGAGCAACCCGTCCGCCGCGCAGAGCGCTCAACCCGGCGGCAAAGTGATTCTTTCGCGATCCATCGACGAGAATGGGATTACGCATGACGGCCAGACGGGAGCGGCGGCAGCGGCGACCGGCGCGCAGATGGCGGCGACGCCCTCAGTGGAGGACGCGGACCGGGAAGCGGTGGTTTTTACCGATTTCGACATGGACGTGCGGCTGCGCCTGACGGCGCAGCAGATTGCCGTGCGCGCGCTGGTGGCGGTGCGCAACAACGGGAAGACGCCGCTGGCGCGCATTCCGTTGCAGATCTCCTCTTCGCTGAACTGGGAGAGGATTCGGGTGAACGGGCGCGATGTGGGGTTCCCGGTGGCGACGCTGAACTCCGACGCCGACCACACGGGGCAGCTGCACGAGGCGGCGGTTCCGCTGGCGACGCCGCTGCTTCCGGGGCAGAGCATACAACTGGATGTTTCCTATGGCGGAGCGATTGCTCCCTCGGCACAGCGGCTGCTGGCGATTGGAACGCCGGAGGGCGCGGCGCTGCACTCGGATTGGGACGGCATTGGCGTGGCCTTCACGGGCCTGCGCGGGTTTGGGAATGTAGTGTGGTATCCGGTGTCGGCGGCGCCGGTGATACTGGGCGATGGGGCGCGGCTGTTCGACGAGATGGGCGAGCAGAAGCTGCGCATGGCCGGGGCGCACTTTCGTTTGCGGCTGACGGTTGAGTTTCCTCACGGTCACGCGCCGACGATTGCATTAGTGAACGGACATGCGACGCCGCTGGCCGTGACCGACAGCAGCGACGCAGGGTTTGAGGTGCCGGGCGTGGCCACCGGCGACACGGGCACGGCGACACTTGGTTTTGAGGCGCCGAACCTTTTTGTGGCGGCGCGCACGCCGCACGCGGCCACCAACACCACGGTGTGGACGCTGCCGGAGGACGATGTGGCGGCTCCGGATTGGGCAGCGGCCACGGCGGCGGTGACGCCGTTTTTGCAAGGCTGGCTGGGCCAGAGGCCGCGGGCGCAATTGACAGTGCTGGACCTGCCGGACCAGCAGGACGCGCCGTTCGAGAGCGGAGCGCTGCTGGTGACGTCGATCCGGCAGGCGAGCCCGGAACAGTTGAACGGGATCATGGCGCACGCGCTGACGCATGCCTGGATGCAATCGCCGCGCGCGTGGCTCAGCGAGGGCGTGGCCCACTTCATGGGGACGCTCTGGGTGGAGAAGCAACGAGGACGCGACCAGGCGCTGGAGAGTCTGGAGGCAATGCGCCCGGCGCTGGCACTGGCCGAGCCGGAGAGCCCTGGGCAAAGCGCGGGGCAACCGCTGGACGCGGCGATCTCGCCGATTTACTTCAGGACCAAGGCGACGTACGTGTTGTGGATGCTGCGCGACGTGGCCAGTGAGGCCACTCTCTCCGCAGCGCTGCGGGCCTATGACCCGATGCAGGACTTCGGGAAGAATTCCAGCTCGTTTGAGCGGCTGCTGGAACAGGCAGGCACGCGGCGCGACCTGCACTGGTTTTTTGCCGACTGGGTGGATGCGGACAAGGGGCTGCCGGAGTTGAGCGTTCAGAGCGCATTTCCCAGCGCGACGAGCGCGGGCTCGTGGCTGGTGGCGGTGACGGTGACCAACGACGGGTACGCCTCGGCGGAGGTTCCGGTGACGGTGCGGTCGGCGACAAATTCAGTGACGCAGCGGGCGATGGTTCCGGCGCGTGGGCAGACGATCCAGCGGATTCTGATTCAGGGGAAGCCGACCGAGGTTCAGGTGAACGACGGGACGGTGCCGGAGACGCAGGCGAGCGTGCACGTGACCAAGCTGAATTGAGGGTTGGCTTGGTTTGCGAAATATGCGATTGAATCGCACACTTTGCATCCGGCTGGGAGCACTGACCCGAAACACGAAAACTAGAGCATTTTCGGAATACACGTAGACTTTGTTTGGGTAGCGCGAGGTGGCTTTTTCTTGAGAAAAAAGCCACTTGAATGCCTGGTTTCGGTCTACAGCAATTCCGAAAGATGAATATCAAGCTAGCTCCGGCATGGCGACAGGCTCTTTGTAAGTGATGGTTTGTGTGCAGATGCAAGCGCGCAGCAGTCGAACCATCAAGTCCGGTTCCATGGTGCGGCGGTTGAGCCTGTAGTTGAATTCGGCAACGTAGCTGTGGAG
>Ga0302320_10019536_pt1 | contig 13581 bp, 11 predicted proteins | sample Bog_T0_3_FD_202130 | JGI IMG/M metagenome (GOLD analysis project Ga0302320, IMG submission 202130) | Peat permafrost microbial communities from Stordalen Mire near Abisko, Sweden - Bog_T0_3 | ecosystem: Environmental > Terrestrial > Soil > Wetlands > Peat | place: Sweden: Abisko, Stordalen Mire...
AGGATGCGGGGCCTGCTTGGCGGACTGCTGGAGTGAGTCGTTTGGTTGTGGTGGGCTCACCCTGGCGAGTGAGCTTGGACAATCCCAGCTGCCGGACGTTTTTACAGAAACCCGCGTCCAAAGGGAACTCCTCGACTATAGCAACGCCTTACAAACAGTGTCAAACCCAAATCTCGCGCATGTTACATGAGTGTTTCAATTTGCCGGAAATGGTCTTCCGCAGCTCAGTTCGGGAAGGGCAGGCTTCCCAGCCTGCACCACAGAGTTTGTATTCCGTCGCAACACGTTCGTCGAAAAAGTCTCGCCTCACTTCCATCTCTCATGGTTAGATAGATTGCGATGAGATATTGCCGCTTCCAGCTGAATGGACAGCCTCACTACGGGCTGCTCGAATCTCTTGCCGGGCGGGATTCGATCCTGCGGATTCTGCTTTCACCTCCGGAAGACTCCGATGGCGACGTGGAGGGGCTGCGGACGCGCCGCATCGAACCGATTCCGCTGGACGAGGCTTCACTGCTTCCACCGGTGCGCCCTTCCAAGATTGTCTGCGTTGGCCGCAACTACCGCGACCATGCTGCGGAACTCGGTAACGAAGTTCCAAAAGAACCCCTGCTTTTCTTCAAGCCCAGTTCCGCGCTGCTGGCCCCGGGCGGCGTTGTCCGGCGGCCGAAAATCTCGGAGCGCGTCGATTACGAAGGTGAGCTGTGCGTCGTGATCGGTAAGACTTGCCATCAGCCGCCGGATGGCGAGGACGTCCGCCCTTACATCCTTGGCTACACTTGCTTGAACGACGTCACAGCTCGCGATCTGCAGAAAAAAGACGGCCAATGGGCCCGCGCCAAGGGTTTTGACACGTCCTGTCCCGTCGGTCCGCTGGTCACGGATGAAATCGATCCCTGGGCCGGAGTCGGCGTGGAGACCCGCATTAATGGGACCGTAAAGCAGCAGGGGAATACGCGGGACTTCATCTTCTCACTGGATGTTGTCATCCGCTACATCGCGCAGGCGATGACGCTTTTTCCCGGCGATCTGATCGCCACCGGCACACCGGCAGGCGTGGGACCGGTGGTGGCGGGAGATGTGATGGAAGTCAGCGTGGAGGGCGTGGGGACACTGCGGAATTCTGTGGTCGACGAATAGAAGCCCGGAACGAGCTTCATCCAGGAATCTTCATTTCAAGGAAGCCGCGTTCGACACAAATCCGCGAAAGCTCTACTGCAGCCGATATCGTTCCCGCATCAGGCGCTGCAGGCGGGGTTTGTAGAGAAGATCGTAGGCCAGTTCTTTGTCGGGAAACATGGCCAGCGCAGCGCGCTTGGCGCCGGCGGCCAGCTCCGCCGCTTCTTCCACCGTGAGGCCGGGATCCTGGCTGATCACCGACGTCACCATGCTCATCATCACCTGTAGGCGCCGAATCCTTCGGGCTTCATCTTCGGCTTCGCCTGGGTTTTCCCGTAGCAGAGGCGAACCCTTCTCGTGATCCTCCGGTTCCCCAATGTGCATGCCAACCCCTCTTTCGCCCCCAGCATTTTCTGATTACAGCTTTGGATGCGGCGGCGCAGCCCACGTTGCGCCCTATTTTCAAGCATTCTCCTCCAATCATGGCGGAAAATAAACAGCCCGAAAGTGCCGGGTCGTCGGCTCACCGTCCCGCAAATCGTGAGAAGAGTTAGAATCACAGGAGTGCGGAGTCCCGTCGGTTGGCGGCTGGTTCCGAGAATGGGAGACGTTATGGCAGAGCAGCCCAATGCGACGACGGAAGAACGTCGCCGCCCTAATCCAAATGAAAAGCTGGTGAAGGTTTTCGACAGTGAGCAGGAATCGGAGGCTATGGTGGTCAAGGGCTTGCTCGATTCCGCGAATATTGAAAACGACCTTGCCTCGGCCAGCCTTTTGCAAGAAACGTTTCCCGGCCTGGGCGGAATGATCATCCTGGTGCGCGAAGAGGACGCGGAGAAAGCGCGCACTCTGATTGCCGAATCCCTGCAGCCGCCATCGGCCAATGATTCCGCAGACGAACCGGATGACGACGATTCTACCGAAGAGCTGCAAGCCAAGGAGTAACCGAGTGGCCGTCGAGGTAAAAGGTCACGGCACCATTCAGATCGGTGCGGTAAACGTGGACTCCAGATGCCTGCAACCGCTGCAGAACGTCGGCCTTCGGAAAACCGAAAGAGGTTTGGAACCCAAGCGAGATCACGGCAAAGCTTGGCTTCACGGACTGCAGAATCTCTGGTGTCGTCGAGGTAGCGCTGCCGTGATGCCCCACCTTCAGTAGGTCCGCGTGCGGATGGTGCAGGCTGGCGATTCGCCGCTCCACCGCTTTCTCAGCGTCGCCCTCCAGCAATACTGAAGTCTTGCCATAACTGACGTGCAGAACCAAGGAGTCGTTGTTCTTGGGCGCGAGGCCGACCGGCCAGTCCTGTGGCGGAAAAAGCACGTCGACCTTGGCTCCGCCTAACTCAAATTCGTCTCCCTCCCAACGCCGCACCACTTTGATTCCGAGGTCGTGCGCCTCCGCGATCAAGCTCTCGAGCGCTCGACTCGGCGGCAACAGGCCCACCCACAACTCTTTCGGTCGAAAGTCCTTAAGGACGGCGGCCATGCCTCCAATGTGGTCGGAGTGGCCGTGCGAAATCGCGACCGCGTCGAGCCGGGAGATGCCGCGCGTCCACAGATATGGCGCAACCACATCTTCCCCGAAGTCGAGTTGTGACCCGGCGCTGAAGATGGGGCCCCCCGCGTCGATGAGCAAGGTGCGGCCTTGCGGCATCACTAGCAGGATGGCGTCGCCTTCGCCCACATCGATAGAAGTCACTTCCAGCACTCCGGCTCGCGTGTTCGGTTGCGGCGGGACGAAGGCCAGAGTCAGGGAGGCCAGCAGCAGAGCAACCAGTCCGGTGACCGCCAGCAGCGCGCGACGGCGAGCGCAAAGCATCGCGAGAATCAGCGCTGCCGAAGCTGCCCCCATCATTGGCACAGACGGCGTCGCTACCCGAAGATCGGCCAGCCGCAGGCCTCCCAAGCCGTGTACCGTGCCAGTGATGGCCTGCAGTGCAAAGGCGGTGAGCAGCGCGGGAAGTTTCGCGAGCAGGGGGGAAACATATCCCAAGCCGACGGTCAGAACAGCTGCTGGCATAAGAAGTTGTGTGAGCGGAACCACCGCCACGTTGGCAGGAAGGCCGATGGTTGTGGCGCGGTGAAAGTAATATGCCATGGGTAGAGCTAATCCCATCTGCATCACCGCCGACACCAGCAGCAACTCAAACGTGCGCAGGCAGACAACGGTCACGCCACGCACCAGCCGCAATGACCATGGCTTGCCGAGAAAACGTGCGAGCCTTTCTGCAATCAAGCGCAGATCCACGCGGAACTGGGCGATGCGCGGAGGCAGAGACGGGCCATAATCATCCGCGTCCCAGTGGGCCAGCGCTTGGCGATAAAGCCGCGAAGTGCGCTCCACGAGCGGCAGGCCAATCGCGGCGACGATGAGCACGCAAACAAACGTCATCTGGAAGCTCGCCGTGAAGAGCTGACGCGGATCGAATACCAGCAACCCGAGAGCGGCTGCGCCCAGCGCGTTGACCATGGCGCGGTCGCGGTAAAGCAGTCGCGTACCCAGGTAGATGGCGCACATCAGCGTGGCTCGCCACACCGGGGCACCCACTTCGGTGAGAAAGGCATAGGCCACGCAAAATAGAATCGTCAGCAGGGTCGCCGGAATCTGCCCGAATCGCAGGCGGCGCAGCGTCCAGAAAGCGACAAATGCCAGGATGGTCACGTTCATTCCCGAGACAACAAGGATGTGATAGGTCCCCGAGCGCTGGAAATCCACTCGCGTGTCGCGGTCGATGAACGCCTCCTCACCAATCACCATGGCATCGATCAGAGCGGCCTGAGGTGGCGGCCAGAGTGTGTGGATTTTGGCGATGATGCCGGAGTGAATACGCGTTCGCCAGAGTTCCAGGCGGCTGCCCGCGAAGCCGGGCAACAACTGCACGTCCTCCGCTTTCGCCGACCCCAGGGCCCCAATGCCGTTTGCGGCCAGGTAACCCTGATAGTCGAATGCCCCGGGATTGCGGAAGTTCCGCGGCGGCTTCAGTTTGACTGGAAGCCGGACGCGCTCGCCGTAGCGAAAAAGGCGCTTCGCAGGTGTGAGCGCTGCCTCACTGCGCGAGACAATGTCAGGGAGTTCGCCGTAGATCCCTAGGCGGACACCAGAGTGCACAGCCACCCGCTTGCCGTCCTCGGTGTCGATCTCTTCCGTTTCGACGTCGAGGCTCTGTCTGACTTCGTTTGAACTTCCTTCGCGAAACCTGCCTTCACGAGTCACATGCGCAGTCATCTGAACTGCACCGCCGTAGGCAAAGGGCTGAAGAGTGGTATCGAGAGGACTCGCCGGGCCTCGCAACTGTATGTGAAGCGCCCCTGCCAGGAAAAACGCGCCCAGCGCCAGGCCGACGCCGAGCCACTTCCTTCTTCGCACGAAGTACAATCCCGCGCCGAGAAATGCCACGCCCGCCGCCATCCACCACGACGGCGGTCGCCCCACGTAAGTGCCGGCAACTATTCCCGCAGAATAGGCCAAGGCCGCCCACAGCAGGGGTTGCCGCGTAGGCTTGAGTTGAAATTCAGGCGGAGTTGGTGGAGCTGGCGGCTGCTGGATCAGGGGCAAAGACGGCATTGATCGGCCTGCTGTGGGCGTGAGGAGCTATGGACAACGGACCGGCCGTGGGAAAGACGCTTTGCCGACTACTGACAAGCTGAGTCTTTATGAGTTCACCGCACTAACTGCACAACGCTCTCGAGGTGGTAAGTTTGGGGAAATAAATCGATCAGGTGCACCTGCTCGACGCGATAACCCGCCGCCTGCAGCGGCACCAGATCGCGGGCCAGAGTTGCTGGATCGCACGACACATAGGTTACGCGGGGCGCGCCCGCACTCGCCAGCAAACGCGCCACGCGATCTCCCAAACCGCTTCGGGGCGGGTCCACTACCACCGTGTCGGGCTGATGCCGTAACTGGGGGAGAACTTCATCCTGCCCAACACGCCCCTTGTCTCCGAGCTCGGCCAGATACTGCTCGGTCGCGGAATGCACTGCCTTTCCACTACCAGGCAGATTGTATTGAAGGTCGCTCGCGGCTGTCTGTGACGACTCAACTGAAACGATGTGACGGTGGTTACATGCCAAGGCTGTGGAAAACAGTCCCACTCCCGCGTAGAGATCCAACGCTAATTCGCCGGACCGGCCCGCCGTGACGATTTCGACGAGTTCATCGATGAGAAAACGGTTGGTCTGGAAGAACGCACCTGCGCTCACGCGATAGGCCCCCGCCTTGGTCTGATACATCAAGTCCCAGGCGCCGACCGTGACCAGCGGCTCCCGCGCGCCTTTCTGCGGTTCGCGGAACGCCACTACGCCCGCAATCTCCGGCATGGCTGCGCACAATTCTTCGGCCCATGCCCGCACTGCGGCGCGTCGCGCCTCGGGGGCGCACAAGAACTCGACCAGCAGGCGCGAGTCATCGTCGTTAGCAAAGAACTCAACCTCGCGTACGCCCTCTACGGCCTTGCCCGCGCGCCCCGCCTGCCACAGCGCCGCGATGCCGCGATTGACCATCGGCGAACTGATGGGACACTCCCCGACCGGCAGCAGTTCATGCGATGACAACTTGAAATATCCCGCCGCGAATTCGGGCCGGGTGTGCACCTGCAGCCGCGAACGATTGCGATAGTTCCACGGCGGCGAAGGATGCACCTGAATGTCTCGCTGCAGATCGAGCTTCGCGATGCGCCGCAGGTTCTCCCGCAGGATTTCTTTCTTGATCTCGAGTTGGTGTTCGTAACCGGCGTGCTGGTAATGGCATCCCCCGCAGCGGCCAAAATGTGGACACGGCGCCTCAACCCGGTGCAACGAGGACTCCACGATTGCCGTGGCCTGCGCGCGCGCGAAGCCGGGTTTTTCTTCGGTGAGTACGGCTTCAATCTTCTCTCCGGCAAGAACCAAGGGAACAAACACGGCCTTGCCGCGTCCGCGCTCGTCGGCCGGAAGGCGAGCCAGTCCGTCGCCGCCGTAGATCAGCTTTTCGATGTTTAGGAGCAAGACTTGATTCTACAGGCATGGACCGGGCAAGGACGGATTGTCGCTCTTCAGACAAATCCCGATTACCGGCCCAGGAACCGGCAGAATAAGAAGGCCGCGGCAATCGTCGCGGCCTTGTGGCACAGATTTGGTGAAGAGTTAGTTACGGAACGGTGCCGAGCGCAGCGGCGGCGGGCCAATTGTTGCTGAATGTAAACCAGCTTCCGGCTGCCTCGTTGCCACCAGTGTTGGCATCGTTGGACGATTGGAAGACGCCGGTGAAGTCGGGAGCCTTGGTGTCATCCGTGGTGACTCCGATCCAGTATTGCGTTCCCGCAGTCACAGCCGTCGAGGTAATGTGTACCGTGACCAACGTGCAGCAGGCTCCATACGCCGGAATGTGGGTAGAAGCCCCGCTTGCCAACAGCGTTCCCACAGTCCCTGCGTTATCGCTGTAAAGCCCGACGACAACTTTCGGAGTACCCGAAATCAAACCAACCGCAACCTCCAGCTCGGACACGTGAGAATCCGCCTTCGGAGTGAACGGCACTGCGATCCACTGCTCTGAATCACCTATCGAATTGGTCGGCCCCAGTACGTAATAACCGGTGGTGTCGTTATAGTCATCCGTCGGCGTTGGGCCCAGGTTGGTATAAATCGGTTTCAGCGCCGGCGGAGTCGCCTTCGCCGGAGTGATAACTTTGGACGGAGCAATGGTGGGAGCTATCTTGAGCTCGTGGGACTGAGCGAAAACCGTGCCGCAGGCAAGAGCCAACATCAACAGGCACAGTACCGATGTGAACCTTTTTCCTGCCATTATCAGTTTCTCCTTGTTCTTGATTTGTTTGACTTTCGGAGTGGAGTTTTCCTGAGAGGGTTCCCCAAGTTGCTTGGTTGCCCTGCTGGACGGCCCTTTCAGAGCAGACATCCTACTTTATTCAAGGACCATGTCAAGCAAATTCAGGTGCGGGAGTCAACCGTTTGGAGTCGAAAGTCAGTGCACACTTCAACCTACTAAAATTATGTCCCGCCCCAAGGTTGTATCGCGATCGAAGATGGGAAGTTGCGAAATCAGAAAGTGTCACAGCGCCCGCCCCGCCGCCGCTCCCGACGCCCACGCCCACTGAAAATTAAAACCGCCGAGATGGCCGGTCACGTCCACTACTTCGCCAATGAAGAATAGTCCTGGAATTTTGCGGCTCTCCATTGTTTGCGCCCAGAGTTCGTCCGTATCAACACCGCCGCCCGTCACTTCGGCTTTCTCATAGCCTTCTGTTCCCGCCGGGCTGATCGCCCAGGCATGGACTTGCTCTTCGAAGCCCGCAAGCGCGTGATTCGTCCACGCCGTGGGCGAGTGCAAATCCAGCCAGCGGTCCGCCAGGCGATGAGGCAGAACCTTTCGCAACTCCGCCCGCAGTGCGCTCAGGTTTCTCGGAGAATTGGGATCGCGAAACGCCGCGGTAACCTCGTGCCCGGGCGCGAGATCGATCAGGATGGACTGCGGCTTCTTCCAATAGGAAGAAATCTGCAGGATCGCCGGTCCACTCATCCCGCGGTGCGTGATCAGCATCTTCTCGCGAAACTGCTGCCCGCCACACGATGCAATCACCTCGGCCGAAACGCCGGCCAGATCGCGGTAGCGCGAGCCATCCTCCGCGCTCAGCAGCAGCGGCACCAGCCCCGGCCATGGCTCCCGGATGGCGAGCCCGAATTGCCGCGCCAAATCGTATCCAAGCGATGTCGCACCGATCTTCGGAATCGAAAGCCCTCCGGTGGCAACCACCAGCGCCGGCGCCCTGAACACCGCATCCGCCGCGCGCACAACGAACTCCCTCGCACGCTCAACTTCCTGAATCTTGGTGTTCAGAAAGATGCTCACTCCAGCCTGTTGGCATTCGGCTTCCAGCATTCCAACGACGTCCCGCGCCGCGCGGTCGCAGAAAAGCTGCCCCAGAGCTTTCTCGTGATATGGAATGCCGTGTCTTTCCACCGGCGCGATGAAATCCGCCGGCTGGTAGCGAGCTAGTGCTGACTTCGCGAAGTGCGGATTCGCGGAAAGAAAATTCTCGGGCCCGCAATAAAGGTTGGTGAAATTGCAGCGCCCTCCGCCGGAGATCAGAATTTTCTTGCCCAGCCGGTCGGCATGTTCCAGCACCGCGACGCGCCTGCCGCGTTTGCCGGCTTCGATGGCGCACATCAGCCCCGCCGCGCCTCCGCCGAGAATGAGTGCATCGAAGGAACTACTCATGGCTTAAACTGATGATTGGTTAAAGTGATTATGGCGCAAGACCGTCACATATAAAACAGGCTGAGCCGCGGCAGGCCGTATTTTTCCAGAAGCCGCTTGTGGACGTACTGTCTTTGGAGTTGCTCGATCTGGGCCGCCGCCATCTTGCGCCGGTAACCCGAGAGTTCACGATCGGCCCGCGCGCGCACCGCGACGATTTCTTCATCCGGTGTGGCCGCGAGCAACGCCGCGAAAAGCTTTTCCTCCAACACCGTGAGGTGCCGCTCCAAATCCTCCAGCCTGTACGATGCCTTCCCACTCTCAGTTTCCTCCGCTAGCTTGCGTAGCGTGCTAGCGGAGTCCGTGGCGACCGCATGAACGGATACTCCTCCACCGCGCGGCAGTTTCGCCGCCTCCAATAGCTCGGCATTGCGCCGTAGGAACGCTGCGATCGTTTCCGGCTCAAACCCTTGTCCCGCGACTGGTTTGGTGGATGCCGATTCCCCGGCCGCGGTTCCTACTGCCGCTTCCTTCATAGCTTCTGCCGCAGCCAGTACCTCCTGCGAACAGAATCCCAGGCCATTTACTTTGCGAGTCTTGGAAGGGCGTCTTTCGTAGTGTTCAAAAGTTTGGTCAATGCCGCGTAACACGGCCTCGAGCGGAATTCCCGCATCCTTCCACGTCTCCATCAGTACCCAGTCGACAGTGGATAGCAGCAGGATGCTTCCGAAGCGGCGCTGAAAGTGTTCCTCAATTTCCGTAAAATAGTTGAAGTAATTGAGTTGATCCTCCACGGCGGCTCAGCGGGTGGAACGCGGAGTGGAGGGGGCGCGATCTCGCCCGCCGTTTTTCGATTTGGACAAGGCCGGTGCGCCCTTGGGTGCGAGTCCCGGCCGCACCGCCACGTTTCTCTCCCAGATAATGCGCAGGCCTTCGAGCGTTAGAAAATCATCCACATTCTTGATGTACCTCGATCCCGTGCCAATCATCGGTCCCAGTCCGCCGGTGGCCACCACCGTGGTCCCCTCGCCCAATTCCCCGAGCAGAAGTTCGAGAATTCCATCCACCAGCCCGAGATAGCCGTAGTAGAGCCCCGACTGCAGGCTGCCCACGGTGTTCGTCCCGATCACGCGCGCCGGCTTGCGGATCTCCACCCGCGGCAGTCGTGCCGTACGCTGAAACAGTGCGTCGGCTGAGATTCCAATGCCCGGGCTAATCACCCCGCCAAGATATTCACCCTTCGCGGAAACGCAGTCGAACGTAGTTGCCGTGCCGAAGTCCACAATCACGCACGGCCCGCCATACTTTTCAAAGGCGGCCACGGCATTCACGATGCGGTCCGCACCCACCTCCGCCGGATTGTCATAGTGCACCGGCATCCCGGTTTTCACGCCCGGCTCAATCAGCAGCGGCTTGGAATTGAAGTACCGTTCGCACACCTGTCGCAGCACCGGATCGAGCGGCGGTACCACCGAGGAGATCACGATGCCGTGAATCCCCGAAGCCTCCAGGCTGGCCATCGAGAATAAATTGCGGAATAGGACCCCGTACTCGTCGACGGTGCTGCCCTGCCGGGTCGCGACCCGCCAGTTCGCCAGCAGACGCTCGTAACGCGGAACCTCGTCGTCTCCGTCGGGACGCACCTTCGCAACCCGGGCAAAAACGCCCAGCACCGTATTCGTGTTCCCGACATCCAGAACAAAAAGCATGATCGTCCGCGCTGGAGCAGTTAGCAGTTAGCAATTAGCGCTTGCGGAATTGTGCTGGCAAAATGCTAATTGCCAACTGCTAACTGCTTGTTTTCGCTCTCACCGTCCCACTCAAAATCGTTCGCAGCCCTTGCGCAGTCCGAACCTGCAGAAACCCGCGCTCATCCAGCCCTTCTGTCGTTCCTTCCACTCTCGAACCATTCTCCTCAACCCGAACCTGCTTTCCGCGCACCCACGACGACTGCTCGGCAAATCGCTGCAGAATCGCTTGCTGCGCGCCCGGCTGTTCGACCAGCGAACGATATTCCCGGTCGAGCGATTTTAGCAAAGCCGCGGCCACTTCCACCCGCGACCACTCGCTGCCCGTCGCCATTCGCAACGAAATCGCTTCGCTCTCGATTTCCTTCGGAAAGGTTGAGTGATTTACGTTGATCCCAATTCCCACGACGATGTAGCGCACCCGTGTGGCTTCCGCGTTCATTTCGGTGAGAATGCCGCACACCTTCTTGCCGCCAATCAAAACATCATTGGGCCACTTCAAGTCCGCGGTCACGCGCCCGTCCACCTGCGCAATCGCCGCGCGCACCGCCAACCCAGCCGCTAGCGCCAGCACCAGCACCTCGGAAGGAGGCAGCGCCGGCCGCAACACCACCGAGCAATAAATCCCCGCCGATCTTTCCGATTCCCAGGCGTTCGCGCCCCGCCCTCGTCCCGCGGTTTGTTCCTCCGCAAGAAAAACACTGCCCTCCTCGGCGCCTTCCGCCGCCGCGGCCATGGCCGCCGTATTGGTCGAGCCGATCTTATAGAAGTGATGAAGCCTTGTGTCGAAGATGGTGCCGCGAACCAACGGACCCAGAATTTCAGGCAGCAACAGATCCGGAACCGCCATGAGTTGATACCCCGTCGCTGGATGCCCCGCCACGTCCACGCCCAGCCCTCTCAACTGTTGAATCAATCGCCAGACTTCCGAGCGGTTCGACGAAATCTCCTGCGCGATCTTCGTCCCGCTCACCACCACCGTCGCATGCTCCATCAGCAAGCGCACAATGCGCCCCAGGCGAACGTCGGTAGGTTGTTCGTGGGTCGCCGGCGTCCTCGCACGCGAAATTCGACTGCCTCGAATTGGCTCGGTCTTCTTGATGCGGGAATTATGCGGGAGCGCACGGAAAAGCACAAACGAGCCCCGTGGCACCGACGATATTGCAGTCCACGACCGAGGAACACTTGACTACGCCGGCACGACCCGCAAGCTCATATCCACTGCCTGGGGCGAATGAGTCAGCAAGCCAACTGAAATGAAATCCACACCGGTCTCGGCATACGCGCGAACATTCTCCAGCCGGATGCCGCCGGAGCACTCCATTGGAATACGGCGTTCCAGCTTGCCACAGCGTTCCACCGCGCGACGCACGTCCTCCGGAGACATGTTGTCCAGCAGAATCGCTTCCGCGCCATGGGCCAGTGCCTCCTCCAGTTCTTCCTGGTTGCGCACTTCCACCTCAAGAACTTGTGAACCACGCCGGTTGCGCAGCGCGCGCTCAATCGCCGGTGCAATTCCTCCCGCCAGCGCGATGTGGTTATTCTTGATCAGCACTCCGTCGGAAAGATCGAGCCGGTGATTCTGCCCTCCGCCGCAGCGTACCGCATACTTGTCGACCACTCGCAGTCCGGGAGCGGTCTTGCGCGTGTCGAGAATACGCGCCTTGGTGCCGGAGACCGCGTCCACGAACTTCCGGGTCAGTGTCGCGATTCCGCTCATGCGCTGCAGAAAGTTCAGGATCACGCGCTCACACGACAGCACTACTCGTGCATTGTGCTGGATCACCGCCACCGACTGTCCTTTATGCAGCCGCACTCCGTCAAAAATCTCGGGATGCGTCGTCACTTCGTAGTGCGAAGTCACCGCTCCATCGAGCACCGCATACACATCCAGGATGCGCCCCACGCAACCGATCCCCGCCAGAATGCAGTCCTGCTTGGCCAGGATGGTCGCCGACGCCCGCTGATTGGGATCGATGCAGGCATAGCTGGTCGCATCCCGCGTCGCCCGGTCTTCGAGCAGCGCGTTCTCCAAAATCGCGGTGATGCGTCGGCTGTTAAAGTCCATGTGCGTGTGAAAAGTTCATGTAGAGACAGCCGCCTCGGCTGTCCAGGCAGGGTCGAAGACCCGCCTGCCTCACCCCAACTCGTTCAGTTGTTTCCTTATCTTCTCGATCAGGCCCGATAATTCCTCCGCCCGCCTGCGTAACCCTTCAACGACATTTGCCGGAGCCTTCGCCAAAAATTGCTCATTGCCTAACTGGCGCTGATTGTTTGCGAACTCTTTTTCGATCTTCTCCAGATCCTTCGTCAGCCTTGCTCGCTCGGCCGCAACGTCGACCTTTCTTTCGTAGACCACGTGAACGTCGAAACGCGCCGTGCTGCGCGCACCCGCCTGCTTGGCCAGCGAGCCGTCCACAAACGCGATTTTTTCCACATTCGCCAGTCGCTCCACCGCGCCGCGATTCTGCTCAATCATCGCGCGAATCCCGGGCTCGTGCGCAAACACCTCGATCGGCACCTTCACCTTCGGCTCGACTTTCAACTCTGCCCGTACATTCCTCACGTTCACGATTAGATCCTGAAGGATCGCCATTTCCGTTTCGGCTCCGAGATCGAACTGCTTCTCGTCGGCCTGAGGATATCCGGCCAGCGCAATCGACTTCAGCGGCGGCTCGCCCTCGTAGATCGCCTGCCAGATCTCTTCCGTAATAAACGGCATCACCGGATGCAGCAACCGCAACGACGCGTCAAAAAGATTAACCAGATTGCCGCAAGCGACTCGCGCCTGCGTCTGGTCCGTACCCTCCGCAAAGTTCAGCCGCGGCTTGATCAGCTCCAGGTACCAGTCGCAGAACTCTCCCCAGAAAAAATCGTAGATGCGGTTCGCCGCTTCATGGAACCGGTACGTCTCCAGCGCCTCGTTCACCTCCGCGGTCACGCGATTGAACCGCGAAAGAATCCAGCGGTCTTCCAAGGCAGAAGTGTCAAAGCCATAGACACCAATGTGGAGACAGCCGCCCCCGGCTGTCCCGGGCCGCATTCCCGGCTCGATCCTGTCCACATTCATGAACATGAACCGTGCCGCGTTCCAGATCTTGTTGGCAAAGGCGCGATACCCCTCGGTGCGGCTCTCGCTGAAGGCGATGTCAGTTCCCGGCGCCGCCATTGCCGCCAAAGTGAAACGCGTCGCATCCGTGCCGAAGCGCTCAATGATCTCCAGCGGATCGATCACGTTCCCTTTAGTCTTCGACATCTTCTGCCGCTCAGCATCGCGCACCAGCGCGTGAATGTACACCTGCCGGAAGGGCACGCTGTCATTCTTCTTCTCACCCCATCCGCTAGCCTTTTTCAGCGCAGGATCCTGCTCGTGCCCTTCCATGAAGTGGCAGCCGAACATGATCATCCGCGCCACCCAGAAGAACAGAATCTCGTAGGCCGTAATCAGCAGCGTGGTCGGATAAAAAACCGCCTGATCGCGCGTCTTCTCCGGCCAGCCCAGAGTCGTAAACGGCAGCAGCC
>Ga0302320_10019537_pt1 | contig 13580 bp, 15 predicted proteins | sample Bog_T0_3_FD_202130 | JGI IMG/M metagenome (GOLD analysis project Ga0302320, IMG submission 202130) | Peat permafrost microbial communities from Stordalen Mire near Abisko, Sweden - Bog_T0_3 | ecosystem: Environmental > Terrestrial > Soil > Wetlands > Peat | place: Sweden: Abisko, Stordalen Mire...
CTTACGCAAATCGAAGGAATGGCCTCGCGACATGCTGCGCCCCCAAATCAAATGCGAAGCTCAGAATCGCCCAATCAGGCCAGAAAGGGAATCCCAAACCTACCAAAAATCCGAGTCAGGCCATGCGAGGACGCCTAGGTTTCCTTGAGCTCCGGCTGCTTTAGCCAAGCGACAGCGCGATGCGTTTCCCAGAAACGCATCGCGCTTTTTCATTGCGGAGCGTTGTTGCAGCCCTTTGTTACCCAAAGCTCCTGCCATAACAGCTCAAGGCCGCCCGGGGGGCGGCCTTGAGCTGATCAGTCCATTCGTCGATTGGATGTCTTGTTCGCTGCGCTGGCGGAAACGCGATTCCGTCAGCGCGGCAGCGGGGTTACTTGACGCCGAGCAGCGCCAGCATGATGCCGCCTGAAATCGCCGTGCCGAACACGCCGGCGAGATTGGGACCCATCGCGTGATAGATCAGCAGGTTCTCGCGATCTTCGGCAGCGGCGACGACGTGGGCGACACGCGCCGCGATCGGCACCGAGGCGATGCCCGCCGAACCCAGGCAGGGGTTGATCTTTTCGCCTTCGGGCAGGAACAAGTTCATGATCTTGGCTCCGATGACGCCGGACGCTGTGCCGCCGAGGAAGGCGATCAGACCCAGGGCCACGATTTCAATGGTCTTGACCGTGAGGAACGTCGTCGCGTTCATCGTCGAACCAATGCCAACGGTCAGGATAATGATGATCACATTCATCAGGTCGTTGGCCGCGGTCTTGTAGAGACGATCGGTAACCAGGCATTCCTTGAACAGGTTGCCGAGCATCAGCATGGTGATGAGCGGGGCCACCGGCGGGAAGAACAGGTTCACGACAATGCCGATCACGATCGGGAAGGCGATCTTCTCGAGGCGACTGACCGGCCGCATCTGCTTCATCCGGATGAGGCGCTCTTCGCGGGTGGTCAGCGCCTTGATCACCGGCGGCTGAATCAAGGGCATCAGCGCCATGTAGGAGTAGGCGGCGACGGCAACCTGCGGGAGCAAGTGCGAGGCCAGCTTGACGCAGACGAACACCGCCATCGGGCCGTCAGCGCCGCCAATGATGCCGATGGCGCCGGCTTCGTTGATGGTGAAGCCCAGGATCTTGGCGCCGATCAGCGCGATGAAGATTCCCAGATGCGCCATGGCGCCGAGGATCACCAGCTTGGGATGGGCGATCATGGGTCCGAAATCGGTCATCGCGCCGACGCCAAAAAAGATCAACGGCGGAACGATCAACAGTTCGATGCCACGATAGGCGTAATTGAACAAGCCACCAGGCAGGATAAGATCCGACCCCGGGACATTGGAGATGACGCAGGCAAACCCAATGCCGATTAGCAGCAACGGCTCATATTTTTTGACGATAGCGAGAAAGATCATCGCTACGCCAATGGCGATCATGACGATATTACCCCACCAGAAATGACTTACGCCAGTCTGGTCGAGCATCGCCTTCAGAAAGCCAAGTATCTGGTCTAACATTCCATGGTTCCCTTCTTCACCTCGCGGTTGCGATCGGTGACCCGCGCCGCCAAGGATTGGGACGCGCGCACAACCTGAGGCTCGCCGTCAGTGGCTTGAATTGCGAATGGCCTGGTCATCGAGTTTGCCAAGTTTGTTCAGGAGCGGGAACAGGTATAAAACAACACCAATTCCAGTTATCATGAGGATACTGAGAAGAAAGTCGATAATACTCAGTATTACTGCGCCATAGATGCTGTCTGGTACGATCATATCCATGATCCTTTATTTGCGTAGTTGCAGAGCAACGAAAAATAGTGATCGATCGTATCAACCAATCGAGATGATCGCTTCGTCGGTTCCAATACTGTCACCGACTTTGACCAGCACAGATGTCACCGTTCCGGCGACCTTGGTGAACACGTCGGTCTTCATTTTCATGGCTTCAATCACCGCGACATGATCGCCGACGTTCACCTGTTGACCGACGCGGACTTCGACGGATTGAACCATGCCGGCCAAGGGCGCGACGACATCGGCGGCGCCGGCCGTCGCCTTGGGGGCGACGAGTGGCACTACGGTCGCAGGCGCCGCCACCGCCGCGGACGCCGCCACGGACGCCGCCACCGGCGCGACGCTGGCGATATAAGGCGCATGATTGACGCCGTTCCCCTCTTCTTCGACGACGACGTCATAGCTGCGGCCGTCTACGGTAATCTTGAATTTCTTGGTCATCGTACTGTCTCCTGATCAGTAAGGCGCATGAGAGGTTTGCTGCATCCAGCGCCCCTCGGCGGCCCAGGTCGGGTCGCGATCGCTATTGTCCAAATGCACGACATGCTGGCGGCCCAGCATGGCGTAGACCGCCGCGGCGATAACAGCCATGTCGTCGTTTCCGACGGCGCTTGCCGTTTCCGCGGCGCCCGTCCCAGCCGGAGCTTCCGGTTGTTGGGACGGGAATTTGCTGCGCAAGGCCTTGAGGCCTTGAATAAGCCAGATGACGCAAGCGATCGCTCCAATGATGGCCAGGCCATCGATTAATGTCTCGTCCATTGTCCTGCGTCCTTTTTCCTCGATGCATCGCAGATTAGTCAGTCGAAAGCATAGTATAAATCGCTTTGACGTTGACGTTTATGTCAATTTACGACCCACATGGCGGCCAGAATAACTTGCGGCGCAAGAATTCTAAGGCACATTGTCAGTGGATAGACAGCCGCATAGCTTGTGCCCTGCGCATCCGAAGGGTAGATAGCGTTTGCGAAGGCCAGGGCCGGCGGATCGGTCATGCTGCCGGCGAGCACGCCGCAGATTGTGAGGTAGTTCAACTTGAACACGGCCCGTGCAACCACGCCGGCGACGATAAGCGGGATGAAGGTGATCAACGTCGCGCAAAGCATCCATTTCAGGCCATCGCCATGAAGCACGGTGTTGACGAAGCTCTTGCCCGCATAGATGCCGACGCAGCACATGAACAAGCTGATGCCGATTTCCCGCACGACATTGATGGTCGCCACCGGCATGTGCCAGACGAGAGGTCCAAGGTGCCCGAGCCGCGACAGAAGGATCGCGACGATGACCGGTCCGCCGGCCAATCCGAGCTTGATCGGCACCGGCAAGCCGGGCACGAAGATCGGAAGGCTGCCCACCAGCACGCCGAGGAAGATGCCCAGGAAGATCGGGATCATCTGGGTATGCTGCAAAGCCTTGGCGTCATTGCCGAGAAGCTTGGCGAAGTCGGACAAGCCCTCTTCCTCGCCGACGCAGGTCAGCTGATCGCCAAACTGCAATCTGACGGCGGCGCTGGGCGACAGTTCGACCCCGCCGCGGTTTACGCGCGTGATGGCGACGCCGACCTGCGCCGATTGGAAAATATGCTGGCCCAACATCTGGCTGCGCGTGACCACGAAGCGTTGCGTCTGGATCGGGCCTTGCAGATCCTGGAGCTTGATCTCGGCCTCGGCGCCCAGCATGTTGCGGAGCTCTTCGAGCTTCGAATGCGGACCATCGACGAGAATCGTATCGCCGACAGCGATTTCTTCATCGTCACGGGCCATATGCTGGGCTCCGGTGTGAAGCACGCGGCTGACAACCACGCTGTGGGCGTGCACATGCTCCAGATCGCTAAAGACCTTGGCGCCCGTCGCATTGCGCACATCGATATTCATCGACTCGACAGGCTCGTTTCCGCCGTTCTGGCCGACGGCCCAACTGTTTGCGCTTTCCTCGACATTGACCCGGAAAAACATCCGGATCAGGCCCATCGTCAACAAGATGCCGACGACGCCGAACGGATAGGCCACGGCATAGGCCTGGCCGGGCGTTCCGATCTGCGGGGCTGAAGCCTTCAGCTCCTTCAGCATTTCCATGCCGGCAGCGAGCGAGGGCGTATTGGTGGTTCCGCCCGAGAACAGCCCGACGACGACCTCTAGCGGAATGCCAAAGCCGAAGTGGATGCCGACCGCGATCAGGGCGCCGGAAACGACGATGGACACCGCAATGACGTTGAGCAGGGCGCCTTCCTTCTTGAAGGCGGTAAAGAAGCTCGGCCCAACGGCGTTGCCGATGGCGTAGACAAACAGGATGAGGCCGAAATCTCGTGCGAATTCGAGAATTGCGGGCTCCATTTTGAGACCGAAATGGCCAAAGGCGAGACCGACGAACAGCGGCCCGGCAATGCCGAGCTTGACGGCTCCGATCTTGATTTCGCCGACGGCGAGGCCAACGATGGCCACTAGGCAAATGGCGATAACCGCATTGCCCACCCCGTGTCCGCTGAGGAACAGGTTATATAACCAATCCATTTTATGCCCTCCCATAAGAGTGCTTGCCGAGCGGCCAGTGGCCTGCCGGCAAAGAGCTAGCGCCTCAAAGGGAAGTAAAAATAGTCTCGCTGAAGTAGACAGCCGCTATCTGTCGTATAGGCCCGATTGGCGAATGGATGGGCCGACGGAATAATCGTATAGTCTGGGGGAATTTAGCGGGCGCCTGGCTAGGCCCGGGGTCGAAAATCATCTAGGGTCGTCGGCAGAGGCAGTCTGGCGTCGCGATCCTCTGGTCGCCGCCGGCCATGATCCCTCCCATGACCCCACAATGCGGAGCACGCAGCTGATCCCGCGATTAAAAGTGGCTGGAACAGCATCCTCGGAACCGCGGCTCCCCTGATCCGAAAGGTGCATCTTGCTGTACCATCTGCCCGAACTGGGCTTCCTTCCGCGGCTGCTCCTCGCCGTCGCGATGATGACGGCGACCTGTTACGGCGCGTACAGAAACAAACTGTGCGAACCCGCGCCGAACGCTGGCTGGTTCGCCTTTCTCCTTCAGTCGGAGAATTTCAATGACTGGGGCAAGTTCATGCGTCTGATTTGCCTGGTGTCGTTCCTTGCGACGGTGGCCGTGTTGACGATGAAAATGGTTGCAATGCTGACGGGCGGCCCGCTAATTGATCTTGATCAATTAAATCCCTGACGCAATATGGCGCCTGTTGACGATGGCGATCTTGGCTTTCAGAACCGAGAGTTAAGCCGGTCACGTGGACTAAGGCGGCGAGACGAAGCAGGACCAAAAGGGGAAATACGGGATGCGGTTCATCATTGCCGATGACCATCCGCTTTACCTTGAAGCGGCGCAAGGACAGGTGACGCGCCGCTTCGCTGACGCGGAGGTGCGGGTCGCGACCTCGGTCGACGGCGTGCTCGATCTGCTTTCCCGCGCAGCCGCAGACATCGTCATGCTCGACTACTCGATGCCGGGGATGATGGGGACCGAGGGATTGCTGCGCGTCATTGCGCTGGCCGGAGAGGCTCCTGTCGTCGTGATGTCCGGCATCGCCAACCGGCAGAATGTGCTCGACTGTATCGCCGCTGGCGCCAAGGGCTATATTCCGAAGACGTTGGAAGGGCCGATGTTCGTGGCGGCCGTCACTCTTGTGGTTGGCGGCGCCACTTACGTTCCCTCCGAATTTGCGATGACCGGGGCGGACGCTTCTCCGAGCGCGTCTGCGGGTGCGACCGCTATCGGCGACGCGTTCTTTTCCACCCAGGAACTGTCGATGCTGCGGATGCTGGTCGCCGGCGCTTCCAACAAGGAAATGGCGCGGTCATTCAGCGTGCAAGAAGTCACGATCAAATATCATCTGTCGCGCCTCTACAGGCGGCTGCAAGTCAGCAACCGGGCGCAGGCGGTGGCGGCTGCCGTGAACGCCGGAGTCACCGCGGCGTCTGGTTCGTCGAACTGACGCTATTCAGGAGGGGAAGTGAGCGTCTCGGCCGCATTTGGAAGACAATTCAGCCGTTGCCGCGGCGCCTGCCGCACCTTTTTTGGCGTTATCGGCCGGACCGTCTCCAAGCAAATACGCCTGTTCGGCGCCAGAAGCATAAGCTCCCAGCTTTTTACGCTCATCGGGCTTAGCGCGGTCAGCCTTGCGGCTCTCTCCATCTTCGCCGCCCTGTCGCTGAAGCAGGAATTGCTGGACGCAACGATCCGCGAGACGACGGATCTCGCGGAGGTCGCGAAGTCGACCGCGCAATTCTTTCATGACAAGGCTGCGCGAGGGGAACTCGACGAGCAGGCTGCGAAGTTGGCGGCGGAAACGGTCATCCGCCGCATGCGTTACGGCAAAGACGAGTATTTTTTCGTCTATGACGACGCCGGCAAGGAGCTGGTCCATGGGACCATGCCGGAGCGTGAAGGCAGGAACTATCTCGGCGCCACCGACGCCTACGGAAATTCCTACATCCCGGATATGCTCGCCCTGGCGAAAAAGGGCGGCGGCCATGTGTTCTACTGGTTTCCAAAGCCGGGAGCGCCGGCCCCTTTGCTCAAGGTTTCGTCGGCGGTCCAATTCGCGCCCTGGGGATGGATGATTTCGACCGGCGCCTATCTCGAAGACGTCAACGCCCAGTTCTGGGGGTCGCTGCGAAATTTCGTTCTGATCAGCTTTGTCGCGATTGTCGTGTTCTCGATCATCGCCTTTCTGATTTCCCTGTCGATTGCGAGTCCGGTTCGCGCCCTGGCGGCCGTGACGGCCAGGATTGGCAAAGGCGAGTTCGACGTCGACGTGCCGGCTACCGACCGCTCCGACGAGATTGGCGTGCTGGCGGGAACGATCCGGGTCTTGCGCGACGAGGCCAAGGTCGCCGAGATGCTGCGCTCCGAGCAGGAGCGCCTGAACCGCGTGCTGCGGACCGTCGGGGCCGGCAACGCGGTCCTGTTCCACGCCCACGAGGAAGACGATCTTGTGGCGCGCATGTGCGAAGCTATCGTCGAGGCGGGCGGCTACCGCATGGCCTGGATCGGCATGGCCGAAGATGACGAAGCGAGGACCGTCCGGCCGGTGGCGACCGCCGGCCATGACGATGGCTATCTGTCTTCCGCCAACATCACTTGGGGCCATGCCGGCGATTACGGCCCGGCGGCTCTCGCCATCCTCACTGGCGAGCCGCAAATCAACGACGACACAACCTCGGAAGCTTCGATGGCCGCGTGGCGGACTTTGGCGCTTGAGCGGAAATTTCGCTCGAGCATTGCCTTGCCCATGAAAGGGTCTTCGGGCGTGCTGGGCTGCGTCACGATCTATGCGGACAGGCCTCACGCCTTTTCGGCGATTGAAATTGTCTCGCTGCTGGTCGACCTTGCCAATAATCTGGCGCGAGGCATTTTCGCAGCCCGCGAGAGGCGGCGGCGCGACGAGATAGAGCGCCAGCTCAACCAGACGCAGAAGATGGAGGTTCTAGGTCAGCTCGCCGGAAGCATCGCCCACGATTTCAACAATCTGCTCGGGGCCATCCTGGGGCTGGCGGGTTTCATCATCGAAGATACCGGTGAGAACCATTCCACGCGGCATCACGCCGCTCGCATCATCTCCGCGGGACAGCGCGGAAAAACCCTGATCCGACAGATTCTCTCTTTCGCCAGACGCGAAGATCTGCGGCGCGAATGTTTTTCGATGAGCGAACTCGTCGATGAAACCCGCGCGCTGCTGTTAGCCACGATTCCTGCAACCACCCAGTTGTTGCACGCCGTGAACGCCGGCCCGTTTTGGGTAATGGGCGACCGCGACCAGTTGCAGCAGGTGCTGATCAACCTCTGCATCAACGCCCATGACGCGTTGGAGGGGCAACCCGGCCGCGTGACCATCGGCCTCGGACTTACCGAAAGCGACAACGAGGCTTTCGCCCGCATGGCGCATTTCGCGACCGACGGGGCCGAGGCGGGCGACCGCGTCTGGACGGACGCGTTCGGCAATGTCCGCGTGAGGGTGGGCTCCCTTGACCCGCGCTGTCGCTATGTTTCGCTGACGGTCACCGATTCGGGTTGTGGCATTTCCGCCGACATCGCGAAAAACATCTTCACGCCCTTTTTCACGACCAAGCACAAGAGCTATGGGACGGGTCTCGGACTTTCCACCGTTCATAGCGCGATCCTTGCGAATCAGGGTGCGCTGTCCCTGTCCAGCAGGCCTGGCGACGGCTCCACCTTCGAAGTGGCGCTGCCGTTGGCTGAAGAAGCCGCGGCCAAGCCGCCCGCGCCGGCGCCCGTCGTCGGCCGGACGCCCGTCAAGGGAAAAGGACGGCTGCTGCTGGTCGATGACGATCCTGATTTCGGCGACATGCTGATGATTGCCCTTGAGCGTCGCGGGTTCGAAATCTCCCCCTGCACGGACCCGCGCGAAGCTTTGGCGGGAATGAAGGAGCATCCTGAAAGCTGGGACGCCGTCATCGCCGACCAGGTGATGCCCAACATGACCGGCATCGACCTCATTCGCGAGTTGCGCAAGCTTCGGCCGGATCTGCCCTGCATCCTGTGCACAGCCTACGCCGGCGACCAACTCGACGACGAACGCTTGAAGGAGGTTGGCGTCTATGCGTTGCTGCGCAAGCCGGTCGACATCGACGAACTGACAGACCATTTGATGAGGGCGATCACCGAACATAACCACGCCGATGCGATTTCGACCCCTTAAATCGCTCTCTGGCCTGTCCATGGCGATGGCCCCTCCGACCCCCCGGGCGCGATCACCTTTTGCGGGGTCGTTTTGCCGATTCCGCTCTCTGAGGCGTGAGCGGCGCGGCCACCCTTGCGGCTAAAGCGGAAGGCAACGGTTTGCGATTCCGCTCGGCGACGCGGATACTGCGCGTGCAAACGGACCCTGCGCTTCTCGAACGCGCGCTGCGCATCTCTGATCGAGAACGCGTTGAACTACACTTCGAAGGGCGGCGTTTTCGTCGGGTTGAGGCGACGGGAAGCGACGTCAGGATTGACGTGGTTGACACCGGCGTCGGACCTCGGCGAGGGGCTGGGCCTCGGTCTCGCCATTGTCGACCGCCTCGCCAAGACTTTGGGCGCGCGGGTCGAGGTGGCTTCGCACGTCGGACGCGGTTCCCGTTTCTCATTGTCGCTGCCTCTGGACGCGACGGTGGACGAAGTTGCGTCGGTCGAACATGCCAACAAGGATTCCGGCGGTCGTATTATGATCGTCGAGGACAACGTGCTGGTGCTTTTTTGGCCTCGAAGCCACGTTGCAGGAATGGGGCTACGAGACGTTCACCGCCGATTCCGGCGAAGACACACTTGATGTGGCGGCGAAAGAGGATTGGCGTCTCGATATGATCATCGCCGACTATTGGCTCGGGGCCGGCCTCACCGGAACGGCGACGACTATCCTTGTCGAAGCCCCGCGTGAGCAATCTTTGCTCGACCAGTAGATCGACGAGAGGACGCGCCTCCTCCGGGATCTGCACCGCCCGGACTATGCGGCGGCGCGCCGTCCTCGTTTCCGGATCGACGCCGGCGAGCCAGGGGATCAGCCCGCGGCGCAACAGGGCGAGACGCGCCTCGCGGTCCTTCGGAATACGGGCGTCCTTGTCGGCCTCGACGAAAACGCGCTCCAAAGCCGCCTCAATGGCCCCTTTCAGCCCGCCGAAGGCGATATAATTTTCGCGTGTGATGCTTTTGGCCGGCGCGTGGTCACGAAACAGCTGTTCCAGCGCGAAAGCGAGCAGCGGCAAAGCGTCGCTGCCGCCGCCTTTTTCGATGTCTTCGAGCAAAGCCTGGGTCAGGCCGGGGTCGATCTCGAACTTTTTACCCGCCTGCGCCAGACGCTTGGCCGGTCCCTCGATCACCGTCTGAAACGCGCCGCGTGGCATGGGCAGCAGCGGAAAAGCTTTTTGGTTCAAACCTTCCAGCGGCTTGGCGTGCTCCAGCGCGTCATAGGAATCCGAGCGAATGACAAAGATGGCGACGATCGCCTGTAGCCAGATCGCGAAGATTAAGGCAGAGCTTAGGCCTGATGTCCATAGGGGAAACAGTCGGTGCGACAATACGGGTGGCGCGAATTCGTGGTTAGATGCTGCGGGTATATCGCCCCAAGATTGACTGCTTTCAGCTGCCGATCGAGGTTCCCGATGCCGGGCAGAGCCTCGTCCGGCCAGCGCGGATCAAGCCTTGTGTCGGGAAAACGGTCGTCTGTCGCAAAGGCCAGACGGGGATCGACCACAACCACTTCGTAACCGGCAATGCGCGCCATGGGGGCTCGAGCCTGCGCCACATGAACGGCGCCGACAATGATGAGCCTCGGCGGCGGTAGCCGGAACTCGACGAAGCGACGACCGCCGTCATCGCTGATCATCCGGCTTTGGCCGCCATAGGCGGCCAGCGCCTCGACGCCCTCGATCAATTGCGGTTCCCCACCGTCGAGCGGCGTGACAATCGCATGGGCGCGCCGCGCCGCGCTCAATCGGTTGGAGGCCGAGAGACGAGCAAATCCGTCTTAATCCAGCCTTTCGACAAAAATGGCGATGCGTTCCCCACAGGAAAGGCCCGCGCGCCACGCGACCTCGTTCGCGACGCCAAACTCCAGCAGACGCGGGACGCCATCGTCGATAATATCGAGCGCCGCAGTGATCACATCACCTTCAACGCAACCCGCGGAGACCGAACCGACGAACCGTCCGGCGTCGTCGACGACGAGATGCGCGCCAAGAGGGCGCGGCGCCGAGCCGAAAGTTTCAACCACGGTCGCAATGGCGACGCCCGCGCCAGCGTGGCGCCAATCCTACGCTTGAGCCAGGATTTCGGTTTCGTCGGGCAATATTGTTATCCGTGCCTGAGTGCCGGGAATAATAATATCATTTTTGTAGGAAAACGATCAACGCTCGGCGATTTCCTGTGAGTTGCTGCCCAGGCAGAGCTGAAAACGACGGCCTTTGCAAAGATCGCGCAGAAAACCTTCCGCCTCTCAAGATAGAGTTTAGCGCCGAAAAAGACGACGCAAGAAGGCGGGCCGCCGCGAAACCTAGTGCTTAATTCGGGCATGCGGCGCCGGTGTCGATCCATGCTTGAATGATTTCGCCAAATTGCGCCTGCGTGCCCGGGACGGCCTCGCGGCCATCGCCGGGATTCCAACCCCAGGCGACGAGTTCATCCTCGGCCATATGTTCGTGCAATTGCGCGAGGGTTTTGCCGCCGTTTCGCGCGGGATCCTTGATCTGCCGGCAGATGTCGCCCAGCGACTTGCCTTGCCAGGCCTGCTCGATCGGCGCGAGTTCCTCAATCGTGAGGTCGCGCGGATCTCGCCCGATCATGTCGCCGTCGCCATCGGGTTTAAGCAGCGGATCGTTCGGCGCCGTGTAAATCAATCCGGTGGTCGCTATCAGAACGGGCCTTCCTTAGTTTCGGCGGGTAGTTTTAACTGGCGCGGGTCGCATGGACGGTTGTCAGGCTAGGTAAGTACCGGCCCGGCCCTTGTTGCCCGAATAATCGCTAGCATCGTCAGGCGTGGAATTGCGGGGCGCCGCCCTGGGGCACCGCGCCCCGCTCGCCAATCGGCCCCGCGTCGGGAAAGGAGACAAAACCGCGCCAGGCCAAGCGATCAACGAATCATCAAATTCCACCTTTGCTGTTCGGCGATCAATGAGCCGACGCCGTTGTCCAAATGGCCGACGATTCCCGAAAATGGCGCGCCGGCTGCGACTGCGGACGTGATTTCGGTCAAGCAGTCCGCGGCCTCGCGCTCGATCGCCTGCAATTCGGTTTTTAAAATATCGGCTCTCGCGGCCAATTCGATTCGGCGCTCGGCGGCGGCTTGCAGCTTGGGCGCATGGACGGTTTCGGCCTGGGCCGCGTAGAAGCCGGCGCGGGTGATGGCGTTTTGCGCCTCAAGGGCGGTTTTGGCGGCTTTCAGCGCGTCGACGGCGCTGCCGTGCTTTCTGGTCGCGGCCAGCTTCGCGGCCGGGCTGGCGGGCGTTTCGCCGGCGCGTGGCATCGCCAAACGCTGATAATCCTGCTCACAGCCAACGGCAAAGGTGGCGGCGGCGTTTACTGCGTCGGCGGCGGCTTTGCTTTCGGCCTGCGCGGCGCGGTAGGCGGCGGCAAGTGCTGTTTCGGTTTCGGCCATTTCAGATTCTCCCCATTGTGATTTTTTCGAGCGCGCGTTGCCATTCGTCGGGCGAAAGCGTTCTCGCGTCGACCGGCTGCGGTTTTTCCTGCTTTTTTACTGGAAAAAGTTCGCTTCCAAATTGCACTTTTTGCAGGATTGCCAGCCATTGCGCTTCGCTCATTTCTTTGGCGTGCGGCGTCATTTCGGAATCCTTCTCGGCATCATGCGCACGGGGTTTTTTTGTTCGCGCTCAAGGCGGGTTTCGGCGTCGACGTGGGCGGCGTCGACGCAGATGCGAACCATCGTCGCGCATACGGCCGTGCTGATCCTGCCGGCAGCGGCGGCCGCCGTAATCTTCGCAATGGCGCCCAAGCAATCGGCGGCGCTCGAAATTGCCGGCATCAGGAAGGGTTTTTCGTCACTGGATGCCATTTCGCGTCCCTTCCGCTTCGAGCCTGGCGACGAACGCTTCCAGCGCGTCGATCCGCACCACGCGGCGCCGGCCGATGCGAAACGAATGCAAGCCGCCAGCTAAAACGATGCGGCGAAGTGTTCGCAACGAAATCGAGAGGCTTTCGGCGGCTTCCCTAAGTCCGATAAGCGCAAGATCGGGCATGATTGCCATTCCCCGTGCGGTAGCGGGTAACGAATTGGCCATATATTACAACAGACGGCCACAATGTGACAGAAATTTTTGTTCACATGCGATTATGTAAATTAGGCATACATTATAAAATTATACCGATTGTGCCGAAGTTACATTAATACTGAAGATGCGGATTCTCGACTGTCTTGATGATGAAAGGTTGGGGTAACGCGCCCAGGGTAACGGATGGCGCTCAAGCGGTGCCCCTCGCCACGAGCGGAACCGCTCGGCGGCCTGAAGGCCCGCTGCGAGTCGCCGCTTTATGTTACCCGACAAGCTACCCCGAACAAAAATTCGGCGCTTACGCAGTCGGCGTTTTTGGCTCAACATATTGATTTTATTGGCGTCCCGGAAGGGATTCGAACCCCTGACCTACGGTTTAGGAAACCGTTGCTCTATCCTGCTGAGCTACCGGGACGTAGTGGGCGAGTCGCGAAAAGCCGCCGCGCGACTTGCCTAACATAAAATTCGCGAGCGAAAAACCTCCGTCCGCTCCGATCATGCTAGTCTGGCCAGGATATGAAACCCGCAGTTTTTTCTCTGGCCCTGCTTGCCGCCGTTACCGCCTCCGCCGACAGCGGGTGCGCCGTGGAGCGCTTCGACTGCGGCTCCGCAGGGCGTGAAAACGTGCGTCTCGCGCGTGTCGGCGAAAGACTCGACGTGCTTCTGGCCGACGGACGCATGGTCACCTTTTCCACTCTGGAGCCCCCGCGCCCCACGCTCGCCGCCCCCGACCGCCCCCACAACGTCGCCACCGAATTGACCTCGCTGCTCACTGGCAAAAATCTGACCTTGCAAAAACTCGCCGGGACGGACCGCTGGGGACGTATTCCGGCTCGCCTATTCGTTGAGGGCGAAGGCGACTCGGTGGACGAAATCCTTGCGGCGACTGGTCTTGCAATGGCGAGCGTGGACGCCGGAGCCTGCGGCGACAAAGTCCGCGCCGGGGAAGCAGCGGCGCGCGCCGACCGGTTGGGCATTTGGGCCGATCCTGATTTTGCCGTCCTGTCCGGCGACGAGAAGCGGGATTTTTCCGATCGCGCCGGAACGTTGGCGTTGGTCGAGGGGCGCAT
>Ga0302320_10019539_pt1 | contig 13580 bp, 15 predicted proteins | sample Bog_T0_3_FD_202130 | JGI IMG/M metagenome (GOLD analysis project Ga0302320, IMG submission 202130) | Peat permafrost microbial communities from Stordalen Mire near Abisko, Sweden - Bog_T0_3 | ecosystem: Environmental > Terrestrial > Soil > Wetlands > Peat | place: Sweden: Abisko, Stordalen Mire...
AAATTTTATTTTAACAAAAATTTTTTTTTTTAACAAAAAAAATTTTTCCTCGAAAATTTTTAAAGTTTTTTTTTCCTCAAAGATGTTGAAAAATAAAGTAATTCAAAACATAATAATTTTTGATTATTTTTTTAAGATTTTAAAATTTTAAATTTCTGCAGACGCCTTCGCTATATTTAAAGCATCATAAAATCTGAGTTCCAAAAGAAAAAAACCTAAAAAACAATTTAATTATTTAAACTCTCTATAACTTTCCATGGAGCTAAAAGTTGGCAAAACTTTCACATTGACCAAGAAACTTGGTAGTGGTGCCTTTGGAGAGGTATTCCAAGGCATAAATGTCAGGAATAACATCGATGTAGCCATCAAGCTAGAGCCAATTAACACAAAGCGCCCTCACTTATTCTATGAGGCCAAAATTTATCAATATTTGCTGAGTGACCGTTCAGTCATTGACAAAGGTATTCCAAATGTGTATTATTGTGCCAGTGAAGGCGAATTCAACGTCTTGGTAATGGATTTGTTGGGTCCTAGTTTGGAGGACCTCTTCAATATGTGCAACAGGAAGTTTTCCTTGAAGACTGTGTTGATGCTCGCAGACCAGATGCTCACGAGAATTGAATATATTCACAACAGAAACTTCATACACCGAGACATCAATCCAGAAAATTTCCTGATTGGAATCAACAAAGGTTCACACAAGATCTATATCATTGATTTCGCTCTTGCCAAGAGATTCATCCGAAAAGAAGTCCACATTGGCTGTGGCAGAGCAAACCTGATCGGTACAGCTCGATATGCCTCTATCAACAACCACCTGGGTATCACACAAGGCAGAAGAGATGACCTGGAAGGATTAGGCTATGTCTTGTTGTATTTCCTAAGAGGGTCCTTGCCATGGCAAAATCTCAATGCCAATAGTAAGAGAGACAAATATGAGAAGATCATGGAAAAAAAATTGGCCACCAGCATCGAAACCCTCTGCAAGGGATTTCCTATAGAATTTGTCACGTACTTGACCTATTGCAGAAACCTAAGATTCGATGAGAGACCTGATTATGTCTACCTCAAGGGTTTGTTCAAGGGCTTGTTCCAAAAGTCGGGCTTCGAATGTGATTATATGTATGATTGGGTGCTGCTTTCCCAACACATCAAAAAAGATAAGGAAAAACTGCAGATATAATCCCCCCTCCTTTGAAATCAGGATTTTGAATTTGTTAAAAAAAAAATGAAAAACTGAAAAAAAAATTTTTACATTATAAAGTTTGAATTTGTTAAAAAAAGAATGTTTTTTCTAAAACTATCAAAATTTCTAAAAATTTTCCAATTTTTCTTATATTTAAAACGTGAATTTTATTAAACATTTTTTATATTTATTTGGTAAAAATTCCAAATTTTTTATAAAACTCTCTTATTCTCATCCAAAATTCCTCTTATTTCATTAAATTTAAATCATCATTTCTTCCAAACTCCATTCCATTGATCCCTTGATTTTTCCTTTTCTTTCCAAATACCCTTTTTCTCCCATTCTTTTCTTATCTAGAAGTGCCTGTACTTCTTGTTGGATTTGTATTTTCTTGATAAAATTTCCATTTTTCTCAATAAATCTGAAATACACACCATTTTTCCTATTGATTTCCTTGGATCTTTCATTTTCCAGAAATTCCAAGAACCCTACTTTTTTTTTTTCAGTATTTTTGATGATTTCAAATTCAAACAATTCGCAATCCCTTATCGAAAACCCATTATCATTCTCTATAAATTCCACATGTCTCAATTCCTCAGAAATCATGGTGTTTGAGTCTATAGAAATCAGATCTCTGGCTGAAATGTTCAATCTCGGACTTCGTGGGACATTAGTCATGGTTTTTTCTTGTTTTCTGAGCTTTTTTTCTGATTTGTTATTATTGAAATTTGATGGTGGCACCACTAAAAGACTACCTTGATGCGAATTCTTAGTAAAAGCCAAATCCTGGGATTTTTGCATTGAGGGTTTTTGAAATGAGGATTTTTTATCAGTGTTTTCTTGTTTTTTCTCTTCAATTTGGAAAGAATGCGAGATCAAGAATTTATTGTTATTAACGGGCTTTTTATTATTGAACATACGTGGTTTTTCCTTTTGTAGAGATTTGATTTTAGCATCTAAATCACTGATTTTCCTGAAATTCTCCTCATTATCACTTTTTATGGTGATTTCCTCTAAGGACTCGTTTCTTGAAAGCGATTTCGAGTTATTTTCAGATTTATTCTCTTCTAAGAAATCGCGACTGTTTTGCACACTTCTTACCATCGTTTCCGAGTTTTCCTTAATGAATTTATCAAGACTTTCGATCTCCAGAAGGATTTTATTCATGTTTTCATTCATTTTATCATTCAGACAAGGGTAATTCTCCAAGACCTTCCCATCGAAAACGCTCGTCAAATGTTTTTTTCTATTAATCTCAAGAGGATCTTCATTGTTTTTCAGCCGGAGTTCGCTTAATTCATGGAAATTGCTTTCCCGCTTGAAAAAAGTTGAAAATCCTTTCAGAATTCTTTCTTTCATGTCATTATCTATATTATTATCATTAAATAAAGTGGAATTTGTAGGTCTTTTAGTCATTAAATTCATGTTCGTAGACATTGAAAGGTCCTTATTTAAAATCCTTGATAATATATTCTTCTCACAGCCTTCTCCATAGAGATTTATCGTTTCCTGTAACAAATAATCATGCGTTTTCTTGAGGAAATTCTCCACATAATGTCTGAAACCCTTCACGATGTCCATAAAGTCAGCAAAGTCAAAGTCTATACCTTTCACAACTATCGGTCCTTTCAAAGTCTTTATCAAGGCATTGACTAATTCTTGCATTGAATGTTGAAGGTTTTTCCATAAAATAAATTGACCGAATCGACCCGATTCAGACTTATAAAGAGTTTTATGCAATGAATAGAAAAGCCGCTTTAATCGCAGGAAAGCCGCGATTAGACTCTGAAACATCAATGAGTTATTAGGCGTGTTTATAGCACATTTCCATGTTTCTTGAAGATAATATCTCTCACATTGTAAAGATAAAAGACCCATTTTAGCGAATTCCTGACTAGATTCATCCGGAAAAGAAGATAATTCGTCAAAAGTCTGTTGGAAAATCTGGATGAAATCAAGGATTTTCCTCTGGAGGGAGAAAAAAGTTGGGTCTGGGGAGAATATGTAATTATAGATTAGAGGAATGTCATGGGAAATCGCATCGAAATCGTGCATTGGGTCAATAACTGCGAATTTACCTAGAGATGTGTGATCGAATTCTTGCAACCATTTCAAAGAAGAGTTCACATTCATTAGGAATTTTATTTACTTTTATTAAGGAATTTTGGAAAAAAACAGGAAATTTTAGAAAAATTGGAAAATGGCTAAAAATTAAAACAAAAATTAGAAAAAATATCATAGGCTTTTTTTATAAAAAAACAAATATTTTTTTTGAAATAATATTTTATTTTGTTCAAATTTAGGAATTCTTATTTAATTTTATGCTAAATTAAAAAATTTGTATTTTTAATTCAAAACATAAAATTTCAAAATAACTTAAATTTTAAAAACATCAAATATCTCCAATGATGGATGTAAATGCACTTCCCCCACCTCCTCCTGACCGTCGATCTCCCAATTCCAACATCGTTTCTCCATTGCTTCAAACAGATCAAAAGCCTCCAATTGATAACAAGATTCTTCAAGTTCTTCGGAAAAACATCGTGGATTTACGTGCTTCATTGGCCGACTTCCAACTCTTGAAATCAGAAAAAGTCCGAGATTTTATCCCAGATTCTGTGAATATAATTCTTTTCGGACCAACCGGCAGTGGTAAATCATCATTAATAAAGTAAACATAATGAATATATGGGATGTTTAAAAATCTAATTATCATAATAAAGGACGTTTTATCAAGCCTATAACAATTTGAACTCCTTGTCTGAGACTTTATCAAAGAAAATCGTCGTGCAAAATCTCGACCAAAACGAAGGCACCAAACGTTTCACCGAGTCATTAATAAAAGAAGGCAAAAAGTCATTGATTTCAGCTGGTGATCGTCGTATTATAGTTGAAACCAGCAGCATTTCTGTTTTCGACACCCGGGGGCAAATTCTCATGGATACCAAAGAAATGAACCAATTGGAATTGCAAATCACAGGAAAAGTTCAGGATTTGGCTTTAGTGGAACAAAGGTCATATCGATATGCATATTTATTATGGGAGTTCTGGAAAAAAGATTGTGAACTTTTCCCTGATGAAATATTGAAAAACGGAGGGTTGAAAAATTGCCCGCATGTGCTGGTGTTTGTTTTCGATGGAAGCTTAGAAGAAATACCCAATGGAGCCGAGGAAACCCGGTTTTATAAGGAAATTATCGAGAGATCCAGGAAGAAAAGTAACTAAATATAGAGAAATAAATGATTTTTTTGGGAATTTAGAGTACTTTTTGCCACAAATTGTCTTGACTAGAGTGGATAAAGTAGAGGAAAAATTAGAGAAAGAATTCAAGAAAAAACTAGGCAAAGATGCTGAATTTGATAAGGAAACTAAATTAAGAGAAGTGATTGATTCGAAAATCGAAGCCGTGGTGAATAAGCTGAATATCCCAAGAAGCTCCGTGCATTTTCTAGAGAATTATCATGAAAATAAAGAAAATTCTGATGTTTCTATTGATTATTATGCGTTGAAATTACTCGATGAAGCTGTCAAACAAGGGGAAAGCTTCATTGGGGCCAAGGTTAAAGAAAAACAAGAAAAATGCAACATTTTCTAAACTCTTGATTATTAAAAACATAAGGAAATTTTATAAAACTCATGTTTTTAAAGAAACTAGGTAATTTTTATTTATAGAAAAATCCAGTAAGATTTCAAATTTATTAAGAAAAAATCAAGTTTTTTAGAGAATCTTTGTTTTTAAAGAAACTCAGCAATTTTTATTTAGGAAAAATCCATTAAAAATTCAAATTTATTAAAGAAAAAATCAAGTTTTTTAAAGAATCTATATAAAAAAAACATTTTAAATCCTCATTAAAATTCATTTAACTCAATCAGCAGACAAAAACTCATTCATAATTCAAATCCAACTTGAAATAAGTGAAATTCTGACTAAACAGCCATTTACCAAAATATTGTGTCATATAAACTACATTCATCATTTTCTCCTGTTCCTCCCCCAACAACACCAACTCTTCTGCTTTAAATTCCTCTATGAAATTCTTCAATTCTTTAGTCAACATCTCATTAGCGACCTGTAATATGAAATCTCCAGAGTTTTCCTCACAAAATTCACCCTTATTCTCTATATTATTCACCCCTTTCAACCCCCAACCATATTTATTCAAAGTCCTTCTGAAAAGAACCATATAAAGACATAACTCTTTATATGCTTCGGGGGTCAATAGTCTGGAAAGCTTATAGAGAAAAAGTGAGAAAATCTTATTTATTGGAAGCCGTGAAATGTTAGTTTCTGGGTCGAGGTCTAATGGGAAGCTGGAAGGGTCTTTGTTGAGAGAGTCCAGATGTTTCAAAAAAATTGAAGAATCTTCAGGGGATTTGAATAGAGATATTGGGAAGGAAAGAGGAGAAGAATTGGAGAATTTTTCTTGGACCAGAACTATCTCGATTCCCTGTAAATAAAGAAAATTAGGATAAAAATAAGGAAAAGAAATTTGTAAGAAAAAACAAAGAAAAAGTGATAAGAAAAAAAAGGAAAACATCAAAAATGAAAAAAATGATGAAAACAGTAAAAACAAAAATAATTTCTGAAAAGTGAAAAAAAAAAAAATCAAAAAATTTAAAAATTCAATGAATTTTTTTTCAAGGCTCAAAATTATAAATAAACTTTAAGAATACACGAGAAAACAAAATCTCAACAAATTTTAATAAAATTTTAAGAAGCAAAAGTAAAATTCCATTTGACGTCAAAAATAACGTCCTTTTCAAAAAAAGTAATTTTCTTATGAAAAACCGCACGCACAAGCCAAAAATTAAAATAAAAGAAAATTCTAGACAAATTACAAAAAATTAAAAAACTCAAAATCCCATACATGTTCGCTTTTCAAATGTCCTGCGTAATTGTTCAAATATTCAAGAAATTCTTCAATTTTATCATCATTTTTCAACTCCCCGGTTTCATTTCCCGTATCATTGATCCCGCTTTCTTCCTTCTGAGATTTTGGTTTTCTGCCTCTATTAGAACTAGGTAAAATAGTTCCAAAGGGTTGTTTTCCATTATGTTTTTGCTTCAAATGAGTATAAAGAGCTGGATAGGAGAGATAAGACTTCCCACATCCACATGTGTAGTTTCTATTAATTAAATCATCTCTTTTACGACGCTTATGCTTCGCTATTGGAAGGTTGGTTTCGGATTTTGACTCTGGGGTTCGTTTTGATTGGCTCATGAGTTTTTTTGGAAGAAATTACGTTTTTTTTTTATTAATAAATAATATTTTTTATCATGTTTTCTGGATATAATTAGATTTATTGAAGTTTTTTAATGGGGAAACCTAAGAAATAAATGATTTTTCTAGATAAAATGATGAGTTATAGTAAAAGGGTTGAAAGAAAAGAGGGTGGTCAAGCTTTGTATATGAAAAAAAAAAGGTCTTGTTCTGGAAAATAGCCACTTTTATGATATATTTCCTTTTAGAGACCTCTACAATGAATACATTCCCTCTTTTTTTTTGAATAGAACCTGTTGTTTTTAGAAAAAACTCAGGATTTCATATAAAAGGGAAACAAATAATACCACTACTCTTTTTTTTTGAGATAAACCTAGAAAAACTGAAAACATCTAAGAAAAAACATAAAATTTTAAATTAATCAATGCTAAAAGGTGTGCGAAGATGGCCAATTCGCAAGCAAATCATGTCCTCTTTTTTAAGTCTAATAATACTGCTCATGATCATCATTTTCTGCACAATTTACGCACTCTAACTTCCTTAATAAATTATAAATCTCTTTTTTTTTTTTCACCATTTAGATAAATATGCAAATCATTAACAGTAATTGTTCGGATGGCATCGCGACAAACGTGGGGGCGTTCACTTCAAAGAATATGAATTATATCGCTTCGTATTTTCCTAATAAAATTTCTCTTTCATTTATAAATTTGCTTATAATAAAAGAGATAAAGGAAATTATGTGGAGTTTCTCAAAGGAGAGTTCGGAGATTCCTTGTTCATATTTAAATTTTTTTATGATGAAATCTGGACTGGTTCGGATTAACATTTTCCGAGTAATTTCAAACTATTTTTTTCAAGGTATGTACACAAACTTCTCTTTATACCCAGCAATGAATTATTCAACTTCTTATGCGTACAATTCATCCGCTTTTCAACCCGATACATATGATTATTATGGTGATAACCCAATTTCCTATGATACCTCTTGTTATTGGACCCAAAACGGTTCAGTTGATGGTCCTTTGGGCGATGTTATTTATCTTATCTTTTTCTAAAGAAATAACTTTATAATAGTTCTTCACATATTCATCTCAACAAATGGATAGATTCTATGGATATTTCAAGACTCCTTTTTTCAGCGATGGGGTCCAAAGAGTGAATATGGTATTTCTACAGAATTTAACAAATACCACTGCCACCAAAATTCTGCGAGTGTGGCCTTGTCAAAAGGTCTTGAATAATTCTTTGATGCTAGATGATATTATGGAAGGTATGGCAAATTAACAGAAGAAAGTTTATTTAGATTTTATTATTAGAGGGTGTTTGGAAATATACATCTTATTCATATAACATTATGTTGGAGGAAGATCCAGGGGTACCAGATTATCCTTATATAATATTAAGCGGACCATCCAGAGATAAGGTAAATAATAGATATCCAACTTGTTCTTTCAGCAATTGGCTTGTTATCAATGGAACATTTTGTGGTAATTTCTGTTGATTTTTCCTTTTATGCTAAATCTCTCAAGGATATTTTCAATTGGAGGTCAGAAATAGCTATTTCACAGACATCTTTAAAAGTATTTTCCCTTATTAAAATTTCCCTAATCGTTTTAAAAGATCTCACTTTTCTCAACACGGGGATCACCGTTTTCTTTAGTCTCTTCGGGAATGTCATCAGTCCCCCAGGCATTTGGTTCGAAGTAGATCCTATGAATCTCACAGTGACTCTTTGGGATATTTATTGGAGAACTGATATGACCATTACTTATTATTATGATGAACTATTTAATAGAAGTGTCAATAGTGATCAACTAAGAGAAATCAAAATCCTCAACCAATACTATCAAGAGACTGACTATTATGAAAGCACAGTGCTGTTACCTTATAATTTTATAGAAACGACGGTATTTCTTTGATATTTCTTCAAATCTTTTATCTAAGATTAGTATAAAAGATGGGAATTTGGGCTTATCCTTTATGTTCAAAAGGCTGAGATAGATAGCATTCAACAAGGAACTTCAAATGCAATTAGAAATCATACATCTCTTATATTAGTTGTGGGATTATTATGTTGTTCATTCACTGGAGCCATTATTATAGTTTTTTGCTTTTTTGTGGCAATGTCTATTTCCAAACCATTAAAAAATGTCATCAGAGTTGCTAATTTCATCAATGATAACGCTGGGAAAAAAGAAGTGATCAGTCAAATCATCAATGATGTCGGGGGACTTCCGGAAGTACATTTCTGAAATTTATATTGAATTATTTTATATTTTAGGGAGAATTTCAAATGAAAGTGCTCGTTCGAGCCTTCAAAAAATTCATTGGTGTTGTTGACGGTGGAAGCCAGAAAAAAAACCAAACCCGAACTATTGTCAAACCTTGTTTTTACCCCCTCAATCAATTTAACCGTGATTATCTCTCAAAGGCCAAAAAAGGCATCAGCCCGATAAATTGGTATGAATATATAGAACGGATTGAAACTTTGGTGGACCAGGAATCGGAATGTGAATTTTTCGAAGAATAATTATTTGTTTTTTTTTTTGGTCATATTATTTTATAAAAACAAAAAAGATATATTTTTCTAAGAAAGCCTGAATTTATTTTTTTAATCATTTTTGGTTATTTGATTTTCTTAGTTAAAACCTTATTGTTTAAATTTAAAAAATAATTTTCGTTTTTTTGTTTATGTAAAAATACGGATTATCTCTAAATTGTAACAGTGATTTCTAATAAATTTTAGGAAAATAAATAAATATATTTCAAATGTTGACTTCCTTCCAAGGTATTTTTTTTTTCTAAAGAGACTAGATTCCCACATTTCATTTAGGCCAGCTTTCTAAATCAAATTCCCCAGTGTCCTTACCCATTTATCCAATTCCACCCAAATCATCAATTTTTCCCTCCAAATTATCCCTAAAAAAAAAGGCCATTCTCAAAAAAAAGAGCAATAGAGCCTCAATCAAAATCAAATACCCTTTGAAAAGCCATTTTTTTATCAAAGATTCAACGCAAATCAACGATGCTTCTAATAACTTAAAACCTGAAATCCAAAGACCAATTAATCTTCTCAATAATATTTTATCTCTCATCAAGGTAGCTAATATCTTAAGATTTAAAAGCTCATTGCGACCCCTAAAATTCATCAATGAGAAACAAATCGAATATATTAATGATCAAACCTATTTTAATGATGGAAAAGCAAGATCACATGAGTTTTTGAAAAGATTCACAGAGAAAAATATCTTTCGGAAGCTATATTTTCTGATGATGAGTTTCCTTGAGCCAAATTTCCGATTTTGCTGTAATTTCGTTATATTATTTAACATTTTTTGATCATTCTGAAGAAAAATTTCATCTTTTTTAATTTTAAATTTATGCTTTAATTTATCCCAATTTTAATTATACGTTATTTTTTTAGGTTCCTTCACAAAACATCTTCAAACAATAATAAGTTCCATTCCTATCATCAAGCCTGATCAAAAAGGGAAGGTTTTGTGGGATGTGTTAATACTCTTGACCATAATTTTTTATTTCTTTATCATTCCTCTTCAGATTAGTTTCGACTTTTATTACGATGAGGAGATCATGACCATTTTGAATTCTCTGCAAAGTTCTTCTTTCCTTTCACAGTTCATCATTTTGATCCCGGAAATCCTGCTCATTATTGATACAATTATGAAATTATTCACTGGATTCTATAAAAACGGGATCGTTATAACAGAAAAATCGGAGATAATCAGCCATTATCTAAGAAAAGGTCTTTTCTTTGATATGTTGAGCTATAGTCCAATTTTGGCTCAACCCTACTTCAAAACGACCTCTTTTGGAGGCTTGTTTTTGAAATTCTTTCAATTATTGATGTTCTGCAAACTCAAGCGAGTGAAAATTATTATGTCCAACTTTCAAGAAATTATCTCATTAAAGGGAAAACATGATCATGCATTGAAACTCTTAATTTTAGTCTATAAAATTGTGTTGTTTTCACATTTAATGGCTTGTTTATGGCATGCTGTAGCATATTATAACACCCAAGGAGATTCTTGGCTCGATATGTTGGGATTAAGACAAACATCAATTAATGTCAGATATTGCAAAAGTTTATATTGGTCAGTTTCAGTCTTGTTAACGATATCATATGGACAAATTTTTCCTCAAAATTCAAGCGAATATGGTTTGGGAGTAATGATTTTCCTAATTTCAGCTCTTTTTTTGGGATATACTATGCATTCTATGAGGGAAATCTTCACACTACTGGAAAAAAATGAGAAAATTTACAAGTATTAATGAATTATTAGATTTTGTGATTAAAGTTTTTATTAGGGAAAACCTCAGTGTTATTAATAATCTGATGCAAAGAAACAATGTGGCATTTGAATTACAAGGCCGAGTCCGGAAATACCTAGAATATATTTCTCATCAGGAGTCAAATCCAGAAAAAGAGGCTGAAATACTCAACAAATTGACTAATACACTGAGAAAGGAAGTAGTATTAGCTGTCAACGCGAAACATCTATTCACTCTACCTTTTTTCTCACAAAATTTCTCAGCGGAAACATTGGAAGAACTCAGCCATTGTCTTCGGAAAGTTCGTTTTAGCCCAGAAGAATTTATCTATCAAGTAATTTTTCTAATCATTTTAACAATTTTGTTTTTTTATTAAAAATATGTTTTTTTCAAGAAAAACCAAAAAGATGATCTTTCTCTGTTTCTGATCGAAACAGGGACTTTGGAAACCCTTCCTGAAGTTCAAAAATCCCAGAAATTTCTCAACATTGGCCTTCAAAACTCTGGAATTATTGGCTCATACTCATTTTTCACTGAAGAACCCAGAGAGAATTCGATACAAAGCCGCAATTTCTCCACTTTGTTCGAATTAAAAAAGGTTGACTTTATGGCAATTCTCAGAAAAAAACCTGAAGATCTTCAAAAATACTTCATGATTCGAGATCAAATGAAAATTTATTCGCTTTCTACAAACAATTCAACTAATCAATGCGAAAGTTGCGGGAAGCAAAACCATAATTTTTTAATTTGTCCAACGGTGCATTTTCTTCCAGACCATGAGTTTTTAATTAAAAAATCGGCTTTTTCCCAGCCACAACAGAGAATTTTTTTGCATCGGCGAATTAAAAAACTTAACACTTTAGTTCTTCTTCAGATAATTCAACAAAAAGCTCAGAATGTTAATGAATCGATGTCAATCTCTCCTGATGATATTGAAAAAGATGAGGAAATTAAGAATTTTGGAACACCATTGCATAATGACAACTCTAATTTCAGAGATAAAGATTTTGGTAGTTTTGAGGAAATTAAGACTTTTGGAGGGCCATTGCTTCATGAGAATTCTCATTTCAAAGATAAGGATTTTTTTAGTTTTGTTGAAAATGAGGATGCCTTGGAAAAAAAAAACGAAAGTAGTATCATTAATGAGATAGATGATCAGTTGGAAAAATCCATATCATCAAAAAAATATCCCTCTATTATAGGTCATATGGTTCAAAATCAGGAGAATCAGAACCAAGAATTTCTCATAAACTCAAACAATCAAGAGAATCGAAGATTTACTCCAAAGCCCATCAGAGCAATTTCAATCAATGATAAAAAACTACTGTCGAATCAGAATCATCAAGATAAAGGAAGCTCAACCTCGATAAATAATAAAATAGATAATCTATCATATGTTAATGTTAATAAAAATGAAACTTTTAGACAAGAGAAAATACTGGTTAGTGAGCCACAAACTCTATTTATTTTGGATTTTGATGAAGCTAAGAATTATATGAATTATTTTCCTGATGGGAATATGGATAAAGTGATCGAAAAACTCAATAAAAGGATTTTATTGATGTCAATGTCTTCTCCAAGTGTGATCAAGCATAGGCATTATCGAAGAGCAGCATTCAGAAGTCCAAAAGGGAAATCATTGGGTATAGACAAAAAAGGAATGTTGATAAATTCATTTCCAGCGAAAACTGAATAATCATATTTTAACTAAAGTATATGAAAATTTAAAAAAATTTTGAAAAGAAAATAGTTGGACAATCTGATGAATTAGTATTTTTTTAAAATCAATCTCATTTTTTGGATGGTGAAAAAATAAACACTTTTTTTATTTTTATAAAGTTTTTTTTTTAATTTTTTTTTTTTTTATTTAAATTCCATGTTTTTAATTTCATCAAGCATCCATTGAGGAGCACTACATCCACTATTTACCAAAGTTATCACTACATCATGTTTTCTTGATGCATAGAAAGGAATGGCATTTTGGAAGGTGATTTTGGCCTTTGTATACAAAACCTTCTCTGTTTCATTGAATATAAAAAAGACTTTTTTGTCCATATCTAGATAACATCCAATGATATGATCCTTCATTTCTAAAGTACTGCAACCAGTTGACATTGGGCCTGAATCCTTATTTGGAAATTTCTCTGGCAATCCAATTGTCAAGGTTTTATGAAAAACTAAACAGTCGTTTGATTCTTCTTTGGTGATGCCCAAATCATGGCAACAGAAAATGTGCGAAATTTTTAAAGACCAATAATGGATCCCTTTGTCAAATTTAAGACTCCCATAAACCCAACTGGGATGGACATCAAGAGTTGAGAAGGTTTTCTCATCAACAAAATCTACCCCTTTGCTTTGTTTTCGATCCCAAACCCAAGGACTCAATACTATAGGGTCTGCTGTTTTGATGGTTGTTGCTTCATTATCTTTAATAAAAATTTTGGTTTTGTCAGGCATCATTGAAGAAAGGACCATCGGAAGACCTTGGTCATCTAAGAACATGAGCTTTGTTTTTGGCTCAATATCCAGAATTGTGTATAAAGTGGAAAGAATGTCAGCTTGAAGGGTTCCAACATAAACAACCAAATCTTGAGCGGTTATTTTGTAATAAAATGTATAGCATCTTTTGGGATTTTGAGGGTCTATATTCATTTCTTTTTTATTAAGAAAGATTATAATGAAATTATTTAGCAAAATGGATTTTAAATGTTTTTATTCTTTTATAAATCCAAAATGTTTTTCCATTTTGCTTTATATTATTTTTTTTTTAATTTTTTGGGGTTGTCCCAAATGCTTTTACAATAAAATTAATTATTATTTTACTATTTTTGAAAATCGAATTTTTTTAAAAATTTGAAATTTTAATAAAAAGACAATAA
>Ga0302320_10019540_pt1 | contig 13580 bp, 7 predicted proteins | sample Bog_T0_3_FD_202130 | JGI IMG/M metagenome (GOLD analysis project Ga0302320, IMG submission 202130) | Peat permafrost microbial communities from Stordalen Mire near Abisko, Sweden - Bog_T0_3 | ecosystem: Environmental > Terrestrial > Soil > Wetlands > Peat | place: Sweden: Abisko, Stordalen Mire...
GACCGAGGGATGATTGCGATCGCGATGAATAAAATTGAGGAGATCCCGCTCATACCATTCGTCAAAATAAAGGCTATAACCAAACTTGGCTTGCGGCTTGGGTACCTTCCATTCGTCGAAAGCCTCGGCCATCACAAGGAATCCCATTCTGTCGCATATGTCCAGAAACGCCGCGGGATAGGGATTGTGGCTGAGCCGGATCGCATTGCACCCCATTTCGTGGAGAAGGTTCAGGCGCCGCTCCCACATGCTCTCCGGCACAGCAGCTCCTACGCTCCCCGCTTCATGGTGCAAACAAACGCCGTTCAGTTTGATGCGCTCTCCATTCAACAGAAAGCCTCGATTGGCATCGAACACTGCCTCACGTATGCCGATCGGAGTGTCGTATATATCCACCACGCGGCCCGAATCCTCAACCGTGCTGCGCACTGTATAGATATAGGGATTGGCCGGCGACCAAAGCGTGGGAGGCTCGACAACCAACTGCTGAACGAATTGGTACTCGTCGCCACCCGCTATTACTTGCGATGCCTGCTGGTTCTGGACCTCTTTTCCGCTCTGGTCCAGAATGGCGGTCTTCAGAGTGCATTGGGAATTGGTCTTGAGTCCGTTCGCGATCTTCGTTTTCACTTCAACAGTCGCGGATGTTTTGGAAACGCGCGGAGAAATGACGAACGTTCCCCAGTGCGCAACGCATACTGGCTCCGTGGCATGGAGCCAAGTGTGCCGGTTTATGCCGGACCCCGTGTAATAGCGGCTGTTTGTCTGTTTGGAGTTGTCAACCCGCACTGCAATTACGTTGTCACGGCCGAAGACGAGGTAAGGCGTCAGCTCATAATAGAAAGGGATGTAGCCGTTAGGACGCAGTCCCAGATACTTTCCGTTGATCCACACTTCGCTGTTCTGATATACGCCGTCGAATTCCAAGGTGACGATCTTACCGCGAAGCGTCTCTTGAGGGCGAAAGGTCTTGCGATACCATGCGATGCCCGTCGGCAGATACGCTCCCTGACCGCCCGACGGCTCGTTCTGATCGAACTTGCCTTCAACGCTCCAGTCGTGCGGCAAATCGATGTCGCGCCAAGCGGCGTCTGCAAAATTCTGATTCTGCGCGCCGGTCAGGTCGTCCTTCATGAACTTCCAGCCGAAATCGAAGCTGTCTCTCACACGCGGAGAGCTGCCTCCAGTTGCGAGCAACGCCTCTGCACGGCCGAAGTAGGGCGCGGCAGTGACGAGCGCTGTTCCCACCACAGCCTGGGTGAGCACCGTGCGCCTCGTGAGCATCGGACCAATCCATTCTTTCTCTTGCGACATCGGTGCTTCTCCTGTTCTGCTTCGCATTAACCCCGCAGGGCGACCCAATCGGAGGAATAGAGACCAACAAATTTTCCAACTGAATCTCGCCAGCATTAGAACACAGTGCATGCACGACCGGCATCCGCCTTTGGTAAGATTCATACGATTGCTGCGAAGGCATATAGTGGCGTGGATGTGAACCGGACCCTCTACATTGCAGTTAGCCCGGCCGAATCTTGCCACACTCCGGAAAGGAAGTTTCATGCGATCTTCTGTGACCACCATTGCTCTTGCGGTATTTCTTGCTGGTTCAATAGGTTTTGGACGTGCGCAGACTTCTGAAGGAATGGTCCCCTTCACGCTCGATCATCGCCGCGGCCTCGATCAGCATTCTCCTGTAGACGTCTCGTACCTGCTGGATGCGCCCGCGGGAAAGCATGGCTTTGTGAAAGTCGCCGACGGGCACCTGGCGACGGCGGATGGGAAACGAATCCGCTTTTGGGGCGTGAATATCACTGACTGGAGTAGGGGGTCGCGACAGATCCCCACCAAGGAGGACGCAGCCCTGTGGGCAGCGACGCTGGCGCGTTTCGGCGTCAACTGTGTTCGATTTCAGTTTCTCGATCTGGAGACGCCGCGTGGCCTGATCGCCGCCGGCCGCGCAGATTCGCGTTCTCTCGACGCAGAGCAGTTTGACCGCGAAGATTTCTTCATCGCGGAGCTGGAGAAGCGCGGAATCTATATCGATTTCAATTTGCTGGTCGGCCGCCCATTCAAGACGGGCGACGGTGTTCAGGACGCATCGCAACTCCGTCAAGGCGCCAAGGGCACATCCCTCTTCGACCATCGGATGACTGAATTACAGAAGGAATATGCGCAGCAATTGCTTGCCCATCGCAATCCATACACCAAGCTGAAGTACACCGATGATGCGGCCGTGGCCCTGGTTGAGATCAACAACGAGAATGCAATCAACATTGGATTCCGCGCATCGTCGCCCTTCTATGAGCAGGAACTTGCCGAGATCTACAATAAGTGGCTTGGAGCGCATAGAACGCCAGATCAGATCGCCGAATTAGGCAAAATCACCCGAGTGAAAAGTAGCAGTGACCTAATTCCCCTGATGATTTCGAAAGGCCAAGCCGCCGGCGCGCCTCCCCTGCGTTTCTACGCCGAGGCTGAGTTCTATAACGACCTTCAGAGCGAATACTTTGCGGATATGGAGGACTACATCAAGCACACGCTGGGGTCGCAGTCCCTCGTCATCTCCACCGCGGATCACAGCCACACATCAAGCGGCTATCCCATCCTGCTGGCAAGTATGCAGATGGACGTGATCGACGGGCATACCTACTGGCAGCATCCCGAGGTGTACGTCCGCAAAGCACCCATGGTGGACGATCCGTTCAATTCGACGGTCGCTGAGCTGTCGCGCTCGGCGATTGCGGGAAAGCCGTACACAGTGAGCGAGGTCAACAATCCATTCCCGAATGACTACGACGGCGAAGGTATTCCAATTCTGGCCGCGTATGGAGCCTTGCAGGACTGGGACGCCATCATCTGGTACACATTCGAGCCCAAGGTGGACCCAGCCTGGAAGCCCTATGTGGGTGATGCCTTTGACATTTCGCTGCACCCGGTGAAGATGCCAGAACTCGCTGCAAGCGCTGTGATGTTTCTTGGTGGTGATATCGAAAAAGCAAAGGCGATTGCGGAGCGCTACTACACCGAAAAGCAGGTGTTCGACAGCATGCTTATTCCCACCACCGAGCGCCCCTACTACACGCCCGGATTTGCGCTCGATCTGCCTCTCGAGCATGAGGTACGTATCTCTTCGTTCAATGGTCCGGCAACGCTGCCGTTTCCGGCACCGGCCACGCCCAGTCCCATTGTTTCCGATACCAAGCAACTAGCCTGGTATCACTCTGCCCCGAAGACCGGCCTTGTGACTATCGATGCTCCGCGCGCGCAAGGATTGATTGGCTTTGTTCGTGCGAATGGAAAAGCCGTCAGCAATCTCTCGGCAGAAGTGGAGAATGAATTCTGTTCCATCCAGCTGGTTTCTCTGGATGCCAGCCCTATCTCGAAAGCTTCGAAGCTCCTGCTCATTGCAGGCGGACGCGTGGAGAATAGCGGCCAGCAATGGAATACTGCCGGCACAGACGTAACGAACTGGGGGGAATCGCCAACGCTGATCGAGCAAGTGAGGGGAACCATCACGCTGCACGGCATTGAGACGGCACGTGCGGTGCATCTGCAGGCGATGGATGGATCGGGACAGCCGACCGGCCCTATGGTGGACGCCAAACATGCAGGCGATGCATGGAAGATGGGGCTCGGCGCGACCACGACCACCTGGTACGAAATCACGGTCGATCGATAGCCGTCCGGCAGAGGCGAAAGCACGCGGAAGACGGCAGACCAATGGCTGTTTTTTCGCGTGCTTACCGCTTATGATCCGCGCGCACCAGAGAAGCTGAAACCCGCAGGACTAGAGGTGCACAAGGCCCCGCTGCAATGCAGCCACAACCGCATGCGTGCGATCCCCGACCTGAAGCCGCATGAGGATGACGCTTACGTGGCACTTGACCGTTGCCTCGGTAATCCCGAGTCGCGCCGCAATTCCCTTATTGCTCTCGCCATGCGCCAGCAGACGCAGGACCTCCCGCTCCCTGACACTTAGATCGGAATCGGGAGTCCGCGATGCGAGCGCGCGCGACACAGTTGAAGGCAGGAAGCGTCCACCGGCATGCACGCTCCGGAGAGCATCAATTAAGGCATCGTGAGGCATCCCTTTGATGATGTAACCGCGAGCGCCGGCTTCCAGGGCTTGGTAGATGTCCTCATCGCCTTCGTAAGTCGTCAGCACCACGAAGCATGTGTCCGGATGATCCGTCCGAATCGCCCGAATCGCCTCCACGCCGCTCATGCCCGGCAAACGCAAATCCATCAGAGTGATGTCGGGGCGGTGCTTTTCGTAGAGTTCGATGGCTTCTTCGCCAGTTCCAGCCTGGGCCGCGACAGTCATCTCTGCGCGCGCATTGATAATGGCCGCAATCCCCACACGCATAATCGGGTGATCGTCAACAATGAGGACTTTGATCTTCTCTGGGGGTTCCATGCTCATGCGTTCATCATCGCATTCTGTGCCGCGGACACTCTCCGCGGAATGTGGATCCTCACATCCGTTCCCTTGCCGGGTGCGGACTGCAAGTGAAATCGGCCGCCTACAGACTGAACCCTTTCCTGCATTCCCGTCAATCCATAGTGATGCTCTCTATCCGAATGGATGATCGAAGCATCGAATCCTGAGCCATTATCGCGAATCTCGAGCGTGACCTCTTTTCTGCCAAAGCACACATTCATCGTGACTTGCTCCGGTTTGGCGTGCAACACGGCGTTATAGACCGCCTCCCGCGCCATCATCAGCAACTCGTGCGTTGCAAATTGGTTCAGCACAAAGGGTTTGCCAGAGATTTCGCACACGATGGGAATGCCCGACTCTTTGCCAATCTGTTCGGCCATACGCCGCAGCGCAGGTCCCAGCAAATTCTCTGAGGGGCTTTCCCGCCGCAAATTCCAAACCGCGTGCCGGGCTTCATCGATGGTCGCCCGCACCTGGGCGCGCGCATGCTCTATCAATTCCTGGGGCAGAGGACTGCCCGGTTGACTGACGCTCGCTATCGCTTCCAATAAGGCAGAAGCACTGGCACAGCCCTGAATCACGGTGTCATGCATCTCCCGAGCGAGGCGAGTCCGCTCTTCCAGAACGGCCTCGAATCTCATCTTGAGTTGCCATACACGCAAGCGATAGATGGCAAACACCAACGCTGTAGCTAAGAGCACGCAAAGGGCAACGAACCAGGAGGTCCGATAGAAATGCGGTTTCTGCGTCACCGTGAGCGCGGCCGCAGAAATGGCTTGCGGATGGTTGATTTCGTATGCCGAGACGTGAAACGTATAGTTGCCCGGTGGCAGATTGGTATAAGAAGCGATGTGCCGCGTTGAGGCATCAATCCAGTCCGCGTCAAAACCATCCAGCCGGTAGCGAAAGCGCACTCCGTCCTGCGACCGCAGGAGAATCGGAGCGTATTGAATATCGAGCCGTCCGTTGCCTGGTCCGATTACGACCGCGCGGTCCTGAGAGACCGGCCTTCCATCTACCAACACCTGGTTGATGGCGACCTGTGAAACCGCGGGCAGCGGCACAATATCCTGAAGAATATGAATCGGCCCCCGGCTGCTTGGGAACCATACGTCCCCGCGGTGGTCTACACAGCCCGACGGCTGTCTTCCGCCGTAAATCTGCGTGCCTTCCATCTCATCTGAAACGCTGTAAAGGGTGGGAGCTACTCGCAAGTGCGGATTGTCCGCAGCTCTATCCAATTCCTGGCGACTCAGCTGAGAGATGCCATTCGGTCCACTGATCCAAAATTCGTTCCTCGCATCTTCAATGATCTGGTAGATGCTATTACTCGCCAGCCCCTGTTCAGTGGTGAAGTGAGTCAGGGTATCGTTCCGCCAGCGGTAAATGCCTTCGTTGCGTGTACCAAACCAGAGGCCGCCTTTCTCATCCTCGTGAATCGACCATATCTTTGTTTGGCTCAACTGCTCAGTCGCCGTGTCCTTCATGAATACGCCGTTATGCAATCGGCTCAAACCACGATCCGTGCCAATCCAAAGGTCCCCATTACGGTCCTGGAGAAGCGCCCGTAGGCTGAAATAGGCCAAGCCTTGAGGCATCAGATAATTTGTGAACCCGTGCTGCGGCATCCAATGACTCAGGCCTTCATCGGTCGCAATCCACATACTTCCGTCGCGATCTTGCAGCGTGGCGCGAACAAAGTTGTTGACCAGCCCGTTCCTTGTAGTCAACCACAGGGGATTGCCGCCATTCATGCGGACAATGCCTTCACCATCGGTGCCGATCCACATCGCTCCCGCACGATCTCGAAATACATTCCGTACTGGAACGTGTTCGAGCCCCGAAAAGTTGTAGCGCGCCGCGATGCCATCGCGAATGCGAAACACATCCGTCGAGACTACCCAGAGGGTCCCATCGCGATCGGCATAGATGGTGCCGAAGTCTGAGTCCGAGGCTTGGGGCAGCGAGACGATACGCACAGGCGTGCTGCTCAGGCGCAGCATTCCTGCTTGCGTTCCAATCCAGAGATTGCGCTCGTCGTCTTCAAAAATATTCAATACCGTGTTGCTTGGCAGCACATCCGGCGATTTGATGACTGTGAACGCCGTGCCGTTTATGGTGCGCATTCCCTGGCCGATCATTCCGATCCAAAGGGTTCCATCGGATGTTTGCCGCAATGCACGCACGGTGCCACTGATATCACGCACAGGCTGAAACGACCGAGCGCCGGGGCTCAGCTTGTGCAGACCCGACACGGTGCCGACCCACACCGTGTGGTCCGACGTTTCAAGGATTGACTTTACGCGGTTTTCGCTGTTGCCGCCCTGCAGTGCGTATTCAACGAACGACCCCTGATAGAGCCGTAACAATTGCGATCCGCCTACCCACAGTCCGCCGAGGTGATCTTCTGCCATGGCGTGCACCGCAATGGCCGGCCGATCGGCTGTTCCATCCACGCGCTGCAAGCGATCACCGGTAAAACGGAGCAGCCCATTATCCGTTCCCACCCAGATCGTCCCACCGCGATCCTCCAAGAGCGCACGAACAAATCCATCGCCCAGGCCATCTTTCTGCCCATATGCGTGGAACTTTCCCTCCTTGTAGCGCACGAGGCCGCCCCCTTCAGTCCCAATCCAGAGGCTGCCGTCGCGCGAGACGAGCAACGCAAACACGCTGTTTTCCTTGATCTCCGGCGTATTCTCGTGATCGAACAAAGTGAAGCGCGCACCATCGAAGCGCAGCAAGCCTCCCGTCGTTCCTACCCAGAGGTAGTGATCGGCGGATTGCGCAAATGCCTGCACGGTCTGTTCCGGCAATCCGTCCTGGGTTTGCCACAGCTTTCGTTTGAAGCCTGACGGGAACTCGGCAAGAGCGGGAACGAGAAGTGAGAAACAAAAGATCGCCGCAAGGAACAGCGCCGGATAATAGCGCTGGATCAAGTTTCGCCAGGCGCAAGACAGCGCATGCACCGCCAAAGGTCTGATGCCGCCCGGATTGAATCGATTGGGCTTGATCACGGCTGTCCTTCTGGGGATGGATCACCCCGGTGGCCGGGCGCGAGGTTTAACACTTGATCGAGCAGCGCAGCACACTCCCGCCGCAGACCAAACCTTGGGCCGGCGAGTCGAAGCCTTCGCGGCAGACATGAAAATGCGCGTCCAAATCCTATGGAGTGAGCGCCCCAATCACAGCGATCATCACTTCTGGTCATGAAGTACATCTGCAAGGCCTGTCATGTGTCACTCGAATTGTATGCCAACATAACCACATCTATCCAATTGATCGTGATCACGTTGAAAGCAGGGAATCGATGGTTCTCCCCGAATCCCAGTTGGCTCCCTGCCAGACAACCAAAAGGTGAGGCGTCCGCGCGGCTGGCGCTGTGATTTGACCTACCTCCACCAAGCGGGCGCCCGTGGCGGAACTTGGCCGAGAGAAGCGGATATTCACCGGAGTAGCATATCTGTAGTGGGCATTCGAACATAAGCGGAGAAGAACCAGGAATGGAAACCTTAGTATTGAAGGAGAGGCAGCAATGACTTCGTTGGCGGGCAATTTGACGGGATTGGATACACAGACCATTCGAAAGAACAGGATTCAACAATCGGTCTGCCGCTGGTGCTATGAGTCCATGCCATTGGAGGAGCTGTGTACTTCCGCAGCAAAGCTCGGACTTGAAGGCATCGATCTGCTGCCGCCGGCCGAATATGACGTGCCGCGCCGGTATGGGTTGATCTGTACCATGGGGATCGCAGATGCCGGCGTGATTGAGCACGCTCTCAACCGGACAGAGAACCATGCCGCTATCGAATCCGGGCTTCGCCTCAATATTCCACTCGCGGCCAAAGCTGCCGTTCCAAATGTCATCACCTTCTCTGGAAATCGGCAGGGCATGTCAGATGATGAGGGAGCGCGCAATACAATTACGGGCTTGAACCGCGTGAAAAAGATTGCTGAAGATCATGGCGTCACCATCTGTCTGGAATTGCTGAACAGCAAGGTCGATCATCCCGACTACATGGCGGACCACACCGCGTGGGGCGCGCGCGTGATGCAAGAAGTGAACTCTCCGAACGTAAAGCTTCTATATGACATCTATCACATGCAGATCATGGAGGGCGATTTGATCGCGACTATTCGCGATAACCTGAACTGGATTGGTCATTTCCATACTGGCGGCGTGCCCGGACGGCACGAGTTGGACCACACCCAGGAGATACAGTGGGAACCAGTCATGCGAGCGATTGCCGATGGAGGGTTCCGGGGCTATGTCGCACACGAATTTCTCCCCCAGCATGATCCCATGGCGAGCTTGCAAGCTGCGGTCACGCTCTGCAATGTTTAGCAATCCAGCGACGGGGCTTGATGTGGATAGCTGACCCGCACTCCTGGAGTGAACTTACAGAAAGCCTATAGTGGTGGCATATGGCCAAAGATAGCGTTCTTTCTTTCTTAGTAATCCTGCTGCTTTTTCCGGCTAACGCTCTTCGTCCTCAGGGAGTGTCACCGGACCAAGGCGCGTCTCAACATCCCTTCCTCTACGCCGGTGAATGGGATACCCGCAAGCCGGACGCGCAGTCAATCTTCGTAGTTCGTGGCGGCAAGATTGTCTGGCAATACTCAATCCCGATCAGGACAGCGAACGGCAATACTCAGGAATTCGACGACGCTACCATGCTCTCCAACGGAAACGTGGTCTTCTCCCGTATGTCTGGAGCCGGCATGATCAGTCCAGAGAAGAAGATCCTTTGGGAATACAACGCCCCTCCAGGAACGGAGATCCACTCCTGCCAGTATCTCGGAAACGACCGGGTCCTGATCATGCGCAATGGAAATCCAGCGCAGGCAATGATCATCAACACGGTCTCAGGAAAAGTGGAGAAGGAGATTCCCATACCGACTCCTATCAAAGAGACTCACTTACAGTTCCGACATATTCGAATGACGAAGGCGGGTACTTTGCTCGTACCGCATCTCGGCGAGGGCAAGGTCGTCGAGTACGACCTGAATGGGAAAGTGCTCTGGTCGATCAATGCCGAATCTCCCTGGCAGGCCATTCGGCTTAGGAACGGAAACACATTGATCGCTGGCGACCATAGCCTTTATGCGCGTGAGGTGAACCAAAAAGGTGAAACGGTTTGGGAGTTCACGCCCGAAGACGCAGCAAGATACAAGCTTGGGAATATCCAAACGGCGGATCAACTGGCTAACGGAAATTTCGTCATCACTTCATGGATAGCCGGTGACAAGGACACTTCGCATTGGCCCGGGACCATCCAGGTTCTTGAACTTACTCCCAACAAGAACGTCGTTTGGACGCTGTCGTCGTGGAAAGATCCAGACTTGGGGCCGGCAACCAGCATTCAGCTGCTCGATGAACCAGGCATTGCCGAAGATCAGCAAAGATGATCAGCAAAGCCCGGCAATCGACCTGGACTTGCGGTCTGGGTAGCAGCTCTTACCATGCGTCGGGAGGACTCGGTTGTGTTCCTGAGTAAGGTGAGCAGCAAGGTGTCTTGACCGGCTGAAATTCCATAAACTCCAGTCGGGTTCCATCTGGATCCAAGAGAGGAAGCTGCCATCTCCCATCCACACCAAGCCGCGGCGTCCCATTTTGGCTTGTAGGCTTCCAGCCCCGCGCTTTCAAGGTCTTTGCCAATTCCTGCACGCTCACGACCCCAGGCGCCAAATGGTTTGCACTGCCCAATTGCGCTGCCGTCGGCGCTGCCGGTAGATACAGCATGTATTCCAGCCAGTCTGTTCCATCGGGAACCTGCATCATCACCCAGTCCGTATGCTCCGGCGGTTGCCCGCCTTGCCAGTACAGGTGAAATCCAAGCAGGTCTTTATAGAAGTGGTCAAGAAGCGCGCGATTGCGGACGACAAAACCGACATGAATGATATGTCCGCTTACGGGCATAGCAACCGGTGACGGAGCACTGGGAGGACGATTACCAAGCTGGGTGAACTCAACTCGGTTTCCTTCCGGATCCTTTACTTGAAATGAGCGGCTTCCGTCGGGCTCGGTGGTAACCGAGTCGGGCACCGCGACTCCATGAGCACTCATATATAGACGAAGCTTTTCCGCATCGCTCGTCACGAAGCCCACCCCATAAAGACGATTCTCCAACCCCTTTTCGGGAGGGGGAAGCAACTCGACATACCGCAGATGGTTTGCATAGAACCGCATACCACCCTGGTTTACCTGCTTCCATCCCAGGACTCCCGCATACAGTTCCTGCGAGCGCACCATGTCATCCGCATACAGCGTGATATGCGAGACCCCGGTGATCGAAGGTCTTTGCGGTGCTTCCGTTCCGTAAGCCGTGATCGAGAAGAACAGTATGAGCGTGATCGAGAGCAAGCGGCGCATTGCGTTTCCCTCCAAGAACATTGGGTTCCCGTTCGTCAAATCTGTTCGTCGGGAGCCGCGGTTAAAGTGAACTGAACACTTTGTGAACCCAGGCGCGGATGCTTTGCCGTCAATCGCGCCACTCCAGCCTCTTCTCCCGCTCGAATCCAGACCGCCCCCGTTCCACCTACAAGCGAAAATGGATTGTCCCCAATCAGCTTCGCGGGGCCATCGAGTGAGAGCATCACCGGATCTCCGGCATACGGACGAACAGCGCCAAATTCATCGGTAACGCGCAATACCACGCGCGTGGTGTCTGCACCATCGGCAGCGAGCGTCACATCATCCGGAATCAGAGAGAACTTGCTGTCGACGCCGCGCCCGGAGAGCGATTTGGAGATAACCTGCTTGCCGTTCAGATAGCCGTCGATGCGCAAGTCGCCCCACCCCCCGCGGAACTTGGAAAGATCCAGAATGAACGGCGGATATTTCAAGTTCGCAAACTCCGTACGGTCCGGATCGAGTTCAGCCAACGGCGTCCATTCCGCATTCTTCTGGCCGTATGCGCGCGTGAAGACTTTGAGTTGGTCACAATTCGAACAGATCACCGCATTGGTAAATCCGACGGACTCATCGCCCCGTGCCCAATGAAAGGCAGGCTCGAGGACAATCTCCTCCTCGGGATCGCACTGCGACTTGTAAAATCCGGCAGCGGGCTTGGGTTCCCGAAAAATGTCCGTGACGCCGTGATAGCAGATGCGGTCGCCCGATCCGAAATTGGAATGTGTGTTGTAATCGAAGGCGCACCAGCCGATGCCTCCCGCATATTGCGGGTCGGAAGCAATCTGGTTATGAATTCGCGCGTGGCGCAGAGTATGCTCACGCTGGCGCTCGTCATCGTCCGTTGTCTTCGTTGGGTACGTGTGACCGACAAACTCCGTATTCAAATAGCGTGGATGATTCGGCTTCTTCAACGGAAAGCCAAAGTCGTTCACCGTATATACATCTTCAAGGAACTCCGATTCCTGAAAGTTCCTGATGCCGCCGGTGGGACGTGACGGATCGAGTGCGTGAGCAAGAGCATTGGTCATGGTGTAAAACTCGTGATCGTCCTTCGACTCGTTGATGCGCACGCCCCACAGGATGATCGAAGGATGGTTCCAATCGCGCCGGATCATGCGACCGACGTTATCGATCGCAACTCGCTTCCACGGCTCATCGCCAATGTGTTGCCACCCCGGAATTTCCTCCAGCACCAGCAAGCCAATCTCGTCGCAGCAATCGAGGAAGTGGCGAGACTGCGGATAGTGCGACGTCCGGACGATATTGCAATGCAGGTGATTGCGCAGGATCTTCGCGTCCTGCCGTTGAACACGCGCGGGCATCGCCTGGCCGACAAAGGGAAACGTCTGGTGGCGATCAAGACCGCGCAGCTTCACAATTTTCCCGTTCAGCGAAAAGCCATGATCCGTAAATACCGCGTCGCGAAAGCCGAACCGCCGTGTCTCTTCGTCGATAACACGCCCGCCATCGAGGACGGAAACATGCACGCTATACAAGTGCGGATCACTTATATCCCAAAGATGCAGGTTGCCCAGATGAGTGAATGAAATGGTGTGCCGCATCCGATCGTCACGATTTTCGATGCTGGCGTGAGTCGGCGCGTCTGTATATGGATCGAGAGCAGCGTCGGGCGCAACATAACCGCTGGGAGCAGCCGACTGCTGAAGCCTGAGACTCTCTTTAGCTACAACGCGATCCCCATCCCGCAACTCCGCCTGGAGCGACAAGTTCGCGGCACGCGCCTGATCTCCCACCAGGAAGCACTCTACATCCAGCCCGGCATTCAAACTGAGCAGGTCGTGGGAATGCGCAAAGATATTGTCAATGTAGACCTCGGGCACAATCCGCAGCGATACTTCGCGATAGATTCCACCGAAGGTCAGGTAATCGATCTCGTATCCGAACGGTGGGACATCGGCACGTTCTGTCGAATCCACCAGCACTACGAGCACGTTGTCCTTGTCTCTGCGAAGGTGCTGCGTCAGCTCGAAAGAGAACGGTGTAAACCCACCCTTGTATTCGCCCAGGGGCACACCATTGATCCACACCGTAGACGCGGTCATTGCTCCTTCAAAGTCAACGAAAACACGCTTTCCCTCCGCAGCTTGCGGATACTTGAACCGCCTGCGATAGGTAGAGACGAATTCGTATTCCTTGTCGTCAAAGTTATGCCACGGAAGGGTAATGTTGGTATGCGGAAGCACAACGCGCTCAAATCGAGAGTCGTCAAAGTCCGGAGATTGCGCCCCGTCGATTACGGCCGGATGGTAGCGCCAGTTGCGATTCATGGCCAGAATGGTCCGTCCGGGAACCAAATCACCGGGCGATGCAGCAATGCTTCGTGTCCCGGGCAGTGTTGCCGCGGCGAACAGAGTTCCCGTCGTCTTGATGAAGTTGCGCCGATCCAATCGTGGCCTCTTTTCCAATTCTTCCGCGGAGTCGCGGTGTGCAGCGTCAGCTGGAGGAAATCCGAATCATCCCCTCGCGTCCAGTTGAGTGGTTGAAATCGTTATGCCAGGCGGATGCCTCGCGATCCTATTCTGAGCTTCCAGCTGACAGACTTTTCAAACCGATCAGACGTAGCCACTATATTCTCCCATCACGAAATGTGAAATCAGACAATAGTCGGATTCCGTGCGCGGATATACGGTTTAAGCTCGTTCCTGCCTGGAACCCGGTCTTATGCCGGATGCAGCCGCCGTTGCATTCGCTATAATCACAGAG
>Ga0302320_10019541_pt1 | contig 13579 bp, 11 predicted proteins | sample Bog_T0_3_FD_202130 | JGI IMG/M metagenome (GOLD analysis project Ga0302320, IMG submission 202130) | Peat permafrost microbial communities from Stordalen Mire near Abisko, Sweden - Bog_T0_3 | ecosystem: Environmental > Terrestrial > Soil > Wetlands > Peat | place: Sweden: Abisko, Stordalen Mire...
GAGCGCTGCAGCGGGATGCGGATCGCGTCTCCGAACAGGTGCTGGTCCAGGCCTTCGACCTGGACGAGTGCCGCGACTACCGCCAGAGCTGGGGGTGTTTCCGGGATCGCCGACCGGATCTTTACGACGCGCTTTGCAGCCTTGACGGCGAGAAGCGGGCGGCGGGGACAGCGCAGTGACCGGCGCGCGCTCCCGGCTGCGGGTGTCCCTGGTGGCGATGCTGATCCTGTCGCTGTCGGGCGCAGTGTGCGCCGGCCCGGCGCGCCAGAGTGTCCTCAATATCTATGCGTGGGTGGATTACTTTCCAAAATCCGTCATACAGAAGTTTCAGGCTGAGACGGGGATCCACGTCAACTATACGGTCTTCGACTCGCCGGATACCGCCGAGACCACGCTTTCGGCGGGTGCGTCGAATTACGACATCGTCACCATGAACGCCGTTCCGCATCTGGCGCGGGAGATTCCACAGGGGTTCTGGAAAACGCTGGACCGGATGCAGATTCCCAATGTGCAGAATGCGGATCCGGACATCCTGCGGTTCCTGCAGCAGGTCGATCCCGGCAACGCCCATGCGGTTCCCTGGATGTGGGGAACGACGGGCGTCATGTACAACGTCGATAAGCTGCAGAGCCTGCTGGGATCTCTCCCCGCCAACAGCCTCGACCTGGTCCTGAACAAGGGACTGGCGGCAAAGTTTTCAAGCTGCGGAATCAGCGTGCTGGATTCCTGGCAGGACATTCTGCCCATGGTTGCCCGTTACCTGGGTCAGCCCAGGCTGTCGGTGGAGCCATCGCAGCTCGACGCGGTCATGAAAAAACTGCAGGAGATCAGGCCCTACCTGCGACGGATAGCCACATCCGGCTACTACGAACAGCTCGCCGACGGCGACCTGTGCCTGGCCATCGGCTATTCGGGAGACGCGATGTTCGCGCGCCGCATGGCAAAGGAAGGAGATACGAAGGTCAGGATTGAATTTGCCTTTCCGGAGGGCGCCGTGCCACTCTGGGTCGACAGCATGGTGATCCCGGCCGATTCGCCCAACGTCCCCGGTGCGCTGCGCTTCATCAATTTCGTCATGCGCCCGGAGATATCCGCGGAAGTCACGCGCGCCATCGGTTTCCCGTCCGGCAATCGGGCAGCAGTGCAGTTACTCGATCCGGCGGTTCGCGACAACGTCGCCATCTACCCGCCCGCACAGGTGCGGGCGCGCTTCGAAACAGGGCGCGTCTATTCGGCGGAGGAACTCCGTACCTTCACCCGTGCCTGGCAGCGATTCTCGTCCGGCGCGTGAGCGCGATCTACAGCCGATCGCCTGAATTCGCGGTCAATCGGTCCGCGTCCAGATGCAGTGCCTTGCGCAGATCATGTACCTCAGCGGCCGTGACGGCTGCTGCCTGGTTGCCCCAGCTGTTGCGGATGTAGGTCGACACGGCGGCGATGTCCGCATCCGACAGCTTCCAGGCGAAGCTCGGCATTGTCAGGGGGGTGGTGCGCAAGGCGCTGGTGCCGATGCGGCTGCCCGCCAGGATCACGTGCTCGACCGCTGTGGCATCGCCCTGCTGCACCATGGCATTGCGACCCAATGGCGGAAACACCCGCGGCTGCCCGACGCCATCGTCGAGATGACAGGAAGAGCAGGCATCGACATAAATGGCAGCTCCGCGACGCATCGTCCCGATGTCCGGCGCGCCGGACGCCGTGGACGGAGCTGCCACCTGGCTCTTCAGGTACACCGCGATGGCATGACGATCCGCATCGGTCAGCAGGGACGTCGAATACGTGATCACCTCCGCCATCGGGCCGCCGGCTCCGGCGTGGACGTTGCGGCCGTTCTGCAGGTATTCGGCGACCTCGTTGACACTCCAGGAACCGAGTCCTGTGCGCTCGTTGCTGGTCAGGTCCGGCGCGACCCAGTCACCGAGCCTCGCGCCATGGAAGGCCTGGTGGGACTTGTCGCCGCCCAGGAAGTTCTTCGGGGTATGGCAGTCACCGCAGTGACCGAGACCGTTGACCAGATAGGCACCGCGGTTCCATTCCGCGGACTGCGAGGAGTCGGCGCGGAACGCGGCCGTGTCCAGGAACAGCAGGTTCCACACCTTCACGACGATGCGAAAATTCATCGGGAACGGCAGCGCGTCGGCCGGGGGCGTGTAGGCCACGGGCGGGGTGCTCTTCAGGAAGGCAAAGATCGCGTCGTCGTCCGCCCGACTGGTGAGCTGAAACCACGGATACGGGAAAGCCGGGTAGAGGTTGATGCCCTGGTCATCGACGCCCTCATGCATGGCGCGGTAGAACTGCTGCTCCGTCCATGAACCGATTCCGGTCTGTTTATCCGGGGTAAGGTTGGCCGTGTAGATGAGCCCGAAGGGGGTCGATAGCGCGAGGCCGCCGGCCAGCGCCTCACCTCCGGCACGGGTATGACAGGACAGGCAATCCCCGGCCGCGACCAGGTATTGCCCGCGGCGCAGCTGTTCGGCATTCGGCGTCGCGTCGCTGATCGTCCCGGACAGAATTCCCGCCGGGGCGAGCGCCCCGGCAGGGTGCGCGAGGATCGTGAGCATGGCGCATAAGCTCAGGACCGGCGTGCGCAAAACGTCCCGTCTGTACATGGCTCAGGTCTGCACCAGCGGCCCGGGGGCCCGCAGGTATCGCGTGGTGATCTCACGGGCCGCATGATAGGTCAGCGCTGCCACGGTTCCGGTCGGGTTGTACCCTGCATTCTGCGGGAAGGCGCCGGAGCCCAGCGAGAAGACGTTCGGTACGTCCCAGCACTGCAGGAACTTGTTGACGACGCTGTCCCGCGGGTTCTCGCCCATGATTGCCCCGCCGGTGTTGTGCGTCGTCTGGTAAGGCACCACGCTGAATGAACCCACGCGCCGGTTCAGCTTGATCTCCCGTGGGTTCATGGCTCTTGCAACCTCGGCTGCCCGGTCCGTCACATAGTCCGACATGCGGTGCTCGTTGCCGGTGAAATCAAACGTCATGCGCAGCATCGGACGGCCATAGACGTCGCGATAGGTGGGGTCGAGGTCGAGGTAATTGCCGCGGTGACTCATGCAGGAGCCGTGCACGCTGATCGAGAACGACTTCAGGTAGTTCTTCGCCGCCGCATGCTTCCAGTCGAGGCCCCAGGCCGGCGTGCCTTCCGGCGTGTAGATCATCTCGATCGGCCGGCCGCCGGTAACCATGCCGGCAACATAGGCGCCACCGATGAATCCTAGCCCCGAGTGATCGAAGTTGTCGCCGTTGAAGTCGTCGATCACCGTCGCCAGTGCGCCCGCGCCGATGAAGGGATTCAGGATCTTGTCGTCAAAGAAGACGTTCACCGACGACATCGTCTGATAGGCGTAGTTTCTGCCGACGACACCCTCGCCGCTGACCGGGTCGTAGGGCCTGCCGATGCCGGAGAGCAGCATCAGGCGTACGTTCTGCAGGACATAGGCTGAGAGGATCACCAGCTCCGCCGGCTGGAAGAACTCCTCGCCGGCACTGTTGACATAGGTGACGCCGGTTGCGCGCTTGCGGTCGGCCGTCAGCTCCACACGCAATACCTCGCACTCGGTGCGCAGACTGAAGTTCGGCTTGCGCATCAGGTAGGGCAACACGGTGGTCTGGGGACTGGCCTTGGAGTAGTTGCCGCAGCCGAATTTTTCGCAGAAGCCGCAGTAGGTACAGGCGCCGAGCTGCGCGCCGAGCGGGTTGACATAGCTCTCCGACAGGTTGCCGGTCGGATGCGGGAAGGGATGACGTCCGAGACTCGCTGCCTCCTGCCCGAAGAGCGTCGGTGCGTAGGTCTGGATCATGGGTGGCGTCGGATACTCCCGCGATCGCGGGCCCTCGAAAGGGTTGCCGCCCGGCTGGATTGCACCGTTGAGGTTGCCGGCCTTGCCGCTGGTGCCGCAGAGCTGGTCGAACTGGTCGTAGTGGGGCTCGAGCTCCTCGTAGGTGACCCCCCAGTCCTGGATGCTGAGGTCGTAGTCCGTCACGGCCTTCTTGCCGTAACGCTGTTGATTGTGGCTCTTTGCCTGGAAGTCGGATGGCAGGAAGCGCCAGATCTGCCCGTTCCAGTGGACGCCGCCGCTGCCGACCCCCGTGCCGAGCAGGAACGCGCCGAGCCGGCGAATCGGCAGCGCATTCTGGGCGGTATTGTTGCGCACCGTCAGCGTGTCGTAGCTGACGTTCTGGAACAGGTGGTGTCGCCACATGTAACGCAGTTCATCCTGGGCAAAGCCGGTCGCAAAGTCGGTCGAGGTGTCGCGCCAGGGACCTCGCTCCAGGGCGACCACCTCGAGGCCTGCGTCGCAGAGTTGTTGCCCCATGATCGCACCGGTCCAGCCGAAGCCGACCAGCACTGCATCGACCGCCTTGAGCGTGGTGGTCATGGCTCGGTGGCGGTCCACGCAGGGCGGCCCTTGAGCCCGACAGGCTCGAGAGTCACGCGCTCGCCATGGCGACTGACCCAGCTCCGGTAATTGTAGTGGGCACCCGGGAAGCCGATCATTTTCCAGGCAGCCATGTTTCGATTGCCGCCGTAGATCGGATCGCCGAAATACCCTTCCCGGGTGTTCTGCAACAACATCGCAAAGAACGTCTTGCCGTCCACACCGCCGGCGAGCGCGACAGCACCTTTCTCCAGCGCCTTGAGCATCGTGTCCTGGGCAGCCGCGTCGAGCTGGCTGAACGACTTGCCGCTGGCCCCGTCGGCAGCGTGCGCGTCGATCGCCGCGATCGCAGCGCGATACAGCTGTGCCGGGGTGAAGCGTCCCTGGTAACCCTGTTCCGGCGTGCCGGCAGCCCAGGGACCCACGAGGTAGAAGTGATCGCCGCGCCCGAAAAGGCCGGCCAGCTGGCGGTCAAGAAAAAAGGGCACGCCGGCTTCCACCGCGCCAGGTCCCACCGGATCACTCGGGATCAGCCGACCGACGGCAGCCTCGATGAAAGCGGCTTCGGCAGCGCTGAAAAAAACGTAGCCGGTTCCGGAGGCTCCGGGCGGCGAATCCGCGGTTCCCTCGGCCCAGGGTACCGCGTCCTTGAAGGTCTGTGGCGGCCCACCGAGTTCGCCATCGTGCAACACCGCCGCAGCAGTGCCGCCGATTCCCGCCAGCGTTCCTCCAATCAGGAACAGCCGGCGACCGACGTTGAGTTCATTCTGCTCGGACATGGTCTCCTCCCGGACGCAACAGCTGGGCAATGGCGTGAACGGATGCAGTGTCGAGCGGACTCCGGCCGTAGTTCTGTGCGCTGGCGAACACTGCCCGCGCGCGAACGACGCCTCTGTGTGGGTCGGCGTACGGAACCGCGGGCGCGACGCCCGTAGTGTCAGCGATCCCACAGAACGCACATATCAGGAGATATCGTGAACTATTCAAAGCTTGCAGCGGCTGCATTGATGATGGCCGCCTTCAGCGCCTGCTCGCCGGGTCCCGCGGGACCTGCGGGGCCGACGGGTAATACGGGAAGTACCGGAAATCAGGGCAATCCTGGTGCGACCGGCGATGCCGGCTACACGGGCGCCTCGGGTGCGACCGGTGCGACCGGTGCAACGGGCAGTATGGGCAACACCGGTGCAACCGGCGATACCGGAGCCAAGGGCAACACGGGCAACCAGGGCAACACCGGTGCGCCGGGCGCGCCTGCGGCGTCGTCCAGCGCCAATTAACGGGTTGTCGACACGGTCAGGACCAGCTTGCCGCGCGGGTGCTCCGCTTCAAGATAGCGCTGCGCGGCACCGGCGACTTCCAGAGGAAAAGTCCTGGTGACCGTCGGGCGTAGCTTGCCGGCGTCGATGAGGCCGCGGATCTCGAGCAGCTGGGCGCCATTCGGCTGGGCCATGTAGCCTCTGGCGCGAACGCCGAATGAGGCGGCCCTGGCTTCGTCCGGCTGGCCGAGCGTGGAGACCAGGATGCCGCCGCGCCTGAGGACCGGCCAGGAACGCTCGCGCGTCTCGCCGCCGACGAGATCGAATACCACATCGACATCATGTGCGACTTCCTCGAACCTCTGCGCGCGATAATCGATGACGATATCGGCGCCGAGCGCGCGCACATAGTCGAGATTGGCGGCGCTCGCGGTGGCGAGAACCTCCGCGCCGCGAGATTTGGCAAATTGAATGGCGAAATGACCGACGCCGCCGGCGCCGGCATGGATCAGAACGCGCTGTCCCTGCGCAAGGCCCCCCTGGTCGAACAGGCCCTGCCACGCCGTCAGTCCAGCGAGCGGGACCGACGCAGCCTCGATGGCGCTCAGTGAGGTCGGCTGCGGCGCACAGTACTGTACGGGTATCAGGGCGTATTCGGCATAACCCCCCACATCCCAGCCGAGCGCCGCGTAGATCGCCGTGCCGGCACTCAATGCGGTGCCGTCGCCCTGCTCGACGACGCCGCAGACGTCGCGACCCAGGGTGACGGGGAGACTGGCCGCAGTCACCTTCGGGTAGCCACCCTGGCGTATTTTACAGTCGACCGGGTTTACGCTCGCGGCCGCGACCTTCACCAGCACGCTGCCGTCGATGATTGCCGGCGTCGGGATTTCGTCGAGCACGAGAACCTCGGGGCCGCCAAACGAATGGATCCGCATCGCCTTCATGGTGACCTCCGGGTGACGGGCCTCGCGGGGCCCTCAGGGTCAGTGAAAACTAACGACGCATCCCCGCCACGTCAGTACGACACCGCACCGAGCGATCAGGCGATTTCATGCATTTTCGCAGGCGTACACCAGCAGAGGAATCTTATTTATGACCGCACACCCCTCCACCGAATCGGCACTGCCCTTCCTGACGGATATCAAGACCTTGCGGGAGCGCGCCCGCCATAACATGGGGGATGGCGGCATCACCCATTCTTATGAGGGGGATCCGCAGAAAGCCATCGCCATCCTGCAGACCGTGCTGGCTACCGAAATTGTCTGCGTACTGCGCTATACGATGCATGCGGTGGCGGCGACCGGAATTTCCAGCGAAGGCGTCAAGGAGGAATTTGCTGCGCATGCGAAGGAGGAGAGTGAACATGCGCGCGCGGTCGCCGAGCGCATCAACCAGCTGGGCGGAAAACCCGATTTCAATCCCAAGGGCCTGGAGTCGCGGGCCGCTTCGCAGTACGGCGATGCGACCGGCCTGATTGAAATGATTGAAGAGAACCTGATCGCCGAGCGCATTGCCGTCGATCATTACCGCGAACTCATCCGTTACTTCGGCGATCGGGACCCCGGTACCCGCCGGATGCTGGCATGGATTCTGGTCAAGGAGGAGGAACACGCGAACGACATGCACGATCTGCTGGTCGCGCATCAGGGAAAACCCATGCTCAAGTCGTAACGGCAGGGAAGGTGCGAAAGCGTACGGACCTCGCCGGCGCGTGTGGATAGGGTTGCGGTGAGTCGCAATTCAACCGGAGGGGTTCGTATGCTCAGGTATCAACGCTCGGCCATTCTCTCGTGCGCCGCAACGATGCTGCTCGGTGCCGTCAGTGGATTCGTCGGGAACGCAAGCATTGCTGCGGAGCCAGGCACCATGCTGTCCGGTAGCCAGGAGGTTCCCCCCACCGGTTCAGCCGCCACCGGCACGAGTTCAATCGTCGTGGCCGCGGATCGATCGGTGAGCGGAACCGTCGTGACAACCGGCATTGACAGCACGGTCGCCCATATTCATCAGGGGGCGCCCGGAGTGAACGGCGCCGTGCTGATTCCGCTGACCAGGACCTCGCCCACGCTGTGGACCGTGCCGGCCGGCAGTCGTCTGACGCCTGCGCAATACGCGAGCTACCTGGCTGGCGACCTCTACGTCAACGTGCATAGCGCCGCACATCCTGGCGGCGAAATCCGCCTGCAGTTGCATTAGCGGCGAACCGGCGCAACATCCCATGGACGTCCTCTGCCACGCTGAGCCATTGCCCTATGTGGCAGCTTATGAAGTGCCCGAAGAAGGGGAGACCGAGACGCGGGATGAGCTGCTGGAGACGCTGCATGGTATCTCGGAGGTCACCTTCAGGGACAGCGGGCATGCGCTGCGCAGTGTCCACGCCAAGAGTCACGGACTGCTGGTCGGGGAGCTGCGGGTCCTGCCGGACCTGCCCCAGGACTATGCACAGGGGATTTTTTCCGTTCCCGGTACGCGTCCCGTCGCGATGCGACTCTCCACCGTCCCCGGCGACATGCTGGACGACAGCGTGTCGACGCCGCGGGGGCTTGCCATCAAGGTCGTCGGCGTCGACGGCGAGCGCCTGCCGGACAGCGAGGGTGATATCACCCAGGACTTTGTCCTGGTCACGGGCCCGAACTTTGGCGCCCATACCGCAAAGCAGTTTCTGGGCTCCCTGCGGCTCCTGGCGCGGACGACCGACAAGGCGCCGCACGCCAAGAACGCCCTGTCGGCAGTGCTGCGCGGCGCCGAGAAGGCGCTTGAAGCGGTCGGCGGCTCGAGCGGTACCTTGAAGGCGCTCGGTGGCTACCCGGCGACCCATATTCTGGGCGAGTCGTTTTTCAGCCAGGTGCCGATCCTGTACGGACGTTTCATGGCAAAGCTCGCGGTGTATCCGGTGTCGCCGGCGCTGCTCGCATTGGTGAATGCACCGATCAGCTTATCCGGCGAACCGAATGCGCTGCGCGAGGCGGTCGTTGCTTTTTTCGCCGAACAATCGGCCGAATGGGAGCTCCGCGTGCAGCTGTGCACGGACATCGCGAAAATGCCGATCGAGGATTCCTCGGTGCCCTGGCCTGAGGAGTTGAGCCCGTACGTGCCGGTCGCGCGCCTCACGGCTCCGCCGCAGACTGCCTGGAGCCCCGCGCGCTCGGCCCTGATCGATGACGGCATGGCGTTCAATCCCTGGCACGGCATTACCGCGCACCGCCCGATCGGCTCCATCATGCGGGTCCGCAAGCTGGCCTATGCGATGTCCAGCCACTTTCGCGGCGATCACAATAAACTGCCCATCGTCGAACCCCGCGACCTCAACGCGATTCCCGGCTGAGGGCCGGGTGTCGCGGTGGCCAGTTTGCCGCGCAGGTGCGCGGCCAGCTGCGCGATGGTCGGATGGTCGAAGATTTCCGTCAGATCGATGGACCCTGGAAACTGCTCGTCGATGTTCTGGTGAATCTCGATCAGCTTGAGTGAACTGGCGCCGAGCTCGAACAGGTTGTCGCTGATATCGATTGCGCGCCCGTCCAGTGCAAGCTCGCATAACCGCTGCAGCTCCGACTCGAGATCGTCGGCCGGATCGCCTGCCTTGCTGTCGGGACCCGGCCACAGCGTTCGCAATACGCCGAGGTCGGAGGCAAACTCGCCGTCCAGATAGGCCTGCGCCAGACGATGCCGCTGAACCTTGCCGCTGGTCGTCTTCGGTATCCGGGCGACCGGAATGACCTCCGATACCGTGAGGCCGGTGTGCCCGGTGATCAGGCGGCTGACCGCGAGCGCCGTCGGCAGGATTTCCGCCGGAGCGCCGCGGTGTAACACGAAGACCAGCAGGTCCTCGCCCTGTCCCGCGGTTCCGGGCACGCTGGTGACGACGACCTTGCCGAGTTCCAGCCCTGGCGCCCGCTGGGCAATGCTTTCCAGATCGTACGGGTAGTAGTTCTGCCCGTTCATGACAATGATTTCCTTGCTGCGCCCGCAGATATAGAGCTCCGCGTCATGCAGCACGCCGAGATCACCGCTGTCCAGCCAGCCGTTGGCGTCTATCGCGAGGGTGGTGACTCCGGCCTGGTCACAATAGCCGCGGGTGACGCTGGCGCCGCGAATCAGGATATGCCCCACATGACGCTCGGGAAGCTCCTCGCGGGCGCCATCGACGATGCGCAGTTCCGTCGCGGGCAGCGTGCGGCCCACGCACATCAGCTCCAGCGCATCACGCGGATCCGCCGGATTCAGTGCGATCGCCGCACCGACTTTCAGCTGATGCCGGTCGACGCGGATCCAGTGAAAGTCGGATCCCGGTTCGGGCAGCGTTACCGCCAGCGAAGCTTCTGCGAGTCCGTAGACGGGATACATGGCCTGCCGCTTCAGGCCGGTGTTCCCGAGCCGGTCGAGGAATTCATTGCTGAGCTGGACGGAAATCGGCTCGGCGCCATTGTAAAGAAGCCTTATCGCCGACAGATCCAGCCCGTCGAGCGTCCTGTCGCCGAGCACCTTGAGAAGATGGCGATACCCGAAGTTCGGCGAACAGGTGATCGTGACCCGCTTTCTCGCGGCGAGCTGCAGCCACAGGAGCGGCCGCCTTACGAACAGATCCGTGGGCATCAGATTGATATGGATCTGATTCGCAAACTGCATCAGATAGAATCCGATCAGTCCCATATCGTGTGTCAGCGGCATCCAGCTGAGACTGACGTCGGCATCGCAGAAGCGCCCCACCGCGGCTACATCCCTGCTGTTCGACAACAGGTTGGCATGCGTCAGCATGACGCCGCGCGGTTCGCTGGTCGAGCCGGACGAGAACTGGATCATCGCGAGATCATCGGCCGCAGGCCGGTGCAGCTTGCCGTGGCGGGCGATGTCCGTCACCGTTTCGACCAGGAAGCTGCGGGCGGCGAGTTCTGCGTACAGCGCAGTCTCGCCGACAGTGTCCGCCAGTGCGGCGAGTCGCTCGAGGTTCTTCCGGTCGGTATAGAGAAAGGGCTTGCCGAGCTTGCGGGCGACGCGCAGCAGCTTGTGCCGGTGTTCGTCGTTGATGCCGACGGCAAGCGGGACCGGGATCATTCCACCGCAGATCGCCGCCCAGAAGCCGTCCAGGAACTGCTCGTTATTGCCGAGGAAGAGAATGATCCGGTCGCCGCGGCGGGCGCCCATCGCCTGCAGGTGATAGAGGATTCCCAGTGCCCGCTCGTAGATCTCGCCGTAGCTGATCTGCCGCTCCTGGGTCTCGCCGGCGACATAGCACACAGAACGATCCACGCTGCGGTTGCCCTCGAGTACGTCGACCAGACTGCGTGGCGGCATCAAGGCACTCCAGTGGATCAAAAGGCGATCTTTCGGTCCCCGGTCCCTATCGGTCTGTGCGGGAACGAACACAGCGGCAATCACGACGGGAGCGCCGTAGACATGACAAGGCTGCCGGGTTAATACACTATGAACGCTGCTGCAGGATGCTGTTTTCAGGAGCTGCTCATGCCCCCCAGGGTTCGTAACGTAGTGCTGGCTGCCGGACTGACCGGTGCCGTCGCGAGCTGCGCGGTCGGCCCGGATTTCCATGCCCCCGCAGCGCCGCGGGTAGGCAGCTATCTGCCCGGGCCATTGCCGGGCGCGACGGCGGGCGTGGCTGCGCCCGGCGGGGACGTACAGCGGTTCGTCGGTGAACTGGATATTCCGGGGCAGTGGTGGACGCTGTTCCAGTCGCCGCAGCTCAATGCGCTCATCGACCAGGCGCTGCAGCACAATCCGACCCTCGTCGCTGCGCAGGCGGCGCTGCGTCAGGCGAACGAGAACGTAGCCGCGGAGGTCGGATCGCTGTATCCGAGTGTCACGGGCTCGGTGAGCAGCGAGCGACAGCGCGCGTCAGGGGCGGTATTCGGCAGCTCGCAGGCCTTCCTCTATACGCTGAACACGGCCTCCGTCAGCGTCTCCTATGGCATAGACCTTTTCGGCGGTGTCCGCCGCCAGATCGAACAGCTCCGTGCCCAGGCGGATTACCAGCGGTTTGTCGCCGAGGCGAGCTACCTGACGCTGACCGCAAACGTCGTGACGGCCGCGCTCAACGAAGCATCGCTGCGCGAACAACTTGCAGCAACGCTCGAGATTGCGCGCGCCCAGCAGGAGGAGGTCGATATCCTGAGGAAGCGCATCGGCGCGGGTGGCGCATCGGGGGCGGACCTGTTGCAGCAACAGGCGACGCTTGCGACCACGCTGGCGAGCCTGCCTCCGCTGCGCACCCAGCTCGCGCAACAGCGCAACCAGCTGGCGACCTATGTCGGCGTTACGCCGGCCGAGTACGACGGCGCCGCCTTGACGCTCGACGCTGTGACACTGCCGAGGGACCTGCCGGTCAGCCTGCCTTCACGGCTCGTCGAACAGCGGCCGGACGTGCAGGAGTACACGGCGCTGCTGCACGCGGCGACTGCCAATATCGGGGTTGCGACCGCCAACATGCTGCCGCAGATTACACTGAGCGGCAGCTTCGGCGGCTCGGCAACGCGGATGTCGGATGTCTTCTCGGCGAACAACGAGATCTGGAGTCTGCTCGGCTCGGTGACGCAGCCGATCTTCAAGGGCGGCCAGCTGGTCCACCAGCGCCGGGCCGCCGTCGCTGCCGCGCAGCAGGCCGCAGCGAACTACCAGGCAACCGTGCTCAGCGCCTTCCAGGACGTTGCCAACACGCTGGTCGCGCTGCAGGGCGATGCGGATGCACTCGTCGCCGAGCAGAATGCCGCGCGCGCGGCGGCGGACAGCCTGGCCATCGTTCAATCGCAGGTTCGCAGCGGCGCTGCCAGTTACGTCCAGATCCTCACAGCCCAGCAGACCTACCAGACTGCGGCGATCGCGTTCGTCAAGGCGCGTGCCCAGCGCTACGCCGACACCGCCGCGCTGTTCCAGGCGCTCGGCGGCGGCTGGTGGAACCGCAATGATCTGACGACCCGAGTATCCGACTGCTGCAAGGTGCAAGAATGAGCAATGCCGAAAATCCCGTGGTCCCCCACGGAACCTCACCCGCTCCGGAGCCGCTGCCCAGATCCCGCCTGCTGTGGCCGATCGTGGTGGTGGTCGTTGTGGCCGTCGTGCTCGTCGGATCCATCTTCGGGTACCGTATCTACAGCGGCATGCAGATGGGCAAACGCATGGGGGCGATGGCGCTCGCGCCGCAGACCGTGTCCACCGCCGTCGCCCTCGTATCGCAGTGGCAGGCGCAGTCAAGAGCGGTCGGCAGCGTCCGCGCCCTGCGCGGCGCTGACCTCGCTTCACAGGCCGCGGGCGTTGTCGACAGGATCCCGTTCGAGTCCGGCAGCGATGTCGCGGCCGGCGACGTGCTGCTGCGGCTGCGCCTGAACGATGATGCTGCCAAACTGGAACAGCTGCAGGCCAGCGCGACGCTGGCGGACCAGACTTTCCGGCGTGATAAGGAGCAGTTTGCGGCGCAGGCGATCAGCCAGGCGACGCTTGATTCCGACGCCGCGACGCTGAAGTCGGCCATTGCGCAGGTCGCCGCGCAGCAGGCGCTGATCGACGAAAAAGTCGTGCGCGCGCCGTTCTCCGGGCGCCTCGGAATCCGCCAGGTGGATGAGGGCCAGTACCTCGCAGCGGGCACCACGATCGTCACGCTGCAGTCGCTGGATCCGCTGGTCATAGACTTCTACGTACCGCAACAGATGCTTGCCACGCTGAAGACGGGCGCGCCGGTTGCCGCGAGTATCGATGCCTACCCGGGCGCGAAGTTCAGCGGTACCGTGACCTCGGTCAACTCGAAGGTCGATATCGCCAGTCGCAACGTGCAGGTACGCGCGACTTTCCACAACGCCGACCACCGGCTCATTCCCGGCATGTACGCGACTGTCGAGATCGACGCCGGCCCCGCACAGTCGCTGGTGACGATCCCCCAGGCTGCCGTGACCTATAACCCCTATGGCGATACGGTATTCGTGGTCGATACCGTCAAGG
>Ga0302320_10019542_pt1 | contig 13579 bp, 10 predicted proteins | sample Bog_T0_3_FD_202130 | JGI IMG/M metagenome (GOLD analysis project Ga0302320, IMG submission 202130) | Peat permafrost microbial communities from Stordalen Mire near Abisko, Sweden - Bog_T0_3 | ecosystem: Environmental > Terrestrial > Soil > Wetlands > Peat | place: Sweden: Abisko, Stordalen Mire...
CATGGCGTTTGACGGGTCTTTGTCCAGCGCTTCGCGGAAGAACTGCTCGGCCTGCTTATAGTCCTTTTGCCGCTCGGCCCACTCGCCCTTGAGGAACAGCAGGGAGATTTGGTCATCCTTTTTCTTGGTCAGAGCGCCAGCTTTGGCCAGGGCGTCGTCGGCGTCTTTCCAGCGCCGCAAGCGAATGTCCATCTGGGCCAGCCACAGCCAGACCGAGCGATCGTTATCCGTGTTATCCAGCAGTCCTTTCGCCACCGCCAGCCCTTCGTCGGCCTTGCCCTGATCCGCCATTTCACCAGCAAGCGTCAATTTGAGCTCGCGATTCTTGGGATTGGCATCGACGGCTTTGCGAGCGATCTCCATTGACTTGTCGAACTGCTTCGCATCGCGGTAAGCGTCCACCTGCTCCTGGTAACCGCGCAGTGCCGCATCGCCTCCCATGTCGATCATCTTCTGGTAAGCGGCGATTGACTGATCGGTCTTGTTCTCTTCGTGATATACCGCCCCCAGCCGCTCCAGAAAGACGCTGCGCCTGTTCTTTTCTTCGCTGGTGTAAGCGCCGTTAGCGTGGGAAGTCAGGTCCACCATCTTGTCGTAAACCTGCGCGGCTTCATCGTACCGGGCTAGCACATCCAGCAGAAGCCCTTCGTTATAACCGGCTTCCAGCGAGGAGGGATCCTTCTTGCGCGCATTGCGCACAGAGGCCAGCGCATCTTCATACTTTCCCTGACGGCGCTGAATTTCTGAAATGTGGATCAGCGCCTCAGCGTTTTCTGGATCGGCATCGGCAAGCAGCTTGAACTGTTTCAGCGCCTCGTCGAGCTGGTCGTCATTGAGCAGCGCCTGCCCCAGCGCGTCGAGTGTGCGCTCGTCGCCCGGCTCCAGGTCGGCGGCGCGCTGAAAGGCTGCGATCGCATCCTTCGGCTGCTTCAACTGGTCGTAAGCGGTGCCCAGGGCAAACTCCATCTTGGGACTCCGATCAGCCGCGGGAACCGCCTCAATCAACTTGGTCACGCGAACGAGGTCGCCGCTTTCGCCGTAGAGGCGAGCCAGGTTCAGCACCACTTCTTCTGAGTCGGGCTCGATGGCTTGGGCGGTCTTGAACTCCTCTTCCGCCTTTTTGCCTTCGTGCTTGACGGTATAGAGCTGGCCAAGCACCATACGATCTTCCACGCTGTTGGGTTGTAGCGCGACGATTTTTTCGAATTCGGCAACGGCCAGGTCGAGCGCATTGCCCGCGGGCGAAGACGAGGATACGGCGTTGGATGCATCGCTCAACTGGCGCAGATAGATTTTGCCCAGCAGCCGGTGCGCCGCAATATCGTTGGGCGAGCCCTTGAGCAGCTCTCGAGCCGTGGCTTCGGCCTCGTGAACGTGGCCGGTACGCAAATACAGATCCGCCAGCCCATCGTTCAACTGCGGCGAGCCGGAATCGGCGTTCAGCGCCAGCTTGTACTCCTCAATGGCCTGCGTCACCAGTTCAGGACGGCCCAGCGTAGCGGCATCTTCTTCGTAGCTGTCAGCCAGGGCCAGGTGATAGTAAGCCTGGGCGCGATCCGGCTTTGCGGCGGGAGTTGCTGATTTATCAGATGCCGTCTTGGCCGGAGCGACAGACTCCGCCGGAGCTGCTTTCGCGGGCACAGCCTTGCTGGGCTTGCTCGCTGGTGCGGCGGTGTCGGGAGGGAATACGTCTGGAGCCTTTTGGCCGCAGACAGGCAGCGCCGGAAGCAGGACAAGAGATGCGGCGGCGAACTTGAGCCAGGAGGGCGGCGAACTCAATTTTGTTTTCATCATCCAAAGGATTCCGTGCCTCCTGAGCCGAGCGGACGAAAAACCGATCCGAAGGCCCCAGAAGCAGCGCAGGCAGCCGGTAGGAGCAGCTCTGCCTACTGTACAGACGATTCTACCCGTCATTTGGCTCAATTGGTGTGCCGGATTGCAGGTTTTTCTCGATTGGGCAGGTTCCCGGCATACAAATGGGAACGGTCCCGCAGCCAAAAGCCTATTGCGGAAGAAATATCCCCAGCGCAGAGTCCAGCCCTGCGCTGTTGAGCCGCTCAAGGCAGCTTTAGCTGGACTCCTAGTGCCCCAATTGGGCTGCGCCGAGTCTCTGCGCCTACGGCTTGAACTCTCCGCTCGAATCTACATCCAGAACCGCCTGAACCGGCAAGTTGTCGCTCGATCCTCCCGCCAGCACACGCACTTGTTCTTGTTCCACCCGCCAGAGATGTGCGGTCGCGTCCCAGTAGGCCAGATCGCGCGGCTTCAGTTCCAGCGTTACATCGCGCTCTGCCCCGGCCTCGATCCTTACCCGCTTGAAACCCTTCAATTCCAGCTGGGGCCGCTCGACCTTAGAACCCAGATGCTGCACGTACACCTGCACCACTTCGTCCCCGGCCCGCTTGCCTGCATTTTTCACCTTCACTGTCACCTGGACCGTGCCATCGGCCGCCACTTTAGGCGCGCTCAGGCTCACCCCTTGATAGGCAAAGCTCGTGTAGCTAAGCCCGAAGCCGAAGGCGTAGAGCGGCTTGTCCTTGCTGTAGAGATAGGTCCGCCCGTGCAGCAAGTTGTAGTCCAGGATGGGCAGCAACTGCGCGTCGCCCGTGGGCCAGGTCTGGGTCAGCCGGCCGGCCGGCGAGTAGTCGCCAAACAATACGTCGGCCAGTCCGTGGCCTTCCTCCTGGCTGTTGTGCGTAATATGCACAATCGCCGGCAGGTTCTGCTGGCTCCAGACGATTGCATAGGGAAAGCTGGACCGCAGGACCTCGATGGTGTGGGGATTGGCCGCAAAGACCTGCTTCACCAGATCCTCTTGCTCCAACACGATGGTTTTGCGGTCCATGCCTTCCTTGCCGTTGGAGGGAGTGGGGCACTGGGCCCAGGTTGCATTGCACACAGGATGGTTGCCCACCACCACTATCGCGACATCCGCCTTGGCAGCCAGGGCTGCTGCCTGAGCCGGGTTGGAGCCGTCCGCGAAGAGCAGCTTTGCTCCACTGCCCGCCGCCTCGCGAATCCCCTCGATTATCGTCACCGCATACGGCGGCGTTCCGCTATACCAATCCTGCAGCACCTGATCGGTGAACGGCCCGATTACCGCAATCGTCTTCAGCTTCGCGCGGTTCAATGGCAGCGTGTTGCTCTCGTTCTTCAACAGCACTACCGACTCGTCGGTCGCCAGCCTGGCCAGGGCCTTGCTTTGGTCTCGTTCCCAGGGCGGCAGAACCCCGTCGGCCTTCACGCCGATATCGCCGTAAGGATCGGCCCCAGGCGCGTCAAACTCGCCCAGCCGCAGATAGACGCGCAGCTCATTGTGCAGAGACGCGTCCAGATCCGCCTCGGCCAGGAGCCCATCCTTCAGCGCCTTGCGCAGGTCGTCGATATACCTGTCGAGAAAATTGTTTACGCCCGCCTTTACCGCCGCCGCCACGCCGTGTTCCTTGTCGGGAAAGCTCTTGTGCGCGGTAATCAGCAGTCCCAGGGCGCCTCCGTCCGAGCAAATCAGCCCGTCGTTGCCCCACTCCTTGATCATCGCGTCTTTCAGCACTGGGTGAATCAGCATCGGCGTGCCATTCCACGAGTTGTAGGCGGCCATCACCGCCCGCGAGCCGCCCTGCTCAAAGCCCATGCGAAACGGAACGGAATAGTACTCGCGGAAGAGCCTCTCATCGAAATCTGAAGAACTTGAGGAGCGGGTGTCCTCGTTCTCGTTTGCCAAGAAATGCTTCATCAGCGAGGCGGCCTGCCAGTGCTTCGGATCGGGGCCTTGCAGACCTTGCGCAAAAGCTACAGTCAGCGTCCCCACAAGGAACGGATCCTCGCCATACGACTCTTCGGTCCGTCCCCAGCGAGGGTCGCGGCTCAGATCGGCATTGGGCGCGCGCACCACAACCCCGCCTCGGCTGAGGTTGGGATTCTGGTAGTCATAACGCGCCTCGTAGCCCTCCAGCGCAGCGATTTTCTTCAGCAAGCCAGGATCCCAGGTTTCGCCCAGTCCCTTCTCCTGCGGAAAGGTCGTGGTCGGCAACGGCTGCTTGCCGCCGCCGCCCCAGCCGCCCGGCCCGCCCAGCGCCAAGCCGTGCAGCCCTTCCACCTGGCCGGAAAAGGCGATTCCGAGCCGCGGTATCTTGGGGTGGTCCCCCAGCAGTGTCAGTTTTTCTTCAAGCGTAAGCCGGCCAAGCAAGTCAGAAATCCGCTGGTCGTCGCCCAGCTTGGGATCCCTGAACGGATAATCCGCCTGAGCGGCAGCCATCCGTGCCAGCCCCGCGATCACCACCAGCCCTACTACCCATCCCGACAGCCCACACACACCTAGCCGCAACCTCATCGTCAAATCCCCCAGACCTCGAACAGCGAAGGTTAACACAGCCGACCCGCTCCTGTTTTGCCGGTCGCCGATTCCCGATCTCTGCCCCCGATCTCTGATCTCTGTAGAATGAAACTATGTTTACCGGCATCATTGAACAGACCGGCACGCTGGTCAGCCTGAAGAGCAAAGGCGGCGTAAGGCGCATTACCGTCGAGGCTCCGGGACTGGCCGGGCGTCTGCGCGAAGGCGACTCGCTGGGCGTCTCCGGCGTCTGCCTGACTGCTCTGGATGTGGACCCCACCCTTTTCCATGCCGATCTTGCCCAGGAAACCCTTGACTGCACCTCGCTGGGGTCGCTTGCTCAAGGCGCCAAAGTCAATCTGGAGCTGCCTACCGCCGCAGGCAGCCCGCTTGGCGGCCACATTGTGCAAGGGCATGTGGACGGCACGGGGACGATGACGGCGCTCGATCCGGTGATCCCGGAGTCGAGCGCGAACTTCGACCGGCAAACCACCGATTGGACGCTCAAGGTTCGCGTTCCCGAGAGTGTGCGCCCATGGATGGTTCACAAGGGATCTGTGGCGATCGAAGGCATTAGCCTGACCATCGCGGACTTCGACGGTGAAACCATCTCGATTGCGATTCTTCCCCTGACCTATTGGCGGACGAATCTGCACACGCTCGCCCCTGGCGCGCCGATGAATGTCGAAGCAGATGTGCTGGTCAAACTGGCTCACGCGCAATTGTTGGCCCAGAAGAAGCCGGAATTTGACCTGACCGAGGCATGGCTAGTGGCAAGCGGGTATTGAGCAGACATTTCTGCTATACTCAACCAGTCGAAACGACTGGTCAATTTATGCAGACAATTCAAGCATCCGAAGCCAAAACGCATTTCCTTCGCATCCTCGACGATGTCGAGCGCGGCGAGAGCGTCACCATTACCCGCCGCGGCAAGCGAGTGGCCCGCCTTGTCCCTGAGGTCGAAATCGATCAACAGCGCGTTCAGCGGGCTATAGAAGGAATGCGCGCCCTTCGGCAGCGCATTGGGAAAGTTCCGCTCGAAGAGATACTCTCCATGAGAGATGAAGGCCGGGCCTGATGGCATTCGTCCTCGACGCGTCCGTTTCGGCAGTCTGGGCGCTGGCTGATGAGTCTTCTCTGTTAGCCGATCATGCGGCCAGCCGACTCAACAGCGAGATTGCCATGGTGCCGCATCTATGGTGGTATGAGGTACGCAACCTTTTGGTAATCAATGAACGGCGACAGCGAATGACCGTGAGAGATTCTGAAATCTTTCTCGAATTGCTTTCTTCCTTTCCAATTCAAATTGATTCTGGCGAGGATGAGCAAGCCATTTTTCGAATTGCGCGCCAATATAAGCTTTCCTTTTGCGACGCTGCCTATCTTGCTGTTGCCGAACGCAACCGGATTCCGCTTGCAACCCTCGACAATGCGCTAAGGTCCGCTGCGCAAGCTGCTGGGATTCCATTGCTGTCGTAGGATCTCATCTCGAATCGGTTCCGCGTAGGGCGACGCCGTTCGCCCTACGGTTTTGCCGCCAACTTCGGCGGATCGGTCACATACTCGTCGCCGGTGCGGGCCAGCAACAGGGCGCGGCGGTCGGTAAGCAGCTTGAGCCGGTTCGTTACTTCGATGAACTCTTTCTTCTGGTCAGCGGTGAGCGGGTTAGCTGCGGAACTCAACTTCGTTAGCTCGTCCAGGCGAGCTTGCAGCCGCGGTATCTCGCGGTCCATCAATATCGGGCGAATCACCGTGGTCTTCGCGCGGCCGCTGGCAAGCTCATTGCGATTGTTTTCGCTCCAGACCGGCAGAATCCCCACATGGCCCAGCTCGACGCGCACCCCGGCCGGCCCATAATCCTTGCGAACCGCTGAAAACAGGCCAATCATCTCATCGCGCGGGTCGCCATCCTTGTCCGGCATCAAGCCGTCCACATAGGTGCGCGACTGGTTCGAGAGAAAATTCCCTAGCGAATAAAAGATGACCGTGTCGCGACCGTCCTGCGTTTTGTACGTTTCCACGGGCTGTAGCACGTGCGGGTGATGGCCCACGATCACCGAAGCGCCGGCGTCGAGCATCTTGTGCGCCGTCTCGACATCCTCCGGCCTGGGTGCGGGCGCGTACTCGATGCCCCAATGAATCGAAACCACCAGCAAGTCGCACTTGGCGCGCGCTTGCTTCACGGCCTCCAGCACCTGGGCCTCGTCGGCTCCCGCCGCGCCGCCCGACTCACCCGGATAGGGAAAAAAGTTCACATGCGGCTGATCGTCCTTGTCCGGATTGCGGCCGCCGTTGAGCCAGCGCGTCATTCCAAGCCAGCCCACCTTGATGCCGTTGGCCTCAACAATGACCGGCTGCCAGGCCTGCTGCGCGGTGTCGCCGGAACCGGCAAAGAGCAGCCCCTCGTCGCGCAGATGTTCGCGTGTCTCGGTGAATCCGGCCCAGCCCTGATCCATCACGTGATTGTTGGCGAAGGAGACGATCTTGATCCCGTTGGCCTTCAACCCATCGAGCAAGGCAACGGGCGCATCGAACATGAACGGTTTCGATCCGCGCGAGTGAGCCGGGGCCACCGGCGTCTCCAGGTTCGCAAAGCCGAAGTCGGCCTTCTCAAAAACGTCGCTCACATCGCTGAAGAGCGCGCCCCATCCCACCGCGCCGTCTCCCGCCGCGGCTGCGGCAGCGCGCACCGGCTCATGCGGAATCACATCCCCGGCCACGGCAAAGCTGACCTGGCCAAGCTCGTGCGGATAAGGAACAACAACCGCAGCCAGCCGATTGCCATGAGAACCCGTCAGCAGCGCCACGCCCATCGCGGCAGCAGCCAGCATCAATGCGAAGCCCCCGGCCAGGAGCCAGCGCCTGCGCAGGCCAGGCGTGAGCCTTGCGCCAAATCCTGCTATCAACCGCCGTCCGTGCATCGTCGAAATCATTGACCGCGCCAATCTCTAGTCCTTCGTTGCCGCAGAGAAGATGGAACGTAATCAGCATACAGCTTTAGCGCAAAGGCCGAATTGGTTCACATGGCAGAATACGCGGCCTGGCCAATTGAGGTTGAGACGAGAAAAGAGGCGACGTTCGATCTTATTCCACTTGCTGGTTCCGGGAGGCAGGTGGCATGCCGTGACGGGATGCGCAACTCATTGGCCAGCGCTTGCAGCACTACGGCCGGGCTCAAATTACGCGCCGAATTGGATGAAAACAAATATCCCAAGGGCGTGAAGATATCCGACGCGATATGGACCCCCATCCAACTGGCGCGCCATTCCTTCCACGGCGACTGGAACTGCACCTTGCTGGAAACGGAGCAGCTATCCGCGAATACGTTTTGCAGGGGGCTTTGATTGTCAGGGCTGGGATGCGGGTGCGGGGACGGGTTTGACGGCGGGCTTGGGTTTGGCTGGGACGGGCGGCAAGGGCAAGGCGGGCTTGGCTCGCGTCTCGACCGGAGGCTTGCCCACGGAGGCCGCTGCGTTCAACAGGACGGCGGGCTTGGCGGCTGGCGGCGCAGAAGGCTTTGTGCCTTGGCCGGTGGCTGCCAAGGCAGAGGATGGTTTGGCTGGGCCGCTGGCGGACGTGGGCTTGGATACGGCTTGTGCGGGAGGCTTTACACCTGGGCTGGTGGCTGCAAGGGCTGAGGAGGGGGCCTTGGCTTGGGCGCTGGCTGAGGCAGGTTTCGAGGGCGGCGCGGCGGTGGCTTGCAGCGGCGGGTTCCTCTGGTCAGCGGGGGCTTCCTGTTCGCCCATGAACTGTTCGTTGTCCTTGCCGGCGATGGCTACTTTCATCACGCTCATCCAGATAGGCAGGGCGGCTTTGGCGCCGGTTTCCTTGTCGCCGAGAGATTGGCGGCTGTCGTAGCCGACCCAGACGCCGCAGGTAACCGAAGGCGAGAAGCCGAGGAACCAGGCATCGGTGTAGTCGCTGGTGGTGCCGGTTTTGCCGCCAAGGGGGTGTTTGAGCTGCGCGGCGGCTGCGCCGGTGCCGTGCTGGGTGACGGCCTGGAGAAAGATCATCATGGTGCGCGCGGTTTGCTGGTCGATGACCTCTTTCACCTCCGGGTTGTCTCCCCAGAGAGTGATGCCGTCGGCGTTAGTGACTTTGCGGATGAGGCGGGGCGCCACGCGCAGGCCGTCGTTGGGAAAGACGGAGTAGGAGGCGACCTGCTCCTGAAGCGTGATTTCGACCGCTCCGATGGCGATGGGCAGATAGGCGGGAATGTTGGAGGTGACGCCGAAGCGGTGGGTCATGTCGATGACCTTGTGAATGCCCACCCGGGCGGCCAGCTTGAGGGCGGGAATGTTGCGCGATTCGGCGAAGGCATTCACCAGGGTCATCGTACCTTTGTAATCGTTCTCGTAGTTGTGCGGGGTATAGCTGCCGAAGCTGACGGGGCCGTCGACGATGGTGTCGCCGGGCTTCGCGCCGTCTTCGACTGCCGCGGTGTAGACGTAGGGCTTGAAGCTGGAGCCGGTTTGGCGCTCGGACTGGGTGGCGCGGTTGAATTGGGAGACCGCGTAGTCGCGGCCGCCGACCATGGCCAGCACGTCGCCGGTGGTGTTGTCCATGGCCATGAGCGAGGCTTCCGCGCCGGAGTCCTGTTCGAGGGTGGCGCGGCGGGCCTTGCCCTCCATGGCGCTGCTCAGGTGGACGTAGATGACATCGCCGGGCTTGACCAACGCATCGGCATAGCGCTGGCCGGTCCAGGTCCAGTCTTCTGGCAAGAGGAGCACCTGATCCGCGCCGATGCGGGCGTGAATCTCAAGCGGCATGGTGCGCGTGACCAGGGCATGCACGTAGTCGCCGGGGTGGATTTTCATGGCCCAGTCGGGATGCTTGTAGTCATCGAGCGCAATGCCGGCGGCGAGGACGTTTTCAAGCTTGCCCGGCCCGTCGTGGCCGACCCAGCCATGGCGGCGCTCGTAGGTTGCCAGGCCATCCGCGACGGCGGCGTTGGCGGTCTGTTGCAGATCCAGGTCGAGGGTGGTTTCGACCCTGAGGCCGGCTTCGTGGACCTCTTCGGCGCCGAAACGCTTTTCGAGCTCCTGGCGCACCGCCTCCTGGAACCAGGGAGCGGCAGACATCTCCGGCTTGGCGGTGTGCAGCCCTAACGGGGCGTTGCGCGCCTGCTCGGCCTGCGCGTGGGTGATGGCTTTGTCGTCCTCCATTTCAGTGAGCACCAGATTGCGGCGGCGCAAGGCCTTGTCAGGATAGAGGATGGGTGAAAAGGATACAGGCGCCTTGGGCAGGCCAGCCAGCAGCGCCGCCTCGGTCAGCGTGAGGTTGCGGGCGTGCTTTGAGAAGTAGAATTGCGAGGCGGCCTCGAAGCCATACATGCCGTGGCCGAGGTAGATCTGGTTTCCATAAAGAGTAAATATCTGTTCTTTGGTAAAGCTGCGCTCGATCTGGATGGCGAGATAGGCCTCCTGGAGCTTGCGGGCGGCGGTGCGCTCGGAAGAGAGGAAGAGGTTGCGCGCCAACTGCATGGTGAGCGTGGAAGCTCCCTGGGCGCGTCCGTGGTTGCGCAGGTCGTACCAGACGGCCCCGGCGACGCGAAAGACATTGATGCCCCAGTGAGACTCGAAGCTCTTGTCTTCAATGGAGATAACGGCCTGGCGCAGGACGGGGGCAAAGTCGTCGTAACCTACGACCTCGCGGCGCTCCAGGGCAAAGGAGCCAATGATGCGGCCCTTGCGGTCGTAGAGATCGGTGGTGGTGGACGGGCGGTAGTGCTCGAGATCGTTGATCTGAGGCAGATCGACCGAGTAAACCAGAGTGAGCCCCGCCAGCGAGCCGGTGACGACGGCCAGCGTGAGCAGCACTGCAAGCGCAAACCGGCCAACCAGCTTGCGCCGGCGCTGGGCCGGAACCGCCTGGAGTTGCGGGCGGCGGGGGCGTGCAAGATCGGGTGGTTCCAAACGCTCTTTGGGGGGAGCAGCCAAAACGATTTGGTCCTCTTGGGCACTTCCGCAACGTGCGGGCGATAAAATGCCTCAGGATAAGGCTAGCATTTTCCCGCTGCTTGCGAATGTGCCGGCGCACATGCTGGGACCAGACAAAGCAAGAGCGGGAATGGGCGGCTGGCCGCGGGAAGTGAACTCAAGACGTAAGCAACATCAGCTGCTCGGATTTCCGTGCCACCGTTTCGGCCGGTTGAACCTGGAAATCCACAACCAGCGCTTCCACGACGGGATTCCTGTTTTCCTCGTTGCCGCCGACGCGATAGAAATGCGCTCTGGTGAAAACATCGAACCTTCGCCAAAGCGTAATGATGTACTCGTTCTCTCTGTAATCGTTTTGGCGCCATGTGGACAGGATGAACTTTCCTTCAAAACCAGATAGAGCTTTGCATAGCTTGGTCTCATGGGATTCATCCCAGCCATTGTAGCAATCGACGTGGCGAGGCGCCGGTCCTGTTCCGACGCAGCGAATATTGGAACGCGGACAAGCAGGATATCCTGGTGTTCTTCACCAATCTGCCGCACTTGTCAAGCTTGACGAACGTTTCGCACTCTTTACCCGTTATAATCTCAAACGCCTGCAAACACTCATGTTTTCGTTGCGCAGGATTCATCGGAAGGAGTTGTTTCGTGCCTCTTGAAATTCGCGGTCTCTCCAAGCGCTACCCGAATGGCGTACAAGCTTTGGACAACTTGAGCCTGACCATCGGCAACAATATGTTTGGCCTGCTGGGGCCCAATGGGGCGGGCAAGTCCACGCTCATGCGCACCATTGCCACGCTTCAGGATCCGGACTCCGGGCAGATCCTGCTGAATGGAATGGATGTCGTCGCCAACAGGGATGCGGTGCGCCGCCAACTCGGCTATCTTCCCCAGGAGTTCGGCGTCTATCCCCGCATCTCAGCGCTGGACATGCTGCACCATCTGGCAGTCATGAAGGGCATCTCCAAGTCTGGCGAGCGTAAGGAGATTGTGGATGCGCTCTTCCATCAGACCCATCTCTGGGATGCCCGCAAGAAAGCTTTGAGCACCTACTCGGGCGGCATGAAGCAGCGTTTCGGAATTGCCCAGGCTCTTTTGGCCAACCCCAAGCTGATAATTGTGGACGAGCCCACGGCCGGTCTCGATCCGGCAGAGCGCAATCGCTTTCTCAACCTGCTCAGCTCTCTGGCTCGGGATGTGATCGTAATTCTTTCCACGCATATCGTCGAAGATGTCCGTGAACTGTGTCCTCGCATGGCAATCATCAGCAACGGCAAGTTAGTTCTGGAGGGTGCTCCGGAAGAGGCATTGGAGCGGCTGCGGGGCGGCATATGGAGCACTCTGGTGCATACCGAAGAAGAGTTCTCCGCGGTCTCGGCGCAGTTCAATGTCGTTTCCACCAAGCTTTTGGGCGGCGCGCATGAGATCCGCATTCACGCTGACTCTGCGCCGGGCGAAGGCTTCCGTTCCGTAGATCCCGCGCTCGAAGACGTCTACTTTCTCGCCCTCAACACCGATCGCGTTCAATAAGACGCAGATTCCAAGCCGAGCATCAGGAGAGACGGCCATGTTTCTGGACTTTCTAGGTGATGCTCAGCGACCGCAAGATCAAGGTGGAACGGCCACGGTTGCGCAGCAAAGGCCAGGGCCGCAGCAAAGAAGTCGAGATTCCCGCCTACACCGCGATGCAGGACCAGTCGCCGCTGGGTGAGCGTATGCTCGACACGCTGTTGTGCGGCGTTTCCACCCGCAACTATAAGGACGTGATCCCGCAGATGGCCGAGACCATCGGGGTGTCGAAGTCCAGTGTGAGCCGGCAGGCGATCGAAGCCTCGGAGGCGGAGTTGGAAGCATTACTCGGCCGCCGCTTCGATGACCTGAAGATTCTTATCGTCTACATTGATGGCGTGGTTTTCGGCGAGCATACGATGATCGGCGCGGTGGGCGTGGACGTAAAAGGCCACAAGCATGTGCTGGGCATCCGCGAGGGAGCTACGGAAAACGCCGCTGTGGTCATGGAGTTGTTGCAAGATATTGCGGCGCGGGGCCTCGATGCGAAGCAGAAGCGCCTGTTCATCATCGACGGTTCGAAGGCTCTCAGAGCCGCGATTAACGCGGTCTTTGGCGCCGACCAGCCGGTGCAGCGCTGCCGGGCGCACAAGCTGCGCAACGTGCTCGATCACCTTCCAGAAGAGCAGAAGGAGCAGGTGAAGAGCTTGCTGCGGGCAGCCTGGAAGATGGAGGCCAAGGCAGGCATGATGCGCATTCGCAAGCTGGCCGAGTGGCTGGAGCGGGAATATCCTTCGGCTGCAGCCAGCCTGCTGGAAGGGCTGGAGGAATGCTTCACCATCAACCGGCTGGGGGTGCCGCCCACACTGCAACGGTGCCTGGCGACGACCAACATCATCGAAAGCCCACATGCCGGAGTACGCATTCGAACTCGCCGCGTCACAAACTGGCAGAATGGCTCCATGGTCCGGCGCTGGATGGCTTCGGCCTTTCTGAGGACAGAGAAGAACTTCCGCAGGATCATGGGCTATCGCGAACTCTGGAGTCTGGAGGCGATTCTGAGCGAATCGCAGGCCGCCACCCGACAGGCCGTGGCGTAGTAACATCAACCCAACCGCCGTTGGCAACTTTCAACTACGCGCGGGACATCCTCTACGGCGTTCCTAACCTGGAATCTCTAGCAGATACGTTGCGAGATTGCCAACTTCGCGAGCGTACCCGGCGTAGTCTGACAACGTTTGTGAAAGCCTAAGAGCTTTCCTTCAGTCAGCGTGAGGGGAAAGCAACTGCAATCCCCTTTCCCGAAACTTCAGTCAAGCAAGGGAAAAGTGAGAAAACCATGGCGAAGACGTATTACGATCACGATGGCGACGGTTCCCAGGGGCATGCCCATGCTCTTAACCTCAAAGAGTCAGGGTTAGATGGATTTGTGAAGTTAATACCTCAGTGTCTATTGCAGAAATCCGGAGCAGTTTTCTACTCAGGCAGGAAAGCATTCAGCAACCGGTCGCCTCTCTACATTCTCGGCTTGAATCCTGGAGGCTCTCCAACAGAACAGGCTGGCGATACGGTGGAGCGGCACACCTGTGGTGTTTTGAAGAAACCGGAATACTGGTCGGAATATCAAGATGAAATATGGCGAGGTACTTCTAAAGGTACTTCTGGCATGCAACCTAGTGTAGCGTCTCACGCAGATCGTCTTTTATTGAGAGCGGTCTTGGCGCGTGTTACCTTTTCCAGGATGTCGTTTGCTTTTGCGGTCCAGATGAAGGGTTTGGGATTCTGATTGTGGCCGTCG
>Ga0302320_10019543_pt1 | contig 13579 bp, 11 predicted proteins | sample Bog_T0_3_FD_202130 | JGI IMG/M metagenome (GOLD analysis project Ga0302320, IMG submission 202130) | Peat permafrost microbial communities from Stordalen Mire near Abisko, Sweden - Bog_T0_3 | ecosystem: Environmental > Terrestrial > Soil > Wetlands > Peat | place: Sweden: Abisko, Stordalen Mire...
CACGACCCTCGTCGTGAAGGCCCCCGGTTTTCAGCCGAAGGAAGTCGCGATCGACCCGCATGCGAGCGGCGAGACGACGATCCGCTTGTCGGGCGATGCGAAGATGTCCGGCCGGGTGCTGGATACGATGTATGATCCGCCGCGGCCGATTCCCGCGGCCACGGTCAAAATGGATGATGCGCCCCTGACCGGTCATAGCGACGCCCAGGGCCAGTTCGTCGTGGACGGGGTGCCGTCGGGACGGGCGCGGATGGTCGTCTCGGCCCCAGGCTACATCCCTTGCGAAGTTGGTCAGCGCATGCAAAGCGGCGGGCCGAATCGCCTGGGAGATATCGCCCTGGCCGGAAACAGCGAAGTGGCCGGGACCGTAGTGGCCGAAGGCAGCGGCAAGCCCATCCCGCACGCCGAGGTGCGCATCGAGGGCAGCACGGTATCGACCAGGACCGACGAAGCCGGTCGCTACCGCCTCACTGGCCTGCCCCCCGGTCCGGTCGATCTGGCCGTCGAGGCGCCGGGTTACTTGCCGGCCAAGCGCCATCAGGAAGTTGCGCCGGGCAAGAATACCACAGCGTTGTTGTTGGCCAGGGACCCCGTCGTGAATGCGAATGACGATTCGCCCGCGAAGGAAGTCGTGAAAGACACCGTCGAACCGAGCGCGGCCGTACATGGGCCGGGCGGGAAGGCCATCGTTCCAGGCAGCGGCAGCGGCAACGCCGTGGCAGCGGCCGGTTCCGGCGGCGGTCCATCCGGTGGTGGCGGCGGCGGCGGCGGCGGCGGTGGTGGTGGCGACGGCAACGGTGGCGGCGGGGCATCACCGCCGGCAAAACCTGGCACGGGAGGGGGAAACTCCTGGCTCCGATTGCCTGATGATGAACTCATGAAACGCGCCGTGTTCTATATTGCGGCGGGCAAGTCGTTTTCTGCCGGCCGCGTCTACATGGTCAGCATCCACGGAAACATCCTCGATTCGGTGGCGCTGCGGTTCGCGCCGTCCGGAATGGCCTTCCACACGAGAAGCATGGAAAACTGCGGATTGGTGGTGGCGATCCCCCGTGATTTCGGCCAGATCGCGCGCATCGACAAGAACGGGAAAGTAGCGACAATTCTCGATCGCGATCCGGCGATTCCACATCCCGTGGATGTGGCCGTTCCTGGCGGGTCCGACGATATCTTCGTGGCCGATGACACACTCAATCTGCTGGCGCGGACGCAGGTCGATGGGCGTCCGGCGGCCGTCGTGCGGCACAATCCGCTGGGCGGTTCCGGCAGTCAATCTTCGATGGAACGAGGCATGTCGATCGGGGCCACCGAGGACAAGCACCTGGTGTTCGCGGGCGGAGACCCGGCGGGAATCTGCCGTTTTTCCGCGAGCGACAAGACCGGCAAGCTCGATCCCAATCTGTCGAATTACAGCAGCGTCGCCGCCGACAGCCACTCCACCCGCTGGGCCGCCGCGCAGTTGCCGAATCGGGTTTGCCTCTACCAGGGACAGCAAATGGTAAAGCAATTGTCGCTGCCGCCGGGAATGATCCACTACGGCAACGGCCTGATGTCGTACTCGAATGACGATGGATGGTTGTGCGCCGCCTGCACGGACCGCAATGATCCCGACAGCGGAGTCTGGTTCTGCATGTCCGATGGGCAGAACGGCGACTTCCAGAAGTTGTTCCAGTGGACGGCCAAAGAATGGGAGAGGAAGAAGGGCTTGGGCGACGTGCTCTACACGGACAAGGAAGTCAATGCCTTCGCCGTCGGTCCCTGGATGCCCTGGCCCGAGGCAAAACTGGCCGGCGGGAGCAAGTACTCCAGGCCAAAACCGTGAGCCGATGCGGAATTCCCTAGCCAAATTGTCCGGTTTGGATTAAACTCGAATTCCCTCCAAACTCCATCCCGCCGAGGAAACGCCTCATGAGCAATTCGTCGTTATCTCGCCGTCATTTCTTGCAGAATTCCGCCGCCCTGGCCGCAACCGGACTGGCGGTGCCGTACATCTTTACCGCCGAGAACGCTATCGCCAAAGACAAGCCGCGATCCAAGGCCGATCGGCACACGATCGGCTGCATCGGCAACGGCGGCATGGGCCGCGGCGATTGCAACGCGGCTTCGGCCTATGGCGACATCGCGGCCCTGGCCGACGTCGACCGCTCGCACAGCGAAGCCTTCAAGCACCGCCAGCCGTGCTGCGCGAAGGCTGCGATCTTCGAAGATTACCGCCGCCTGCTGGACCGCAAGGACATCGATGTCGTGACGATCAGCACGCCCGACCACTGGCACTCCCGGATCGCCATCGCGGCCATGAAGGCCGGCAAGGACGTCTACTGCCAGAAGCCGCTGACGCTCACCATCGACGAAGGCCGCAAGATTCTCAAAGCACTCAAGGAGACCGGTCGCGTCTTCCAGGTCGGCACCCAGCAGCGGAGCGATACGGGCGGCTTTCAGACGGCGGTCGCTCTTTGCCACCTGGGCCGGATCGGCAAGATTCGCCGCGTCACCTGTGCGATCGGCGCCGCCTCCAACGGCGGGCCTTTCAAAAAGACCCAACCGCCCGCGGGCCTCAACTGGGACCTCTGGTTGGGCCAGACGCCCAAGGTCGATTACATCACCCAGCGCTGCCACAGCACTTTCCGCTGGTGGTTCGAGTACTCCGGCGGCAAGTTGACCGATTGGGGCGCGCACCACGTCGACATCGCCACCTGGGCCATCGGCATGGACCATTCCGGACCGGTGAGCATCGAGCCGCTGGAATCCAGTTTTCCGCAGCCCCTGAAGCGGGGCATGCCCACCAAGGACGACTGCTACAGCACGGCGCTGAAGTTCAATATCCGTTGCACGTATCCCAATGGCGTCGAGTTGATCATCATCGACGGCCATGACACGCCGCTCTGGCAGTGCAAGAACAAGTCCGACACCAAGCGCACCACCAACGGCATCCTCTTCGAGGGCGAGAAGGGAAAGCTCTTCGTCAATCGCGGATTGCTCTTGGGCCCCGCGGTCGATGCGCTCAAGACGGACCCCGTGCCCGAAAGCGTGATGACCGAGTTGCGCAAAGGCAAGCCGGCGCTGAGCCACATGGGCAACTTCATGGCCGCGGTGAAAGACCGTTCGGCGACGATTTCGGACGTGGCCTCGCACCATCGCGCGATCACCACCTGTCACCTGGCGAACATCGCCATGCGGCTCGGCCGCAAGCTCGCCTGGGACCCGGCCGCCGAGAAGATCGTCGGCGACGACGAGGCCAATGCCTGGCAGCGGCGGGCGCAGCGAAAGGGGTTTGAGGTGTAAGGAACCGGCCTACTCGTCGTCCTTCGTGCTCCCCTGCGTCTCGCCTTTGGCGCGATAGCGGAGGTAGGCGTCGAGGAAGCCTTGGATGTTGCCGTTCAATACGGCGTGGAAGCTGCCCATGTAGTAGCCGGTCCGCGAATCCTTCACCCGCTGGTCGGGATGGAGGAAGTAGCTGCGAATCTGCGAGCCGAAGCCGACTTTGGGCATCGAGGTGTACTTGGCCGCCTGTTCGGCCTCGCGCTTTTCCTCTTCGATCCGCGCCAAGCGTGACCGCAGCATCTTCAAGGCGATGGCCCGATTTTTGTGCTGGCTCCGCTCGGCCTGGCAGCAGATCAGAATGCCCGTAGGAATGTGCCGCAGTTGGATCGCGCTGGAAGTCTTGTTGACGTGTTGCCCGCCCGGCCCGCTGGAGCGAACGGCCTTCTCTTCCAGGTCTTCGTCGCGGATTTCGATTTCGATCTCGTCGGAGACCTCGGGCGAGACGTCGATTGCCGCGAAACTGGTCTGCCGCTTGCCTTCGGAGTTGAAAGGACTGATCCGCACCAGGCGGTGGATGCCCGCCTCGCCCTTGAGATAACCGTAGGCCATCGGGCCGCGGACGGCGATCGTGGCGCTGTTGATGCCGGCCACTTCATTGTCCTGGCGGTCCAGAAGTTCGGTGTCGTACTCGTGGTCGCCCGCCCAGGCCAGATACATCCGCAGGAGCATTTCGGCCCAATCGTGGGCATCGGTGCCGCCGTCGCGGGCGTTGATCGTCACCAGGGCCGCGTTGTCGTCCAGCGGGCCGCTGAGGAGCGATTTCGTCTCCAAGTCGTCCAGAAGCTTCTCCAGCCGCTCGACCTCGACGGGCACTTCGGCGGCCATGCCCTCGTCTTCCGCGGCCATCTCGATCATGGCCGAAAGATCGCCGGAGGCGCGGACGGTCTCTTCCAACGGCTTGACGATGCTCTTCAGGCCCTTGAGCTTGCCGACAACTTCCTGGGCCTTTTCGCGATTATTCCAGAAATCGCCCTGGCCCATTCGGTCTTCGATCGACGTGATTTGTTTCTTCTTGCCGTCGAAGTCAAAGAGAGTCCCTGAGTTGGAGGATCCGCTTCTGGATGTTGTCCGATCGATCGATGAATTCGCGTTCCATCTTGATTCCTTGGATAAGGGCCATCTTGAAGATGCAATTCTATGCGTTCAGAGCAAGAAGGGGAAGACGGGTTGGTTGACCGGAGCAATCGGAACCGACTAGAATAGTAGCATTGGTCGCACCCTGTTGAAAGCTCGCGTGAGGTGAATTTAATGACTGAAGAATACGTCGAACAGCACGACGGCGGCTACTGGATCAAGGGGACGCGAATCTCTCTGGATTCGATTGTTTACGCCTTTCTTGCCGGGCAGACTCCGGAGAGTATCGTCCAGTCGTTCCCGACGCTCACGTTGCGGCAGGTCTATGGGGCCATTACCTTTTATCTCGAAAACCGCGAATTGATCGATGCTTACTTGGCGCAGGGAGAACAACTCTTCCAGGCGGCGCGAAAAGCATCGCGAGAGGCCGATCCCGCGTTCTATCAGAAGCTCGAAGAGGCGCGGCGCCGACATACGGTGACTCGATGACGACGGCGCGCTTTCAGGCCGACAACGATTTCAATAAGATAACTTGTCCCGTATAGTCCTAGCCATGTCCGGCGGTGTCGATAGCAGCGTAGCGGCCTGGCTGCTTCGCGAGGCCGGGCATGAGGTGATCGGCCTGTTCATGCGTCATGGCCGGCAGGAGCCGGAAAGCTGCCCCACGTCGCCCTCGGATGCCCCGCGCAAACAGGGCTGCTGTAGCGCCAGCGACGCGGCCGACGCCCGCAAGGTGGCCGAGCGGCTGGAAATTCCCTTCTATGCGATCGATTTTCAGCAGGAATTCGGGCGGATTATCGAGTACTTCATCGCCGAGTACACTTCCGGCCGCACGCCCAACCCGTGCGTGGTCTGCAATACCTGGCTGAAGTTCGGCAAACTCGTCGAGTATGCCGACAGTATCGGCGCCACGGAAATCGCCACGGGGCACTACGCGCGATTGGTCAAGACGGCCGACGGGCGGACCGCCCTGTGCCGCGGCGTCGATCCGTCCAAGGACCAGTCGTACGTTCTCTGGGGCATTCGGCCCGACGTGCTTGCCCGGCTGCAATTTCCCATTGGCGATTATCGCAAGGACCAGATCCGCCAGATTGCCGAACGTCTGGGGCTGCGGCACGTGGCCGAAAAGCCCGACAGCCAGGAGATTTGTTTCGTTCCCAACCAGGACCATGCCTGTTTCATCCGCCAAAATCGCGCCGTGCAGGATACGTCGGGGGCGATTGTCACCACGGACGGCCGCGAGGTTGGACGGCACGAGGGCGTCGAGCAGTTCACGATTGGCCAACGGAAGGGCCTGGGGGTCGCTTTTGGCGAGCCGCGTTACGTTGTGCGGATCGACGCCGAAAGCCGCCAGGTGGTCGTCGGCACCCGGGCGGATCTCGCCCGCGGGGAACTCACCGCGCGGGGGGCCAACTGGTTCCTCCCGCCCCAGGGACCAACGCAGTGTCAGGTCAAGATTCGCTATCGCAGCCCGGCGATTTCAGCGGTCGTGGAGCCGATTTCCGCAGATCGCTTCCATGTGGAATTCCTCGAACCATGCTACGCGGTGGCCCCAGGTCAGGCAGCCGTCTGCTACTGTGGCGATGAGGTCATCGGTGGTGGTTGGATCGATTGAACGCCAGGGGAATGTGGCGGGCCCCATGCTTCTAGTGGGTTACGCGCTGGCACGTGCGCGTTATAACCGTTAAGAATCGCAAAGCTTTTTATTCAAAATCATTGACGAAACGGACAAAGTGATTATGCTAAGGTTATGGGTCGTATGACTCGCAGGTGCCTGAAAGGCATTTAACAGGTCGATTTGGCAAGAAAAACGGAGGCAGCGTTCAGAATCTTCGGAGAAGTGCAGCTAAGTTCGACGGTCGTGCGCATGAAGCGCGGTGCCCGCCGAGCATTCGCTTCTCGTGCAAGTTTCTGCTTAGATCCTATGGCGACGCTCAAGGTCACATCTTCCGGAGTGCCCATTATTGTGGGCATTTCCAAAGCGATTCGCGATGTTTTGCATCTTGTCGATCAAGTGGCGGCAACGGACTGCTGCGTTTTGATCGAAGGCGAAAGCGGCACTGGTAAGGAGTTGATTGCGCGGCGGCTGTTTGCCAAAAGCCAGCGTGCGGATCGGCCGTTTATTCCGGTCAATTGCGCCGGTGTGAGCGAAAGTCTCTTCGAAAGCCAGTTCTTTGGCCACGTGCGCGGGGCCTTTACGGGCGCCGAGCAAACCATGTTGGGAGTTATTCGCACCGCCGACGGGGGCACAGTTTTCCTCGACGAAATCTGCGAGTTCCCCCTGACCTTGCAACCCAAGTTGCTTCGCGTCCTGCAAGAACGCGAGGTTATGCCGGTAGGCAAGCCGGTCCCGGTGAAGGTAGATGCACGATTCCTGGCGGGATCGAACCAGAATTTGGCGGAAATGGTCCGTTTGGGGACTTTTCGCCGCGATCTCTACCACCGCTTGAACATCGTGCGGATTCCACTGCCGGCCTTGCGTGAACGTCCAGAGGACATTAGTCCACTATTGGATCATTTTCTGCGGGTGGCTGCCGACCGCTACCAGCGTCCGCCTATTGCCTTGCCCCCCGCCGTGCGGAGTTTGCTGACTGGTTACGCTTGGCCGGGCAACATCCGCGAATTGGCCGCCTGGGTCGAACGACTCTACGTGACGGGGCTCTCGGCCGAGGTCCTTTTGGACATGCTATTGGGCGAGTCGAGCCAGACGGGGTTTGCCAGTTCCGCGGGCCAGTTGACGCTCAAGCAGGCCGAACGGCAAGCGATCGTGCAGGCCATGGAGCATGCCAATTTCAACCAGCGCAAGGCGGCGCGCATGCTTCAGGTCCATCGGGCGACTCTCGCCCGCAAGCTCCGCACGCATAATCTCGACTGAGGACTTGGTCCCGAATAACTTCCGCGTTTGACGGGACAGGCGAGCCGGGAGCGTAAGCTTCCGGGCCCGGAGGCTTACGCCTCCGGCTCGCCTCGCTGTAGAAGTTATTTCCGACCAAATACTGAGCGTCTGCCGCGTCGAGTCTCTCATTGGTCCCCCGAACGCAGTCCGGGGGCTTTCCGCGCGCATCGCATGAAGTCTTTCTTTTCCTGCTCGCTGCCGCTCTCGTTTTCCGCTGCGCCATGGCGATGGCTGCAACATGCGACCACGTGCCGGCCGCGCCTTGCGACCCTTTCTATCTTCGCGGGTCGCTGCCCCGTTTTGTCGAATCGCATCTAAAGTCGCATGGCATCTGACTTTGGGTCGCGACTTTGCGCATTCTGCCGGTTCGGCACAGTGCTTGCATTTGGTAATAGCCGTTCGTCAGTGTGTAACTGACGCGGAGGAAACCTGTGCTTCTTCACGGAGGGAGTACTACGAGCATGCCTATGATCGAGTCCGTCGTGCAGCGCATCGCGATTTGCTATCCCACGGAGTCGTTGTCCGGCCAGGTGGCCCATTGGGCCCGATGGCACGACGACTGCATGGTCGAGCCGGTGTTCGGCCGCTCGGCCATGGCGATCCGCCGGTCGTTGGACGGCGCCGACATGGCGTTGGTCGACGCCAGCGACGATCATGCCCAGGCGATCGACCTGTTCTTGCAGGCGGTGGCCCGGCTGGGAACACGGCGCGTGGCCGTCTATACGGAGAGGATGCACGAGGGGCTTGAGCTGTTCGTGCGCACGCAAGGAGCATGGTTGCTGTTGGGCCCGCTGACGAACGAGCAATGGGAGGATTTTTTTTCATCAATGCTTTCCCCGTCGCAAGGAGAGCCGGCGCGTGGCCGGATTCCGCGGCGCAGGGCGGCATGAAGATACCATCATCAACCAGGCGCCGGCGCCTCAAGCCGGCCGAAACGAGGAGCAAACAATGAACGCGATTCTCAGGCAACTGCAAATTCTGGCCGATTCGGACCTCTTCGCCCTGTGCGACGCGGTCGACGCCGAACTGGTGCGCCGCAACGACGTGACCTGCGAAGTCCCCGATTCAGCGCGCCGCCGGGCTAACGAGCGCGACCAAGGCTACCGCCGCCGCAGCGGTTCCGGGGCGCCTCCGGTGCGGTCCGTGGGCTTGGGCCGACTGTACAACGGCCGCCGCGCCGCATGATCGCCGCCAGAAAGATAGCTGAAAACCAACATCCATGATTCCGCAATTCCCAAGGAGCTTACCCATGAAACAGAAATGCAAAGAACCCGTATTATTGGAAGATGAACCGGTCATCCTTTCCTTGGAAAGCTATCGCCAGAACGGGGCTCGCCCGGACGACAATCCCCCGGAGCCATCCGATGGCGGCGACCCCGAGACCGACGAGGCCTATTGGGCCGGACGAAACCATGCGATGCGGCGCTCCGCACGTTGGGCCGCCTGAACGGCCTGCGTCCGTCGTACGCGGAGATCCCCGGCCACGAAATTCGCAGACAGTAGAAGCGGCATCTTGCCGCTTCCCGACGCTGGGCAACGCAACGACGCGTTCCAAGAACGCGGGAGGATGCCGCGTTTACGTGGGCCGTGAACGGCCACGAAATTCGCGCCCGGAGTGTTTCCGATCGAACGTGACATGCACCATAGAACATCCTTTAGATGCTTCGATCAAAAGTCGAGGTTATTATGATCTGCAAAATCTGCAAGTACATTATGGTCTTGCTGGCGTTTACGGCGCCCGTCATCACGGTCCGCAGTTATGCCCAGCAGAGCAACGGTTCTCCCGACGGCCTGTATGTGGTGCCAGATACCGATCTGGCTGCGCGCAACAAACAGGAATCGACCGCCCATCGCGCGGCCGAGACCTACCTGAACTCGCTCGACACCGCCGGACAACGCATGCAGCGGGAAGCGGACCAGGCCGAGGCCGTCAACAAGGCGATCGCGGCCCGCAAAAAGGCCCACCGCCCGGTCGCCAGCGAAGGGCCGGGCTGGCTTGCCGCGCCGCGCAATATCGTGGAGCGGGCATGGTTTGTGGTCCTGGCCTCGTTGGGGCTCTTGATCTCGCTGGCCGCCACCGGGTTCCTTTGGTGGTCCCGCTCGCAGCGGGCCACAGGGCCGGTGGCGATGCTCATGCCCATGAAACCGCGATTGTCAGTCGGCAGCGCCTCGAATGTCCCCGCATCAGACAGGAACAGAGGTTCCAAGCGTCGTGCGGCTTGATCCTTTGACACACTCTTCCGCATCATTGACAACCAACTATGAACATCCTGAAACAAATCAACGATCTACCGACTTTCGACCTCCAGGACCTGCATCACGCGATCTTGGCGGAGATCCGTCGGCGAAAATCCCTCGGCGACGAGATTCTGCCCGTCGATCAGCCCGAAACGATCGGACCGCCGGCAGTTTCCTACGGCGGGTCGCCAGAAGCAGTGCCTGATCGCAAGGCCCGCGCGCCCCATCGCCGTGCCGCGTGAAGGCATTCAGCGCCGGACGCCGTGCGTCGCGGCCGACAGATGAATTTGCTCCTCGCGCGGCCCGCGCGGACTTGTCCTCCCCAAGGTCCGCCGGGCCGCTCGACTTTTTCTTGCGCAGCTTGGCCAGATTGCCGGTACGAAACGCCTCCGCCCCCCTCCTGGCACCGAAAAAGGGGACAGTCCCCATTTGCCGGAACGGCCCGAAGGGTGCTTCGCACAAATGGGGACTGTCCCCTTTTTCGTGGCGGCAGACATTTGACCTTGTTCCTCCGCCCCGCTTCGTGGTATTGTCCGCAAACCATGGCATTCGCAGGCAAACGGACCGGGCAAATTGTTCTCGCCGCGGCAAGTGGTTGGCTCTTGGCCATCACAGGCTGTCTTCCGGGTACGCTCTTGCACGGCGATCCTAGCCGGGACATCTATCCGACCAATGCCTCCGACCTCCGGCCCGGCAGCTATTGCGAGATCGAGATGAACGTGCCGCTCACGGCGACGAAAGACTCGTCTCACTGTTACAAAGGCACGATCAAGGAGGTCACTCGCGAAGAGGTGGTCTTGACCGACGTGTTGGAGGAGACCCAGATCGACCTTGGCACGAGCGGAAGTTCGCGACCACCCTCGCAGACGAAGCACGACCTCGTTCACGTGTACTTGACGGGAGTCAAGGAGATTTGGGCTCTGCGTCCGCCGAAGGGCGACGCCGCGCATCCGGCCGGCAGCGCAACTGCGCCACCTGCGGCGGCCAAGCTGCCTTCCGACGGGGCCCATCCCACCTTGCCCGCCGGCGACGAGCCGGCACGCTTCGACGCGAGGTAGGGTCGTAAGATGCTCTCCCACCTGGAAATCATTCAATCGTCAGTGGCCCCCGTGGTCATGGTTTCGGCCAACGGACTGCTCTGCCTGGCCTTCTACAACCGCCTGAGTTCCCTGGCCAACCGCAGCCGGGCGATGAACAAGGAACGCTTCGATCTGGTGGCGAAGTTGTCGGCCTTGCAAGCCAAAGGCGCCACGGGACTGGAGCCGGAACACCTGGAACTCCGCATCGCCACGCTGGACGAGATCGGACATCAACTCTATAGCCGCGCGAAATGGATCCGCGGTACGCTGATGGGCCTGTTGATCTCCATCCTCAGCATGCTCTGCTGTTCGCTCTGTCTGGCCCTGGCAGGAGTGTTCCCGGCGCTGGCGCCGGCCGCGCCGTGGCTGTTCGTCGCAGGCATTATCGCGATGATGGCCGGGGTGTTGGCCGCGATGGAGGAACTCCGCCGCAGCTTGCGCCCGCTCTGGTTCGAGCACGCGCAGATCGACGATCTGCCGTAGGGTTTGGCAGCGGAATTCGCGTCTTGCGCGCATGCGAATGGACGCTATTCTCATCTACGCCAGCCGTAGTCCTTTGGGCAGTGTTTCGCCGAAGACTAACCCCTGCTCCTCGCGGTCGAGACTGCCGCCGCTTTGCACCAGCGCGGTGAAGTGACTCGGCGCGTTCTCCTTGACGAGATACGCGCAGGCCAGATCGCGCTGCTTTTGCGGGAGGTCGCGGTAACGGTCGTCGGTCTTGCGGGCGATCTGCATCACGGCCAAGGGGCCGGCCGGATCGCCGCCGAAGGCATCGGTCAGCCGCTTGAGCCATTGGCCGGCGGTCTCAGCCGGCACGACCATGTTCAGCGGTCCGTAAAGTGGCGTCCTCGCGCCCAAGCGGCCGACGGCCCAAACGACGGCCGGCCGCACCGTTTCCATCTTCCGCTTGGGCAGCAAATCGAGCAGGATATCGCCCAACTCGACCTTCAGCGCCACGGGCAGCAGTTCGAACGAGCCCAGTAGCCGCCAGATTTCAGCCGTTTCGTTGGGTTGGAAGCCGAAGTCGCCGCCGCGGCCCTTGCCGCCGACAACCAGTCGATGCAGGCCGCGGATCGGTCCCAAGAGCGGCTCGGCCAGGGCCTGTTGCTGTCCGGCCAGAAGTCCGCCGCCGATCCGCCGCCAGAGGATCCAGCCTTCCAATCGCGAGGCGGCCGAAGGATGCACGAGCTTGCCCTGCACCAGCCGCCACGTTTCGGCGACGCGCCAATCGTCGACCGCCAGGCCGTAGCCGGGCCGCAGGCCGAAGCCTAGAAGATTGAGCCAGCGGGCCTCGTGGACGGGGCCTTTTCGCCGTCCTGCTTCGGTGTCTATCAGGGCCTCCCAGATGCGGCGGCAGAGCGAGGTCGGCCAGGCGTTGCGGTTCATGACGGTCGCGGCCGTGAGCCGCTTCATCAGGCCCTCGGGCCGCTCCGTACCCTGCGGCCCGGCGCCGGAAAAGGGGACAGTCCCCATTTGCCGGAACGGCCCGGAGGGTGCTTCGCACAAATGGGGACTGTCCCCTTTTCCGGCGCCGAACACCCGCTCGATGGCCGTGAGACATTCCCGCCACGTCGCTTCGTCGATAAAGCCCTCGCTTTCGGCCGCCGACTCGTGCGCGGCGATGTCGGTCTGCGTGGCCGAACGGACGTCGAACTGCAGCCGCCAGCTTCGTTTGCCTCCGATCTCGCTGCACCAGAGGTCCAATGTGCCGATCTCCGTCAGCCGGGCGTGCAGGTTGACGCCGACGGTTTCCGCTTCGCTACTACCCGGAGGCTGACGCCTCCGGCTCGCCGGCGTCCGCATTACCGTGCGGATGGGCGGCAGCGGCGTCATCTGCTCGCGATCGAACGGCACCAGTTCGCCCGGCCGGTCGGTGAGCCGCGTGCTCGATACGTAGAGCGGGAACTCGACCGGCTCGGACACCAGCAGGTCGAAGCGGCGCTGACTCAGGTTGACGTCCTGTCCCGGCTCGACGCCCGCGGGCACGAGACACAGCGCGGAAGGCTGAAGGCGGAAGGCGGAAGGATGAGCTTCATCCTTCATCCCTCCGCCTTCATCCTTTCTTTCCACTCCCACGTAATACGTCCTCGCCAGCCCAGCGGCGATCCGCACGCCGAGTCCGCGGCGCACCATGCCGTAGTAGGCGGCGCCGCGCGCGACGGCCAAGTCGAGCCGCTCATTGTCCAGCACGGTCGGTTCCCACGGACCGCCGAACATGTGCTTGAGCGCATCGATCATCCGTTGCCGCAGCACGGGCGACTCGAATAGCCCGCCGTTGAAGAGCACGATGTCGGGCCGAGCGGGATCCTGGTCGGCGGCCAGTTCGACGTCGTCCATCGCCACATGCCGATGCGCCGTGAGGAAGGCCGCCAGGTAACGCGTGACCGCCGGGTCGGGCGCGTAAGGCAGCCCGAATTCCTGAAAACCGGAACTGCGGCGGCTCGGCCGGGAGTCCAGCGGCACCAAGGGAAAGAAGCCTTCCACGAGCAACTCGTGAATCTCGCTGCGCGTGACCTCGATCTGCTTCGCCCCGCCGATCAACCGCGAACCGGACCAGGGCAGATTGAGCGTCAGCCTCTCCGGCGGGTTCGGGCCCAGCAGCGTCTCTTTGAGTTGCCGGCTGCGCTGCACGAGCATGGCCCAGGCGGAAGGCGGAAGGCGGAAGGCGGAAGGATGAATTTCATCCTTCATCCTTCCGCCTTCATCCTTTATCCTTTCTTCCAGATGATGCGCCAGCGCCAGATCGAGGTTGTCGCCGCCGAGGATCAGGTGCTCGCCCACGGCCACGCGATGGAACTGCACCTTGCCCCCTTCGCCCCGGCGAACGCGGATCAGCGTGAAGTCGGAGGTACCGCCGCCGACATCGCAGACGAGAATCTTCTGTCCCGGCTTGACGAGTTGATCCCAGCGGTCGCGATGGGCGTCGATCCAGGCGTAGAAGGCCGCTTGCGGTTCCTCGATGAGCACCACC
>Ga0302320_10019544_pt1 | contig 13578 bp, 13 predicted proteins | sample Bog_T0_3_FD_202130 | JGI IMG/M metagenome (GOLD analysis project Ga0302320, IMG submission 202130) | Peat permafrost microbial communities from Stordalen Mire near Abisko, Sweden - Bog_T0_3 | ecosystem: Environmental > Terrestrial > Soil > Wetlands > Peat | place: Sweden: Abisko, Stordalen Mire...
ACCACCGTGGTGGCGCCAGTGAGGTTGCAGCCGATGGTGGTCTGGGTCACGTCGGATGTGAGGCTGAGGGCGCTGCCGGTGTACTTGGTGACGCTTCCGAGAACGGTCTCGAGGAGTCCGGTGCCGAGGTCGGGTGAGGTGGCGGCGATGGGCAGCGCGGTGGCGGTGAACGTCGGGGTCAGGGTCACGGCGCCGGTGGTTGGATCAAAGACGACGGACTTCTCAAGGTTGAAGTCGAGAGTGATTTCGAGCGGGGTGGTATCGACGGTGAGCAGGGAGGCGAAGTTGATCTGGGCAGTGGCGGTGACGGAGGGGAATGCCTCGGTGACGGTGGCCCCGGTGGCGCCGATGTAGGTGATGAACGGGTTGGTGAGGTTGACGATGATGTTGATGTAGGAGCTCTGCCCGAGGCCGGTCATGGTGAGGTAGCGCGAGGTGCCGGCGAGATGGGTGATCTCATAGGTGGAGGTGGATTGGTAGAGGGTGGAAGCGCAGCCGTTGCGGGGCGTGATCTGCACCTCGGCGATGTTGGCGTAGAAGCTGACAAGGCCGTTGCTGGTGGCGTCATCGGTGAGGGTGAGGAGGATTGGCGTGACGGAGGGATCGGTGACGACCGTGCAGGGTGGCGTGGTGGGAGTGATGGCGGAGCTCTTGACGCCGCATCCGGTGCAGATGAGGGCGGCAGACAGCAACGCCATGGCCGAAAAGCCGCGCAGTGCACGCCAGCAGAGAACCACGAAGCCCTCCCGATTGAAGTACTACGTCCGATGGTACAGCTATTGTACCGAGCAATGGGCGACGGGCGAGAGAAGTTGAGCGGGAAAACGGTGGCCGGTGATTTCTTGCGCGCGGTGCTGGGTGGTCCATCTACAATTACTGGCGTGTACTTCCTCTATAGCGTAACCCTGGGACTGCTGCTGATGCTGTCGCTGCCGTGGTGGCTGGTGCAGATGCTGCGGCTGGGCAAATATCGCGCGGGACTGGGTGAGCGGCTGGGCATGGTTCCGGCGCGGCTGCGGCTGGCGGCGACGGATGCGGCGGCGGGGCTGCCGGTGGCATGGATCCATGCGGTGAGCGTGGGCGAGGTGATGGCGATTGCGCCGCTGGTGGGCGAGATGCGCGGGCGGGGATACCGGGTGGTGGTTTCGACGACGACGCACACTGGGCAGCGGCTGGCGCGCGAGAAGTTTGGCGAGACGAACGTCTTTTACTTTCCGCTGGATTTCGGGGTGTGCATCGGGGGGTATCTGCGGGCGCTGCGGCCCCAGTTGGTGATCCTGGCGGAGACCGAGTTCTGGCCGAATTTCCTACGGCTGGCGCGGGCGAGCGGGGCACGGCTGGCGGTGGTGAATGGGCGGGTGAGCGACCGCTCGCTGCCGCGATACCTGCGATTCCGCGGGTTGCTAAGGCGGGTGCTGGAGCCGGTGGACCTGTTCCTGGCGCAGAGCGAAGAGGACGCGCGGCGGCTGCTCCTGATGGGCGCGCCGGCCGAGCGGGTGGAGGCCGCGGGCAATCTGAAGTTTGACGCGGCGCCGCCCGAGGAGACGGCGGCGGTAACCGAACTGGGCGAGCGGCTGCGGGCAACGGGCGCGCCGATCCTGGTGGCGGGCAGCACGGTGGAGGACGAAGAGGATTTCGTGCTGAAGGCATTCCGCATGGTGCTGGCGGAGTATCCGGCGGCCTCGCTGGTGCTGGCGCCGCGGCACAAGGAACGCTTTGACGAAGTGGCGCAATTGCTGAAGGAACGGCGCATGCGCTTTGTGCGGCGCTCGTCGATGGACGAGGCCGGGCAGGGGCTGGGCGGCGCGGTGGTGCTGCTGGACACGCTGGGCGAGCTGGCGGCGATCTACCGCTACGCGAACATTGCGTTTGTGGGTGGGTCGCTGGTGGCGCGGGGCGGACACAACATTCTGGAGCCGGCGTTTTTTGCGCGGGCGATTTTGACGGGGCCGCATACGGAAAATTTCCGCGACATCATGGCGTGCTTTGAGAGCCGGCGCGCAGTGGTGCGGTGCACGAGGAAAAACCTGGGGATCACGTTTCTGCTGCTGCTGCGGGAAGCCGGGGAGCGCGAGGCGCTGGGACAGCGGGCGCAACAGGTGCTGCTCGAGGAGCGCGGCGCGTCGGCGCGGGTGGCGGCGCGGCTGGTGGAGCTGGGACAAAGAGGCCGGGAATGATCTCCGACCCGCTGACATGGCTGTTTGCGCAAGCGGTGCGGGCGCGCAATGCACATTACGATGGGCGGCGGGCGCGGATCGAGCGGCTGCGGCTGCCGGTGATCAGCGTGGGCAACCTGAGCGTGGGCGGGAGCGGCAAGACTCCGTTTGTGCAGACGCTGGGGCGGTGGCTGGCGGGGCAAGGGATTGCATATGACATTCTCTCGCGGGGATATGGGCGGGAATCGCGCGGAGTGTTACGGGTGGATGCGGGCGGGCTGGCCACGCTCTATGGAGATGAGCCGGTGCTGCTGGCGCGCACGCTGGGGGCTCCGGTGTTTGTGGGCGAGGACCGCTACGCGGCGGGACTGGCGGCGGAGGCGTGGAGCGCGGCGCAAGGGCTGGGGACGCGGGTGCACATCCTGGATGACGGCTTCCAGCACAGGCGGCTGCATCGGGACTTCGACATAGTGCTGCTGGCGCCGGGCGATGTGCGCGGAAGCCTGCTGCCGTTTGGACGGCTGCGGGAGCCGCTCGCGTCGCTGGGGCGGGCCAATGCGGTGGCGGCCCCACTGGAGCTGGCGGCGCTGCTGGCGGCACCGAACGTTTGGCATCTGCGGCGGCGGCTGGCGCTGCCGGCGCCGGCGCCGACGCGGGCGCTGGCCTTCTGCGGACTGGCGCGGCCGGAACAGTTTTGGCAATCGCTGGCCGACATTGGAATCTATCCGGTGGGAACGTATGCGTTTGGCGACCATCACCGCTATGGGGCGAAGGACGTTGCGCTGCTGCGGCGGCTGGCGCGGCAGCATGAGGCCAACGGTTTCCTGACGACGGAAAAAGACCTGGTGAAGCTGGACGGGATGGGACTGGTGCCGATGGTTGCTCCGGCGCTGGTGATCGAGGTGGAGCACGCGAACGCGCGGTTCAGCTCGATGCTGGAGGCGGCGGGGGTGCGGTGAAAAGCGCGGCGGAGCGCGGTGTGGTGTGCCGTGCCCGCGGTGAACTATGATGGACGGCGATGCTGCTGGTGCTTGACGTGGGCAATACGGAGACGGAGCTGGGACTGTTTCCCTTGCGGGAAGACGGGACGGCTGCGCCGGAGCTGGTGGCGCAGTGGCGCATCTCAACCCTGCAGAAGCAGACGGTGGATGAGTACGGCGTGCTGATCCGGCAACTGTTTGCAATGCGTGGGCTGGAGATGAGCGCGGTACACGGGATCATCGTGGCCTCGGTGGTGCCGCCGCTGGACCGGGGACTGCGGCAGATGTGCGAGCGCTATTTCGGGATGAAGGCGCTGTTCATCGAGCCGGGGATCAAGACGGGGATGCCGGTGCACTATGACAATCCGGCGGAGGTGGGCGCAGACCGCATTGTGAACGCGGTGGCGGCCTACGAGAAGTGCAAGCAGAGCTGCGTGGTGGTGGACTTTGGCACGGCGACGACGTTCGACGCGGTATCAGAACGCGGCGAATACCTGGGCGGGGTGATTGCGCCGGGGATCGGGATTTCGGCGGAGGCGCTGTTTGAGCGCACGGCGCGGCTGCCGCGGGTGGACATCAAGCGGCCGCCGCACGTGATTGGAAGCAACACGGTGCACTCGCTGCAATCGGGATTGTTCCATGGATACGTGGGGCTGGTGGATGGGATTCTGGAGCGGCTGCTGGGCGAGTTGGGACCGGCGCGGGTGATCGCCACCGGAGGCATGGCGCAGTTCATCGCCAGCGGCTCAAGGTACCTGGGCGAGATTGACGAGGCGCTGACCCTGGCGGGGTTGCGGATTATCTGGGAGAGGAATCTGCACAGCCGGAGGAAGTGAACAGACAGGACGAGGGCAGGGGCAACAACCATACCTGAGCCGCGCAAAGGGGGCGCGGCGAAGGTGGGGCGGCCGAGAGCTTGGCTGGTTGGAATGCCCTGGAGGCTTCACGGGAGATGGGAGCGGTGCGGGGATTCCTCGCGTTGCTCGGAATGACAGCCTTACGTGCAAGAACAAGAACAGGAACAAGAACAGGAACAGGGACAAGAGCAAGAACAACGTCAACTACCCCACATCTGCCAACAACGGCAGATATGGGGCACCAGCACCAGGCTGAAGGCAGCAGGCCTCGATCGATTCGTGGAACATTTCACATATTTTTCCGAGATTGAAGAACACTTCCAGCGGCGGCGGGGGAGCATACTCATATGCTCTCCACTGGACTGGGCGCTGATGGAAGTGTGGAAAGAAGCGGGGATTCCGCTGGAAGCGGTGCTGCGGGGGATTGACGCGGCGTTTGACAAATACGACCGGCGGGCGCGCAAGACGCGCAAGGTGAATTCGCTGGCGTACTGCCAGCAGGAGGTGCTGGCGGCGGTGGAAGATCTGCAAGAGGCCGCGCTTGGCTCGACGCGCGATCCGGGGGCGACCAGCATTGCGAACGCCGAGCTGGCGCGCTACTTTGCGCGCAACGCGGAGCAGATGGAGAGGTCGGCGCATCCGGCGGCGCAGGTGCGGACGCTGATGGCGGAGCAGGCGGCGACGTTGCGCGGATTGGCCGCCGAGCTGGCGGCTCCCCCACATTCGCCAAAAGATGGCGGATGTGGGCCACCCGTCAGTGCGAAGGAGAGCCCAGCAGACCTGGAAGAGTTGGAACGGCGCATGACGGTGATGGAAGAGCGTCTGTTTGCGGCGCTGTGGAGCCATGCCGGCGACGAGGAACTGATGGAGGCGCGGCGCGAGGCGGAGCGCGAACTGGCTCCCTACCGGGGGAAGATGAGCGGGGCGCAGATCGAGCAGTTGCTGCGGCAATATGGCAACAAACAACTGATGGAGCGGCACGGGTTGCCGCGGCTGAGTTTGTTCTATCTGTAGGGGCGCGCATTCGCAATACAAGGCGGATGTGAGCCACCCGTGGGCTGCGACGTGGTAAATGCGGGCGCAACCCGTTATCCTGATAACGTGCAGTTCACAATAGAAAAACTCATCTACGGCGGAGACGGGCTGGCCCGCGTACCCGCAATCGGCGACGAACGTCGCGGCAAGACCGTGTTTGTGCCCTACGTGGCCCGAGGGGAAGTGGTGGAAGCGACGGTGGTGGAAGAGCGCAAGGGCTATGCGCGGGCGTCGCTGGTGGAGGTGCTGACGGCATCGCCCGATCGCACGGCGCCGAAGTGCCCGCACTTCGGGGTGTGCGGCGGCTGCCACTACCAGCACCTGGAGTACGGGGCGCAACTGGAAGCCAAGCGCGAGATTTTGCAGGAGACGGTGCTGCGCGGGGCGAAGCTGGCGCTGCCGGAGATCGAAGTACATTCCGGCCCGGCGTACGGATTCCGCAACCGGACGCGGATGAAGATTGCGGTGGAGCCGGAGTTTGCGCTGGGCTACTACCGGCAAGGCTCGCACGAGCTGGAGACGGTGCACGAGTGCCCGATCAGTTCGCCGCTGATCAACCAGGCGATTGCCGCGCTGTGGGATCTGGCGGCGGAGGCGGCGAGCTATGCTTCGCTGCGGGAAGTTCAGTTTTTCGCCAATCACAACGACAGCGAACTGCTGGTGGAGTTGTTTATCCATCACGCGACCACGCCGGTTCTGCTGTCGAAATTTGCGCGGCTGCTGCGGGAACGGATGCCGGCGATTGCCGGAGTTGCGGTGTTTGCCAGCGGCGGCGCGGATGACGAACTGGAGGACGGCAACCTGGAAGGCTCGCGGCGGCTGAGCCGGGCCGGGGTTCCGTATGTGGATGGCTCGGCAAGCCTGACGTACCAGGTGGGCAGCCAGAGTTACCGGGTGTCGGCGGGATCGTTTTTCCAGACCAACCGCTTTCTGGGCGCGAAGCTGGTGGAGCTGGTGACGGCCAAGCGCAGCGGGCGGGCGGCGCTGGACCTGTACGCGGGCGTGGGACTGTTTACGCTTCCGCTGTCGCACAACTTCGAGCGCGTGACGTCGGTTGAAATCGCGCAGAATTCGTTTGACGACCTGGCGGCGAATGCGGCGGTGCCGCACATCCAGGCGGTACATAGCACGACGGAGGATTATCTGAACGCGGCGCGCGGACGCTGGGACTTTGCGGTGGCCGATCCGCCGCGCGCGGGACTGGGCGAGCGCGTGGTGAAGGCGCTCGGAGGGCTGAAGATTCCGCAGGTCACGTATGTATCGTGCGATCCGGCGACGCTGTCGCGCGACCTGGTGACGCTGCTGGCGGCGGGATACCGGGTCGAGGAAGCGCATCTTGTGGATCTGTTTCCGCAGACGTACCACATGGAAACCGTTCTTTACCTTGCGCGTTGAATCTGGCGCGTTGAGCAGCGGGCGGGAAATTTTGAGAAGACCAAAAGGAGTATCAACAGAATGTACGCATTGATTCTGGTTCGCTACCGGGTTCCGATGGATGAGGTTGCCAAGTTTACCGACGAACACCGCGCGTATCTGCGCGAGCTGAAGGCCGACGGAACGCTGATCGCCTCGGGGCCGATGGACCCGCGCTCGGGAGGGGCAATCCTGGTGCGCGTCCCCGATGACAACGTGCAGCAGCATCTGACGGATGTGCGCGACGAGGATCCGTTCTTCAAGAAGAACATCGCCAACTACGAATTGATTCCGTGGAATCCGGTCATCGGCAAAGAAGATCTGGACAAGCTGTAAAGGCTGGCGCAGGCTTGTAAGACTCGCTGGCAAATAAAGCTGGACACTCCCGTCAGTCCGCGGCGCTCGCCGCCGGTTGACGGGGGCGTCGCCGCTCGACGGATTGCCAGACGCGGTACCGCCGATCATGATTGACGCGTCGACCAACCCGGAAGCTGCCGGCCCCGTTCGTCCCCCCGCCGCGCCCCTGTTTGCCGCCACGATGCTGTTTGCGGCGGGAATCATTCTGCAGAGCTACGTTTACAAACCACCTGGGCTGTACCTGCTGTGCAGCGTGGGGCTGGCGCTGTGCTCGCTGGGGGCGCTGCGCTTTGCGGGCGGAAAGAGCCGCGCGTTGCTGGCCTATGGCGCGGCAGTGCTGGCGTTTTTTCCGGCGGGAGCGCTGCTGGCGGCGGCCGGGCAATCGCGTCCGCAGGCGGCGCCGACGATATTGAATTTCGCGAGCGGCGACGAGGTGACGCTGACTGGCTACGTGGCGCGCTCGGGTTCGCTGAAGGCGGGCCGCGAGGCACACGAGTCGCTGGACTTTGCCGCCGAGGAGGCGCAGTTTGACGGCGAGGCGGCGCAGGCGATAACGGGCAGCGCGCGCCTGAATCTGTACGTTCCCGGCTCGCGCTCGGGCTATGGTTGGGAAGGCGACGAGGAAGCGCCCGAGGAGACCGCGGCGCCGATGGTGTTCGACTACGGGCAGCGGCTGCGGATTCGCGCGCGGCTGCGGCCGCCGCAAAACTATCGGAATCCGGGCAACATGGACTACGTGGGCTGGCTGCACGGGCAGGGCGTGGCGGTGCTGGGCTCGGCGAAATCGACCGAGGTGACGGTACTGGATGGGGTGGGCGGCAGCCGCGTGGAGCGGGTGCGGTGGCGCGCGCGGCGCAGCGCGCTGGAGCAGATGGCGCGGCTGTGGCCAGCGCCGTACGCGGGCCTGTTCCAGGCGATGGTGCTGGGCGAGCGTGGACTGGTGGGGCGCGAGCAGCGGCTGGAATTCCAACGCAGCGGGACATTTCACCTGCTGGTGGTCAGCGGCATGAACGTGGCCATCTTCGCGGTGTTTCTGCTGTGGCTGATGCGCCGGCTGCGGCTTCCGGTGGAGTATGCGATCGTGGCGACGATTGCGATCACCTGCGGTTATGCGTGGCTTACGGAGCTGGGGGCGCCGATTCTGCGCTCGGTGCTGATGATAGTGGCCTACCAGATTGCGGCGCTGCTGAACCGCGAGCGGGCTCCGCTGAACACGGTTTCGCTGGCGGCGCTGGCGCTGCTGGTGGTGAATCCGGCGACGCTGTTCGATCCCAGCTTTCAGCTCACGTTCCTGGCCGTGCTGACCATCGCGGGGCTGGCGGTACCGCTGTTCCAGCGCACGACCGCGCCGCTGCGCGAGGCGCTGGACGACATGGATGGGCAGCGGCGCGAGTTGACGCTGGGGCCTGGGCAGAGGCGATTCCGCAGCGGGGTTCGCGCGGTGAGGGCGGGGCTGGGACGGGTGGCGGGCGAGCGGGCGGCGCGCTGGCTGACGCCGAAGCTGGGCGATGGGCTGATTGCGCTGGGCGAGCTGTTCCTGCTCTCCGCGCTGATGCAGGCGGCGGTCACGGTGCCGACGATCTGGTACTTTCACCGGGTGAATGCGCATGGGCTGTGGGCCAACATGGCGGTGCTTCCGCTGATGGGCCTGCTGATGTCGGCGGCGGTGCTGGCGGTTGGGTTTTCCTACGTTGCGAACTGGATGGCGGCACCGTTTGCGCTGGCGGCGCGATGGGCGATGCACGGGATTCTGCTGGCGGTTCACTGGTCGGGAGGAGCCCACCTGACGGATCACCGGGTGGCCGTGCCGGCGTTGGCGGCGCTGGCGGCGGTGGCGGGCTGCTACGGGCTGGCGTTGCTGGCGGCGCGTCGGCAGCGTGTGCTGGCGCTGGCATCACTGGTGCTGCTGGCGGGGTCGGCGTGGGTTGCGTTGGCGCACCCGCGGCCGTTTGAGCACAACGCGGGCGCGCTGGAAATCACCGCGATCGACATTGGACAGGGCGACGCATTCCTGGTGGTAACGCCAGGCGGGCGAACCCTGCTGCTGGACTCGGGCGGGCTGCTGGGGATGAGTCACAGCGAGATGGACATCGGCGAGGACGTGGTTTCGCCGTATCTGTGGGAGCGCGGAGTGACGCGCCTGGACGCGGCGGCATTCAGCCACGGGCACTCGGACCACATGGGCGGGATGACGGCGATTCTGGGCAATTTTCATCCGCGCGAGCTGTGGTATGCGCCCAACTATCCCTCGTCCGAGGTGGAGGCGCTGTATGCGGCGGCCGACCGGCTGCAGGTGAAGCGCATCGAGCGGCACCACGGCGAGGAGTTCGATTTCGACGGCGTCCACTTCGAGGTGCTGTCGCCGCCGGGAGAGTGGGCGTTGAAGCCACGCGGGCAAGACGATGCCTCGATGGTGCTGCGGCTGAGCTACGCGGGGCAGACGGCGCTGCTGGTGGGCGACATTCACAAGCGGGTCGAGAAGATGCTGGTGGAAGAGGCCGAGGAGCACCACGCGTCCTTGCACGCCGACCTGCTGAAGGTGGCGCACCACGGCTCGAATAGTTCGTCGTGCGAGGAATTTCTGGACGCGGTGCGGCCCGAGTACGCGGTGATTTCGGCGGGGATACGGAATCCGTTTCACCATCCGCGGACGGAGGTGCTCGACCGGCTGGCGGAACACCAGGCACGAACGTACCGCACGGATATGTTCGGGCCGGTGACGTTTTACATCGATGGGAGCGGGATTCACCCATGGGTGGCGCGGTAAGGAAAGTGGAACGGGACAAGAGCCTTGGGTGGGAGCGTTGCCGCATTCCCACATTCGCCAACAGCGGCGGATGTGGGCCACCCTCGGAAGAGCGCGGCTTGAGATGGAGCATCGGCGGGGCGGCAGCGCGAAGTATGGATGCGATTATGCGATTGCGGACAGGCCTTTTGCCGCCACCAATGCAAGCAGCTTCAAAGCGGGACCGGTGGGATGTTTTTCTCCGCGCTCCCACTGGCTGATAGAGTTCTTCGAAACGTTGAGGTAGCGTGCAAAGACAGCCTGGCTCGCGCCCTCTCGCTGTCGAAGGCGCACAATCCCTACCGGCGTGATCTTCTCTACGGGAGTGAGGCACGATTCGTCGAAACGCCGCATCGTCGCTTTGTCGACCAGGCCGGCTTCCTGCAGGCCGCTCATCATCTCGTGCAGGGATGCCAGCGCTGGAGTTTTGTAGTTCCTGGTCCTGGGCATGATTCTTCTCCGTGGATTACTTCCGCTGTTTAACCTCGACGTAGGCACCACTGGCTACGGCAACGTTCATCTGTTCGTCACTGTGCTTCAAAATAATCTTTGCGGCGGCTTTGTATGCTTTCAGTTCATCCGTCGCGAGGTTCGCCTTGGCACTCTTTTCGAATCCATGCACGAATATCGCTTTGTCTCCGCTCTTGAAGAAAATGATTGAGCGAAAGCCGCCGGACTTGCCCTCGCCGTCCCGGGCGATTCGTTGCTTCATGACATATCCACCGAGATCGGCATCGATGAGCCCTCTTTCCGCTCTCTCAATCGCCTCGCACAAATCATCCTCGGTGATGTGCTGACTCCGAGCAAAACGAGCGAACGCCTTGCTCTTGAAAAGCCTCATCAGCACCTCCATAAGTGTAACACGGAGTGTTATAGGAATAACTTTGCTCGGACCTTCCAAGAGATGACAGGAAGAGGCGCGTCTGTGGGGCGCGGGCGGCAGGGCAACGTGGGAATTGTCGCTGGGTTCGGGGTTATCCCTCGGCTTCGGCTTCGGTGAGGCCGCGGTCTTTGTAGGAGGCGAGGATGGCGCGGGCGTGGTCGGCCTGGTCTTCGCGGACCTGGAGCTTGACGCCTCCGACGCCGGGGAGGATGTCCTGCGGAGCGTCGAAGTTGGTGATCAGGACGTCGATTCCGTCGGACTCCAACAGGCTCTGCACCACCATGGCCTCGGATTCCTGCTCGCTCTCAAAGATGACAATCAGTGGTTCGTTTCTCTCTTGCTGCGGTGTCTCCGGCATGGCGGTCTCCTTCTGAGGTTGTGCGCGGACGGATGAGCGTAGAACCGACCGAGGCTGGGATCAATTCTATTGCAGGGGGACAGGGGAACTGGGAATTTTTTCTCGGGCGCCGGGAGAGCGGGGTCAGCGCGCATCCTTGTCGAGGCGGGTGAGGCGCAGGGTCATGGTTCCCCAGAAGAGGTGGGAGCGCATCTGCACGGGCAGATGGGAGGGGTCGTCGGTGTACCAGACCCAGACTTTGCCGCGGCTCTTGAGGGGCTCGGCGCCGGGGTAGACGGCGACGCGCACGGTGTGAAAGGTTCCGGCATCGGTTTTCACATCCTCGCGGCCCTCGACGAAGGCGGTGACATTGACCGTCTTGGCGCCGTCATTGAGGGGAAAGCGATGCACGGTTCCGGGCTCCAGGGACTGGGCTCCGAGGTAGTAGATACCGGAGAGCACGTCGGTGACGCATGGGGGCGAGTCGGTTTCGACATGCTTGGTTTCGCCGCTGCGGAGGTTGCGCTCGTCGAGCACGCTCTTGCCGCGGGCGGGATCGAACAATAGGGTGGTCTCGCGGCTGTGCAGACCCTCCTCGGAGTGCTTGAGGATGCGGCCCGAGCAGAGGGTACGGTGGTCGAAGTAGGACTCCAGGCGATCCTGGACGCGATAGAGGACGGCGACGGCGCCGGAGGCTTCGGCGGTTGCGATGACGTGCTCGAGGTCGCCGGTCTGCTCGATCTTGAGAGTTCCCTGGCCGGCCTTCCAGAGGCGCCACTCGGCGTCGTAGTGCAGGGTCTGATTGTTGGGGAAACGCGTGGAGCCGCTGGCGGGCTCGATGGCGACCGGCGGGATGGCGGAGATGGTCGCCTGCTGCGCGGTGAGGATGGAGACGAGAGCGGCGGCGAGGATCAACAGCAGGGTTGGCTTCCAATTTCGCATCAATTCAGCGCGCCATCCAAATCCGCTTGGCAGCCAGGGCGGAGATGACCGCGAGGGCGCCGAGCAGGGCATTGTATTCACGATGCTTGTAATAGAGCTCGGAGGAAAAGCGCGAGGGTTGCTGGTGCGCGGCGCGCAGCCTGGGGAGCAGACGGGGCACGCGGGCGCAGTAATTGGCGTAAGCCGGGAAGTGTTCGCCGAGGTACTGCTCCTCGCCGCGAATGACCGGAAGGTAGATGGCCGCGAAGAGGACGACGATGGCTACGGCGATCTCCCAGCGCAAGGCAGCCAAGGCGAAGCCGAGGGCTATCACGATGGATCCCAGGTACAGAGGATTGCGGGTGTAGGCGTAGGGGCCGGTGGTGGCAAGCTCTTCATTCTTGCGGACGTGGCCGCTGGAGATGGCGCGCAGCCAGACTCCGGCGAGAGCGACGAGGGCTCCGGCGCCGAGCGACCACCACTGCGGGCGCGCCAGCCACAGGAAAAACGCCGCGAACAGGAATCCCAACGGCACGCGAATTCTCTTGGCAACACGTCCCCAGTTCATTGGCACCTTTGGCAGAGCAACTCTCTTCATTCTACGGCATTGCATGCGAACGAGTGCGATGCCGGGCTTGCGGAATGCTGGAGATGAGCGGAAAAACGGGGAATCAACCGAGGAGGAGATCGGCTTCCGTGAGTACGCGATCGACGGTGATGTGGGCGAGGCCGGGATCGGTTGTACGCCGGTGGCTGTAGCTGGTGACGCTGGAGGGATCGCGCAGGACCGAGGTGCCTGCCCAGTAGGGGCCGTTTCGGGCGGGATCGGTGGGGCCGAAGAGGGCGACGGTTTTGACTCCGAGGAGGGCGGCGAGGTGCATGGGCCCGGTGTCTGGGCCGACGAAGAGCTGGGAGCGGCGGGCCAGGGCGATGAGTTCGCTGAGCGAGCTGAAGAGCTCGACCGCGGAGCCGAGGCTGGCGGCGACGGCCTGGCGGGCAAGGGTCTGCTCGCCGGGGCCGTAGTTGACGACCGAGCGCAAGCCGCGGGCGGCCAGGGCGATGGCCAACTCTCCGTAACGCGAGGGCGGCCACTGCTTGGCGCCCCAGCCGGCGCCGGGATTGAGGATGGCGAGGGGCGATTGCGCGAGGCCCATGGCGGTGAGCGTGGCGGCGACGCGCGCTTCGCTGGCCTGGTCGCGCGGCAGCAGGGCGGTGCCGGGCTGCAGCGTGGCGGTGGCGCGAGAGAGGCCAAGCTGCTCCAGCCAGGCCTGCACCACTTCGAGGTTCTGCTCGATGACGTGGACGGCGCGGCCATCGACAAGGGAGCCGTAGAGCCAGCGGGCGACGGATTCGCGCGGGTGGCGGAAGCCGAGGATGAGCTTCGCTCCCGACATCCGGGCGATGGTTGCCGACTTGATCGCGCCCTGCAGATCGAGCGCGGCGTCGTAGTGGAGCGCCCGCATGCCGCGAACGGCGGCCAGGAATTCACGCCGGGTCCCAGGGGCGAGAGGGCGTTTGCGCCAGGCGCGGGTGTCCACCAGGTGGAGTTCGTCGACCAGCGGGCGTCCGCTGGAGCGCGAGCCTGCCAGTTCGACTCCGGGGGCGCACAAGAGCTCGCGCCAACGCTGTTCGATGACCCAGCCGATGTGCGCCTCGGGCAGGGCGCGGCGCAACATGGCGACGGCGGGCAGGGCGTGGAGGACATCGCCCATGGCGCCCAGGCGCACCACCAGGACACGCGGGATCATGCGAGGACTTGCCGTGGTCACGCGCAAGTTCGATCCAGACAGAAGCGGAGCCGGCGAAGACTCCGTTGGGTCGGATTGCGAGATGGCAAGTGCGGCTGCATGGATT
>Ga0302320_10019546_pt1 | contig 13576 bp, 10 predicted proteins | sample Bog_T0_3_FD_202130 | JGI IMG/M metagenome (GOLD analysis project Ga0302320, IMG submission 202130) | Peat permafrost microbial communities from Stordalen Mire near Abisko, Sweden - Bog_T0_3 | ecosystem: Environmental > Terrestrial > Soil > Wetlands > Peat | place: Sweden: Abisko, Stordalen Mire...
GCGCGATCCGGGCCACGGGCTTCCGCGGCTTCGTCGGCCAGGAGTTTCTCCCCACCGGCGATCCGCTGGCCGCGCTGCGCGCCGCCGCCGAGCTGTGCGCCGGCTAGGCCGACTCGAGAATCAGGTTGGCGTAGGGGATCGAATCCCCGGTGCGGATCAGGCCGATGGCGCGGGGCACCCGCAGCTTGAACTGCGCGTGCGGCTCGAACTCCAGGGCGATCCCCGCGCAGGCGGCCCGCAGGGCCTCCTGCCGCTCGGGCGGATTGCTGCGCAGGAACTCCTCGGCCAGGAAGGCGCGCCCGGCGTGGAAATTGCCCCGCACCGCCGCGAGCACCTGGAGGACGGTCGGCAGATCCGCGACCAGCGCAAGGTCCACGGTTTCCACCTGCGGCCAGAACGGGAAGCCGCGATCGGCGATCACCAGCGTGTTGGTGTGCCGGATCCGGGCCAGAAGGTGCAGGAGCGCGGGGTTGAGGATTCCGGACTTGAGCATGGGAGGGAGGGTTCGAGGGTGGGGCGGACGCGGGCCGATTTCAAGGCTGGCGGCGCTCCTGCGCCCAGGATTGCGCCGGGGCTCGGGCCGCGCCAACCTCGCCGCCTTCAACCATGCAAGTCCTCGAGCTCAACCACGTCGCCCTCTTCGTCGCCGAGGTCGAACGCAGCACGCGCTTCTACCGCGACCGCCTGGGCTTCGCCCAGATCCCCCGGCCGGCCTTCGATTTTCCGGGCGCGTGGCTGCGCCTGGGCACCCGCCAGGAATTGCACCTGATCGGGGGCCGCCTGAAGGGTCCGGTCGACGACAGTTCGCGCGGCGGGCACCTGGCCCTGCAGGTGCCGGACATCCGCGCGGCGGCGGCGGAGCTGCGGGCCCAGGGGCTCGGCTTCCGCGGGCCGGGGCCGCGGCCCGACGGGGCGATGCAGATCTTTCTGGAGGACCCGGACGGGCACCTGGTGGAGTTCTGCCAGCTTCCTCCCGCCTAGCCCAGGCCAGCCGCAAATTGCCCGCAGGGGCGCCGGACGGATTTGGAACCTTGCTCCGGCTAGGGTTTCAAACATCGTTCCCCCCCAACCCTCGCTCCCGATACTAATGGGCATCCCTCCTCCGGCTCCATCGTGGATCCGCTCCGCCGCGCGCCGCCTCAGGATCGGCCTGTTGGTCGCGGCCGGCGCCCTGCCGGCCTTCAGTCAAACTCCCACCGCGCCCCGCGTGCTCTTTCCCGGGAGCATCCGTCCGGTGCCGGCCGCCGCCGGGACGGCGCCGCGCCACGCGCGGATGCTCCGCCCGGCCCTGAGCCCCGTGGAAGCGGCCGCGCCGATGACTTTCGAGGTCGCCCTGCGGATGCGCAATTTCTCCGACCTGCAGGCCCGGCTGGCCCGGGGCGAGCTGATTTCGCGGGCCGAGATGGAGGCCACTTACGATCCCCTCCCGGCGGACCTGACGCGGGTGGCCGCCTGGGTCCGCAGCCAGGGCCTGGAGGTCACCCGCACGGCCGGCAACCGCCTGGCCGTGTTTGGCCGCGGCAGCGTGGCGGCCGTGGCCCAGGCCTTCCAGACCAGCTTTGCCCGGGTGGTCGCCGACGACGGGGAGTTTACCTCGGCCGTCACCGTCCCCAGCCTGCCCGCCGACCTCGCCGCGGTGGTCTTAGGCGTGCATGGGCTGCAGCCGCATCTGCATTTCGAGCGGCGGCTGCGTCCCGCCAAACCCAGGCCCGAAGCCGGCGCGGATGCCTCGTCGGGCTATTACCCCGCGCAGATCGCGGCCGCGTACAATGCGACCGGCACCGGTTTGACCGGCACCGGCCAGACGATCGCCATTCTCTCCGGGGCGTTTGCCTCCAGCTCGGACGTGACGAGCTTCTGGAGCGCGGCGGGGGTTTCCAACTCCTATACGACCAATATTCAAAACATCACGGTTGGAACCGGGCCGGCCGCCGGCGACACGACTTCGGGCCTCGAGGCGGCCCTGGACGTGGAATGGGCCAGCTCGCTCGCCCCGGGCGCGGTCATCCGGGTCTACGGGGCCAATTTCAACGATCCGAACTTTTTCGATGAGATCCTGCTGGCGATTTGCGAGGACTTGCCGAAGGTGCCGTCCATCCACCAGGTCTCGATCTCCTACGGCGGCGACGAAGCCGGCACCGATCGCGACTATACGATCATCCTCTCGCAATACTGCGCCAATCTCGCCAGCGCCGGCGTCGCGATCTTCTGCGCCTCCGGCGACACCGGGGCGGTCCAAAGCGGAGTCCTGACCGTGTCGGTGCCCACCAGCGATCCGAACGTCACCGGCGTGGGGGGCACCACCCTGGCGCTCTCCGGCACCGGCACGGTGACCAGCGAGACCGGCTGGTCCGAGAGCGGCGGGGGCATCAGCGCGGTGTTCGCGATTCCGGGCTGGCAAGCGGGCACCGGGGTTCCGGCGGGAAGCACCCTGCGCCTCGTGCCCGATGTGGCGGCGGCCGCCAATGCGGCGTCCGGGGCGGCGGTCTACTACGGATCCGCGACGACGGTCACCGGAACCAGTTGGGCGACTCCGATCTGGGCCGCCTTTTGTGCCCTGATCAACCAATCCCGGGTCACCGCCGGCCAGGCCCCCCTGGGCAATCTGAACGCCCGGCTCTATCCGCAGCTGGGCACCACCTCCTTTCGCGACATCACGAGCGGAAACAACGGGACCTACAACTGCACCGCGGGCTACGACCTGGTGACGGGCCTGGGCGTTCCCAACGTCGGCGCGCTGGTCCAGGCCTCGCTTGCGGCCAGCGCGGCGCCCGCGGTCTACTCCCAATTGGGCAATCAGATCGTGACTCCCGGCCAGACGGCGAACTTCTTCGCGGTGGGAACCGGGGCCCCGCCGCTCAGCTACCAGTGGCAGCGCAAGCCGGCGGGCGGCTCGACCTTTGTCAATCTCTCGGACAACGGCACCTATTCGGGCTCGGCCACCTCGCTGCTGATGGTGAGCGGGGCCAGCTACGCCATGAACGGCGACCAATTCCAGTGCGTGGTCGCCGATACTCTGGGCAGCGCGGCCAGCAACCCGCCGGACAGCCTGACCGTCAACGCCTACGGGGTCACCACCCTTGCCGGCTGGCCCTTCTTCTGGGGCACGAGCGATGGGACCGGCTGGCTCGCCCGCTTCGAATTTCCCGGCAGCATCCGGGAGGACACCGCGGGCAACCTCTACGTTTCCGACGGCAACGCGAACACGATCCGCAAGGTGACCCAGGCGGGAGTCGTCACGACCGTGGCCGGGGCGGCGGGGATTGTCGGTTCCACCGACGGGCCGGTCGCGGCCGCGCGCTTCAACGCCCCGTCGGGGGTCGTCTACGATCCCACCACCGGCAACCTCTACGTGGCCGATGACGGCAATTACACGATTCGCAAGATCAGCGGCGGAATGGTCAGCACGCTGGCCGGCGCGGCCGGATCGGCGGCTTCGGTGAACGGCGTCGGCACCCAGGCGAGGTTCACGGATCCCCAGGACGTGGCGGTCGACGCCGCCGGCAATCTCTACGTGGCGGACGGCGCGGGGAATCAGATTCGCAAGGTGACCCCGGGCGGCGCGGTCACGACTCTGGCCGGGAACGGAGTGAGCGGCAATGTCAATGGCCCGGGGACCGCGGCGGAATTCAAGGATCCGGTCGGCGTCGCCGTGGACGGCGCGGGGAACGTCTATGTGGCCGATTTGGGCAACAACGAGATCCGCGAGGTGACGCCCGCCGGCACGGTTTCCACGTTTGCGGGCTCCGCCCGGTCCGGCAGCGCCGACGGGCCCGCGGTCTCCGCGCAGTTTTCGGGCCCGTCCGGCGTCTCCGTCGACTCCGCGGGCAACGTCTATGTCGCCGACACCGGCAATGACACGATCCGGATGATCACCCCGGGTGGCACGGTCTCGACCGTGGCCGGGTCGGCGTCGGCCACCCCCGACAATATCGATGGCCCCGATCCGGCGGCGGTATTCTTCGATCCGGCCCAGGTCTTTCCGGACCCCGCCACCGGCGTACTCTTCGTCGCCGATTCCGGCAATGGGACAATTCGCCGCATCGTGCCGGGCGCCCTGGTCGCCCCGCAGATCACGGCCAATCCGGCCAGCCAGTCCATCTCCTCCGGCCAGAGCGCCGTTTTTGCGGCCGCGGCCAGCGGGTCGCCGGCGCTCTTCTACCAGTGGCAGCAGCTGCTGAGCGGGGCGGCCGGGTGGAGCAACCTCTCCGATGGGGGCGCCTACAGCGGTTCGGCGAGCGCGACTTTGACGATCACCGGCGCGACGGTGGCGCTCTACGGCAGCCAATACCGCTGCGTGGTGCAGAACAGCACCGGCAGCGCCACGTCCGGTGCGGCGACCCTGACGGTGCTGGGCCCCCCCGCCATCCAGACCATGGCGCAAACCCAGGCCGTCGTGCCCGGGGGGGCGACGACCCTGACGGTCGCGGCCCTGGGGCCGGGGACCCTCACCTACCAGTGGCTGTTCAACGGCAATCCGATCGCCGGGGCCACCGCCGCCGCGACGACGGTTTCCAATTTCACCGCCGCCAATGCCGGGACTTACTCGGTCACGGTCACCAACTCCTATGGTTCGACGACCGCCCCGGTGGCCACGCTCAGCCTGGCGTCGGCCCGGCTGGTGAACCTCTCGGCGAGCGCGCAGTCGACCGCGGGCAGCGGAGTGCTTTCGGCGGGATTCATCGTCGGGGGCACGGGCTCGAAGCAGGTGCTTCTGCGGGGGATCGGCCCGACTCTGGGCACGGCGTTCGGCCTTTCCGGAGTGCTCCCCGATCCGAGCCTGACTTGGTTCAATGCCTCAAGCGTCGCGCTGGGGAGCAACACGGTCTGGGGAGGGACGTCCGCCTTGATCGCGGCCTTCGCGCAGAGCTTCGCCTTCGCACTGCCAGTCAATTCGGCGGACTCGGCCCTCATCGAGACGGCCTCACCCGGAGCGTATTCGATCCAGGTGGCCGGGGCGAAAGGCGACTCGGGCTTCGCTTTGGCGGAAATCTACGATCTGGATGCGATCACGGCCCCGGCCCGGCTGATCAACCTGTCGTCGCGGTCGACGGTGACCGGAAGCTCGGGGGTGCTGACCGCCGGATTCATCATCGGCGGCTCGGGCACCGAGACGGTGCTGATCCGGGGGGTCGGGCCGACGCTGGCGAATTACGGGGTGGCGAGCGGCTACCTCAGCAATCCGGTGATCACCCTGTTCCAGGGCAGCACGGTGCTGGCGAGCAACGCGGGGTGGGGCAATTCGGCCGCGCTCAGCTCCACGTTCTCCCAGGTGAACGCCTTTCCGCTCAATCCCGGCTCGAACGACGCGGCGATGGTGATCAGCCTGCCGGCGGGCAACTACACCGTGCAGGTGACCGGAGCCAACGGCTCGGCCGGCGTCGCCCTGGTCGAGATCTACGAGGTCGCCAACTAGCGCCGCCACCGGGGCGGTCCCGCCCATTTTGCTTGAGGTCCGGCGGGCTTGCCTTCTCGCTGCGCAGATTCCGCCCATGAAGACCGTGCGCCTCCGAGACGGCCTCAGCCGCCGCCTGGCCCTGCCCTTGGCGGCCGTGCTGGGCCTGGCTTTCTCCGGCTGCGCGGGGCCGGACTTCGGCTCGGAGGCGGATCCGTCGATCGCCATGCTGGCGCGGGTGCTGCCCAGCGTCGTGCGGATCGAGGCTATCCAATTGCGGCCCGACGAAGGCCACATGGTCAAGCTCTGGACCGGCGGCAGCGGAGTTATCATTTCCGCCCAGGGCCAGGTGCTCACCAATTTCCATGTCGCCGAGCGCGCCGACTACTTCCGCTGCTACCTCACGGACGGATCCAAGGTGGATGCCCGCTGCGTCGGCTCGGATCCCCTTTCCGACATCGCCGTGCTCCAGATGGATCTGAGCGGGCGGCCCGCGGGCGCCCCCCTGCCGGTGGCCGCCTTCGGCGACTCCAGCCGCGTCGTGGCCGGCGAAAGCGTCTTCGCCCTGGGCAGCCCCGGATTTCTCGACCAGTCGGTGACCCGGGGGGTCGTGTCCAATCCCTCGCTCATCCTGCCGGAGGAGACCAGCCCGGCGGTGATCATGAACGGCGAGAACGTCGGCCTGCTGGTGCGCTGGATTTTCCACGACGCCCGGATCTACCACGGCAACAGCGGCGGACCCCTGGTGAACGCCCGCGGCGAGGTGGTCGGGATCAATGAGATTGGCGTCTTCAACTTGGGCGGGGCGATTCCGGGCAACACCGCCCGGGCGGTGGCCGAGCAGCTGATCGCCCGGGGGCGCGTCACCCGCGGCTGGTCGGGCTTGACCGTGCAGGCGCGGCTGGATTCGCAGGGTCCGGGCAGCGGCGTCCTGGTGGCCGACGTCGCGCCGGATTCGCCGGCTTCCCGGGCCGGGTTCCTCCCCGGCGATCTGATCCTGGCCGGCGACGGGCATCCCATCGAGGGCGCGGAGGAGAAGGCGATCGCCCACTATTACCGGCTGGAGACGGGCGACCTGCCCGGCCAGACCCTGATCCTGGATTTTGTGCGCGAGGGGCGGCGGCAGCTCCTCCCGCTGGTCCTGGCGGCCCGCAGCCCGGCGGAAGCCGACGATATCGAGCTGCGCCCCTGGGGGGCGGTCGTGCGCGACCTCACCCGCCAGCTGGCGCGCGCCGAGCACCTGCCCGACCTGCGGGGGGTCTGGATGGGCAGCATCCGGCCGGGCGGACCGGCGGGGCAGGGCGAGCCGGCCCTGCGCCCGGGCGACATCCTGATCCGCGTCGACGGGACGGAGGTGCCCGATGTCGCGGCCCTGCGCGCCCTCACCGCGCGGCTGCGGTCCGGACCGCCGCGCCGGGTCCGCCGGGTGCTGGTGAGCTTTTGGCGCGGCGGGGCCACGCTCAGCTCGGTCGTCGAACTGCAGACGCAGCGGGAAGACGAAGTGACGCCGGAGGTGCGCAAGGCCTGGCTCGGCGCCAGCTCGCAGCCCCTGACGCCGAAACTGGGCGCCCAGCTCCGCATCCAGGCCGAGGGCGGGGCCCGGCTGACGCGCATCTATCCGGGGACCCAGGCCGAGGCGGCCGGCCTGCGGGTGGGAGATGTGGTTCTCGCCCTGGACGGCGATCCGGTGACCGCGCGCCGGGTCGACGACACCGACGTGTTCGCTCGCCAGATTCGCGCTTACCGCCCCGGCACCGAGGCGGTCTTCTCGGTCTGGCGCGACGGGCAGGTGCGGGAGATCCCGGTGCGCCTGGAGATCGAACCGGTGCCCACGGCGGAAATGCCCCGGTGGGAGGACGAGGGGCTGGAATTTGCGGCGCGCGACCTGGCCTTCGCCGACGTGGCGCGCCTGCAGCTCCCCGCGCAGGAGCGGGGCGTCCTGGTGGAAAATGCGGTCAGCGCCGGCTGGGCCTCGCTCGGAGGCCTGCACACCGACGATGTGATCCTGCAGGCCGACGGCCGGCCGGTGACCACGGTGGCCGAATTGCGCCGCGCCCGCGAAGCGGCGGTGCGGGCCGGCGGCAACTGGTGGGTGCTGCTGGTCGAGCGCGACGGCGAGACGCTTTTTGTGGAGATCAACCTCAAACAGCTCCGATCATGATGCGCTTGTCGCGATTGCTTTCTCCGGTCCTGGCGCTGGCCCTGCTGGCCGGCCCCCGGCCCGCCCGGGCCCTGTCCGAAGCCGAGGCCGCCGCCGGCCGGGCGCTGGCGGCCCGGTACGCCGACATGATCGTCAACGTGGAGGTGGTGGCCACGATCAAGATCACGACGGGCGAACGCAGCCTGGCGCCGCAGGAGGCGAGGTTCGATCCCAACGGCACGGTGATTTCGCCGACCGGCCTGACGGTCACGGCGCTCTCGCAGATCGACCCCCGGAGCAACCTCGAGTCGATGATCCGGACGCGGGCGCCCGGCCAGCATGTCGAGATCGGGGACACCGAGTACAAGGAGGTGAAGCTGCGCCGGGCCGACGGCACCGATGTGCCGGCGCGGGTCGTGCTGAAGGACGTCGACCTGGACCTGGCCTTCATCGCCCCGACCGAGGATCCGGCGGGCGACCGCAAGCCCTTCGCTTACGTCGATCTGGACCAGGCGGCTACCGCGACGGTGCTCGGCGACTACTTTGTGGTCACGCGCGCGCCCAAGACGCTGCAGCGGGTGCCCTTGGTCCAAAGCGCCACGCTCGAGGGCATCGATGCCAAGCCGCGCCTGTTCTATATCGTCGGCGGCATCGCGCTCGGGTGCCCGGTCTTCGACGGCCAGGGGCGGACGCTTGGGCTCGGGCTCAATTATTTTGTCAACGGCCGGGCGACCGGCCCGATCGTGATGCCGGCGGCGGATGTCGCGGAAGAGGCGAGGCAGGCGGCGGCGGCGAAGCCGCCGACGGCCGAGCCGGCCGACGACGACGCCAAGGCCGCCGCCCCGCCCGCGCCGCCGGCGCCGCCCGCGCCAAGTCCTGGCTCCGCGGCGCCGGACAAGGGCTCCCCATAGGCGCGGGGCCCCGGCCGCCCGGTGGTTCCCAACAAATTCTTGGAATTGTCGGGCACGGCCGGGAGTGGCCGGGGGTCTGTGCCCTTGGACCCGACCCTCCCCGATCGCTCCGCCCATGAACCCCCTCGACCATCGCCGCGGCCCGAAACCCTACCGCCTGGCCTCCTGCACCCTGGGAGCCCTCCTGCTTGCGGCCGCCTGCTCCAAACCGGCCTCGAGCGCCGCGTCCGGCGAAGACGCCGGGCCGCCGCCGCCACCCCCGCCGGCTTCCGCCTATTCAGATTCCGATGCTCCGGCGCCCGCGCCCGACCCCCTGGATCAGCTCCTGGGGCCGGTCGCCCTGTATCCGGACCCGCTGATCGCCCTGCTGCTGCCGGCCGCCGCCTTTCCCGACGATCTGCAGGCGGCGGCCGCCTACCTCAACGGGGGCGGCGATCCCGCGCAAACGGGCGCCCAGCCCTGGGACGACAGCGTTCGCGGCTTGGCGCATTATCCCGACGTCCTCAAATGGATGGTCCAAAACTCGGACTGGACCCAGGCTCTGGGGGCCGCGTTCGTGAACGATCCGAAATCGGTCATGGCCGCGATCCAGCGGCTGCGGGCCCTGGCCTACTCGGCTGGCACGCTGACCAGCACGTCCGAAGAGCAGGTGCTGGACGGTCCGGACGGCATCGAGATCGAGCCGGCGCAGCCGGACGTGATCTACGTGCCGCACTACGATCCCGAGGTGGTCTACGTGGACCAGCCCTACACCGGGTATGCCGGCCCGTATTTCTGGTTTGGCTCGCCCTATCCGGCCGGACCGTGGCTGGCGTATGGGCCCGACTGGGCCGGCTTCGGAATTGTGCTGGTGGGCCGGGACTACTGGCACGGACCGGGCGGATGGTGGCATCCGCGGCACGTCGATTTTGCGGGAGCGCGCCGCTGGAATTTCCCGGCCGGCCGGCCCGCTCCCCGAGCTGCTGGGGATTGGCGGACGAGCCGGCAGGTCGAGCATCCCGCTCCGATGGCCGGCGCTCCGGCGCGGCCTCCGGCCGCGGCTTCCCGGGACATCCGCACCCGCGGTCCGGCGGCGGCCTCCGCCGTGGCCCGCGATCCAGGCGCGTTCAAGGGCAAGACGCTTCCGCCTGCCCTGCAGCAACGATCAGCGGGCCCGGCCGAGCGTCAACCGCCCCGACGGGTAGAGCCCCCGTCAAATCCGCCCCGTTCCCAGACTCAACGGGAGCCAATCGCCGCGCCGCAGCCTCCGCCCAATCCTGAAACCCACCTGGAGCGCGAGGTCCCCATAGCTCGGCCGACCCCCGGCCCCGCACCGGCCGAAAGAACCGGTCCCCAGGGACCGGAACATCCGCCGGCCCCTTCCGAGAAGAAGGAGACCCCGAAGAAGGCGCCGGAAAATCCGCGGCCGGCCGAGGAACGGCGGAAGGACCAGTAAGGATGCCCTGGCGCCGCGTCAGCGGCGCCAGCCACCGCCCCGCCAGCCGCCCCAGCCGCCGTGGAAGCCCCAGCCGCCGCGATAGCCGATGCCGATCCCGACATACCCGGGATACCAGGACCACGGATAATAGCCGGGCGCATAATAGGGATATTCCGAATAATACGTCGCCGGGGCCGGAGCGGTGTACACGATTCCGGGGCCGGGATCGCCCGCCCCCATCACCGGCGCGCTCGGCGGCGCCGCCCCTGCAGTCGCCGCCGGGTTTGCGCCGGGGGCCGCAGCGCCCGCGCCTGGGATTACCCGGTAGGTCACCAGGTTGGAGCTCCCATCCGGCGAGCGGTAGGCGAACAGCTCTTCGCCATTGACTTGCTGGATTGAGACGATGGACAGGCTCTTGGAGGCGGCGAACTTGCTCAGCTCGACGGGAGTCGGCAGCTGCGGCAGGTAAATGACGGCATTGGGCGCCAGGGGCTGCTCCCCGAGCGCGGCTTGGGCCCGCCCGGACGGGCTGAGCAGGGCGGCGCCGGCGAGGGCGGCCGCAGCGAGAAGGTAGGTTTTCATCGGCGATTAGAGTAGAGAATTGGCGGACATGCCGGCCCCCGGCGCTAGCCTCCGGATCCGGCGGCCGCGCCGACAGGGCGTTGGCGTTTGCCAAAGCCAAGCTTAGCCCGAAATGGCGCGCATGCAAGCGCGCTGGGGGCGTAAAACTGCGCTGGCCGACGTCCTCGGCCTGCTGCCGGTCGCCGCCGAGGTCCGCACCGCCGCCGGCTCGGTCAGGGCGACGGGATGGCCGGATTCGCGCTCACATACTTGGGGTCGGCGGCCGGCACCGCCCGGCCTTGCGCCGACAGGAGCGGTTCGAACGGACTGTGGGGAAAGGCCTTCAGCCCGGAGACCACGGCGGCGGCGACCAGATCGGCGCCGGCCGCATACGTGTGATTGTGGTCGCTGTAGTACCCGTTCACCGTCACCCGGCCCATTCGCTCGTAGGCATCGGCGCAGAGATCGGTCAGATCCAGCACCGGCAGGCGCAGGCGGCGGCCAAGCTCCTCGGTCCAGGCGGTATATTTCCCATTCGCGGTCCCCCGCTCGATGCGGTCGTCCTTCGGGTCGTAGTCGGCGGGCAGGGGACCCAACGGCGTCGCATCCCGAAAGCGCACCTTGGGATTGCTCCAGATATTGCGCACGGTGACCGTCAGCAGGGTGACGCTCGCCCCCTTGGCCCGGGCGGCATTCGCCATCGTGCTCATGTACCACCCATAGGTGTGGGCCGTCTCCCCGGTGCCGTCGGGCCGCTTGAGGGCGAGCGTCTCGTCGCCCAGACCGGGAATGGAGCCCCGCGAGGAGACGGAAGTCGGCGGCCCGCCGTCGTTGATGCCGAACACCAGGAGCACAAAATCGCCGGCGGTGATCCGCGGCAGCACGCTCGGCCAGTCGCCCGGGCGGTTGAAATACGTGCGGCTCGACTGGCCGGCGTGGGCCACGTTGGCGACCTGCGCCTTGGCGGGGTCGAAGTAAGCGGCCAGGGGCGTGCCCCAGCCGACCATGGGCTGTCCGTTCCGGCCCGGGCCGGCATTGTGGGCGGTCGAGTCGCCGAGGACGAAGATCGTGGGGACCGCGGCGGCGGCGCGCGGCCGGGCCGCGATCAGGCCGGCGGCCACGAACAGAAGAAGTGCGGCTGGCCGGGGCAGGTGGGGGATGCGCATCGGGAAGGGGCGCGGGACAGGGAATCTGTCCGCGCTAGTCGGGTCGACCCGGCGACCGTAGACGGGCGGGCGGCGCGGCGACAGCCAAAACCGTCCGGCGGCGCGCGGCCGCGCCGGGACCTTTCCGCAGCCGCGCAGGCGGCCTAACGCCGGGCCGTCGCGGGTGGCAACCGGTCGGCCAGCACCTCGCGCTCAGCCTGGAGCCAGTGCGCCAGATCCGAGCCGCGGTCACGGGACGCGCCGCGCGCCAGGGCATCGGCGCGGCGGGCCACGTTCATTTCCAGATTCAGGAGTTCGTCCTCCAAGACCGGGGACGGTTGCGGGCGGGAGGGCATGGATTTGGGGGGCGCTCCGCGCGGGGCATCCCGGCGCGGGCAAGAAGGACCTATCGGCCAAATCGCCCGGCTCTTGAGGAAAAAAGCGGGGGGTCGGACAGAATTCGCCCGAAAACCGGCCCCTCCCTGGGGGGTATTCCCCAGGAGGGATCTCCTTCCGCCGTTCCGGTCCCGGGGCCACGCGCGCCCTCAGCGGGCCAGCCAGCCGCCGTCGACGGCGACCGTGTAGCCGTTCACATAATCGGAAGCGGGCGAGGCGAGGAACACGACAGTGCCCTTCAAATCGTCGGGTGTGCCCCAGCGATTGGCGGGGATCCGGGCCAGGATCGCGGCGCTGCGGTCGGCGTCGGCGCGCAGCGGCGCGGTATTGTCCGTAGCCATGTAGCCCGGGGCGATCGCGTTGACGTTGATGTTCCGGGAAGCCAGCTCGCTGGCCATCAGCCGGGTGAGCCCCTGCACGGCGCTCTTCGAGGCCGTGTAGGAGGGCACGCGGATCCCGCCTTGGAAGGAGAGCATCGAAGCGATGTTGATGATCTTGCCCGGAGCGTTGCGCTCCAGCAGCTCCCGGACGAAATGCTGGCTCAGGAAGAAGACCGCGTCGATGTTGATGCCCATCACGTCATCCCAGTCTTTTTCGGTGAACTTCTCGAACACTTCCCGGCGAATGATCCCCGCGCAGTTGACCAGGATGTCGAGGTGGCTGTAGGCCTGCTTCGCCGCGGCGATGATCCCCGGGATGGCCTGGCGATCGCCGAGGTTGCCGACGACGCCGGCGCACTGGCGGCCCAGCGCCCGCACCTGCTGGGCCGTGTCCTCGACGGGCAGGATGTCGACCGCGACGATGTCGGCGCCGGCTTCGGCGAGCGCGAGCGCCATGCCCTGGCCGAGGCCGCGCGAGGCGCCGGTGACCACGGCGACTTTACCGTTGAGTTTGAAACGATCGAGGACGGAGGTGTTCATGGGAGGGGTGGGAATGGAGGATCGACTATCGGGGCCCGGCCGGCGGAGTCAAACCGATGGACCGGGCTGGCCGCGGATTCTTGCCCTGGGGGCGCGGGGTTCCGACTGTCCGAATCAATTGCCTCCCGGCGCCGGGTTGCCCCGCGCCGCGCGCAGTTTCGGGCTCGCATCCGGAGGCCCGATCCGTTCCAGTTTTTTGGCGCCGGTCCGCCGGGGCCGAATTCCGCGATGCCATCTCCCTCCCGCCTCCCGTCCGCGTCCGCTCCGGCAGGGGCGGCGGAGCCGGCCGGGCAGCGGCCGCCTCCGCGGGGGCAGGGGCAGCTGGTGCTGGTCATCGACGACGAGGAGAGCATCCTGGTTTCGCTCTGCGGCTTGCTGGGCCATTTTGGGTACGAGGTGATCGCGGCCCGCAATGGCGAGGAGGGTCTGGCCGCGTTCCGGCGGCGAGCCGCGGAGGTCCGGCTGGTGATCACCGACCTGATGATGCCGGTGGTGGACGGCCGGGAGGTGCTGAGCGCCGTGCACCGGGAGAATCCTCGCCTGCCGGTGATCGCGATGAGCGGACTGCCGACCCACCGGGCCGAGCTGCGCGGCAAGTACGGGTCCAATTTTCGCTTTCTGCTGAAGCCGTTTTTCGTCGAGGAAACCCTGGCCGTAGTGCACGAGCTGCTGGGCTCCTCCGGGCCCGGAG
>Ga0302320_10019547_pt1 | contig 13575 bp, 7 predicted proteins | sample Bog_T0_3_FD_202130 | JGI IMG/M metagenome (GOLD analysis project Ga0302320, IMG submission 202130) | Peat permafrost microbial communities from Stordalen Mire near Abisko, Sweden - Bog_T0_3 | ecosystem: Environmental > Terrestrial > Soil > Wetlands > Peat | place: Sweden: Abisko, Stordalen Mire...
GCCTCAACGCAGTCAACGGTTTCAATCGCCTTCTGCGTCAATGTGCGCTCGGCGTAGAACGAAGCCAGCCGGCCGCGCAATTCCTCTGTGCTGAACGAATCCTGGAAAGGTATGTTGTACTTTGTCAGCGAGGCGATGACGCGATCACGCGGGAACATGTTGGAACCCTTGACGACGGTTGCCGGGCTGATGCCGTTGACGCGCACATCGGGGGCCAGTGACACCGCAAGTTCGCGAATCAGGTGCGAGAGCGCGGCCTTGCTTACGTCGTAGGCCTCGCTTCCCTTCTTGGAGACAACCGCGTTGGCCGAACTGGTAAAGACGACGGTACCATGCAGGCCCTGCTCGGCAAAAAGTTTCGCCGTCTCCTGGGCGAGCAGGTAATTGGCGGTCACGTTCACATCCAGCGTTTTGGCCCACATGGAGTCGGGGACAACGGCGTCAGGCGAGGATGGGAACAAGGCCGCCGTGTTGATGAGGATGTCGACGCCGCCAAAGGCCGCCACTGTGGCCTTGAGGGCATCGGCGATGGCTTCGCGGTTGGTGATGTCGACGGCGGTGCTCGCGATGAACTCAGGGGAGGTGACAGACTTCAGATCTTCAGCAACGTGCGCAGCGCCTTCCACATCCCTGTCCGCGATCATGACGTGTGCGCCGCGGGCAGCGGCGATATGGGCCACCTCGCGTCCGATGCCGCTGGCTCCGCCGACGACCAGGGCGATGCGGCGGCTGAACTCCTTTTCAGCAGGCTGGCGGCGAATCTTTGCTTCTTCAAGCGCCCAGTATTCGATGCGGAATGCTTCAGCGGCGGGCAGGGCGACGTAGTTTGTGCAGACCTTGAAGCTGGCCGGATCCATGGCTGGAGGGCATTGGGGAACGGTGCCGGCGACGGGGCCTTCCGAGAGCAGGGTTGCGCCTTCCATTACGTGAATGGCGTTGGTGTAGAACTCGCCGACGATGCGGGCTTCAGTCTTGTTTTTGCCGAAGCTGAACATGCCCATGCCGGGGATGAGCACGACGGTGGGGCTGGCATCGCGCAGGGCCGGGGAATCGGGCTCGGCAAAGGCCCTGTAATAGGCACGATATTCCTTGCGGTACTTGGCGAGGGCAACGCCGATGTGGTCCTTGAGCGCGTTGAGTTCTTCTCCGGCCGCCCAGGGAACAAAAAGCGGGCGAATTTTGGTGCGGATGAAGTGGTCGGGGCAGCTTGTGCCGAGGAAGGCAAGCTCTTTGGCATCAGCCGAGTTGATGAATTGGAGCACGTCAGGAGCATCAGTGAAGCTCGCGATCCAGCGGCGCTGGGCGCTGATGCGTCCGCGCAGGAAGGGCGCGATCTGGATGGCGAGGTCGCGGCGATCGGGACGCGCCGGGACAGCTTCCCCACCAAATCGGGTGGGGCCCTTGGCTACGCCGTGGCGCTGAATGAACTGGCCGATCTGATCGATGACGGTGAGGGTGTTGAGGTAGCACTCACGCTGGGTTTGGCCCCAGGTAAAGAGACCGTGGCCGCCGAGGACAATGCCGTCGCAGCCGGGATTTTGCTCCACGGCGCGTTTCATCATCATGGCCAGCTCAAAGCCGGGGCGCTCCCAGGGCACCCACACCAGGGAGTGACCGAACTCGCGATTGAACTCGTCCATCTTGTTTTTGCCGTTGGCTGAAGCAGCCAGGGCAATGCCCCAGTCGGGATGGAGGTGGTCCACGTGGGGAAACGGAAGAAAGCCGTGGAGAGGCGTGTCAATGGAAGCAGCAACGGGGTTGCCCTTGAAGGCGCAGAGGGGGTACAAATCGGCGACATCGTCTTCGTGGTCGCGCCCCTTGTAGCTGCGCTCCAGCGCGAGCAGCTTTTGCTGGTAGAGAGTCGCGAATCCGGTGCGTTTGATGCTTCCCAGGTCGCCGCCCGAACCCTTGACCCAGAGCACCTCAACTGCCTCGCCGGTGAGGGGGTCGACATCCGCAACTTTGGAGCTGGTGTTGCCGCCCGCGAAGTTGGTGATGCGCAGGTCAGAGCCGAGCAGGTTGGAGCGATAGCGCAGCAATTCCGGTTCGTCGAGGGTAGCAGCGACAGAGGGATCCCAGCGATCCTCAAGAAATGCCAGTACAGGGGAAGACAGTGCAGCCTTGTTCATAATCACCAGTTTAGCGGGAATGGGCCGGACGTGACCACGTTAGCACGCTCACATAAGCGTCGAAAAGAGTGGGCAGACGGGTTTTGGCCGGTTTTTGGTCTGACCAGCGGCAGAAGACGGATTTCACGGTTTGTTGGGCGCTTTCGGTTCCGGCGACAACGATTCGTGAGTCACTGCCTTATGGCGGACGTAGTTGTAGGGGGGAACGATGTTTCCACGGAGGAGTGCGATGCCGAGTTGGATGAGGCGGGGGCCGTAGGTTTCAACTTCGTGGGAGATGGAACCGATGAGAGCGCTTTTGCCGGAACGCATTTCCTCAAGGGCCTCGGGGATGCAATCCTGACCGGCGATGGCGAAGTCCTGCTCGCAGCCAAGCTCGCGGGCGGCGTCGATGACACCGAGTGCGCTGGAATCAGTAGCGGCGGCAACGAGGATGCGCTGACCTCCCTGGTGACCCTTGAGAAACTCCTTCATGGCGTTGCAGCTTGGCTCGCGCATACCGCGACCCTCAATCTGAATGAATCGATCATGCGGCAGATCGGGCAGCCGCTCGCGAATGCCGTCGAACGCGCCGGCGACCCGGCTCTGAACGAAGCTGCCGGCCTCTTTGAAACCGACGCCGATGACGCGATCGACATTTCCCTTCCACTTGCTGAGGGCATGCTGGGCAAGCATTGTGCCTACTTCGTGTCCAGCCTCAAAGTTATCAACGCCGAAGTAGGTGGAGTTGGGGTGCGGAACATCAATGGCGATGAGGGGAATGTCAGCCTTGCGGAAGATGTGGGCGATGCGCGGCGCGACGGCCTCCTCAACCTGAAACTCGAGGACAAGGTCAACGCGTTTGACGACAAACTCCTCAGCGTTCTGAATGGCGACGTCAGGATCGAAGCGGTTGTCGAGGATGAGCAGTTCCACGCCGGAGGCAGCGGCGGCCTGCGTGACACTGTGGGCGACGGCTACGGAAAAGGGCAGTTCCGCGCTCTGGACGGCGAACCCAAAGAGCAGGCGGCGCGGACGCGAGACCAGCCTGTACTGGCCATTCTGCGACTGGGCAAGATAACCGCGGTGAACCAGAGTTTTGAGGATGCGGTAGACGCTGGTCTTGGAGATGTGGGTCTTTTGATAGACGTCTTCAAGCGTGAGCGGGGCGTGTTGCTGCTCAAGCAGCTCGATGACGTCGAGCGCCTTGGACAGGATCGGAATGAGATAAAGCCGCTTGATCTTTGCCTTGGCCAACTCTGTTCTCAGTTCACAGTGGTCAGTGGTCAGTTTACAGTTCTCAGTTTGCCGATCTCCGTCTTCAGAGATCAGAGGCCAGGAAATTCAGGTAGAAGCTGACTGCCAATGAATTATCTACTGACCGCTGATCACTGACAACTGACAACTGTTTTTACGCGTAGCTGCTGACGGCCGAGGAGCGGCTTCCGCGCTCGGCGGAAATTCGCTCGACGTAACCGGAGGCGCGAAGGGCGGCGAGCGGATCGGCGGGCAGGCCGTGAGCCTCGCGCCAAGCCGCGGCCATGGGACGCACATCCTGCCAGAACGCTCCCCTGTAGAGTTCCTCGGCGGCCACCAGGTCACAGGACTGCTGGAGACCGGAGAGTATTTCGCGGTCGACGAGGGCTGCCTTGAGATAAAGCTCCTGCGCGGTGACCACGGTCTGCACCATGGCTTCGATTTTGCCCTTCAGGTTGTGGCTCTGGTCGATCATGTAGGCGATGTCGAGCTTGAGGCCGTCCTGGGCGGCGGCGTGAATCTCATGGAAGATGCGGAAGATCTGGTAAGGATCGATGGAGCCGAGGGTGAGATCGTCGTCGGCATAGCGGCGGTCGTTGAAGTGGAACCCGCCCAGCATGCCGGTGTGGAGCAGCCAGGCAACGATCTGCTCGATGTTCTGCGAGGAGTAGTGATGGCCGGTATCGACCAGGACGACGGCCTGCGGGCCGGCATGGCGCGCAAAGTGGGAAGACATGCCCCAGTCGGCGATGTCGGTGTGATAGAAGGCAGGCTCGAAGGGCTTGTACTCAACCAGGAGGCGCTGGTTGGGCGCAAGGCGATCGTGGGAGGCGCGCAGGGCCTCTTCAAGCCAGCCGATACGCTTGCGGATGGACTGCGTGCCGGGATAGTTGGAGCCGTCGGCCATCCAAAGGGAGATATCGCGCGAGCCGAGCGCCTTGCCGATCTCGATGGAATCGAACATGTGATCGAGGGCATGCTTGCGAATTGCTGCGGAAGGATTGCAGAGTGATCCGAACTTGTACTCCTGATCCTGAAAGAGATTGGGATTGATGGAGCCGGAGCGGATACCGAAGCGGCTCTCGAGCTGCTTGACGGCGGGCACATCGGCGAGGCCGCGGGGCAGATCCCACAAAACGTGGAGCGCGAGCGTGGGCGTGACGCCGGTGAGGCGGTTCACTTCAGCCGCGTCAGCAAACTTTTCTTCGATGGTGGAAGCGGCGGCTGCCTGCACAAACTTGCCGAAGCGGGTGCCGGTGTTGGCGAATCCCCAGGAAGGAATTTCGATCTGAAACGAGTCCAGAGCTTTAAAGGCCTGGTCAACAATGGTTGATTTTGGGAGAGCGGACTCAGAAGGTTTCATGGCTTATGTCCCTTTGCCGGACGAGTATTTTCGGCACTCATTGATTTTTTGGCTGGTCGGCGTGGTCGTGAACAACGATCACATGTAAGAACCTGGGGCCGTGAACGCCCTTGATGCGTGTCATTTCGATATCGGCTGTGGCGCTGGGGCCGGATATGTAGGTTGCAAGCATCGGCGGATTCTGGCAGCGGCTGAAGTACTCAGGCAGCGTTTCAACCACCTGGCTGGCATAAAGGATGCATAGATGCCAGTCGGGCAGCAAGGTAATGACGCGGCGGCCTTCGGTTGCCGAGTGATGCAGGACGATGGTTCCCGAGTCGGCGACGGCGCAAAAAGCGGCGGTAACGACGCCCTCGGCTAGTTCGATCTCGGCCGAGGAGAGATCGCGGTCAATTCTCCAGTCGAAGCCGAGAGCAAGCCAGGAGGCGGGCAGGCCGGCAGGAGCGATAAAGATGCGCTTGCCGCTGGACTGGAGCTGGGCTGCGATGGTGGACGGAAGATCCTGCGGAGCGCACTCGACGACTTCGGCATCGTACTCGCGGAGGCGCTCGATCATGAGGGCGAGCCGGGCTTCGGCGCTGAGGCTGCCGGTCCGGACGTAGGTGCGGGGGAGCGTGGCGTAGGCGGATTCGAGGTGTTCGGCGGCCACAGAGCGGGTGTTGGCGCGAATGCGGTCGAGAATCTGCTGCCGGGATTGTGTGGGCGCGTTCATTTGGCCTCCCCGGTTGGCTTGAGGTCGCGCTCGGCCCACCACTCATGGAAGGTCTGGCGCGGAAAGCCGCGCAGATCGCGGGTCTGGGTCCACTTGCCTCCGATGGAAGGGAGCGAGTGAATCCAACCGTCTTTGCGCGTAAAGAAGCGAATACCGATGCGGCCGAAATACTGGGCCGCGTGGAAGAGCCAGGCCCTGGAGAAGAGCAGGTTGGCGACGCGCAGGCCAAGATACATGGGATCAAAGAAGCGGCCGGCGGTGTGGCGTTCCTGATTGACAACCTGGGAACGCAATTCAAGCAGGACTTCGGGAATATTGATCTTGACCGGGCAGACTTCGTAGCAGGCGCCGCAGAGCGATGAGGCGTAAGGCAGCGTTTGCGCGTGATGCATCTGCATGAGCTGCGGCGTGAGGATAGCGCCGATGGGGCCGGGATAGACCGATCCGTAGGCGTGGCCGCCAGTCTGCCGGTAGACCGGGCAGGCGTTCATGCAGGCAGCGCAACGGATGCAGCGGAGGGTTTGACGCTCGGTTTCTTTGGCCAGCATCCGGGAGCGGCCGTTGTCGAGCAGGACGATATGAAAGCGCTGGGGTCCGTCGCCGGGCGTGACCCCGGTCCAGACCGAGGTGTAGGGATTCATGCGCTCGCCGGTGGCGGAGCGGGCCAGCACCTGGAGCATCACTTCAAGGTCCTGGAAGCTGGGGAGCACCTTCTCAATGCCGGCGATGGTGATCATGGTGCGCGGCAGGGTGAGACACATGCGGCCGTTGCCCTCCGACTCGACCACGACGACGGAGCCGGTTTCAGCGACAAGGAAGTTGGCGCCACTGATGGCGGTGGGGATCGAGAGAAACTTCTGGCGCAGATAAGTGCGGGCGGCGGCGGTGAGGGCATGGGGATCGTCAGAGAGATCCTTGAGGCCCATGGTGCGGGCGAAGATTTCGCGGACCTGGCTGCGGTTCACGTGCAAGGCCGGGACGACGATGTGGGAGGGTTCGTCCTGGCCGAGTTGCAGGATGATCTCAGCCAGATCGGTCTCGTACGTGCGGACGCCGGCCGCCTCAAGAAAGGGATTGAGCTGAATCTCGGCGGAAGTCATGGTCTTGATCTTGATGACTTCAGTCGCCTGCTCCTGGCGCAGGATGTCGAGAATAATCTGGCGGACCTCGGCCGCATCGGCAGCCCAGTGGACGATGCCGCCGGCCGCTGTGCAGCGGGCTTCAAAGATCTCAAGATACGGCGCGAGATTCTCAAGAACGTGGCTGCGAATGGCGGCGCCTGCGGAGCGGAGAGCCTGCCAGTCCGATTTTTCCTGGACGAGCTTGCCGCGCTTGGCCTGGATCACGTCAATGGCGTGTGCGACGTTCTTGCGAAGCTGCGGATTGCGCAGGACGGGCAAAACAGCCTTTGGAAAAGGCTCAGCGTAGCGCGGGTCGAGTACCGGATGGGCAAGGACAGGGCCGTTGGGGTCGTGGCTCATGAGACGACCTCCGCCGGCGAGGCCTCAGTAGCGGCGAGGATTTGCGCCAGATGAATGGTCTTCATGCCTGCGTATTGACGGTGCATGGCGCCGCCCAGGTGCATGAGGCAACTGTTGTCGAGGGCGGTGCAGTATTCTGCGCCGGTCGACATGACGTCCTGGAGCTTGACGGCGAGCATTGCGGAGGAAACTTCAGCATTCTTGACGGAGAACGTACCGCCAAAGCCGCAGCAGCGATCAAGATTGGCGAGCGGAACCTGCTCGAGCCCACGGACCTTGTTCATCAGGCGCCAGGGCCGTTCGCCGAGATGGAGTGCACGGAGGCCGTGGCAGCTGGCATGGTAGGTGACGCGATGCGGGAAATAGGCGCCCACGTCGTCCACGCCGAGCTTATCGATGAGAAACTCGCTGAGCTCGTAGACGCGAGGCAGTAACGCGGTGAATTGCCCACGCAGTTCTTCGTTGCCGAGCTCGGCAAAAAGGCCGGGATACTGATCGCGAATCATGGCGACGCAGGAGGAAGAGGGGATGACGACAGTTTCAGCGTCCTGATAGAGGCGGGTGAAGCGCTTGGCCTGGCAGAAGGCTTCGCCGCGGAAACCTGTGTTGGCATGCATCTGTCCGCAGCACGTTTGCTGGGGACTAAAGTCGAGCGCGACGCCCAGTCTTTCGAGTAGTTTGACCACTGCCCGGCCAGTCTCAGGATAGAGCGTATCGTTATAGCACGTGATAAAGAGCGAAGCCCGCATGGTTGAAGCAGCCTAAGAAAAGCTGCACCTCGGAAAGGGAATAATATACGATCAGAAATGTATTGTCTATTGCAATTTTCGATTTTCCAGATCCCTGAACTGCGGGCTCTGTATGCCTTGTTTTACCCTCTGTCTGCCGGGCTCTCCTGAGGCCCGATTCGACCCAGTTCTTCACCACGGAGGCGATCAGGCCGGCTTCTCCTTCAGCAGTCTTCCCCACCCTTGTCTGCCCCGGCAAGAATTCGGACTCCGGAATTTTCTCTGCCCTCTATCTTCTGCGGTCAACGTTCATTGCCGTAGCGCGTCTAAATAAGTTGGTTGCTGACTCCGTCTCCGTTGACGGCATTGCCAACCTCAACTCGCCGTCACAACTGTTCCTGGAACACAGTTTCTTACTACGCAATGCAAGAACACTCCTGGGGACGAAATCTTCTTTCTTCGAGGCAACGTACCCCTGGTGACTGCTCGCAGCGGTTGACAGCAATTGAGCAGTCTTGCTCGTCTCAAGGAGCGGCGTCCGATTATGATCGCAAAGGTGCATGGGCCGACCTGAAAACATTCGCGAACAAACTTTTCCCGGTATTTTTACCTTTCCAATCGCAACTAATTGGTTTTTTGAGTGTTTTCTTTCGAAGAAAGGTTCAGGAATCCTGCCATGGCAAATCTGCGTACGCTCTCCCTGCGTGTACTGACCAGCGCGCTGCTTTTCACAACTGCGTTGACTGCGCAGCAATTCGCATCCAAGGTACGGATCGTCGACCGGATCGATGAAAGCAACCTGGTGTCCCTGAAGGGCAACACGCACCCGCTTGCGAATGCGAAGAACGATCTGGGGCGGGTGAGCCCCAATCTCCCGATGACCGACCTGATTCTGGTGTTGAGCCGCGACCCGGAGCAGCAGGCGGCTTTCGACCAGTTCGTTGCCAGCGAATACGACTCGACTTCGCCCAACTTTCATCACTGGCTCACGCCGGATCAGATCGGCGCCAACTTCGGGCCGTCACAGACCGACATTGCGACCGTTTCCAATTGGCTGACAGGGCACGGATTTTCGATCGCCGAAGTAACCAAAGATCGTCTGTCGATCCGCTTCAGTGGCACCGCCGCGCAAGTGGAGAGCGCGTTTCACACCGAAATACACAATTTGAACGCGAAAGGCGTGCCGCACATCGGCAACATGAGTGACCCGCAGATCCCGGCCGCTCTGGCGCCGGTCGTGGTGGGCGTCAAGGCTCTGCACAACTTCTTCCCGAAGCCTCTTCACCACATGGGCAGCACGGTGAGCCTAAATCGCAGCACGGGGACATGGCAGCGCGCCGCCGATCCCGTTTCCTCCCTGCTCAAGTTGAGCCGTGCTTCGGACGCGACAGCATCTCCGTCTTTCTCGCAAAAGGCTCACCCGGAGTTCACCATCAATGTGCCCGCCACAGGCGGCTCGAGCGGAACCCCTGCCTACACTGAGGAAGACATTTCCCCCTACGATTTTGCCACGATCTATAACATTCTTCCGTTGTGGAACAAAGGAATCGACGGGACCGGCCAAACCATTGCCATTGCCGGAACCAGCGATATCAACCAGAACGACATCTCTACCTTTCGCACATTTTTTGGCCTGCCCACGAATATCCCGGCCAACACGCCGAAAATCGTTCACCCCAACCCCAACCTTCCCGGCGGCGACGATCCCGGGATTTGCACCAGCACCAGCACAACGGCAACCTGCACCATCGACGATCTGATCGAGAATTCGCTTGACGTGGAATGGGCCGGATCAATCGCCAAGAATGCGCAGCTTGTGCTGGTAACAGCGGCTTCACAATCGTCGACAGACGACACGCTCTACGACGCGGAAAGTTTCGTCGTCGACAACATGACGGCGAATATCCTGACCGTAAGTTATGGCGAGTGCGAATTGGGGCTGGGAACGGCTGGCAACGCCGAGTACAACGCTCTGTGGGAAAAAGCGGCTGCGGAGGGCATCGCAGTGTTTACGTCGGCGGGGGACTCTGGTTCGGCGAGCTGCGACCAGGGCGGAGATTCCAGCGTGCCCTATGGTGCCGAGTACGGCCTTTCGGTGAGCGGGATTGCCTCCACCCCTTACAACACCGCCGTCGGCGGTACAGATTTCAACTGGTGCCCATTCACCTCCGCGACGGCATGTCCAGCCGCGCCGTATTGGAGTACGACGAACGCGAGCAACGGGGCCAGCGCGTTGGGCTACGTGCCAGAAATGCCCTGGAACAACACCTGCACCAACCCGTTTGTGCTGGCAGAGTTGATTGATGTTGCGAAAGCAAACAACATCTCAGGTGTCAATAACGCCGAGACGGGTTGCAACTTCCTGGCGGACGACTTCACGGCAAATACCGGCGCCACCGCGCTTGTGGATACAGTGGGCGGAGGCGGAGGCATGAGCAACTGCACCGTCAGCAACGGGTCAACTGTTTCAAGTTGCACGGGTGGCTACGCCAGGCCGAGTTGGCAGGCGAACGTGACCGGCATCTCCGGCATTTCCGGCACCACTCGACTTCTCCCTGACGTATCTTTCTTTGCCTCCAACGGCACCCTTACCGACAGCGCGTACCTGATCTGCGTTGAAGAGAACGGAAGTCAGCCATGCACTTATTCCGCCGACGCGGAGCCGTTCGCTTCGGAAGTGGGAGGGACATCGGCATCGACTCCGCCGATGGCCGGTGTGATGGCTCTGATCAACCAGAAGGCCGGCGCTGCGCAGGGATTTGCCAATCCTGAGCTCTACAAGCTGGCTGCCGCGCAAACCTACTCAAGTTGCAGCGCGGAGACCGTGACGACGAGCGGTTCCTGCTACTTCAACGACATTGATGCCAACGTCGGCGGCACCTTGGGTTTCTCTGCTCCCGGGACAATCGCCATGGCCTGTGCGGTCTCCTCGCCCAACTGCGTTGCCTCGGATTCCTTCAATGGGGCTAAGGACGCATACGGCATCCTGACCGGCTATAACTCGGGCACGGGCTACGATATGGCAACCGGTTTGGGATCGCTGAACGTAGCCAACGTTGTAAACGGCTGGGCCGCGGTCTCAGGCGGCACGGCGGTGACGGTGTCTGTAACGCCGGCGCAAAGCAGCCTTAGCGTGACTCTGGCGCTGGGCGTGACGGGCACTGTGGCCAGTTCGCCCGCCGGTGGTGCAGCGCCAACCGGGACGGTGACACTGACTGCGGGCTCATACACTTCGACAGCCACGCTTTCGAACACGGGCGGGTATTCGTTCACCATTCCAGCGAACTCCCTTGGCACCGGAACCGACACGATCAACGTGTCGTATGGCGGAAACACGACATACAGCACCGGGGACGGCTCAGCAACTGTAACGGTGAATGGGTCGGGGGCGACGTTTAGCCTGACGCCGACCACGCCTGCCGCCATTGCACCCGGAGCGAGTGCTGCATCGACCGTTACGGTCGCCTCGGTCCTTGGCTACGTGGGCAGTGTTACCGTAACCTGCTCGCTTACCACTGCCCCAACGGGCGCTACAGATGCGCCGAACTGCACCGGCGGAGGATCCGGGTTAGCGGTAAACCTCACAACCACCAACACGTCAGTGCCGTTGACCTTTACTGTGACCACGACCGCGCCGGCCGCTGCTGAACTCACCTATCCGAATGTGCGAGGCAAGGGCAAAGGATGGCTGGGTGCGGGCGGCGGTGCGGTGCTTGCGTTCCTGGTCTTCCTGGGAATTCCGGCTCGTCGTAAGAGCTGGCGAGCCATGCTGGGCTTGCTGGTCCTGATTGCGGCGCTAGGGAGCCTATCGGCGTGCGGCGGCGGCGGCGGCGGTGGTGGCGGCACCACGACCACACCCGATCCAGGAACCTCTGCCGGGACCTATACCTTCACGGTAACAGGGGTCGGAAACCCGTCGGTCAGCCCGTCGGTTTCAGCAACATTCACAGTGACCGTTAATTAGCTGGGGCAGAACAGAACGCGTAAAGGGCCATTCCTTCGGGAAGGGCCCTTTTGCCTTGGGCCGCTGAAATTGCAGTTGCGGGACTGCGAAATCAGCAGGGGCTGAAGCCCAACGGTGATTTTGCGGCTTTTTCGGCACGAATAAATCCGTGCCCTGACACTAACCACTCTTCGCTTGCGCCGTGCCCTGATGCAGGCCAGGCGGCTACTTCGCGCTGCCTGGGGGAACGATTCCGTTCATGCGCAGATACTCCACCATCTGGCCGTAGTGGTCGTTGGCGTGGGCAACGCAGAACATAGCAATCGTGGAACGAGTCTGGAGGCCCGGCTCGGGCGTCTTGACCACCTCAAAGGCGTTGGCAACGGTGAGCGTGGCGATGGACTTGTGCACAAAGGCGAACGAGGCGGCGAGTGCGGCAACAACGTCGTCCTTGCTGGTAAGTTTGGCGATGGCGCGCACGTCGGCGTCTGGTTTCACGCCGCTCACAAAGTTGGCGAAGAAGTAGTTGGCCTGGGCAACGTGGGTGGCCTGCTGGGCAAAGGTGCGCACGGTGGCAAACTCCGTGGTCTGGCTGGGGACGAAGATGGCTTGGCTGGGAGCAAAACCGAATTTGTCGGCCGGCATGGCCTTCACGGCGCCCATCATCTCGCTCTCAATGATGCCGAGTTCGGAGTCGATGGTTGCGGCGGGGGTGACGATGGTTCCGGCCGCGGGCCCCGTATCGGCGGGTGGCGTTTGCGCTGATAGTACCAGTGAACTCATGGCCAGGACACAACAAGCAGATAGAAAACGCAGATTCATCAAAAAACCTCCTCGAAAAGCGCATTCAGATTACCAGAGCATGGTGACCGGCGAATCACAGCGTTGAGAGCATTGAAATTGAGAAACAATTACACTTCATAGGTATGGCTCCAAAGGATCCATTTGCGCCGCAACTCGACCTGACGTTCGATGCGCCGCGGGGCAGTCGGCGCATTTGGCCCGTCCGCGAACTGGTGGGCCAAGTGCGTGAGCTGGTGGAGCAGGAGTACGGGGACGTTTGGGTGGAGGGTGAGATTTCAAACTACCGTCCGGCCCCGTCGGGCCACGTGTACTTCACGCTGAAGGATGCGGATGCGCAACTGCCAATTGTGCTGTTCCGGCGGCAGGCGATGCTGCTGCGCTTCAGGCCCGAAGATGGGTTGCACGTGCTGGTGCGCGGGCGGGTGAGCGTGTACGAGCAGCGCGGCCAGATGCAGCTGGTGGCCGAAACCATGGAGCCGGTGGGCGCGGGGTCGCTGCAGCTGGCGTTTGAGCAACTGAAGGAGCGGCTGAAAGCAGAGGGCCTGTTTGACGCGGAACGGAAGCGCCCTTTGCCCGCGTTTCCGCGTACGGTGGGAATTGTGACCTCTCCGACAGGCGCGGTGATTCGCGACTTTTTGAACGTTGTGGCGCGACGGCACTCCGGGCTCAGCGTGCTGCTTTATCCGGTGTCCGTGCAGGGCGATTCCGCCGCAGCTGAGATTGAAGCCGCGATTGCCGAACTGAATTTTTCAGGCCTGGTCGACCTGATAGTGCTGGCGCGCGGCGGCGGATCGCTCGAAGATCTGGCGGCGTTCAACTCCGAACGGGTGGCGCGAGCGATTGTGGCGTCGGAGCTGCCGGTGGTCTCGGCCATCGGACACGAGACGGATTTTACGATCGCGGATTTTGTGGCGGATTTGCGCGCACCCACGCCATCGGCCGCCGCGGAGCTGGTGACCGAGGCGCAGCACAAGATTGAAGAGCATCTTGCCAACCAGTTTCACCGGCTCGAAAGAGCTACGCGGTTCCAGCTTTTGCAGGCGCGGCAACGGCTGACCCGCGTTCCGGTGAGCCGGGCCGAGACGCGCATGTCCACGATGCTTCACCGCGCGGCGCAGCGGCTTGACGATTTCAGCTTCCGGCTGGAAGCGGCGGTGACCGGGCAGCTTCGTGAGCATC
>Ga0302320_10019550_pt1 | contig 13574 bp, 9 predicted proteins | sample Bog_T0_3_FD_202130 | JGI IMG/M metagenome (GOLD analysis project Ga0302320, IMG submission 202130) | Peat permafrost microbial communities from Stordalen Mire near Abisko, Sweden - Bog_T0_3 | ecosystem: Environmental > Terrestrial > Soil > Wetlands > Peat | place: Sweden: Abisko, Stordalen Mire...
GATGAGCGGGGTGTCGTAATCAATGTTGACGAAGCGTGCAGCCATACATGACTGACACGGCGTCGCCCTTCCGCGTTCAGATTTTCAGAAAAAATCTTCGCCCTAAGTCCGACAGGCTGCTAGGAAACTATACAATGGTTTCGCGCTCCTCCGAGTAGAGCCAACCGGCTTGAAGAATTTTGTCTCACACCCTCCGCGTGGCACAGGCCTTTTTAGGGTTTGCCTTGCGAGCGTCTCTGCCGCATCGTTCAAAAAATGCAAAAACCACTCGTCCTCCTCGCCCTCGGGCTGACGCTTACTTCCTGCGCATCCTTTCCTGCCGCGCCCAAGAAACTGCTCGTCGTCGAAACGACCACGGGCTTCCGGCACGATTCCATTCCGACCCTGGAAAAAATCCTCATCCAGCTCGGCAAGGAAAGTGGCGAGTTCACGGTGGATTGTGTGCAACAGCCGCCGGGCCGGGGCGCGGAGCAGGCGGCGGCCATCAAAACGGCTTTGGAAGAGCTCTCGCCGCAGTCGTTGAAGAATTATGACGGCGTGGTGTTTGCGAGCACGACGGGCGATCTGCCGATTCCCGACAGGCAGGGCTTTCTGGACTGGATCAAGGCCGGGCACGCGTTTATCGGAATCCACGCGGCGACCGATACGTTTCATGGCTGGCCGGCCTACCTGGACATGCTGGGCGGCGAGTTCGACCACCACGGCAACCAGATAGACATCGAATGCGTGAATCAAGACCCAAAGAACCCGGCCACCGCGCAGTTGGGGAAATCGTGGAAGATTAAGCAGGAGGAGGTTTACCAGTTTAAAAAATATGATCCCACCAAAGTTCATGAGCTGCTCACTCTGGACATACAACCCGAAGTCCGGAACGGCACGCGCGCTGCCGGACATTACCCGGTTGCGTGGTGGAAAGAGTATGGCAAGGGAACGGTCTTCTACACCTCGCTCGGACACCGGGACGACATTATTGACGCGGATCCAAATCTGAAAAATCGCGTCAATTCTGTGGAGACCAGCCAGGCCTATCAGGCGCACCTGCTTGGCGGCATCGAGTTCGCACTGGGGTTGAAGAAGTAATGGGTTCCTTGGTTGAACCACAATATATTGTGGTTGGGGTCTCCTGCGGAGCCTCACTTTTGCCAGCCCTATCGGCTGCACTGTTGTCTAAACCGCTCTCATGGCAGGTTTCAAATTGTAACGGCAGGCAGTGTTACAATGGAACGGGGAGGGAAGTTGTAAGTCGTTGGTAATCAACGGGTGTAACGGGTGTAACGGGTGCGCGAGCGGTTTCCCCCCGGCTCAATCGGTGTGGGGTCTTGCCGATGTCGGGCGACTCGCCGTGTAGCGGCATGTAACAGTTACGTAACGGGTCGAAAAACGCCGTTTCTCATAGGTAATGTAACGGTGTAACGGGTGTGCCGCCGGTTTCCCCCCTGCGCAAGGCCGTCAGCAGTGCTATGAACCCCAATATGTTGTGGTTGCCGCGCACAGGCCTTTCATCGCAACCACGCATCCACCGCGGGGGACAATTTCCCGGCCGCCGCCGCTGCGAGAAATGCCGCCAGCGCGCCTGCCACGACATCCATCGTGTAGTGCGCCCGCAATACCAGCACGATGACCATTTCTCCCAGCGCGATGGACGCCGCGACCACCCCAAGCCACGCCGGTCCGAAATGCGCCGCCTCGATGGCTCCGAGCACCGCCACCGCCGTGTGGCCGGAGAAGAAGAAGTCGTTGCCCACAGAGTAAGTCACCAGCAGCGCGGGGAACCCGGGGCTTCTCCAGATCATCCCGGGCGGCGGCGGCAGCGTGCAAAGACCCTGGCAGAATTGCCGCATGGCGAACAGGATAAGGATCGCCAGAAACGGCGCAAACGTGGCGCCGAAGATCGCCGCGCCGATGAGGGAGAGGCCAAAAACGTCAATGAAGATCGAACTGACAATCAGGGCCGCGTTGGCGGCACGATCATGGGTGAAGAACCAGCAGTTCCACCGCGCCGTCAAATTATGTACGACATCGCCGATGCCATCCTTCGGCGCGGACTTGCGCCCAATCAGCGACTGGGTCCAGAACCAGAGGACCAGCGACCCGGCGACAACGCCGGCGCGGAGGCCAATGGCGGACCAGTGCAATACTGCGACAAAAGGAGTCATAGCATCTTATGTCATGGTGTCAAACGCGCCGGCGCGATTTGCTTTCCTCCAGCATCGTTTCAAGTTGCCGCCTGAGTCCGTCGGAAATCGGGTCGCTGCCGGCGCTGCGATCCCGGGTTGGCGTTGCCTCGATCGCTTCACCCACCGAGATCACGGCATGGAGCGGCGGATGCGGACGGGCGGTGTCGGTCAGGTCCTCCTCGTAACGCTCCACGGTTTCCAGCAGGCGCTCGGGCGTTGGCACGCCGGCGAGGTAGTCGCCCGAATAGCAATGCAATTGCTGGGCGAGATACAAATCCGCAAGCTGCCGCCACCGGCGCGCGCGCTCTTCCTCGGCCAGTTCGCCGTGAACCATCTCCGGCAGGATCGCCGCGCGCAGACGCTTGATGCGCTTCATCGGATCAGGCTCGCGGTGTCCCCCGGTCCACACGCGTTCGAGCGGCTCCAGCAGATGATCCAGCAGACGCGCGAGCCGTTCGCGCACTTCCCCCGGCTGGGTCGCGCCGAGGTATTCCATTTCCTTGAGTGCCAGCAAGGCGTGTCCGGCTTTCACAATCCGTTCGCGCAAGGGCAGATGACTTTGCGGCTGCCAGGACAAGCGGGTTTCGATTTCGCGCAACACCGGCGCAATGACCGCCTCGATGTTGCCTTCAAAAAAGTAGCGGACAAAAACCGGATGCACCACGACCTTGCCCGGCAGCGGCCCGGCGGCCCGTTGTTTGGCCGCCGCGCGCGCCAGAAACGCAATCCCATCCATCAGATTCATCAGCCGGTCGTTATTGCGGCTGACGAAGCCCTCTGGAAAAATGACCAGGGGAAACCGCGCCTCCGCCAAAATGCGCGTGGCGCACTTGAGCGATTCGCGATCCAATCCTTCGCGGTACACGCTGAATCCTCCGAGGCGCGGCAGCAGAAACGACTGCGCGCCGCCTTGCATGAACAGATGCCAGCTCGCCATGACATGGAACGGCCGCCCCACCTCGCGCGCGAGCAGCGCCAAAACCATCGGATCGCAGGGCCGGCAGTGATTGGAGGCCAGCAGCACGCCGCTCCCCGCATTCAGGGACGCCGCAAGGCGCTCCGCGCCCACGCACTTCCACGAAGTGACGCCGAAACTCTTGCGAAGATACGCGGGCAGATACCACTGGATGATCCGCCACCAGAACAGGCTGAGCCGCGGCGGCACGAAGCGATAGGTTTTGGCAATGACGATGTTCTGCATTTCTACGAAATGGTCCGAATTAAATTCATTGGCCTGCGGCTTCCTTCGAGAACCGGGCCGCCATTTCCCGGATCTTCATCAGGTCCAGTTTCCCCGTGCCGAGCAGCGGCAGCGCTTCCATGCGATAGAACTGGTCCGCGCGCGGCTTCCAGAGATTCGGCACGTCAAGCTGCGGTACTTTTTCTCTGAACTCCGTCCATTTCGCCTCGGTCAGCTTGTGCAATACCACCAGCCGCTCCCCTTTCTTTTCGTCGGGCACGCCGGCAACCACAAAAGTCTGCTCCGTCGCCCCCGCCAGTTCATGCAACTTCTCCTCCACCTTGATGTGCGGCACCATCTCCCCGCCGATCTTGCTGAAACGGCTCAGGCGGTCGGTGATCTGTAGAAAACCATCCTCGTCCATCGCCGCGATGTCGCCGGTCACATACCAGCCGTCGCGCAGCACTTCCGTCGTCTTCTCCGGCAAGCCCAGATAACCCTGCATCACATTGGGGCCGCGCACGAGCATCAGGCCCGGCTGGCCCAGCGGCACCGCCTGCCGCGTCTCGGCGTCCACGATCCGCACGCTGATGCCGGGCAGCGGATGCCCTATCTTTCCGCGCTTGACTCCCACCTGCCGGAAACCCGCCGAACGAAAATCGTGCGTGCTGACCGCCACCGCCGGCGAACACTCGGTACAGCCGTAAGCCTCCAGCGGCCGTATGCCGAACTGGTCCTCGAACGCCGCCGCCACCCGCTCGGGCAGCTTTTCCGCGGCCACCGCCGCAACGCGCAGGCTGCCGAACTGCTCCGGCGCGCAACCGCGCATATAGACTTGCAGAAACGTCGGCGTCGCCAAAAGGAACGTCACTTTGTAGTCGCTAACCAGTGCACCAATCGTTTTCGCATCGAGCGGGCTGTAGTGATAAACCGCGCCCACCCCTAGCACCGCCGGCAGACACAGCGTCCCGGTGAAACCAAACGAATGGAAAAACGGCAGCACGCCCAGAAAACGGTCCTGCCGGTCCAAGGCGAACACCTGTTCCATCTGCTCGATGTTCGACCCGATGTTGTAATGGCTCAACATGACCCCTTTCGGCTCGCCCGTGCTGCCGCTGGAAAAAATCACCGTCGCCAGATCGTCAAGCCCCGCCTTCCTGCCGCCTCCCAGCGCGCGCTCCAGGCGGCCGGCCGGCAACATCCAGGCCATGAAAAACGCCGCCAGCTTTTCCCCCGCGCGCGGACCCGCCGCACGTTCCTCCAGATAAACTGCCTCGCACGGCAGCGTTAGCTTCACCTTTTCCAGAAATGCCTTCGATGTCACCACCGTCTTGATGCCACACTGCCGGATGCACGAACCCAGCGCCTGGTCCGAAAGCGTGTAGTTCAAGTTCACCGGCACTTTGCCCGACAGCATCGCCGCAAAATTCACCAGGGCGCCCGGCACCGACGGCGGCAGCAGCAGCCCGACCTTCTCCTGTCCGGCCCACACCGTTGTCAACCGCCGCGCCAAATAAATCGTTTTTACAAGCGCCGCTCCGAATTTCACTTTGGGCGACTCCGACCCCGCCATCGCAAAGCGGAACGGATGCCGCCGCGCCGAGCGCACAAACGCCTGCGGCAGCGTCCGCATCCGCCCGCGCCGGTAAGACCACGCCGACGCCAGCAATTCCTGCACGGCTTGCCGCACGTCGGACGCCTTCGACCGCGCCGGCATCGGCGCACCGAAGCTTACCGTGACCGGATACGGAATGTGCCGCGGCCACTTCCACAGGAAACGCCGCTTCTCAAAACTGAAGATGCTGCCCCACACGCCGTCCAGCGCCACCGGCACGATGGGCGCCTCCACGTCCTGCATGATCTTCTCCAGCCCGCGCCGGAACGGCAGCAACTGCCCGATCCGCGTCACCTGCCCCTCGGCGAAAATGCAGACCACGTCCCCCGCGCGAATCGCCTCGCTGGCCCTCCGCAACGATTGCAGCATGTCCCGCGGCCGTTGCGCCGAGGAGATCGGAATCACCCCGATCACGCGCGCGAACGGCTTTACCCACGGCAGCTCGTAAAACCCCGCGAACATCATAAACCGCACCGGCCGGTCCGTGGACGCGATCAGCAACAGCGCGTCCACGAACGAAATATGATTGCACACAAACAGCGCCCCCCCCTTGGCGGGTATATTCTCGCGCCCGAGCACCCGCACCCGGTAGAGCGACCGCGTGAGCACCCACAATCCAAACCGCAGCACCGCGTCCGGCAGCAGCCACAAAACATAGATCGTTCCCGCCAGCGTCACCACCGCTGTGAGCAGGAAAACGGTGGACGGACTCAGACGCAGAATGACGGTCACCAGGTAATAAATCCCGGACGCCGCGAATATGCCCACAAACGAAAGCAAATTGGCCGCCGCGAGCACGCCCCCCTTTTTTTCCGGGTCCGGCCGGTGTTGCAGCAACGCGGCAATGGGCACGATGAAAAATCCGCCGAAGAAACCCAGCAAGGCCAAATCCACCGCCACGCGGACAAAGGAAAGCCCGTGGCGGCCGAGCAGCACCGCCATCACGGTCATGCCGAGGGAACCCAGCGGGATCAGCCCGTATTCGATTTTGCCGCCGGAAAGATACCCCGCGGCAAAGCTCCCCAAGCCGATGCCAATCGCGGTTGCGGCCTGGAGATAACTGCTCTTCTGCGGATCGGAAATGTGGAGCACATCCTTGGCGTAGATGACAATGAGAAGTTGCAGCAGCGCGGCGAGGGCGAAGAAGTAAGTGTTGCCAAGCGTCGCCAGCCACAGCACACGGTCTTTGCGGATTAGTTTGATTTGGCCCCACAAGTCCGCCACAAAATTGACGCGGAATTGTTTGCCCGGATCGGCCGCCGGCACCTTGCTGATAAACAGGCTCGTGACCAACCCGACGCCGGCCAGTGCGATCAAGACCACGCCCGACCACACCTGGTTTCCGGCAAAGATTTTGCAGAGCATCGCGCCGGCGACCGTCCCGCCGATGATCGAAACGAACGTGCCTAGTTCCAGCACGCCGTTGCCCCACGAAAGCTTCTTCTCCGCCAGCAGTTCCGGCAGCAGGCCATATTTTGACGGGCCGAAAATCGCGCTGTGAACCCCCATCAAGAATACGCATACGATGGCAAGGGGCAGCCGGTTGGACGCCAGCCCTACCAACGCCAGCAGCATGACGAAAATCTCAAACACCTTGATGCCGATGGTCACGGATCGTTTGCTGAACCGATCCGCGAAATAACCGCCAGCCATGGAAAAAACAATGAACGGCAGCGCGAATAACGCGCCCACCACGCCCACAAGCTGGTCGCGCCTGTCATCGGAGAACCCCATGCCCGTGACGAGCGATAACACAAGCCATTTTAGCGTGTTGTCGCTGAACGCCCCCTGAAATTGCGTCACGAACAGCCACCAAAATCCGCGCTGCCGCGCCTCTGGGGCCAGGTTGGGTTGTGATTTCATAATGCTCGCCGCGCGGCGCGGGCGGCGGTTAGTTTTGATAGTGCCAGATGTGCTGGCACGTAAGCCAGCGTGAACAAAGCCAGTATCCACACCACCAGATACAGGCCCGGCGCCATCCACTTCTGCGGCTGGGCGTCATTGAAGCCAAACACATAGTTTATATTGCGCGGAATTTTCAAGTTCGCCAGGACGGCGCCCGCCGGCGGCAGCAGAAAGAATGAGATTAGGCACAGCGCGCAAGCCAGCACCGTCCACCACTTCAACGCCCGCCGGTCATAGCCCATGCGGTAAACCAGGTAACAAAGCAGAAACGGAAGCCAGCCATGAAAGAACGACAGCCCTCGCAGAAAAAGCGGGTACTTCGCGTTGAACATGTAGCCCGTCATCCCCGTTAGAGGCAGTCCCAGCAACTGTGCGCCAAAATTCACGCACCAGAAAAACTGCGGAACCAGAATCCCCACCGCCGCCATCGAAATCGGCAGCGCGTTATCCGTCCAAATGGCAAACAAGACCAGAAACAGCGACGCGTCGCAGAAGTAGAGGAAGTTTGTCGGCCCGTAGTTCACCCAATAAACCGGCACCAGCACCATCATAAAACCGGTGTAAGCCCACTTGAGCCATACCGGAACCCGGGGCTTCCCGGATGCGTTTCCTGCCATCGAACCGGTCCGCAAAGTTGCGCTCGTTTTCATGCCTTGCACCTTCGCAGCTTGCTCACGGCCGGTCAAATTGATAAAAATAGCGCTGCCATTGATTTGTACGATGCAGTCCATTTATGAACATTCATCACCTGGAACTTTTCTATTATGTTGTCAAAAACGAGGGGATTACCTCCGCCGCCCGCAACATGCCCTACGGAATTCAGCAGGCGGCCATCAGCGGCCAGATTACGCAACTGGAGGAATGCCTCGGAACGATCTTGTTTCAACGCCGCCCATTTTCGCTCACGCCTCCCGGCGTCAAACTCTTCAACTTCATAAAACCCTTCTTCGACCGTCTGGACCCGATGGCGGAAGAAATTCGCGGCGGCACCGCGCAATGCCTTCGCATCGGCGCATCTGAAATCGTCATGCGCGATTTCCTGCCCGGAATTCTCCGGGCGACCCGCAAGCAATTTCCCAAGCTGAAATTGATGATGCGCGAAGGCTACCATCCGCAGGTTTACAAGTGGTTTGAGCAGCGCGAGATTGATGTTTTCCTTGGCCTGCTGGGAGGGAACACACCGCAGGGCGTTCACGCCCTGAATTTGTTCGAGCTGCCCCTGGCGCTGATGGTCCCCGCGCGCCACAAGCTCAAGTCCGCCGACGAACTTTGGAAAGAGGATCACATCGAAGAAACCCTCGTCACCATACCCACCAACCAGGTTATCTGCCGCGCCTTTCAGGAAGGACTCGACAAACTTAACGTGGATTGGTTCAGCGGCATTGAAGTCAGCACCCTGTCGCTGGCCGAGACCTATGTGGAGGAAGGATACGGCCTGGCCGTCACTGTAGGCGTCCCCGAAATGGCCTGCAAATCCCAAGTGCGGACACTGCCGCTGACCGGCTTTCCCCGCGTCCCCTTCGGCGCGCTCTGGCAGGGCTTCCAAACCCCCGTTTTGGCGCATTTCCTTAAAGTCGTCCAAGCCGCCGCCGCCAAAGTCGCCCTCAAATTGTAGCCGCACCTCATCGGAGGAGCCTCTTGCAATCACCGCCACGCGCTTTGCCAATGCGAGCGGCGTGGCCGCGCGTTTGGCTTGTAGCGTCGGGCCTCCGGGCCGATTCTTGCCTTCCTTGGCCTTTTCCATCGCCCCGCGAATCGGGGAAGAGCCAGGGAGAGGGGTTCGCCCGCTGGAATGGTGGTTGTGATAAGATGGGCCCTTAATTTGAAACAGCCCGCTATTGAGTTATGGTAAGTCCCGCATGGATAAACTGACACTCTTCGGACTGTTCGCGGTCACCGCGATGCTGGTGTTTTATGCCCTGGAGGCTCGCAGTCCCTGGTTCATCCTGGGCTTTAGCGGCGCTTGTGTCTTGGGATCAATCTATGGGTTTCTCCAAGGAGCCTGGCCGTTCGGGTTGGTGGAAGCCATTTGGTCTTGCGTCGCGCTCCGGCGATGGTGGTTGCGCGCTCGCTCCAGAGCCAATTAGCGTCATGCGCCCCGCAGCCCGGCAGCGCCACAAAAACAGTCGCGCCCCGCAGCGCGGTGTGTTAGATATGTTCCCCCAATTATGCCGGTTGAATTTAAAGATTATTACCAGACGCTCGGCGTGCCTCGCACCGCGAGTTCCGACGAGATTAACAAGGCCTTCCGCACTCTGGCCCGCCAATATCACCCCGATGTCGCCAAGGATAAGAACAAGAAGGTTGCCGAGGAGAAATTCAAGGTCATCAACGAGGCCCACGAAGTCCTCGGCGACCCTGAAAAACGCAAGAAGTACGACGAACTGGGCGCTGATTGGAAGGATGGCACCGGTTTCCGTCCGCCACCGGGCGGCCAGTCTTATCGCACTTACGGCAGCCGGTCCGGCCCGGGGGCGGCGGGCGGACGCGAGAGTTTTGAATTCGGCGGGACCGGGTTCAGCGATTTTTTTGAGCAGTTCTTCGGCGGCGCGCATGGAGCGGCACGAGGGGGCGGGTTTGACCAGGCCGAGATGGAGGCCGGGCGCGGTAGGGACATCGAAGCGGTCCTGATGGTAACGTTGGAGGAGGCCATGAACGGTGCCGTGCGTTCCATCAGCTTGCGGCGCAACGTCCCCTGTCCCGAATGCCAGGGCACGGGCGTGAAAGGCCGGAGCGCCTGTCCGCGTTGCCGGGGTGCGGGAGAGGTTTCTGTCGCGCAAACTCACAAGGTCAAAATCCCCGCCGGCGTCCGCGACGGCCAGCGCCTGCGCGTCCACGGCCAGGGAGAGCCGGGCGAAGGCGGCGGAGAGGCCGGAGACCTTTATTTGCGGGTACGATTGGCGGGCCATCCGGATTTTCGGGTCGAAGGGGGCGATCTGTATTACGATTTGGACCTGGCCCCGTGGGAGGCGGCTCTCGGCACGAGCGTTTCCGTGCCTGCCCTCAACGGTTCGCTGAAGATTAAAATCCCGCCCGATACTCAAAACGGCCAGCGCCTCCGTGTGAAAGAGCGCGGCCTGCCGGGGCGCGGCGGCGAGCGCGGCGATCTGTTCGTTGTGGCGCGCATCCAGATGCCGCGCGAGAGCACCGACCGCGAAAAGGCGCTGTGGCGTCAATTGGCCTCCGAAACGTCCTTCAATCCGAGAAGTTAAGCCGCCAGGAAACCCCCTGGATGGCAGGGCGACGCTCCCGCGGAGCCTCATTTAAGGCGCCTGTACCGGCCCCCTTCTTATCTTTCATAAGCCAGTCGTGGGTCAGCGGAGCACATTGCGAGCTTCGCCGGTCGTGGGTGGATCGCGATAAGGAGTGCCTTTCTGGTACAAAGCCAGTTGCCGGCCTAGCTGTTTAATCCCAACCTCGTCATGCTGGCGGGTGGCGATGCGCAACGCCTCTTGCACAGTGGCGATCGCCTCGGCAAACTTTCCGCGTTCCGCATAAGCAGCCCCCAGGGTCGCCATAATGGACGGGCTGCTGCCACGGGAAAGCTGATTGGCCCGCTTGGCGTACTCAATGGCCTCGGCCCCATTTCGCACCGATGCCTCCCGGCTGGTGGCCAGCACCCACGCCATGTTATTGAACGCCAGCACGAAATCAGGCCGGATTTCCACAACTCTCCGGTATTCCGCGATGGCTTTCGCCGGCCGGCCGGTCTGCAAATATATGTTGCCAAGATCGTAGTGCGCATCGTCAAAATTTGGCTCGATCTTCAGCGCGGTCTCGTACTCCGCCTCGGCTTCCGCTGCCTTTCCACTCTTGAATAGGAGGCTGCCCAGCGAGCTGTGGGCCAAAAATGAATCGGGATTTGCCTGCAATGTGGCCTGCCAGAGCGTGGTCGGATTGGCATAAAGAGAGGATTGCTTCCAGGTCAAAACGCCCAGTGTCACCACCAGCGCGCAGCAAACAGCCGGCGCGAATGCGATCCCTTTGGCGATATGCCGCAAGGCCCAAGCCACCCCGCCGGCCACCACCGCGATGGGGCCGATGATCGCGAAATACTGCCATTGGTCCGCCACCAGCGTGTACCGCATCAAGGAGATGTTTACAAATCCCAGCACCGGCATCAGCAACAACACAAAATATCCAAACCCGCCCAGAATTACCCTGCCCCATTGCTTCTGATACCGCCAGCCCGCCGCCATGACCGCCAACACGCTCAGACCCGGCAGATAGAAAGCCATATTCGCCTCGTCAAAATGCCACATCGGATAAACCGGAATCAGATTCAGCGGCAGCAGCGCCTTCCCCAGATAAAACCACACCGCGCATCCAGCCTCCTGAATGCGCGACCAAAAATCGGCCGTCCGGGCGGTCGCGCTGGAGCCTTCGCGCTGGACCCAGATGGCCAGCGCGCTTGCGCCCGCCGCCATGGCAAAGAGCAACAGGCTGCGTGTCACATCCCGCCACTCAATGCGCCCGCGCCGCCACCACGCCATCCCCAGCAGTACCACCGGCAGCGGCACCGCCGCCGCCTTGCTGAATATCGCCAGCACAAACGCCCCCACGGCAAGCCAGTACCATCGTCGCTGTCCGGCGTCCTCAAACCTCAAATACCACAATAGCGAGCAGGCATAAAATGCCAGCGCCAGCGTGTTCTTCCGCTCCGCTATCCAGGCCACCGAAGCCACGTTCACCGGGTGCAAGGCAAACAGCAGCGCCGCCAGTCTGGCACCCGGAACGCCCAGCCGCCTCAGCACACGCCAGAGCAGCGCCGCATTCAATCCGTGGAGGATCACATTATCCAGGTGATAACCCAGCGGATGCGTCCCCAACAGCCGCCACTCCAGCCAGAACGATGTCGAAGTGACCGGAACGTAATCAGCCCCCTTTGTACACCAAACCCGCCACCAGCCGTCGGGCTGCTTGACCACATCGTTATTCAACAACAGCGCTCCGTCATCCCACAGAAAACCCGCATGACACACCGGCAGATAAGCAATAAGTGTCGCTCCCGCCAGGAAAATTAAAAAAAGCCAGTCCCGCCCGCGGCACTTCTCAAGCCAGAACGCGACCGCGGATTGCCGCGTGCCGGCAGCTTGAATTGGTTGGCCGCTTCCCTTTCTTTTCACAGAGGCCGAAACTAACGCGGTCGCGATGGAGGCGCAAGGCTTTCTCCCTCCCATCCACCCCATATTTCCCATTCTGCCCCGGAAAATCCGCCCAATTTCGCGGTTGCCGCAATCCCCCCAACCCGCGTAGCATAGGCCCGATTCGTCCGGCCCGTTGCGGCCGGACTCTCTGTCAATCCAATGAGCTTGGCTGTCTTGCTTGACTTCGCCAGCGCCTTTTTAGGGGGCGCGGTAGCGTTGATTGCCGCTTTCCGCGAGCGGCGCTCCAAGGCCGTTTGGTTCTTTGTCGCCGGCATGGCTCTGCTGTGCTCTGAAAGTGTTTTTTCCGGTTTGATGGCGCTGGCCCCGGCCACGGCCCCGGCGGTTGCCGGCAGTTGGCAGAATTGGGCCATGCTCTCCATGTTGCTGATGCCGGGAACATGGCTCTTTTTCAGTCTGAGTTACGCGCGGGGAAATTACCGCGAGTCTCTCCGCAAATGGCGGATCGTCCTGGCGGCTGCGTTCATCGTCCCAATTGTCCTGGTGATCTATTGCCGGGGGCGCCTTCTGGCTGGACCGGGCGTGCTCCTGACGACAGGCCAATGGCTGTTCCCTTTGAATCCCTGCGGTTGGGCCTTGTATGTTACATGCCTGTTGGGCGCGGTCGCAGCCCTGGCGCAACTGGAAAGAACTTTCTGGGCGTCGGTTGGAACCATGCGGTGGCGGATCAAATTCATTGTGCTCGGCCTGGGTCTCTTGTTCGCTGTCCGGTTTTATACTGCCACTCAGGCTCTCGTCCTCCCAAGCTCCGTTTTGGACAATGGCCTGGTCATGTCCGCAACCGGACCGCAAAGCACCGCCGGGACAGTCAACGCCGCGGCGTTGCTCCTCGGCTGCCTTTTGATGTTGCGTTCGCTCTTCCGCGGCTCCTGGGAAGTCGCCGTTTATCCTTCCCATAAAGACATCCACAAATCCGCCACTGTCCTGGTTGCGGGCATTTATTTGCTCACCGTCGGCGTGCTGGCCAAGATCGTGCAGTGGCTCGGGTTGACCAATTCCTTCGGGTTAAGGGCCTTCCTCATCCTCGCCACCCTCGCGCTGGTGACCATCCTGCTGGTGTCCGACCGTGTCCAATTGCACATGCGCCGTTTTGTCAGCCGGTATTTGCAAAGGCCGCTTTATGATTACCGGACCGTTTGGCGCCGTTTCACCGAAGGCACCGCCAGCCGAGTCACGCAAAAAGAGCTGTGCCAGGCTTCCGTGAAGCTCGCTGCCGACCTCTTTCAGGTTCTTTCCGTCAGCATCTGGCTCATGGACGACAATGGAGAGAATATGGAGTTGGCCGCATCCACATCCCTCTCCGCCCCGATGGCGGACAGACTGCGGCCCAGCCGCGAGGAGGCCGCCGCGCTGTTCAATGCCATGCGCCATCGTCTCGAGCCTGTGGATGTCGAATACTCCAGCGAGACTTGGGCCGTCGCCTTGCGCCGCTGTCACCCCTCGGAATTCGAGGAAGGCGGCGCCCGCGTTTGCGTCCCCATGATCGCCGCCGGCCAGCTCCAAGGCGTCATGTTGTTGGGTGACCGCGTCGG
>Ga0302320_10019551_pt1 | contig 13574 bp, 10 predicted proteins | sample Bog_T0_3_FD_202130 | JGI IMG/M metagenome (GOLD analysis project Ga0302320, IMG submission 202130) | Peat permafrost microbial communities from Stordalen Mire near Abisko, Sweden - Bog_T0_3 | ecosystem: Environmental > Terrestrial > Soil > Wetlands > Peat | place: Sweden: Abisko, Stordalen Mire...
GGCCGGCGAGTATCGCTTCGAAAAACCGGCCTCGGCGCTCGATGTGTATGGAAGAATTGCCCGCGGCGATATTTTTTACCTCGAATTGCTGGTCCCCGAAGGCTTCAATATGTTCGATATCGCGGGCGCATTGGCCAAACTCGGCATGGTTAAGCCGGAAGCTTTCCTCGCGGCGGCACGCGACCCGGCCATGATCCGCGATCTGGATCCCAGGGCGCCTACCCTCGAAGGGTATTTATTTCCCAACAAATACCGCATCTACCGGCACACCACCGCGCAACAACTCTGCCGCCAGATGACCAACGAGTTCCGCGCCCAGTGGCAGGCGCTGAATACCAAAGCCGATGTCCACGACACGGTCACGCTGGCATCACTTGTCGAGCGCGAGGCCAAACGTCCTGAAGAGCGCCCGGAGGTGTCGTCGGTGTTCCATAACCGGCTGCGCATCGGCATGAAACTCGATTGCGACCCCACCACTGTCTACGCGGCTCTGCTTGAAAACCGTTATCGGCGAGTGATTCACCGCTCGGATCTGGATAGCGATAATCCCTATAACACATACCAGCATAAGGGGTTGCCTCCAGGACCTATCGCCAACCCCGGGCTCAGTTCGCTGCGGGCTGCCGTGGCGCCGGTCGATACCTCGTATCTGTATTTCGTCGCTAAAGCCGATGGCTCGGGCGGACACAATTTTTCGGAATCGCTGGCCCGGCATGAGGCGGCCGTGGCCTTGTATCAACGTGCCACGAGGCGGTAAAAATCGTCAATTGCGGGATTTGATTGCGGCGCGGGACTGGCGGCGCATCGGAGAAGCCGAATGGAACGAGATTTTTACGGAGATCCCGGACATTTCGGTTTCGGCATTGCAGCGATTGGAGATCCCGGTTGACCCGCCATGGTGTGGCGTCCGGCAACACAACCTCGAAGAGTTGGAAGCTTCGCTGTTGGCCCTGAGCGAGGTCTACGCGATTCGCCCTGATCTGCGGCGTTTTTGCCGGGATCGGGTAATTGAGGCGCGGGCGAGGGCACACCATGCTTCACGAAATGCGCGAACAGACGATGAAAAGCGCAATCTCAAGGCCGAAATGGCCCAATGGATGCTCGTCTGGTTAGGCGATCCCGCGTTGTTTCGCGCGTGGGCCAGGTTACGAATGGATTTATTAAAGACCTCGTTTAGTGCAGTAATCCTACCGGGGTAGTAAATTAACGAATGGCAACTCTTTAAATAAAAGAAGCGAAAACCAGTTGCAACGCAGGCTGGTTTAAACCAGAATAGGAGACTGGAAGGTAATTAGGAGGAACATTGAAACTCGCTCATCTCTCCGCTACCGCCTTATCTCTCTCGTTGGTTCTCGGCACGGCTGGCGCCGCCGTCGACAACGGCGCAGTCATCGGAATGACCTCTGGTCTTACCGGTGCCGTCCTTGACAACTCGAGAGTGGGCAGCGGCGCAACTCTGTTTGACGGTTCCACCGTACAAACGACAAGCAATGGGGACGGCAGTTATTCGCGCATTCACCTGAACGACGGCACGCGGCTGGATTTCGGCGCTGCATCGAAGGCGCAGGTGTTTGCAAAGCGGGCTACTCTTGAAGTGGGAACGACTGAAGTCCAAAGCGCCTCGGGTTACGAGATTGACACACAGTTACTGAAGATCCAGCCACAAGCGAGTTCGGTGGCACGGATCAAAGTCGAAAACGGCAATCGGGTCTTCGTTACGGCTCTGAATGCGCCGGTAAACGTGCTGAATCGGGACGGCATGCTCGTAGCGCGTGTGAATCCGGGCTTGCCGCTTTCTTTCCTTCCGCAGGCCGGGGCGACAGGCACTTTCGACAGCACGGGTTGTGTGCTGCAGAAATCTGGCGCGGCGATTTTCAGCGACTCTTCGACTACGGTTTCTGAGTTGAGAGGCGTGGATCTCCGCAAGGCCGTAGGCAACAACACTCATGTCGTAGGTACGGTGGATACTTCGGCTACGCCGGGTGGCGGCGCAACGCAGGTTGTTCATGTGACGAGCGCTACCGTTACCAGGAAGGGTGGCTGTTCCGATAAGGCCGCGGCGCTCGGAGCGTCCACGGCTGCAGCGGGCCTGGCGGCTGGTGTAGCTGGCGCAACGGCTGGCGGAGTGGCTGCGGGTGCAGCGGCTGGTGCCGCTGTGGGAATAAGCACCACGGCAATCGTGGTTGGCACGGTGGCTGCGGCGACGGCGGTCGGTGTGGGTGCGGCAGCAGCGTCTGGCGCGTTCACTTCCTCACCGTAGAGTTAAGTTAATCTCAGACTAAAACGGCGATTCCGATTCACTTGGGAATCGCCGTTTTGTTTTTGAGAGAGCCTGCGGGTCATGTGGAACAGGCGCTTTCGCCTGTTCATCGGGACCAGGATCGGCAACGTATTGCGCGGTCAGACTGACGCTCCTCCCGCCCTTGGTCCCGCTGGCGTGTTTTCAAGGGCCGCAAAGCCGCCGCAGAGTGCGCGCGCTACTTCTGACGCGCTTCTTCAACTTTATCGAAGTGCCGCATGGGCCAACATGAGACCATGGGGACGGTGACTGTCGCGGCGAACCACAGCACGGCCAGCGGGATCGGCACGTGTAAGCGGTCGATGGCAGCCAGGAACTGCGCACCGTCAGCCCGATTGCGCTCAACTAAGCCGGCGTAATATGGCGTCAGCAATGCCATGACGCCATAAAGATCGAGCGCGGCGAGAAGGAAAATCAACACAATCGACGCCCTCTGCAGACCCGCTGCTACGATCACGGCAAACGCCCCACCAATCGGCCAAAGGTACCAGCCAGGAAGATTGGGAATGCGATGCACTGCGAAATAGACGAGCACGCCGTAAAAGACTGCTGCCAGGTAGCATGCGCTCAGGGCAAATGGCGCCTTCAGCGCTGCGTTCCGCGAGCGTAACGCGAGGACGACGCCGATGGCTGCGATGATTTCCACAGCCACATACATCCACGATTTCAACGTTAGAAAACTCCATCCGCCGAACCAAATCATCGATTTTGCTACGATATTGACGGACGCGAACCAGTTAATCCGCGGGACAGCGCTCAGAAGCTGCCTCGCATCCGCGCGATCTAACCAACCCGTCAGCCCCAGTCCCGCTGCGAGGTTGCCGTAGTACCACCACCCGGAGATAGTAACGGCAACCGCCAGTATCCCCGCCAATTCATATCTTTGCCGGAACCGCATGACGGCCACGGCGGGGAGCAGCGCAAGCAGATAAGCTTTGGTCAGTAATGCGGCCCCCAGCACCATACCGATCGCGATCCAGCCGCGTTTGCCCGACGCATCCGTCAATAACCACATCAAAAGCGCTGTGAGAGCAATGGCCAGACAATCGTTGGCGACCCTCGACGTATCGATGGCGAATCCGGGGGCCATGGCAAGCAGCGCCGCGCAGAAGAGAGCCCCAGTCTCGCCGACAATCGACCGGGCGGCGAGCCAGGTGAGCGGGATAGCGAGGGAGGCGATCAGCAGACTGAACAAGCGGACGAAGAGCACTCTAGAAGACAAAGGCCACCATGCCATCGCGCGCAACGGCAGTGACACGATCCAGTAATAGAGGGGAGGCTGTTGCGCTTCGTAAGAATCGAAAGGATGCGCCGCGGGTTCTCGCGCCCATGCGGCAGGCAGTGCGGCCAAACGGCGCTCGCGATCCGCGCGCTCGGCAGCAGGCAGCGCCCACCACTGTCCGTGTGTCAGGTACGGAGCGCCGATCCACCGCAGTTCCCAGGCCAGTGGGGCGAGCCGCATGGATTCGTCGATCTCGCGTGAAATGCGATTCTCGGGTTGGGGCAGCGTGGTGCTTTCCATCCAGTGTTGAAGGATGGCGAAGTGGGCATATTCGTCCCAGCCTTCCCAAAGCGGCATCATGCTGCAGTAGAAAGCCCCGCGCACGAGGAACAGCCCCCACACAATCCAGACACGAAGTGGCACTCTGCCAGCATAGCTTTAGACGACTGCGCCAGCGGCGCCACAGTGCCCTCAGGCCTTTTTCAGCCGCTCGGGGATTTCTCCGTTAACCGTGAAGGCGCTGAACTCGCGGAGCGCCTTCGTGTAAGCGTCTCTGGCTGATTCCAGTTCCCTTCCGGCGTTCTTGATCTGGAGGCTTCCGTCCGGATGGGGAAGGTGCGATGGGATGTCGGCGACCAGTCCATTAAGGAGGGACCGGGCCTGCTCATAGTTGAGCCGAGCCTTTTCCACATCGTCGGCCAGCGCGCGTTCCACGTTGAATCGATTGGGCATAGCAGGGCTTTCAGCCGCACCTCAGGGTAGCACCACATCTTCGTCAAATCAAGGAACAATAACGCTATTTACGCGCAAATTCAGGCGCTTTGTCGTTATTTGTGCTGATAGTTACCGTGAAGCGGCTTTCCCACCTTGGTAGCGGCCGCGCGCGGCGTTGATGCGCACCTGCGCCAGTTCGACAAACGCGCGCAGGCCCGTCAGCATCCCAACTTTGCTGCCCTCCGCGTGGTTCCATCGAACCGGCACTTCGGCGATGCGGTAGCCGTGCCGGGCGGCGATCAGGAGAATCTCCACGTCAAAGCCGAAGCGTTCCAGCGTTTGCAGGGTGAACACCTGCATTGCCACGTCGCCGCGAAACAGCTTGAACCCGCATTGTGTGTCGGCGATGGGCAGTCCGATGGTCGCGCGCATCACCGCGTTGAAGAATTTCCCCGCCGTTTCGCGGAAGCCCGGCTGATGGACACCGATCAGAGAACGGTCGAGAGCGCGGGATCCGATGGCGATTTCGGCCGGTTTCGTCTGCACCGCGCACCAGAGTTTGTCTAATTCCTCAATAGGTGTGGAGAGATCGGCATCGCTGAAAAGGCGCCAGTCGCCGCGCGCTTCGAGCATGCCGTGGCGAACCGAAAAGCCTTTACCGTGATTCCCCGGATTGCGTAATACGCGAATATTGGGGTTGGCGGCGGCGAAGTTCTCGGCGGCGGCGAGAGTCCCATCCGACGAGCCATCGTCGACTACCAGGATTTCATGGAACGCCCAATCAGATTGCGCGAAGTATTCTTCGATTCGTCGCAGCGTTTCGGGTAATCGCGCCTGTTCGTTATAGGCAGGCACAATGATGGAGAGGGAACGGGTCAAGACGGGAATTTTCGACGAAGACTTATAATAGCGAATTCATCACAGGAGACTTACATTTGCCGCTGGAAGACGAGATGTTTGAGCAGCGCGCCGGGCGCGTGCGTGAGATCGAGGCGCTGGGTTACAAGCCGTTCGGCAAGCGTTTCGATTTCACTCACACCATTCCCGATATCCTGCGCCAGTACAGCGACAAGAGCGCCGAGGAACTTCTGCCCGAAGTTCGCGTGAAAATTGCAGGGCGCATCCAGACCGTGCGCCGCATGGGCAAGGCGGGATTCGCGCACATCCAGCAGAACGGCGGGCGCCTGCAGCTTTACGTTAAAAAAGACGCCGTCCCCGAGCGCGATTATCAGCTCTTCGGGCTGCTCGATCTGGGCGATATTGTGGGCGCGGAAGGGTATCTGTTTCGCACACGCACCGGCGAGCTCAGCGTGCATGTGGAGAGCCTCGAGTTTCTTTCGAAAACGCTCCTCGCCATGCCCGAGAAATGGCATGGGCTCGAAGACGTGGAGACGCGCTACCGGCAGCGCTATCTGGATCTGATCGCGAATCCAGGCGTGCGGGAAATATTCGTGACCCGCGCGAAGATTATTTCATCCATCCGCCGGCAGTTGGAAGAGCGCGGCTTCATCGAAGTAGAAACGCCCATGATGCAGCCGGTTTACGGGGGTGCGGCCGCGCGGCCGTTCACCACGCACCACAATACGCTCGATATCGATCTCTTCCTGCGCATCGCGCCCGAGCTCTATCTCAAGCGCCTCGTGGTGGGCGGCCTCGAGCGCGTTTACGAGATCAATCGCAACTTTCGCAATGAAGGCATTTCCACGCGCCACAATCCGGAGTTCACCATGGTCGAGTTTTATCAGGCCTACACCGATTATCGCGGCCTGATGGATTTCACCGAGCAGATTCTGCGCCAGTTGGCGATCGATGCAACGGGCGGCACGGTGGTTGAGTACGGGGGCGAGAAACTCGACTTCGGCAATGTTCGGCGTCTGACCATGCGCGAAGCGGTGATCGAATATTGGGACGATGGCGCCAGGCCTTCGCCGGACGATATCCGCAATCCGGAATGGTTGCGAAACGCCACGGGCAAGGAAAGTCCAGGCGAAGCGCTGGCTCATCTCTTCGAAATCCACGCCGAGAGAAAACTGATTCAGCCCACGATTATCTATGAGTTTCCGGTGGAGGTTTCACCGCTCGCCAACAGCAACCCCGACGATCCGGCCATGGTCGACCGCTTCGAAATCATCATCGCGGGCATGGAAATAGGCAATGCCTATACCGAGTTAAATAATCCCATGGAACAGTGCCGCCGCTTTGACGGGCAACTCACTATGCGCGAGCATGGTGACGATGAGGCGCATCGCATGGACGAAGACTACCTGCGCGCTATGGCCTACGGGCTGCCTCCTACGGGCGGCGAAGGCCTGGGGATCGACCGGCTGGTGATGCTGCTGACCAATTCGCCATCCATCCGCGATGTAATTCTCTTTCCGCTGCTGCGGCCGGAGGGGGAGATCGGCATGGCGGACAAGTTACGGCGGCTGGGCGATGGCCCGGTTTGAACTGTTCGTGGCGGGCCGCTATCTGCGCGCACGCCGCAAGGAAAAGGTGATCTCCGTAATCACCGTTATCTCCGTGGTGGGCGTGGCTGCGGGGGTGATGGCTCTCATCGTTTCTCTGGCGGTGACCAATGGATTCCGCAGCACCCTGCAAGCCAATCTGCTGGCAGCCACCGCCCACGTCAATCTGCTCGAAAAGGAGGTGGGGCCGGGTATTGAAAACTGGCCCAAGCTGGCGGGGCTCTTTAAGCGCATTCCCCACGTGATCGCAGTGGCGCCGGTGCTCTATGACGAAGATCTGATTACGGGGCCGATCCGCGGAAAATACGCCACGCTAAAGGGCGTTAACGTCCAGGGCGAACTGGGCACCAGCGACACGTTGCGGCATCTGAAGACCGGATCGCTCGCGCAGTTATCGGGTGACGATAACGGGCTGCCGAGTTTGATCCTGGGCAAGGACCTGGCGGAGGATATCGGTGCGCGGGTGAATACGGTCGTCACGGTGATCAGTCCCGAAGGCACGTTGACGCCGTTCGGGCCGCAAGTTCATCCCCAGCGCTTTCGCGTGGCGGGCACGTTCGAGACGGATTTCTATCAGGTGGACTCGACCTGGGCCTACGCACCCATTGCCTCCATGCAGAAGCTGATGGGGGTCGGCAATGTGGTGAACTCCATCGAGATTCGCCTGGATAACCAGGATCTGGCGCCGCAAATAGCCAAAGAGGTGGCGCGCATCGCCGGCCCGCAATACACGGCCATTCCGTGGGAGGAGCAGAATCGCGACCTGCTGCATGCGCTGGAACTGGAGCGCGCGGTGACGGCGATTACCATCGGCATGATCGAAATGGTGGGAGCGCTGAACATTCTGATTACCCTGACCATGATTGTGCTGACGAAGTACAAGGACATTGCGGTGCTGATGTCGATGGGCGCGCGGCGTTCGCAGATCCGGCGCATTTTCGTGATGCAGGGGGCCATGATCGGCGCGGTGGGGACGGCGATCGGGCTGGTGCTGGGCTATACGCTCTGCTATTTTGCCGGCACGTACCACTGGGTGCCGTTGAATGAATCGGTGTATGCGCTGAGCTTCGTGCCGTTCGAGCCGCGCCCCTGGGATGGAGTCTGGATTGCGGCGGCGGCCATGGGCGTCAGTCTGCTCGCAACGCTGTATCCCGCACGCAACGCAACGCGCATTACGCCCGTCGAGGTCTTACGATACGAATAATGCCCGACCGATCGATAGCCAAACCGAAGACCAAAGCGGAGCGGGCGTCGCGCGTCGCAGCCATCCTCAAGGGTCTGGACGAGATGTATCCCGGGGCCACTTGCGCGCTGCTCCATCGCAACCCGTGGGAACTGCTGGTGGCGACGATTCTTTCCGCGCAATGCACCGACAAGCGCGTCAATGAGGTGACGCCTGGGTTGTTCGCAAAGTATCCGACCCCGCGGGATTTCGCCGCCGTGCGCCCGGAGGTGCTGGCCAACGATATCCGTTCAACAGGGTTCTTTAATAACAAGGCGAAGTCGATCGTAGGTGCGGCGCAGAAGGTGGTCAATGAATTCGGGGGCGAGGTTCCACGCACCTTAGACGAACTGATCACCGTGCCAGGCGCGGCGCGCAAGACAGCCAATGTGGTGCTGGGTACCGCTTACGGAATCGCCTCGGGCGTGGTGGTCGATACCCATGTGCAACGGGTGTCCCGGCGGCTCGATCTGACGAAGAATGAGGACCCGGTAAAGATCGAGCAGGATCTGATGAAGATCATTCCGCCGGAGCGGTGGATCCTGTTCTCACATCAGATCATCTTTCATGGGCGGGCGCTTTGCGTGGCCCGCAAACCGAAGTGCGCGCAGTGCGGACTGAATCCGCTGTGCTATGCGCGCGATAAGACGGCCTGATGCGACGCCGCGAGGTTGTCGAGACGGTCGCGATTCTGGTGGCGAGCGGCGCCCTGCTGGGCTTCGCGGCATCTTACCTCGCCGAGCCACGTTATGTGGCCGGCGCCACGCTGAATACGGCTGCGCCCGACGGGCAATTGTTCAGGAATGCGTGGAGCGAGACGCTGTCGCAGGAATCGCTGGTGCCGATGATCGTCGAAAGCTCGGCATGGAAGTCCAAGCTGGATTTGTTTCCGATGGAGGATCTTCTGCGGCAAATCCGCGAGGGCAGCGCGATGACAAGTGCCGATCTTCCGGGCGGCGTCACCAGCTTCACGATCGAGTTCGCCAGCGACGATCGGGAGGCCGCGCTCGATACCGTGCGGGCGCTGTTTCTGCGCGTCAACGATAACGCGGCGCGACTCAAACCCCGCATCGAGCATCTTCCGCGGGTGCGCGAAGCCGGGCCAAATCGTGGGCTGTTTGCCGGCGTCGGCATGGGTTGCGGTTTCCTGGCTGGGTTGGTAGTGGGGTGGGCGGCGGTGCGCTCCGGCGAAGTCAGGCCACCGCGCTCAGAACACGCAGCTTCGCCGCCAGCGTAGTGCGTCCCAGGCGCAGCAGTTCGGCGGCACGGGTTTTGTTGCCGGAAGTTTGCTTCATCGCCTGTTCGAGGATGTTGCGCTCGAAGGCCTGGACAGTGCGTTCGTAATCAAGTCCGTGGGTGGTATCGATCGGCCGGGTCTGACATTCGGGAGGCGGACCCGCGGGCTCCGGCACATCGATGTCTCCGGGGAGCACCTGGTGCTCGGCGGCGCCCAGCACGACCGCCCTTTCGATGGCGTTACGCAGCTGGCGCACGTTGCCGGGCCAACTCTGCCGATGCAGCCGGCTCATGGCGGCCGGGGTTATGGTCTTGACCGGCAAGCCTTCAGCCAGACAGATCTTCCCGGTAAAGTAATTGGCGAGGAGCGCGATGTCTTCGGGCCGATCGCGCAGCGCCGGCATGGCGATCCCGACCACGTTCAGCCGGTAATACAAGTCTTCGCGGAAGCGGCCTTCGCGAATCAATTGCTCAAGCCTGGTGTTGGTGGCAGCTATGATGCGCACGTCCACGCGTACCGTTTCCGAGCTTCCCAGGCGTTGAAACTGCTGTTCCTGTAAAACGCGCAGCAGTTTGGCCTGAAGACCCACCGGCATATCTCCGATCTCGTCGAGAAATACCGTGCCGCCGCTGGCCTGTTCGAACAATCCGGCGCGCTGTTGTACAGCGCCCGTGAAGGCTCCGCGCACGTGCCCGAAGAGCTCAGATTCGAGCAGGCCTTCGGGGATCGCACCGCAGTTTACCGCCAGCATGGGGCGTTTCGAGCGACTGCCGGCCATGTGGATGGCACGCGCGGCTATCTCCTTTCCCGTACCGCTTTCGCCGGTAATCAACACGGTCGCTTTGCGATCGGCGATACGGTCGATCACGTCGCAGACGCGGCGGATGGCCTCACTCTGGCCGATGATGGTGCCGCGCCAGGGTGCATACTCCTGCAGGCGCCGGCGGGCCTGGCGGTTGAACTCGGCGGCCAGCACATCCGCCTCATGGAGAAACTCTTCGAGGGACGTATCGGGCCCGTAGACCGCCGTTGCTCCGGCATGGGCCAGGCGCGCGGAGAGCCGGACATCCCAGGTGTCGAGGCGAAAGATCAACGGGATGGGCGGACTCTGGCTGCGCACCGCTTCGGCCAGGGATTCGCAGTCTTCACCGGAGGTTCCGTGGACCGCGATTGCATCGAAGGCCGCGTTGCGCAGCCGCAGTCGGCCAGCCTCCGGGGTATTCTCTGATTCGCCCGGCCCGATCCATAGGACTCGTGCCGCCAATTTTGATTCCGCTTCCAATGCCATCGATATTGATAGTGCGGAATGGCGGCAACTTTCTCACCTTGCGGCAAGATATTGTCACGCAAGAGGGCAGATCGGAAATCTGCCCCACCAGGCACCAGGGCGTGCAGCGTGTGGTGATTACATGAGAGCCAACTGCTCTTCAGCGGGCTCGGCTCAACAGTACCAGGGCTCGGTCAGGTACGGAATGGTGGCTCGGGCGGGGAGGTGGAAGTCGGGAGGCTCTCCGAAGGCCCGTTGCCAGATCAGGGGGAAGGCTTCTTTGCGATCGACGCGCCGGATGAGCTTCTGGAGGTCGGCTGCGAGGATATCCATTTTGGGATCAGGATGGGTCCATGCGCCCACTTGGATGTCAGGCAGTTCCAGCAGCTTCGAGCCTTCGGGAATCAGCAGGCGGATGGCGAGTTGGATGGGCGCTACGCTGTCGATCAGATCGAGGTCGCGAACGGCGCGGAGGAGATCGAGGTACGTTTCGCGCGTGGTCCAGGGGGTGAAGGCTACGAAGGTGGGGACCATGGTCAGGCCGTGGAAGCGAGTCAATTGGAGGGCTTGCAGGAAGTCGGCTCGGGTATGGCCTTTGGCGAGCCGGTCGAGGATGGCATCGTCGAGGGATTCGACGGCGCTGGTGATGAAGAGGCAGTTGGTTCGGCCGAGGACCGGGAGTGCGTCACGGTGCTTGAGCAGGTGCTCGATCTTGATGGTGACGTCGTATGTCACGTCGGGAAATTCGGCGTGGAGGGCTTCGACGAGGGGCAGGGCGTGGCCGGGACCATTAAGGAAATCTGGATCGCCGAAGGTGATGTGCTCCGCACCGGCGTCGACCTGCTGGCGGATATCGGCCAGTACGATGGCGCGGGGGACGATGCGGAAACGGCCTTCGTAGACGGGCACGATGGGGCAGTGGCGGCAGAGATGTTTGCAGCCTCGGCTGGCCTCGGTGTAACCCACGACCTTTCTTTGGCCGTTGTGGAACAGGCGCGCGTAGAGGTCCAAGGCGGGTAATCCGGTTCGGTCGGGCGTCTGGAAGGGCAGACGATCGAGGATGATGGGCAGGGTTGAGGACGTGCGCCCGGCGATGACGCTGGCAAGGGCTTGTTCGAATTCGCCTCCGATGATGTGGGAGACGCCGAGGGCGCGGAGCATCGGCTCATTTACGGGGGCGTAGAGGCCATAGCAGCAGATTTGGGCGTGCGGATTGGCGCGCCGTACGGCCTGGATTTGGGGGACGGCCATGCGGGTCGCGGTATGCATGGGGAGGTGGAAGGCGACCCAGTCGGCAGTCTTCACGGCGTCCGGAGGAAGCTTCTCGCGGGTGAGATCGGCGGTCGCGACCTGGTGCCCTTCGGCGCGCAGCCATGCCGCGGGCGAAGCCAGTCCAAAAGGCTGACGCCCCAGGTCGTACGTCGAAATGAGCAGGACTTTCACGTCTGCACCATCATATCAACGAATCCGTATATGTTGATTCTTTGTTTGGTACGCGCTAAAATAAGCGGAGAATGCAATCCCTCGAAGACGCCCTGAATAGTCGCATCCTGGTTCTGGATGGCGCGATGGGCACGATGCTGCAGGCGCGCAATCTCACCGCTGCGGATTTCGGTGGACCGGCGCTGGAGGGGTGCAATGAGTACCTCGTCAAGACGCGTCCCGATGTGATCGAGAGCATCCACCGGGCGTATCTCGAAGCCGGGTCGGACATTATCGAAACCAACAGCTTCGGCGGCACGGCTTTGGTGCTGGCCGAGTATCAGGTGCAGGACGAAGCTTACGATCTGAACTTTCGCGCGGCACAACTGGCGCGCAAGGCTGCGGATGCTTACTCGACTCCCGAAAAACCGCGTTTCGTGGCGGGATCGATCGGCCCGACGACGAAGGCCATTACGGTGACGGGCGGCGTGACCTTCGCGCAGTTGGTTGAAAATTTTCATGACCAGGCTAAGGCCCTGCAGGACGGCGGCGTGGATATTTTTCTGGTCGAGACGTCGCAGGACACGCGCAATGTGAAGGCAGCGTTGCTGGGAATTCAGCAACTGGCGCGCGAGACCGGCCGCAAGGTTCCGGTAATGGTTTCGGGCACCATCGAACCGATGGGCACGATGCTCGCGGGGCAGAATGCGGAGGCGTTTCTGGCGTCGATCGCACATGCCGATCTGCTGTCGATCGGGCTGAACTGCGCCACCGGTCCGGAGTTCATGACCGACCATATCCGCAGCTTGTCCGAGATGGCTCCAATGCGAATTTCCTGCTATCCGAACGCGGGGCTGCCCAACGAAGACGGGCTGTATCTGGAGACGCCGCAATCGCTTTCGGAACAACTGGACCGGTTCGCGCGCAACGGCTGGATCAACATCGTGGGCGGATGCTGCGGGACTACCGACAAGCACATTGCCGCCATCGCAAAGATGGTGGAGGGCAAGAAGCCGCGCGTCGTCAAGCCTTCCCCGCATCGCGCGTATTATTCGGGGATCGAACTGGTGGAGGCGGAGGACAGCAATCGGCCTCTGATCGTGGGCGAGCGCACCAACGTAATCGGGTCGCGCGCATTCAAGAATCTGATTGCGCAGGAGAAGTGGGAAGAGGCGGTAGAGATCGCGCGGCGCCAGGTGAAGAACGGCGCGCACGTGGTGGACGTCTGTCTGCAGAGCACGGATCGCGATGAGATGGCGGATATTCCGCTGTTCTATGAAAAGCTGATTCGGATTATCCAGGCGCCGGTGATGATCGACACCACCGATCCGCGCGCCATCGAACTGGCGCTGACTTATTGCCAGGGCAAGAGCATTATCAATTCGATTAACCTCGAAGACGGCGAAGAGAAGTTCGAGCGCGTTTGTCCGCTGGCGAAGGCTTACGGCGCGGCGCTGATTGTGGGAACCATCGACGAAGACAAACTGCAGGCGCAGGCCTTCACGCGGGAGCGCAAGCTGGCGGTGGCGCAGCGGTCGGTGGATCTGCTGGTGAATAAATACGGGATCGCGCCCGAAGATATTATTATCGATCCGCTGGTGTTTCCGTGCGCTACCGGGGACACCAATTATATTGGCGGAGCGGTCGAGACCATCGAAGCGCTGCGGCTGATCAAGAAAAATATTCCGTATGTGAAGACGGCGCTGGGCATTTCGAATATTTCGTT
>Ga0302320_10019553_pt1 | contig 13574 bp, 9 predicted proteins | sample Bog_T0_3_FD_202130 | JGI IMG/M metagenome (GOLD analysis project Ga0302320, IMG submission 202130) | Peat permafrost microbial communities from Stordalen Mire near Abisko, Sweden - Bog_T0_3 | ecosystem: Environmental > Terrestrial > Soil > Wetlands > Peat | place: Sweden: Abisko, Stordalen Mire...
CCCTGACAGCCCTCTTTCAGCCCTTGCGTCTCATTTTCCTGCACGCCGCCGTGGTGATTGTAAATCACCCCGTGAACGGTTACAAACATACGATAACATGCCGCGGGGCCGATGGAAAGAGTTGGGAGGGAAATGTTTGCAAAGGGCGTTACCGGCCGTTTCCGACGAATTGAGGTGGCCTGCGGTTCTTGCCTGCGATGGCGGTTGGTCGGCCGATCCCTTGGTCCCCCCATGACCGCGTCGAGCAATTCGGGTATAGTGCATGGAATCAGGGAATCGTCCCAAGGAATTGCCGGTTGTCGCCATGCCACTTGGAATCCGACCTATCAACGATTTCGCCTTCAAAAAGACCTTCGGAACGGCGGAGAACCGCGTCGCGTTGGTCAGCCTGCTCAACGCGATCCTCCGGCCGACGGAGCCGATTGTCGAGGTCACGTTGGAAAACCCGTTTAGTCTCCAGGATTTCCAGGACGACAAGCTGTCAATTCTCGACATCAAGGCGCTCGATCGCACGGGGGCGACTTACGACGTCGAGATGCAACTGACGACTTACGAGGGCCTGGTGCAACGGATTGTCTTCTATGCTTGCGAACTCTACGCCGGTCAACTCAAGGCGGGAGACAAGCACAAAGCCCTCAATCCGGTCTATTCGATCTGGCTGGTCAACGGCATCATGTGGCCGGATGCCGGCCAAGTCCACCATGCCTTTCGCTTGGCCGACACCGAAACGGGGCGGGTTTTGGCGGAAACGCTGGAGATTCACGCGCTGGAACTGGGGAGGTATAATCTAAGGGAGTCCGAACTGTGCTCGGCCAGCGTGTTGGATTGCTGGTTGTACTGGCTCCTGCACGCCCACGAATACGAACCCGCGGCGCTTGCGGAACTCTTGCCGCAACAAGGCATACGGCAGGCGACGGAAACGCTGACCAGGATCGCGGAAATCACTGAGGACAAAGTCATGTACGATGCACGAGAAAGAGCGGTGCGAGACCGGGAATGGGAAATCAATGCCGCCGAGCGCAAAGGCAAGCTCGAAGGCAAGCTCGAAGGCAAGCTCGAAGGCAAGCTCGAAGGCAAGCTCGAAGGCAAGATCGAAACGATCCGGATGCTCCAAGGCATCCTCTGCGTGCCCGTCAGCGAAGAGGCGGAGTTACGCACGTTAAGTCTGGAGCAGTTGGAAGCCATGACCGGCGATTTGCAAGAGAAGCTGCGCAGCCGTTGACCGGTTCCGCCCAGGTCAAGAATGTCCGTTTGTCGCCGCCTCCGTGGCGATTGCCCCCAGGGCTCCGAGCCATTAGCCGAGGGTCGTGTGGCGCCCCCCCGTTCCCGGCCCATAATTCGCAACGACTCCAGAGGAGTCGCAGCGCGGCGCGACTCTCCGAGGTCATCGAATCTGAGTCTCGCAGTCCTGGGCGATGCCAATTCGGAGACCACGACGCGAACACAATCCGATCGACTTTGGGAGAAACCAATGAAAGATCACATTGAGGTTAGAAGCTCGCTCATTGAGCCGATCTACCCACAGAACGAGCCTAACCAACCGATCGACCTGGGGCAGTTGGCGGTTCAGATTGACGATAATGGAACGGCACGCGGCGGAATGGTCGACGTCAGGATGAGTTTCGTGCCCGACAAGCGACTCCAATTCATCGTCAAGGATCCGTCCATCGGTTTGAAGTTCGTCAATTCCGGTGACCAGGTCGAAAAGCTCACGTTGACTGACAGCGGCGTGGTTTTTGACGTATTGTGCGCTAGCGCCAACATTAGCTCCACCGGCGATAGCGGCGCTACCCTTTTGCCGAAGCGATCACCCCTTACCGTCACTGCCCCGTCGAACGCCATATCGAGCGTGACGTTCCACTTGTTCAACCTCCCTGACTTCTCGGGGCCAGACGACTATGTCATTTTGTCAGGTGAACCACCCGCGCAAGGCTGGACGAGGGGTGGTCGGGTGGTACTCAGGGCAGACGGCTGGGCGATTACTGTTGCGGCCACGGATCGCACGCGCACAACTTCCGAAGCATTGAAGGCTCAGGGCGGCTACGCGCTCACCCACATGGGCCAGATAGCGAGGGAGGACGGCTCGACGTTCAGCAGTGAGCAACTCGACGATCTGTTGATCTGCCTGCACTATTTCTTTTCTTTCGCCATGGGCCGTTGGGCAGGTCTTGCATTACCGATCGGATTCGATGCGGATGGAAATAAGGTCTATGAGCAGTGGGGAATGCGCATGACTGCCGAGGGCAGTTGGCAGGCGTGTTCTTGGTTCGACCTGCATCACGGGGAATTCCTGTCCCAAGTATTTCCTGGCTTCATTTCTCTGTGGAAAAACCCCCTCTGGCACGACCCTTTGGCGAGCGCAATCTATTGGTATTTGGGAGCGTGTGACCGCGGCGTCGGAATTGGCGTCGATACTGGTTTGGTGCTTGCTCAGACGGCGTTGGAACTGCTCGCCTGGAATTACTGTGTCAAAGACCGCAAGATGGTGTCGGAGCGGGCTTTTGAACCTCGCGGACTTTCAGCCGCAGACAAATTGCGGCTACTTGCCTCATCGTTGGCCGTTCCGAAAGAGGTTCCGACCGCGTTGTCCACCCTGCACGGAACACCGCAGTCAGGCAAGAAATGGGCGGACGGCATGGAAGCGGTTACCTCCATCCGCAATTCGATCGTACATCCGGGTAAGCCGGGAGCGTATTCTGGCCCTCAATACTACGAAGCGTGCAACTTGTCGTTATGGTATATCGACTTGGTTCTCCTTCACCTCTGCGGTCACGGGGGGAACTATGCCAACCGGTTGACCATGCGATGTAGTGGCGAAGTCGAACTAGTTCCTTGGGCTGCGATGGCCGGAAGATGAGGGTCATTGGCCCCGACTGTTTTGCGACGATGATACCGGTCAATCGCGGCAAGGTGCGCGTGCAGAATGCGTTCGAAGGTGAGCGGCTGAAGTTGAATTCGCTCGATCCGTTCGCAGGTGAATGGATTCACGCCCGGGGAACGTATAGGGAGACTCCGCAGATTACGCAAATGAACGCAGATTCAGAGAAAGACAAACTGCGAAAATCTGTGAAATCTGTGGATAGAATTGTTGTGGAAATCAAGGGGCCGGACGTCGCCGATTGATCGAGCTATGGAGCGTTCGGGCGGCGGCTTACGGAGCGATCCCCGCCAGCCGCGCCGTGGCGGCGTAGTCGCGAATGCCGGCCGTGGCGCCCAGGGCCGTGATACAACAGGCCCCGGCGGCCGCGCCTAGCAGGCCGGCACTGCGAATGTCCAGTCCGAGCAGCAATCCCGTAAGCAGCCCGGCATAGAAGCAGTCTCCGGCGCCTGTGGTATCGACGATCGGACCCGGCGGCACGACGGCCGGCGTCTCCACGTACTCGCCTGCGGCGGGACTCAGCAGCGCGCCTTTGGAGCCTAGCTTCACCCCGATCAACCCGACAGCGCCGCAGCGCCGATAGAGTTCGAGAATCGCCCGCGGATCGTCCAGGCCGGTCTGATGGCTGGCCTCGTTGAAGCTGGGAACGTAAACATCCAAGTGCGGCAGGAGCTTGTCGAGCGGTTGCATCGATCCGCCGCTGCCCGCGCAATCGAGGGCCGTTTGACAGCCGGTTTCGCGAATCGCGGCGAGCACCCTTGCCAGGTCGCTCTCCAAATTCGGCATGAGCGAATAGTAGCCGATCAAAGTCATGCGGCTGCGGGCGAAAAGATCGAGGTGATCGAGGAACAGGTGGCCGTCCATGAGCTTGGGCGCGCCGACACAATGGGCGAAACTCCGCTCGCCGCTGGGATCGATCAGCACGACGGTCGTGCTCGTCGAGGCCGTGGGATGCTCCAGCAGCCCCGCGCAATCGAGCCCTTCGTCCTCAAACCGGCCACGAATCAGGCGGGCCCATTCGTCGCGGCCTACGTAGCTGAACGCGGCCGTCTTCATTCCCAGCCGGGCCATCGCAATGCCCGAGTTGCTGACAATGCCGCCGGTGACCACCTGGAGCGGTTCGGTGGGCAACAGCCGCCCGCCGCCGATGGGCACTTCCAGACTTACCGGCCGGCAAAGGATGTCGGCCACGCACGAGCCGCAGAGCAAGCAATCGATGTTCTTTTGCATAGCTGGTCAGTGTACCCGGCGGCCGGCACGGCGACAAGCGGCGCAAGGCACTTTTCAAGACCCGCGAATCCGGCTATGATTCTGGTCTTGCTATCGCGTCGAACTTGCTTGTTTTGCATGGAACAGGAGTACCTATCATGGCATCCGTCATCGATCGTCCGCGCCGCGGCTGGCTGCGGGCTTTATTGCTATTTACAGGGATCGCGGTTTTCAGCGGCGCGGCCGCTTGGGGAGACGAAGGCATGTGGCTATTCAATCATCCGCCCAAGAAAGTCCTGAAGGCAAAATACGGCTTCGAGCCCGGCCATGCCTGGTATGAGCACTTGCAGCGGTCGAGCGTCCGCTTCAACTCGGGCGGGTCCGGATCGTTCGTATCGTCCAATGGGCTGGTGCTGACGAACCATCACATTGGCGCCGACGCGCTGCAAAAGCTCAGCACCAAGGACAAGAACTACCTGGCTGAGGGCTTCTACGCCAAGACCCAGGAGCAGGAAGTCAAATGCGTCGATCTGGAGTTGAATGTGTTGATGAGCATCGAGGACGTTACCGAGCGCATCAACGCGGCCGTGCCCAAAGACGGCACGCCGGCCGAATCGGAAGGCGCCCGGCGGGCGATCATGAACACGATCGAGCAGGAATCGACGGACAAGACCGGGCTGCGGAGCGACGTGATTACGCTCTATAACGGCGGGCAGTACCACCTCTATCGTTACAAGAAGTATACCGACGTGCGGCTGGTCTTCGCGCCGGAAGAGGCCGCGGCCTTCTTCGGCGGCGATCCGGACAATTTCGAGTATCCCCGCTTCGACCTTGATATCTGCTTCTTCCGCGTCTACGAGAACGGCAAGCCGGCCAATATCGAGCATTTCCTCCAATGGGCGCCACACGGGGCCGCCGAGGGCGAACTGACTTTCGTTTCCGGCAATCCGGGCAAGACCGACCGCCTGGACACCGTGGCCCACCTGGCCTACCTGCGTGACCTGTCGCTGCCCACCGCGCTGGATTGGCTGATGCGCAATGAGGTCTTGCTGACAACCTATGGCCAGCGGAGCGACGAGAACCAGCGGAGGTGCCGTGAGGAACTGTTCAACATCCAAAACGCCCGCAAGGCGGAGGTGGGCCGCCTGGGCGGCTTGCAGGATCCGGCGGTCATGGCGGACAAACAGGTGGCGGAGAAGGCGCTCCGCGACGCCGTCGTGGCGGACCAGTCGCTCGGCGCCGATACAGCCTCGGCCTGGAATGAAGTGGCCTCGGCCCTGAAATGCCTCCGCGAAATTCGCAAGGACGTGTTCCTGCTGGAAGACGGCAGGGCGTTCCACTGTCACCAGTTCCTGATCGCCCGCACGCTCTTGCGTTTGGCCGAGGAGGACGCCCGGCCCAACGCCAAGCGGCTGCGCGAGTACCGGCAGTCGAACCGCGCGTCGCTGGAGCAGATGCTTTTTTCGGAAGCGCCGATTTACGACGACTTCGAGACCGTGAAACTGGCCGACAGCCTGGGCTTGTTCGTCACCGTGGCCGGCGCCGACAACGAACTAGTCGGCAAGGTGCTGGCGGGCAAGTCGCCCCAGGAGCGCGCGGCCGAGTTGATTCAAGGCTCGCGGTTGAAGGACGTGGCCGTGCGCCGCGAGTTGGCCCACGGCGGCCTGGCGGCGATCCGCGCCTCGGACGACCCGATGATCAGGCTCGCCCTGCTCATGGACGGCCCCGCGCGGAAGGTCCGCCGCGCGAAGGAGCAGCAGGTCGATGAACCGTTGCGGCAGGCCTATGCGAAGATCGCCAAGGCCCGCTTCGCCGTGTCGGGCACTGAAATCTATCCGGACGCGACGTTCACGCTACGCCTGGCTTTCGGCGTGGTGCAAGGCTACGACGAGATGGGACAACGGATGCCACCCTGGACGACCTTGGGCGGCGCGTTCCAGCGCGCCGCGGAGCATCAGAACCGCGAGCCGTTCAACCTGCCGCCGCGGTGGCTCCAACACAAAGACAAGTTGAATCTCGACACGCCTTTCAACTTCGTATCGACCGCCGACATCATCGGCGGCAACTCGGGCAGTCCCGTCGTCAATCGCCAAGGCCAGTTCGTCGGGATCATCTTCGACGGGAACATCGAGTCGCTCGTCTGGGATTTTGTCTATTCGGAGAAGAAGGGCCGGGCCCTGGCCGTTCACAGCGCGGCCATCGAAGAGTGCCTGCGAAAGCTGTACGACGCCGGCCCGCTGGCCGACGAACTGGGAAAGTGATATATTACGCACGGCGCTCGTAGTCCCGCTCGGGTACCATGTACTCATGGTCGGCGGTTGCTCGGCGAGCTTCCGGCTAAAGCCGGTACTGCGAGCGCCCGTTCAGAACTGAGATCGATGAAGAAGACCGGCCCGCTGCATTATCTGGGATCGTTGTTCGTACTCGCGGTGTTCGCCCTCGCGGCGTGGCTGCTCTACGGGCAGTGGAACGATAATCATCTTACGCTGGCGAAAGTCCGCAACGACCTGTTGCAAATCCGCGTAGGCTGGATCATCGCGGCCGTGGTGTTGACGGTCCTGAACTACGGCGTGCTAGTGTGCTACGACTATCTGGCCTTCCGTTTTGCGAGGGTGCGGATATCGCTGGCCCGCGTGGCCTTCGCCGCGGTCACGACGTATGCTTTCAGCTACAATTTCGGAGCCACCGTGGCGGGCGTCCCCCTGCGCTACCGGCTCTACTCGTCGTGGAAAATTCCGCTAGCCAAGATCGTGCAGTTGATGGTGATCCTGGCGTTCACGTTCTGGTTCGGCGTCTTCGCTCTCTCCGGCACGCTGTTCGTCTGCTCGCCGTTGCGGATTCCCGACGAGAAGCTTCGGAGCATCTGCACGAAAATGGTGACCGACTGGAAGCTTCACGAGAGCGCGGTGAAGTGGTTCGCCTATTTGTTCAGCGACTCGCGGCCCTTCGGGCTCGTGCTGCTCACATTGGCCGCGGCCTACGTCGGCACCAGTCTGCTGCACCGCGGGTCGTTGAAGATTTTCCGTTGGACGCTGCCGGTGCCGCCGCCGCGGCTGACACTTTACCAGATCGGCATCGCCTCGGCCGATATGCTGGTGGCGGCGTCGGTGTTTTATGTGCTCTGTCCGCCGGTGCAAGGCGGCTACCGCACGGTGCTCGAAGTCTATCTGGTGGCCTACGTGCTCAACGTGCTTTCGCACGTGCCGGGCGGATGGGGCGTGATCGAGGCCGTGATCACGCTGTTGCTGGGCCTGTATGATCCGGCCGTGAATATTCCCCGCGTCTTCGCCGCGATCGTCGTTTTCCGCGTGGTCTATTTCCTTCTGCCGTTGCTGGTTGGCGCCGTGCTCCTGGGGTGGCACGAATATGCCTTGCGGAGGAACTGGATACCGCCCCTCGTGCCGCACCATGATCCGGCAGGCGGCGAGGCGCACAGCATGTCCGTTAACGGCCAACCGCCTAGGCAAGGCGGAAAGGCGCCGTCGAAGAATTAGGGGGGCGTCGAGCGCAGCGCAGATCCGCGGTTATCGCTAGGATCGGCTGCCTAGGGCGGCATCTCGCTCGCGATCCGCCTTGCGCGACAGCGTCACGGGCCTGGAGAGCGAGTTCCGCATCACATAGGGCGAGGGCACCACGGGATGCACGGCCGGGCTTCTGCTCCGTGCCGGCATGCGGACCAGAAGCAGGATCGCCATCGCCCGGGCAAGTGTGGAGATTACGAACAGCGCCAGGTAGGCCGTGCGGCCGGCGCCCAAGGCGGCCAGGATTCCTGCGCCCAACAGCGAACCGCCGGCCATCGCAACGGAATTGGCGACGTTGAAGAGGGTCAACACGTCCACGCGTTTCTGCCGCGGAATCGTCTCAATGAACAACAGCAGCGTTGCCAGGTCGAATGCGCACCAGGCCATGCCGGAATAAATCTGCGTGACCACCAGATAGATCCAATTGCTCGACACGAGCCACAGGGCCGGCACGAACACGCTGGCGACGGCACTGATCCAAAACACGCGGCGCACGCCCACACGGTCGGCAATCCGGCCGACCGTCGGCAGAAAAAATATCTTGGCCACGGTGGCCATGCAGATGACAATCGCGTAGATGGTATAAGAGAAGTGCAGTTCGCCCAGCAGAAAGGGGTTGAAATAGGGACTGGATATCTGCACAGCCGCCTGCGCCGCCATGAGAAAGAGCAATAGCCGGCCATTTTCGCCCGTGCTGAGCGAACGGAAAATGGTCGCTGGCGACATGGCCGGCGCGCGCCGCGGCGGCTGCGGTTCACGATGCAAAGTCAAGAGTTTCACCGAAACGAACCGGCTTGCCCCGGCGAGGAAGAACAACAACGCGAAGATCGCCAGGGGAATGCCAAATTGGTCAGCCGCTTGCAGGGCGATGCCGCCGACCAGGAAGCCCGCGACGATGCCCCATTGATTGATCCGCGTGCGCCAAGCGAAATAGCGGATTCGCACCCGCGCGGGAACCAATGTCTCGATCCAGGCGTTCCAGGGGCCGCTGGCGCAGAGGCCCGTGGCCCAGTACACGGCTACCAGGGCGAACACCGCGACGACGGTCATCCGGCCCATCAAGGCGGCCAGCAAGAGCGGTGCGAAGGTGGCTGCTTGCACGGCCGCACAGACCGCAACCAGCCGGCGGTACGAACCGCAAATCCGCAGCAGCCAGGGCGCGCCGAGTTGCAGCAGCGATCCGATCACCAGCGGCACCGTGCTCACCAGTCCGCACGACAGTTGGCTGCCCGTCAAGGCAAGCACGAACGCGGGCAGGTAGGTTTCACCAATGCCCACCATGACGTTAGTTGCCGTTCCTTCGGCGGTGGAGATGCGAAGATCCTTTCGCAGCGTACTGAACATCAGGTTGGGATTTTTCTCGGGTGCGACGTCTGGCCACGGAGGCGTTTGACTTTGTACGTCAGGCTTTCCAGCGTGACCCTCTCAAGTTCGCTGTCAGGCTGAAAGCCTGACGTACTTGCGGACCCGCGACGATACGAAAAGCGGGCCGCGAAGAAAAGAGCAGTTCCAGGTAAAGATTACATCGTCGCCAGCGTCTCGATCAATTCCGCGCGGCCGGCACCCTGCAGCCGTTCGCCGGGAAGCGAGTCGAGATACTCCAGGCGCGGCCCCAGGCCGCGGCGATTGGCAACCTGAATGTTCAGGCCCGGCCGGGCGTTGGCCTCCAAGACCACGGGACCAAGGTTCGCGTCGACGACGAAATCGATGCCCGTATAGCCCAATTCCAGGCCGTCGGCCAGTTTCATCGCGGCGCGGAGCAAATCGTGCCAGAAGGGCACCTGGATTCCGGCGATGGAATGGCCCGTGTCGGGATGAGTGCTGATTGCGCGGTCCAGGCAGACGCCGCCGAAAGTGATTCCCGTGTGAAGATCGACACCCGCTCCGGCCGCGCCCTGGTGCAGGTTGGCCTTGCCCCGCGAGGCGCGCGTGGGCAGGCGGACCATGGCCATCACGGGCACGCAACGATAGAGCACGACGCGGACGTCGGGCGTGCCGCCTTCGCTGACATTGGTGAAGGCTTCGTGGCAAACGATACGCTGCTCGATAATCGCCAGATCGGGCTGGCCTTGCAGCGAATAGAGCCCTGAAAGGATCGTGGCCACGTGATAGCGCAGATCGGCCAGCGTATAACGCTGGCCGCTGGAGGTGAAGAACTCGCGGCCGTCGTGCCGCGCGACGACGATAATCCCGCGGCCCGCGCTGCCCGCGGCCGGCTTGACGACGAATTCGGGCCGATTGCCCGAAATCTCCAGGAACCGCTTCACGTCGCCGTTGTTCTCGATCAGGGCATAGGTCTCGGGCACGGGGATGCCGGCCGCCTGGCAGATGCCTTTGGTGATGTGCTTTTCGTCGACCCGCGGATAGAAAGCGCGGCGGTTCAGCGGCAGCACGAAGCGGCCGTTGCGGCGGTTGATGCCGACGATGCCCGCTTGCTTGAGCTCGCGGGGCCAGGCCCAAAACCGCCACGGCGAAGACTGCGGCATAGGGTCATTCCTTCGGCTGGACGAGGTCGCGGAATCGCACCAGTTCCGTCAGCCGATAGCCCGTGTACCGGCCCATGGCGATTAGAATGGCCACGGTGAAGAAGTGCAGTTCCGGATAGTCGAACAACACGTTGCCCAGGGTCCGCCAGTTCAAGAGCGAATAGATGGCCAGGGCCATAAGCAAGGTCGTGATCATCAGCCGCACGGCCAGCAGAAGATTGTCTTCCTCGCTGGTCACGTAGAATCGCTCCACGAGGTTCGTGAGGATCACCATCGGCAGGAGCACCGTTTCGCCGCCGGGGGCCAGCTTCCAATGGTTCATCACCGCGATGCCCAGCACCATGAGCATGACCACCAGGGTGAGAATGATGCTCAGCCGCGGGACCAGGAGCAACTTCAAGCGGTCCAACACGCCGCGGCTGATGAAGCCGGTGGCAAGCACCACCACCAGGATGCACAATCCGCCGCGGAAATCGTTGTAAACGAAGGCCAGCGCCAACAGCGTGGGCGAGAAGGTGCCGAAAGTGCGAATGCCGATGATCGTCCGCACCAGCGCGGTGAGCAACGCGCCGATGGGCAGGATCAAAACCACCTTGACCGGCTCTTGCAGCTTGCCCGACAGAAGATGCAGGTCGAGGATGCCCAGCAGACTGTGGGTCACAGGCGGCGCGGCGCTGATCGAGTACGCCGGCTCCACGTCAGTCGAATTGGTGACCCGCACCAGATCGACGCCGTCGCGCCGCACGGGCACGACATCCGGGGGCAGTTCACGTTCGAAGTTGAATTCGGGATCATAGGGCTCCCAGCGGTCCACCGCATACACCTCGCCCCAGTGGCGCGGCTGGAGCTTGTCGTCCTTTTTGATCTCGAACCCGGTCACCAGTCGCGCGGGGATTTTGGCCGTGCGGCATAAAACCACCATGGCCTTGACGCGGCCCAGCGGAGAGCCTTTCAGGTGCATGAGCGTGTCGTCGCCGCTGTTGTCGCCCAGTTCGCCGGACGACTCGATGTTGGTTCGGCACTCCTCGAAGATGCGATGCACGAGTTCCTGATTGGCGGGCTTGTTGTCGCGCAGCCGCCCGAGGATTTCCTCGGCGGTCTTGCTGTTGGCTGTCATGCCCTTGGCCTTCGCCAAGTATACGGACCGGTCCTTGGCCGAGAGGGCCGGCTCGGTGGGATTCTGCCGCCAATCACCCTTGGGATCCAGGCGCAAGCGGAAGGTTATCTTGCAGGAACGCTGGCCTTCCTTGTTCGTCCGCAGCACAAGGTTCTTGCGGTTCTCGGCCGTATGAATGCGATGCGGGACAAGTTCCATGTCCGGGGCATCGATCTCGTGCGCCACGACCTTGCAGTAGCGCGTCGTCTCGGGAATCGAGGCGAACAGCCGCGCGTCGGGAACCACCGCCATGCGGCCGTCCGGCTTACGAACGTGGAAATCGACCGAGTACGTCAACAGACAGTCGCTGTCGCTGGCCTCCGAATGAAGATTCTGGCGGACGATGATGCTGCCCGTTCCAAGCAGCACCAGAACGATAATGGTCCAGAACGAGGCTGACTTGCCGGTCACGGTCGGAACCTCCCGGTGCCATCCGCCGCTTGCGATTCTCTCAGCCGCAGCACGACCGACTCGCCGGGATTCTCTTCTTCGGGAAGGTAGACCACGTAGATAACGCCCCGACCGCGGTCGATGCGGACCTCGACGCGTTTGGCATCGGCGCGCGAGGGCTCCAGCGAAACCGCGTCATTGCCCGCCACGCTCTCGGGCAAAGGCAGACAGAAGAAGTAAACGGGAGATATCCGCTTGGTCGTTTCGCCTTCGGCGCGCATCAGGCCGGCGAACTGGCTGTTGGGGAACGTGTTGGCCGAGTATTTGTCGCAGCGGGCCTCGGGGAGCCGTTCGTCGGGCACGATGATCCGCAGCGTGTCCCGTCCGGCCCACTCGGCCCGGACGGGCGTCTGCCGCGGTCCGGCCAAGGGCATCGGCCAGACGCGCAACTCCGGATCGCCCCACAGGCGGAAACTGAGCGCCACGCGAACGCCTTTGGCCTGCTCCTTGTGTCCGCGGCGGGTCTTCAACTCTTCGACGCAGAGGATGTAGTTCTGGGCGTCGCGGAGCACTTCGCCCAGCGTTCCGCCGCGGTACAAGAGCGAACTCATGGCAGCGTTCAGCATGGAACTGCCGGCGCCGCTGTGGATGGAAGTCATGCTGCCGATCACGGCGACGCCGCCTAACTCGTCCAATCGCCACAACACGGCATCGTCGAGCGATTCGCAGCTTTGCAGGAACACGATCGGCAGGCCGATGAGCGGGCCCTGCAAGTGCCGCGCGACAGGCTCGGCCAACACCACGCGCGGGGCCGGCGCGGCGTTACCGTCCGCGGCGCTCGTCCGCGCCGCGCCTTCGATGTCGTCGTCCTCGTCCGCGGGATAGTTCTCCGCCGGCGAACGCCGCAGCACCGGCGCGTCGATCAGTTCCTGGCAGGAGAGGTGCCCTTCGTAAAGGATCAGGTTGGCCGACCGCGCGGCGCTGAGAATGTCCGGTGCGTCGGCCCAGCGGCCGTAGAACTCATCCACGTGGACGCCGCAGTTCTTGAATTCCGAGGCCGTGATACGGCTGATCGTTTCGCACAGCACCAGCTTCCGCAAGACGCCCGAATTGGCGACCATCAGCATCCGCGGCGGCCGGTCGGCGAGAAGCCGTTCCCGCAGCAATCCCCGCACGAACATCACCGAGGTGTCGCTTAACGACTCCAGCGGCAGGCGGCCCACGCCGAATTCGGCAAGCTGTCCCGGCTGGGTGGGAACGAAAGGTTCCGTTCGCACCGTGTAATGCGGCGGCGCCGCGGGCGCGGCGGCAGCCGTGCCGCCGGTGGTAGCCGCTTGCGGCGAAGCCTCGGGCGGCGGGTTGGACACTGCGGGCGACGGCTCCTCTTCACCGCCATTGGGATCGACTTCCACGTTGCGGAAGCCGATCGAGGTATAGTCGCCTAGCAGGGTCACCGTGCGCAAATGCAGCGACTCGCGTTCGATCAACTGTCGCACGTCCGCTTCGGCCACTCCGGCAGCGTGGGCACGAACGACCACCACGGGAGCACCACGAGAAAGACTGATATAGGGCGCCAGCCAGGCAGTTTGGCCCACGTCAGCCCGCGAGTCCGGGGCCCGTGTTACGACCACGTTGCGAACCTTGTTGCGGCCCAACGCTCCGATCAATCGGTGCTCCAAAGCGTGCGGTGGCAATACTTCCGAAGGAATCTCGGACTGGGCGATCCAGGTGGGCACGTTTTTCGGGTCGCTCACCGCCACGAGCAACCGGGCGACGGAAAGGTCTTTCAGCACCGCGTCGATACCACTGCCGGGACGGTCCTTCTCGCAAAGCAGCAGCGGCACGCGCAAGCCCGCGGCCAGCGCGCTGCCCAGGATTTCCGCCTCCGGGTCGTCGGCCGCGGCAATCACCACGGAACGGGAATCATTCCCGAA
>Ga0302320_10019554_pt1 | contig 13573 bp, 13 predicted proteins | sample Bog_T0_3_FD_202130 | JGI IMG/M metagenome (GOLD analysis project Ga0302320, IMG submission 202130) | Peat permafrost microbial communities from Stordalen Mire near Abisko, Sweden - Bog_T0_3 | ecosystem: Environmental > Terrestrial > Soil > Wetlands > Peat | place: Sweden: Abisko, Stordalen Mire...
CGCCATCGACGCGCTGATCGCCGGCGACATCGACGGCTTCGCCCTCTTCCCCACGCCGGAAGCGGTGGCGCGGCTGCAGCGCGATCCGCGCTTTACGGTCCAGGTTTCTTCGACCGAAGCCAAGGCGATCCTGGCCATCGACAACCGCAACAAGCCGTTCGACGATCTCAGAGTGCGCCAAGCCTTGTCCTATGCCATCGACCGTCAGGCCATCATCGATGGGGCGATGTTCGGCTATGGCCGCCCGATTGGCAGCCATTACACCAGCCAGGATCCCGGCTATGTCGATCTGACCGGCCGCTATCCGTTCGACCCGGCCAAGGCGAAGCGATTGCTGGCGGAGTCGGGCTATCCGGCGGGATTTCGTACCACCTTGAAACTGCCGCCGGTCGCTTATGCGCGCCGCAGCGGCGAGGTGGTGGCGGCGCAGTTGGCGCAAATCGGCATCACCGTCGAGATTCAGCAGATGGAATGGGTGTCCTGGCTCGATCAGGTGTTCGGCCGGCATGATTTCGATCTGACCATCGTCGCCCATCTCGAGCCGATGGATTACGGCATCTATGGCCGCGACGATTATTATTTCGGCTATGGCGCGCCGGCCTTCAAAGAGCTGCTGCGCCGGCTCGACGCCGCGCCGGACGAAGCGCAGCGTCTGGCACTGCTGGGCGACGTGCAGCGGATGATCGCCGACCAGGCGGTGAACGTGTTCCTGTTCGAAGCCCCCGGCTTCAGCGTGTGGGACGCCACCATCAAGGACATCTGGTACCGCACGCCGGTGCAGATCTTTGACCTCGCCCATGCCCGCTTCGCCGATGGCGGCGCCGAACCAGCCAGCGCCGGGCGGAACGGCGCCGGCAAGCTGGTGCTGTCGGCGGCCATAGGGTCGGCCGGCGCGCTGTTGCTGGCCCTGCTGCTGCGCGCCGGTCCGGCCTATGCGGCGCGGCGCGTCTTGTCCCTCGGACTGACCCTGCTGGCCGCCAGCCTGCTGATCTTCCTCGCCGTGCAATGGGCGCCGGGCGATCCCGCCCGCTTCATGCTGGGGATGAACGCCGATCCGGCGGCGCTGGTGACCTTGCACAGCCAGCTCGCTCTCGACCGGCCGCTGGCCGCCCGCTATTTCACCTGGCTGGCCGGTCTGGTCACCGGGGAGTTCGGCACCAGCTGGACCTATCGCGTGCCGGTCGGCGCGCTGATCCTGCAGAGGTTGGAGCTGTCGCTGCCGCTGACTTTGCTGGCGCTGACCTTCGCCGTGCTGTTGGCGCTTTTTCTGGCAATGGCCGGTGTGATCGGGCGCGGTCGCTGGCCGGGCCGCCTGGTCGGGCTGGTGACCGGTACGGCGATCGCCATCCCCAATTTCTGGCTGGGCATCCTGCTGGTCGGCGTGTTCGGCGTCGGGCTGCATTGGTTCTCCGCCGGCGGCTTCGCCGGTTGGGAAGCCGGTCCGTGGGCCGCCATGCGCTCTCTGACCCTGCCCGCTTTGGCGCTGGCGGTGCCGCAAGGCGCCATACTGGCCCGGCTGCTGCGCGCGGAATTGCTGGAGGCGTTGGGCCAGGATTACATCCGCACCGCGCGCGCCAAGGGGCTCGGCGATCTGGCGGTGCTGCTGCGCCACGCCTTGCCCAACAGCCTGCCGCCGATCCTGACCGTCCTCGGCATGCAATTCTCCTTCCTGCTGGCCGGCGGCGTGCTGATCGAGAATGTCTTCTTCCTGCCCGGTTTGGGGCGGCTGATCTTCGAGGCCATCGGCCAGCGCGACCTGATCGTCGTCGAAAGCGTTTCCATCGTTCTGGTATTCCAGGTAATCGCCGTATCGCTGCTGACCGATCTGGCCTGCGCCGCCGCAGACCCCCGCTGGCGGGCGCGGGTGGCGGCATGAATGCCGGATTGACCGCCGGGGCCGTGCTCTCGCTGCTGATGGCGGCGGCGGCCTTGTTGTCCTTGGTCTGGCTGCCTTTCGACCCCATCGCCATGGACATCGTCCATCGGCTGCAGCCGCCCTCCTGGCTGCACCCGTTCGGCACCGACGCCTATGGCCGCGACCTGCTGTCCAATGTGATCGCCGGCGCGCGCGCCAGCCTCACGGCCGCCCTGGCGGCGTGCCTGGTGGGCGCCGGGCTCGGCGTGCCGCTCGGACTGCTGGCCGCCAGCCGCGGCGGCCTGGTCGAAGAGATCGTCACCCGGGCCGGCGACGTGGTGTTCGCCTTTCCCGCCCTGCTGACCGCGGTGCTGATCGCCGCGGTGTGGGGGCCGGGCATGGTCGCGGTGGTGTCCGCCATCGGGCTGTTCAACATTTCGGTCTTCGCCCGGGTCACACGCGGCGCGGCGCTGGGACTGCTGCACCGCGATTTCGTGCTGGCGGCACGGGTCGCCGGCAAAGGGGAGGTCAGGATATCCTTCGAACATATCCTGCCCAATTGTCTCGGCCTGCTGCTGGTGCAGGGCGCCATGCAATTCTCGCTGGCCGTCATCGCCGAGGCCGGTCTGTCTTATGTCGGCCTTGGTCTACAGCCGCCGACGCCGAGCTGGGGGCGCCTGCTCGATGCGGCGCAGACCATGATGTCGCTGGCCCCCTGGTTGGCGATCTTTCCCGGCCTGGCGATCCTGCTGACGGTGCTAGGCTTCACGCTGCTGGGCGACGGGTTGCGCGACCGCCTCGATCCGCGGCAGGTGCGCCAAGCGGAACGGCCCCAATGAGCGGGCTGCTCGACATCGCCGGCCTGACCGTCGCCATCGGCGGTGTCGCGCTGGTGCGTTCGGTTTCGCTGTCGGTCAGCGCGGGCGAGATCGTCGGTCTGGCTGGCGATTCGGGCACCGGCAAATCGCTGACCGCGCTGGCGGTTCTCGGGTTGCTGCCGCGCGGCGCCGCGGTCTCGGGCAGCATCCTTTTCGCAGGGCATCAGATCGCCCATGAAGATACGGCAGCGCTGCGCCGCTTACGGGGGCGCGAGATCGGCATGGTCTTCCAGGAACCGATGACCGCGCTGAACCCGGTCATGCGGATCGGCGATCAGGTGGCAGAGACGCTTTTGTGCCATGGCGTCCCCCGCGTCGAGGCGCGCCGTCGCGCCGAGCAAACCTTGGAACAAGTCGGCCTGGCCGGCAGCAGCGCCCGCTATGCGCACCAGCTGTCGGGCGGCCAGCGGCAGCGCGTCGCCATCGCCATCGCCATCGCCCTGCAGCCACGTCTGTTGATTGCCGACGAACCGACCACCGCGCTCGACGTCACCACCCAGGCGCAGATCATCGCCTTGCTGCGCCGTCTGGTCCGTGAGACCGACATGGGGCTGCTGCTGATCAGCCACGATGTGCCGCTGATGGCGCGGACGGCGCATCGCGTCCTGTGCCTAGGCGAAACGGCGCCGGTCCCTTGCGTCCTGCGCCGCCGCCCAGGCGCCATCGGCGACGTGCTGTTGGCGGGCAGCGGCATCGTGCGTGACTACCGCCATCCCCGATGTCGCGCCGTCGATGGCGTGGATATCGCGATCCGCGCGGGCGAGAGCGTCGCCCTGGTCGGCGAGTCGGGCTCGGGAAAATCGACCCTGCTGCGCACCCTCTTGGCCCTCGATGCACCCCAGGCCGGCACGGTCACCTTGGACGGCAAGCCGATCACCCGCGCCGCGCGCCGCCGGATCCAGGCCGTCTTCCAGGATCCCGCCGGCAGTTTCGATCCGCGCTGGCGCGTGGAAAAACTGGTGGCTGAACCGCTCACCCTGCTGGACCGGCCTCTGCCGCCGGTCGAACGCCGCGGCAAGGTCGAAGCGGTTCTGCAGCAGGTTGGCCTGTCGCCCACTGACGCCGACCGCTTCCCGCATGAGTTCTCGGGCGGCCAGCGCCAGCGGATCGCCATCGCCCGGGCGCTGGTCGTCGAGCCGGCGATCATCGCCTTCGACGAGGCCACCTCGGCGCTGGACATGTCGGCCAAGATGCAGATCCTCGGCCTGTTGGCTGATCTCGCGACCGAGCGGAGACTCGCTTTTCTGTTCGTGACGCATGATCTGGCGGCCATGCGCCAAATCGCCGACCGGGTGCTGGTGATGCAGGCCGGCAGGATCGTCGAGGAAGGAGCGGCCCGCCAGATCTTCACGGCGCCCCGCCATCCTTATACCGCGGCGCTGATCGAGGCTCAGGCGTAATGGACGGCCCGGGCGATGGCACGGGCCAGACAATCGGCGCCGGCCGAGCCGAGACGGGCGATCTGTAGCGTGCGCGCGCTGCCCGGCGCCGGCAGGTCTACCCCCTCGGCCACCGCGAACACCGTGTCGCCGTCGAACGGCGTATGGGCCGGGCGGATGGCGCGGGAGACACCATCCTGGGCCATGATTGCCAGTCTTTTGCATTCTGCCGGGCTCAGCCTGGCCGATACCGCCACCACGGCGATGGTGGTGTTGGCGCCGGGCTGCAACCGTCCGATCCGCAGCAGGCGCGACAGATCGGGAATCGGGTCATGGGCATCGGCGGCACCACTGGGTCTGTGGCCGCCAAATTCGTCGCCGAATTCGAAGGGCCACGCCCAATAGGTCTTGCCGTCCGGCATCAGCGCCGATCCGACCGGATTGGCGGCCGCCAGCGCGCCGACCATGATCCCACCGCCGAGATCGAGCGACGCCGACCCGACGCCGCCCTTCACGAGGCCCGCCATGGCGCCCCGCCCGGCCCCCACCGACCCCAGGACGAAATTCCGGCCGGCCTCGGCCACCGAGCGCATGCCGAGATCGCGGTAAGGCGGGGTCAGACCCCATTTCTTGTCGCCCTCATTGGCCAGGTCAAACAGAACGGCGCTGGGCACGATGGGGATCGCCGGGCTGGGCGGATACAGCGTCAAACCGACGCCGCGCTGCGACAGCAGCGCCGCCACCCCGTCGGCCGCCGCCAATCCGAACACCGAGCCGCCGGCCAGCACGATGGCGTGCGCAAGACTGTTGAGGTTTTCCGGCTCGAGCGCCGCCGTCTCGCGCACGCCGGGTCCGCCGCCGCGGATGTCGACTCCGGCCGTCCAGGCCTCCGGCAACAGCAGGGTGGTCACACCGCTGGCCGCCTTGTCGTCGGCGGCATGACCGACGGTGATGCCGGGAACGTCGGTGATCAGATTGAGCGGGCCGGGACTCGGCATGCGAACAGCAGACCTTGGTGGAGCCGAGCGGAATCGAACCGCTGACCTTCTCATTGCGAACGAGACGCTCTCCCAACTGAGCTACGGCCCCGTCTTTTGGGATGCGGGATCATGAGGAAACCGCCCCCTTCTGTCAAGCGCACAGCGGGCTTGCCGTAACGGGTCGCGCGCTTTAGGGTGCGCGGCATTCGCCGTGAAAAGGATCCCCGCATGTCCAGTCTGTTGGCACCCTTGATCGAAGTGCTGATCATGATCATCAATCTGTACTGGTGGTGCCTGGTCATTGCCATCGTGCTGAGTTGGCTGATTTCCTTCAACGTGGTCAACCTGCGCAATCGCGCCGTCTATCTGATCAATGATGCCCTCTATCGCATCACCGAACCGGCGCTCAAGCCGCTCCGCCGAATCATTCCCAGCGCCGGCGCTTTCGATCTGTCGGCCATCGCCCTGTTCATCCTGCTGTGGCTGGCCGAGCGCTATCTCAGCATTTACCATCTCTATCTCATCAGTGGCCTCTGACGCTTTGCTTGCACCGCAGCCTGACGGGCGGCTGCGCCTCAGGGTCAAGCTCGCTCCCAAGGCGGCCGGCAATCGCATCCAAGGCCTGGCACGCGATGAAGATGGCGCCCTGCTGCTCAAGGTGGCGGTGTCCGCGGCGCCGGAAAACGGCAGGGCCAACCGCGCCCTGATCGCGCTGTTGGCCAAAGAATGGGGTCTTGCCAAATCCGCCATCGTGATCGACCGAGGCGCGACCGATCGGCGCAAGATCCTGCTGATCGAGGGCGATGCCGCGCGCCTGAGCGACCGTCTGCGTCAAACGCGGGTGCCGCCATGAGGGAGGGCGCTCACCTGATCGACGGCAATAAGGTCGCCTCAGAACTGCGGGAACGACTCAAGCATCGGGTCGACGCCATCACGGCGGCGGGCGGACCGACGCCGGGTCTGGCGGTGGTGCTGGTCGGCAGCGATCCCGCCAGCCAGGTCTATGTGCGCAACAAGAACAAGCGCGCGGCCGAGGTCGGAATCAGCGGTTTCGAAAGGGTCTTGCCCAAGGACACGCCCCAGCCGGCGCTGCTGGCCCTGATCGCCCAACTGAACCGGGATCCGGCCGTGCACGGCATTCTGGTGCAATTGCCCTTGCCGCCGCAGATCGATGCCGAGGCGGTGATCCTGGCGATCGACCCCGCCAAGGATGTCGATGGCTTTCACCCGTTCAATGTCGGGCAACTCTCGACCGGCGGCGTCGCACTGGTGCCCTGCACGCCGCAAGGCTGCCTGCTGCTGCTCAAGCGCGAACTCGACGATCTGGCCGGCCGCCGCGCCCTGGTGCTGGGCCGCTCCAACATCGTCGGCAAGCCGATGGCGCAATTGCTGCTGCGGGAATCCGCCACTGTCACGGTCGCGCATTCGAAGACCCGCGACCTGGCCGGCGAATGCCGCCGCGCCGAAATCCTGGTGGTGGCGGCGGGGCGACCGGAAATGGTGCGGGGCGACTGGATCATGCCCGGCGCCGTCGTGATCGATGTCGGCATCAACCGGGTGGCCGGGCTGCAGCCCGGCACCACCCGCCTGGTCGGCGACGTGGCCTTTGCGGAAGCGTCCCAGGTGGCTGGCGCCATTACCCCGGTGCCGGGCGGCGTCGGCCCGATGACCATCGCCATGTTGCTGTCGAACACCGTGACAGCCTGCTGCCGCCAAAACGGTCTGCCGGACGATTGAACCGGCCTATCCCCGCGCCATCTTGGCCAGCCGCATGCGCAGCGCATTCAGCTTGATGAAGCCTTCGGCGTCGCGCTGGTTATAGACGCTGTCCGCCTCGAAGGTGACATAGTCGAGGCGATAGAGCGATTTGGCGGATTTGCGGCCGACCACGGCAGCGGTGCCCTTGAACAGTTTCAGACGCACCGTGCCCTCGACGTTCTGGCTGACCTTGTCGATCATGGTCTGGATCGCCTGGCGTTCCGGGCTCCACCAAAAGCCGTTATAGATCAGTTCGGCATAGCGCGGCATCAGCTCGTCCTTCAGATGCGCCTCGCCGCGGTCCAATGTGATGCTTTCGATGCCGCGATGCGCCGCGATCAGAATGGTGCCGCCCGGTGTCTCGTAGATGCCGCGGCTTTTCATGCCGACGAAGCGGTTTTCCACCAGATCGAGGCGGCCGATGCCATTGGCGCCACCCAGCTGGTTGAGTTTGGTCAGCAAAGCCGCCGGCGACAGAAATTCGCCATCCACCGACACCGGGTCGCCGGCTTTGAAGCCGATTTCGACATAGCTGGGGCGGTCCGGCGCCTGCTCCGGGCTGACCGACCGGGTGAACATGTCTTCGTCCGGCTCGACCCAGGGATCCTCCAGCGCTTTGCCCTCATAGGAGATATGCAGCAGATTGGCGTCGGTGGAATAAGGCGCTTCGCCGCGCTTGTCCTTGGCGATCGGGATCTGATGCTTCTCGGCAAATTCCAGCAGTTTGGTGCGGGAGGTCAAATCCCATAGCCGCCACGGCGCGATCACCTTGATGTCCGGCTTCAGCGCATAATAGCCGAGTTCGAAGCGCACCTGGTCGTTGCCCTTGCCGGTGGCGCCATGCGCCACCGCGTCGGCGCCGGTCTGAATGGCGATCTCGATCTGCCGTTTGGCGATCAGTGGCCGCGCGATCGAGGTGCCGAGCAGATAGACCCCTTCGTAAAGCGCATTGGCGCGGAACATCGGGAAGACGAAATCGCGCACGAATTCCTCGCGCAGATCGTCGATATGGATGTTCTCGGGCCTGATCCCCATCAGCAACGCCTTCTGGCGCGCCGGTTCCAGCTCCTCGCCTTGACCGAGATCGGCGGTGAAGGTGACCACCTCGCAGCCATAGTTATCCTGCAGCCAGCGCAGGATGATCGAGGTATCCAACCCGCCGGAATAGGCCAAAACGACTTTCTTCACGTCACTCTGCATTAGAAGTCTGCCTCGTTCTGATTATGCGGCCGCATTCGGCGCGGGTGCGTGGTCGTCCGGCACGCCGGCGGCCAGCCTTTGTTTCAGCCGCGCCAGGCGGATGCGTTCGCTGTCGGACTTCAATTGGCCGCAGGCCGCCAGAATGTCGGCGCCGCGCGGGTGGCGGATCGGCGCCGAATAGCCGGCTTCGAACAACAGGTTCGAGAAGCGCGATATCTGTGCCATCGGCGTCGACTCGAAGGCGGCGCCCGGCCATTTATTGAAGGGTATCAGGTTGAATTTGGCGGGGATGCCATTTACCAGCCGGATCAGTTGGCGGGCATCGGCGTCGCTGTCATTGACGCCTTTCAGCATGACATATTCAAACGTGATGCGGCGCGCATTGTTGGTGGGATAGGCACGCAGCGCCGCCATCAGCGCGGCGAGCGGATATTTGCGGTTGATCGGCATCAGGACGTCGCGCACCTGGTCCGTGGTGGCGTGCAGCGACACCGCCAGATTGACCCCCAATTCTTTGCCGCAGCGGGCGATCTGCGGCACGACGCCGGCGGTCGACAAGGTGATGCGCCGCCTGGACAAGGCGATGCCATCGCCATCCATCAGAATTTTGAGCGCGGTGGCGACATTGTCGTAATTGAACAGCGGTTCGCCCATGCCCATCATCACGATGTTCGACAATAGCCGCCGGCCGTCGTCGGGCGTCGGCCACTCGCCGTAGGAATCGCGCGCCGCCAGAAACTGTCCGACGATCTCGGCAGCCGACAGATTGCGCACCAGCAATTGCGTGCCGGTGTGACAGAACTGGCAGGTCAGCGTACAGCCGACCTGCGCGCTGAGGCAAACGGTGCCGCGATCCTGGTCGGGGATATAGACGGTTTCCGCCTGATTGCGGTCGGAAAATGCCAGCAGCCATTTGCGCGTGCCGTCGCTCGAGGTCTGTTGGCGGGCGATACTGGGCCGCGCCACCTGATAACACTCGGCCAGCCTCCCTTGCAGCGGTTTGGCGAGGCTGCTCATGAGGCCGAAGTCGGTAACCCCGCGATAGTAGATCCAATGCCATAATTGTTTGGCACGAAAAGGTTTTTCGCCGATCGCCGCCATTTCCGCGACCAACGCCGCGCGTGACAGGCCGACCAGATTGGTCCGGTGGTCCTCGCTTGCTGCAAGACGGGAGGCGGTGGCGCAGGTCATGGCGGAAGCAATACCCGCCCGTCCGGCCGCAATGCAAGAAAAACTGGTTAATGAAGTCCGCAGGCTTGGCTGATGGTCGCATAGGCCTTGGCGAAACCGTCCAGCGCATAGTTGTCGGCGACGGCATCGCCTTTGGCGGGGGTGCCGTGCATCACGGCCGACTTGCCTTTCTGCAGGGCAGCCAGCACCGCCTTGTCGTTCCTGGTCCAGGCGGTATCGCCATCGGCATAAAGATCGAAGCGCTGTCCCTCGATGTCGAGGATCAGCGAGGCATCCTTGCGAAACGGCCCACCTTGCGTGACGCTGACCACACCCACGCTTTTGTCGCTCTGGCGATGGGTGATGGTGAGAAAGGCCTTGTGATTTTTGCCGGCGCCCAGGCTTTGCCGCGGCTGACTGGTCATGAAACAGACCTTGCCCCCCTTTTCGCTGCTGCTGAAACTCTCCCAGACCCCCACCTTGCCGAGCGGCAGGGGGGCCTCGGCGGCGGCAGCGAATGGCAGCATCAGGATCAGCACAAACAGCGGACGGGTCATCGCCGCCCACATCTGCCTGTGCCGGCGCCACTTGTCAACCAGTGCCGTCCTGGTCGATAAAGGGGGAAATGCGCGCGATGATTTGCCAGGCGGTGGGCGACCAAGCTCAACTTCTGCTGCGGGAGGTGCCCGAGCCGGCAATCGCGCCCGACCAGGTCCGCATCGGCGTGGCCGCCGCCGGCGTGAATTTCGCCGACGGCCTGATGCTGGCCGGCCGCTATCAGGAAAAGCTGGTGGCGCCCTTTGCGCCGGGGCTGGAGGTGGCAGGGCGCGTGCTGGAGCTGGGGGAAGCGGTCAGCGGTCTGGCGCCCGGCGATCGGGTTCTGGCGGTGCTCGGTGGCGGCGGTTTCGCCGAACAGGCGGTCGCGCCCGCCACCGACGTCATTCCGATCCCCGACGGCATGAGCTTTGCCGTCGCCGCCGGCTTTCCCGTCATCTACGGCACCTCGCACCACGCCCTGACGGCACGCGCGCATTTGCAGGCGGGCGAAGTGCTGCTGGTACATGGCGCCGCCGGGGGCGTCGGGCTGACCGCCGTCGAGATCGGCCGCGCGCTCGGTGCCGTCGTCATCGCCACGGCCGGCGGCGCCGAAAAACTGGCGGTGGCTGCAGCCCATGGCGCCCTTCATTTGATCGACAGCAAAAGCGAGGACATCAGGCAGCGGGTGCGCGACATCACCGGCGGTCGCGGCGCCGACGTGGTCTATGATCCGGTCGGCGGCGCGGTGTTCGAGTCGAGTCTGCGCTGCACCGCGATGGATGGCCGCCTCCTGGTGATCGGCTTCGCCGGCGGTACCGTGACCCAGATCCCGGCCAATATCCTGCTGGTCAAGAATCTGACCGTGATCGGCTATTATTGGGGCGCCTATCGCCGCAGCCATTGGGCCGTCCTGCGCCAGGGGCTGATCGAATTGATCGGCTGGCAGCAACAGGGCCGCATCACACCCCTGATCGTCGGCGGCTTCGCCCTCGAGCAGGCCAACGAAGCGCTGGCGTTGCTGAGAGAGCGCAAGGCGGCGGGTAAGATCGTTTTGTCAGTAGATCAGAATTTGTAGCCGAGGCCGGCGCCGACCATCAGCCGTCCCAGACCGCTGCCACCGTCGAGCGGCGACAAGCCGAATCCGCGCTGCGCCTCGGCCAGCCCGATCAGATTGAGGTTGGGGGTCAGCGCATGATTGACCAGCAGGCTGACATTGACATTGTTGTTGGGGGCGGCCAGTTCCGACAGGCTCAGACCAGAGGCGGCATTGATGGTGAAATGTTCTGAAGGTGCCCAGGCCGTGCCGATGCGCAGCCCGTAGCGCGTGCCTTCTTCACCCTCCGGCGCGCCCATCGATGCGCCCAGGCCGGCCGCCACTTGTCCGTCATAGCTCGGGCTCAATGTGGCGGAGATCCGGTAGATGCTGCTTTGCCAGGCCAGAAAACCGCCAGCCTGCAGGCCGGAACTGCCCAACGCCGCTTTGCCCAGGCTGGGGTTGGCGGACTCGACACCCGCGGACAGGCCACTGGCGGTCCACAGCGCGGTTTCCCCGCTCTCCGAATTTGCCAGAGCAGCGCCGCCCAGCGACCAGGTCTGCGCGCGCACCGGCTCTTCGGCCAGGGCGGGCGCCGTGCCGGCCAGACAGACCATCAGTGCGAAAAGATACGCGGACTTCATCTCGGGTAACGAAAAATATGGGCAGAAAGATCGTCTACTATAGTCCTTCGCACATGCAAAGAGAACCTGTTTCTTGTTACACCGAATTTCACGATTTTTCGCTGTGGCCGATCGTCACAGAGTCCGCATTTGCGCCCACTCGCTGGCGCGCTTGCGTGCCGTCTGTTGCTGCGCCGGCGGCAGATCGCGCGACAGTAAATCGCGCTCGCGCTGGGCCCGACGGTCGCCCAATTGAACGGCCAACTCCAGATACATCAGGGCGCGCACCGGGTCCTTGCTGGTCAATCGGCCGGCGCGATAGAAACTGGCCAATTGCCGCAGCGCCGCGGTGTCGCCGTGATCGGCCGCGCAGTTGATCAGCGATAGCACGGTCGCGCGGTCGCGCGGTGCGATGATGCCGGCGTAATAGGCCATGCCAAGAGAAAACTGCGCCGGCGCATAGCCCTGATCGGCCGCCCACTGCAGCCAGGTCAGCGCCTCGACGCTATTGTGCGACGGGCGGTGGCTGCGCTGCGTGGCGGGATCGCCGTCGAGCAGCAGCAAAGCCAGCCGGTAGCGCGCCTCGGCACTGCCCAATTGCGCAGCGCGGCGGAACCACACGGCGGCATCGTCGGCACTCATGGTCACGCCTTCGCCACGCAGATAGAATTCGCCCAGCGTCAATTGGCTCTGAATGTCGTCGCGATCGGCGGCGATGCGATAATAGCGCGCGGCCTGGGTGAAATCGACCAGCATGCCTTCGCCTTTGCGATACATTCCGGCGAGCGCCAGGGTTGCGCCCAAATGCCCCTGCTTGGCGGCTTTGCGAAACCAGTCGGCGGCATCATTGCTGTGCCGCGGCGCGCCTTCGCCGGCCGCGTCCATCTGGCCGATAGTGAATTGCGCTTCGGCGAGATTGTTGACGGCGGCCAAATGGATCCACTTATAGGCCTGCGCCGCATCCTGCGGCACGCCATGGCCGTTGCGATAATCGAGGCCGAGTGCATATTGTGTCGCGGCATCGGCGATTTTGGCGGTTTTCAGTCGCTCGGCCAGTCGACTGGCCTCGCCACGGCGCTGCTGCGGGGCGCCGACAGTCGGTTTGCCGCCGCCTTCTTCCCGGGCCGACACATTGCAGGGCAGAGCCAGGACGAGCAGCAGGGCGAGGACGCCGGCCTGACCTTTCATCGCACCAGCAGGTGATCGATTTCCGCCGCGAGCTTAATGTCACGCGCCGACAGGCCGTGACAGTCGTGGGTCGAGAGCGTGATATCGACCCGATCGTAGACATTAAACCATTCCGGGTGATGATCCATTTTCTCGGCCGTCAGTGCCACTTCCGTCATGAAGGCGAAAGCGCGGCGGAAATCGGCGAATTTGAATTGGCGGAACAGCGCATCGCGCTCCGGCAGAATTTTCCAGTGCGGCAGGGTTTCCGACAATTTGGCGCGGTGCGCGGCGTCGAGCTTGGCGATCATGGTGCCTCACCATTGTACCGGGTGGCGGGAAGAATCAAGCGGCTTATCGAGTGCGGCCGAAACAGGCAGCCTGCAACGTATCAGTACCTCATCTAGTTATTTCGTGAGGCGGAGCAAGCACAGTGATCGGTAAAATTCCCGCGACCTGGTTGGCGATGGGGCTGGCTTTGGCGGCCGCCCGGCCGCTTGGCGCCGCGCAACCACCGCTCAATTACCAGCCACCGCAGGCAGATCCGCCGGCATCGGCACAGATCTCGCATCCCAGTCCCGGCCAGTTCGGCGCGCCGGCACTGGCGCCGCCCAATTCCGGAACCGGCGCCTTCCAGCGATTGCCGGCCATCGACGAAAGCCGCTGGGTGATTCTGGCGGTCAAAAAAGAACCCTATTTCAGCTTCGGCCGGCTCGACCCGGTACTGACCGAAGCCTGCCGGCTGGGCGATTTCCTCAGCCTGCCGCTGAACCGCATCATCGTGCAGTTCTCGGGTCCGGAGGGGCGCGCCGTGGTCCAGGTGGTGCCGCCACTCTATCGCCATTTGCTGGTCGATCGGCGGCATCTGGCGCGTCCCAAGGTGACCTATTACTTTTTCGACACGGCCTGGCCCGATTGCGAAGTGCGGGTCGAGCCCGGCACGCCGACCCGCAGTTTTCCGGCACCCGGCGGCACCGCCCTGCCGGCACATGA
>Ga0302320_10019555_pt1 | contig 13573 bp, 11 predicted proteins | sample Bog_T0_3_FD_202130 | JGI IMG/M metagenome (GOLD analysis project Ga0302320, IMG submission 202130) | Peat permafrost microbial communities from Stordalen Mire near Abisko, Sweden - Bog_T0_3 | ecosystem: Environmental > Terrestrial > Soil > Wetlands > Peat | place: Sweden: Abisko, Stordalen Mire...
GATTGTTGTTGTGCTCGTTCTCATGGGCCGCCTTTAGACCGGTTCCAGGATTCACGTGCCCTTTTGAAGTTGGTGAAAGGTGCCATTTTCTTGATGAAAATGGCACTCAGCCGCAGGAGTTTCCGGGTATCACTACTTTCGAACCGGTCTGACGATACGTGAATGAAAAGTATAGTGCTACTTCCCGTTCAACCCGATGCGTTGCCCGTGCACACGACTGCTGTGCCAAATTGGCTCACGCAACTGGGAGTGCTGGGGCTTTTTTCGGTTGCAGTAATCGATTCCTCGGTCATTCCACTGCCTATCCCCGGCAGTACCGACTTGCTGCTGTTGTGGCTGGTGGCGCACGGCGGAGATCCGTGGTTGCTGGCGCCTTGCGCCATTGCCGGCAGTATCCTGGGTGGGTACACAACCTGGCATATTGGCAGAAGAGGCGGTGAAGCGGTGCTGCGGCACTATGTGCCGGCGCGTATTCTTGGGCGTGTCGTTGGTTGGGTAGAGGCGCATCGGCTCCTTGCTGTCTTTCTTCCCGCAATGCTCCCGCCGCCGATTCCGTTATCGCCGTTCTTGCTTGCCTCGGGCGCGCTAGGTGTCTCGCGCCGCCGGTTTCTGATCGTTTACGGCGCGTCTCGTACACTTCGATATTCCCTTGTGTCCTGGCTCGCAGTTGCCTATGGACGCCACGTCATACGCGCGTGGTCGAGAACAATGGCAGCGTGGTCAATTCCGCTGCTTTCTGTGTTCATCTGCCTGCTAACTGCCTGCCTATTTATGGGAATATGGAAGGTTCGCGGCGCCCGAAGGACAGAAGCTTCCGACAAACGCGCGCTTCAGGCAGCTGCTGGTCGTGCCAGTGAGCCGGCAATATCGGCTTAAGCTCGAAAGGCAAGACTACGGCAGCTATCCGAATGGCTCAAAGCGCAAGGCGGAACAACATTGCAAGGGCTACCGGCTTCAGAATTCGCACACCCAGATTCAACCGCATTGCAACATACCGATATGCTCTCGCTGTGGTCGAGTTCCTGGGGTAAAACGACATTACGCTTCGGGTTTTTCATTGGCCTCATTCACGACATCTTTCGCGTTGCCCCAGGCGTTCTCAAGGTTGCCCTTCGCCTGCTGAATAATCCCTTCAACCTGCAGCGTGGAATCGCCGGTCAACTTGCCCACCTCTTGCTTCGCGCTTCCAAGTAATTCGTCAGTAGTGCCCTTCACTTTACTGTTGTTCATCCGTCGGCTCCGTGGATTCTTTGTCTTACAATATTCAGCTTGGCATCCGCCGCAAGCTGAGTCTGATCCGTTTGGATCAACCGCGGAAAGGATGCGCAGTACGAATACGCACAATCAGTTGCTGCCTTATCGTTGAGCCGTATTGCTCAGACCCTACGACAAAATACCGATAGAGTGAAACTACCTTGTGCGCCTAAGTGCGCGGAAGTAAGTGACGCTGCGCAAAGGTAGAAAAGGTGATTCTTGTGAAAAAGATGATCTCATTAGTGGCACTTCTCAGTTTGAGCAGCATGGCATGGGCGGCATCCAGCCGCGAAGCAACCGACGACCGCCTCGATCATGCAGGTGCCGTTTTGCATGAAGTGATGTCGGCTCCCGACAAAGGGATTCCGGAAGAGGTTCTTGAGCACGCCAAATGCATCGCAGTCGTACCCCACCTGCTCAAGGGCGGCTTTATCTTCGGCGCGGAGAATGGCCGCGGCGTAGCCACTTGCCGCACCGCGAATGGATGGAGCGCTCCGTCCTTCTTTACGATCACCGGCGGCAGCTGGGGATTGCAGATCGGCGTCGAAGGCATCGATCTGGTGATGATCGTTCAAGGCGACAAAGGCATGGCGCAACTGGTCGGCAGCAAGTTTGAAATCGGCGCAGACGCTTCCGCGGCAGCGGGCCCAGTGGGACGTCATGCTTCCGCGGATACCGACTGGAAGTTGAATACCGAGATCCTGACCTACTCGCGCGCCCGTGGCGCATTTGCCGGCATCACGCTGAACGGTGCGGCTATTCGCCGCGATGACGATTCCACAGAGGCTATCTACGGCCATGACATCTCAACTCGTCAGATCCTTGACGGCAAAGTTGCCGTGCCAGAAGCAGCACACGCATTCATCGACGCAGTCAGGGATGCAAAAGCACAGGCGATTGCTTCCAATTAACCGGTGATCGATAACCTTGACGGGCACATTGCGGATAGTCCTTAACATGGTCTCGAAACAAGTGCCCGTCCGCTTTCAATTGTTCATTATCTTTTTGCGCGGTCCAATACCGGATTTGTTCATGCAGACTTGACCGTGAGTCGAAATGTTTGACTGAGGCGCGAGGACTTCAAATGAATTTGGGATGCAGAGGCGGATTTATTGCTTGAAGACGATCGCATGGGTTGATGCCCGGAGCGGCAGCAGCGGGTGGGCTTACAACAGCCGCTTCGCGGCAGGAACGAACTTCCTGTGTATCTCTTCAATCGCCGGCTTGTGTGCAATCTCTTCCGGCAATTGATCTTGCAGCACCGCATTCAGCAGCGACTTATTCACTCGGATGCGATCCTTGTAGTCAATAAAACCCATCTTGCGAAAGCGATTCATGAAAAAGCTGACCCGCGACCGCGTGGTGCCGATCATCTCCGCCAGGGTCTCCTGTGAGATCTTGGGAATCAGCATCTCCGTATCCCCCGGCTTGCCGTACTCCGCCATCATCATCAGCAGCCGCGCCAAGCGCTTCTCACTCGAATTGAAGAGTTGATCCACAAGATCGGCCTGGATGCGTATGCTCCGCTCCAGCAGAAATTTCAGGAACATCTCCGAGAAATCATTCTCTTCGTGCAGCACGCGAAGCATCTCTTCGCACCCTATCTTCATGGCTGTGCAGGCGGTGATGGCTGTGGCAGTGGACAAACGCAGCGTCTTGGTCGACGACAACGCGGACTCTCCCAGAAAGTCGCCGGCGCCCAACAACGTAATTGTGGCTTCTTTGCCCACGGTCGAAACCACGGTCACCTTAGCCGTCCCTCTTTGCAGATAGAAGATCGCATCCGCCCTGTCGCCCTGCGTATAAAATGCCTCTTTCGGGGCCAACTGGACGATGCGTCGCCCAAATCCAGCATTGGCCAGAAAGGCAGCTGCGTCAAACACGGGTTCATCCGGCTTCACCATAGAAAGGAGCTTATGGTCGTCCATACGCGCATTTGAAGGCATATGTTAGCCTCGAATCCAAAGATTGGCATGCAGAGTTGCTCGGTGTAACAATCTCACTCTACCCATGCGCATGTCTGTTCTATTCTGATCACTTCTTGATGGAAATGGCAACTTAACATGCTCAGGCCGGATGCGCCTAAAGCGGCTTTCACTCGCTTTCCTCGTCCCGGCGACAGCCTAAATGCGATTCGTGTGAAAAGTGAGAGTGCGCCGTTGGCCATGAGATTCTCTCCCACGAGGCGGATAAGTCCTTATATGCCGGTACGGCGACTTATGCTAATGCGGATTGGTACTACGCGCTTGCGTCGTGTATGGCAAACCAATAATAGCGCCGCCAGCAGAACATGCAGCGTACCGGTCGCAATGCAAACAGTCCAAGCAAGCCATCGAACGACCGCAGTTCTGCCGGCTTGAACCGCACCGAGTCGCATCGCGGACACTGGTGGCGAATCCAAAGCCAATGTGGCACCCAGCCGGGCCAGGTTCGAGTTGAGAAGTCCATTGGAGCCGCTCCTTTCTCCGACGATTGCGCCTCTCGTCGATTCCGCACCGCCGTCGCAGATACCGCCTTCAGCGACCGGAAACCAGATCCCGCTGTTCCGTCATGCTTTCGACCGGGGTGGAGTTCTTGTCTAGCCATGCAAGCATGGTGCGAATGCTTCCCGTTGCCAAAGCGACGGAGGTGTCCGCGGCTCCGTAGTACAGGTTGACTGTATCGCCGTCCGCTCCGATCGTTTGTCCGCAGGGAAAGACAACATCTTTCACGTCGCCGCTTCGCTCGTAAGAAGCCTCGGGGCCGAACACCCAGGAGTCGCCCCGTTGCAAACAATTCTCGGGATTCTCCAGATCGAAGAGCGCAAGACCTAGACGGTAGATACTACCCGATGCAGTTTGCCTGACGCCGTGGTAAATCGTGAGCCAACCTTTGACCGTTTCGATCGGCGGGGAACACAAGCCGATCTTGTTGGCATCCCACCAGCCGCCGCGTCGCGCTTCGAGCATGATTTTGTGCCCGCCCCAGTGGCGCAAATCGGGGGAATACGAGATCCACATATGCGCGCCAAGTGTGGTCACCGGGCGGTGAATCATTGCCCAGAGGCCGCCAATCTTGCGCGGAAGCAGCGCCGCATCCTTGTCCTCCGGCTGCATAACCAAGCCATAGCGCTGAAAGCTCTTGAAGTCCTTGGTCATTGCAAGCGACACTCCTGGGCCGCCTCGCGAAAAGGACGTATAGGTAATCGCGAACTGCTCCAGTTCCGGAACGCAAGTAATGCGCGGATCTTCAATGCCCCAAATCTCTTCAGGATACTCTCGCGGCATTGCCGACATTGTTGGCTCGACGTCGACTACCCAGTTGTCGATTCCGTTGGCCGAGCGGGCAGCACACAGATGGGACAAGCCACGCCGGTCTTCCACGCGACAAAGCAGCAGCGTTTCTCCGCCCGGAAGTTGAGCCACTCCAGCGTTGAATACGCTGTTGATCGGATATGGCCAGGCGCTCTGCGTGAGGATCGGGTTGCCGGGGTGCCGCGTAAACAGCGGGCAACCTGTGTAGGATTCCACATGAGTTTCAGGGGGTTCAGATTCCGAAGCTGCCAAGATTTGGGAATTCAAGATGAGATACTCATTTCGACGTGCCGTTGTTCATCGTTGTATTCTTTGGCCCCCTGCATTTCCAGCAGTGCCATCAGGAACGACAGCGTCGATTCCGCTCCCTGATTCTCGTTGATGCGATCGGGATGCAGACCATCCCTGCACCCGCCGGTGATCGCGTCATACAGCGGCAACCGCAAGTCATTCTTGCCGAGGAACCATTGGAACACGCGCTCAGCTTCCTCTAGCCAGCGCTTCTCTTCAGTAAGCCGATAGACTTCAAGACACGCTGAGATCGTTGCACATGCTTCTACGGGCTGCTGGTCGAACCGCGCCTTTTCTCTACCCTCCGTAAAGAAGCCATTTGAGCCAATTGGCACAAAGACATCCTTGTCGTCGCGGTGCTGCGCGGCAACAAGCCATTTCAGCGATTCCATACCAGCCTCTATCATACGCTGATTGTCGCTTCGCCATCCAGCCAGTATGAGAGCCTGGGACAGTCGTGCGTTCGAGTAAGTCAGACTCGTTTCAAACCAGCGCCATGCAGCGGTATGACTGCGCTCATAAATATCAAGCAATCGGTTGGCAAGCGTATTGCGTGCGCCCTGAATGGCTCGGTCGCGAGGGAACCAGTCCAGGTACGCCTGCATTCCGAGGATGCAAAATGCCCACGCACGCGGGCTGGTAAAGGTCAGAGTGGCCGGCGCAGCCGCCTCAAACAATCTGCCCGCCGCGCCCCGCAAAGCCGCGTCTCGCGAATGGCCAAGCACCGTTCCCAGTGCCCACAGTGCGCGGCCATGGCTATCGTCCGATCCCACATCTTCAAGCCATCTCCGGTCATAGCCGAGAAAATTTCTGAATCTTCCCGTGTCGGTGTGGAATGCAAGCCAAAGGAATGCCAGGTAGCGAGACGAGAGGTGAGGAGGGAGAAGTTCTCCCACTCGCTCCGGCTGCCGATCGAGCATAGTCGATACGATCAGCGCTCGCGCGTTGTCGTCTGTCGTGTATCCCTCGCTAGTGTTTGGAACGGAGTAGATGGCGTGCTGCAAAATGCCCGTGTCGTCTGTCAGCCGCAGCATGTGAGTTGTTTTAAGCTTCGGTAATTTGCCGGTATACTTCTCCGCGTCCTCGTTATTCCCCGACGCACGCGGCTGCAACGTGCGTTCGAAGCGCGCCCGCTGAAAACTCGCCATGTACTTTCGCGCCGTCGTGGGCCAGATCGTCTCGCGGGAATGCAGATAGGCGCGCTTCCGCATCGCATGGCGCTCTGCATCGCTGCCCAGAAGTCGCTGAACCGCGCTCGCAAGTGCCTCTGGGTCATCGAACGGAACAAGGACGCCCCGGTTCTCCGCGAGCAGCTCTTTCGCATGACCATACGGAGTCGAGATGATCGCCTTTCCGGCCCCCAATGCAATAGCAAGAGTTCCAGAGACCACTTGAGCCTCCTGCCGGTATGGGGTAATGTATATGTCCGCAGCACCGATGTGCTCGACCAGTTCCTCGGCGCTAACAAAGCGGTTGACCATCATCAGGTTCGCGGAAACCCCAAGTTCCGCAGCCAGCGCTTCTAGCTCTTCACGGTAGCGCTCGCCGTCGCGACGCCTAATATGCGGATGCGTCACTCCGGACACGATGTAGACGACGTTGGCATGCTTCGCGCGAATCGCAGGCAGCGCCCGAATCACGTTCTCGATTCCTTTGTTTGGCGATAGCAGCCCGAAGGTCAGCAGAACAGAATTGCCTTCTGCGCCAAACCGATCTTTGAAAAAGTTAGGGTCCATGAACTGGAAGTCCGGCACGCCATGCGGTATCACATCGATCTTTCCGCCTGGTATGGCATAGACCTCACGTAGAAACTGCGCAGCTTGTTCGCTCATTACGATCAGCCGATCCGAGAGGCGCGCAATCCCTTCAAGAACTCTGCGCTGGTCTGGGTCCGGCTCTTTCAGCACCGTATGAAAAGTAGTCACTACCGGCATATTCAGCTTGCGCAGTAATGCAAGAATGTGGTCGCCGGCGATGCCGCCATATACGCCGTATTCATGTTGCAGGCAAACCAGGTCGTTGCCGTTGAAGTTGAGGAACTCGGCTGCTTGATCATATGTAGTCAAGTCCTCCTGTTCCAACTCCAGGCGTACTTGCTCTGGATAGTCGTAGTGCGAATCGGGATCGTTCACCGGAATGATGAACAGACGCCCAATTCCGTATTCCGTCTCCAACGCGTTGCACAAGTCAGTTGTGAAGGTGGCGATGCCGCACTGACGAGGAAGGTGGTTGCCAATAAACGCTACACGGGTCGGCAGGGGCAGACTGCAAGACTGCATGTCGATATGCAGATTGCCTTCCAGGTTTAGGCCTCCCCCAGCCTTGATGAAATTCGCAATATCAGGAGTCGACATTATGCCCTGCTTTCCGCTTCAGGCCTGACCGCGAGTGGATCGTGCCGCGGTACCAGCATTTAGCACTATCAATGACCGATATGGAACTGGCAAAAATTGCCATGCAATCCAAATCGATTGATGCCATTTGAACTTCCTACTGCTGGGACGATATGCCCATGCATTCAGGGTGGTGGCACTGGCAAGTAAGTTCAGTGATGTTCTTCACATCCGCTCAGGCATTACAACAGTGTTTCTCGCCTTCCTTGGGAATGCAATTACATGCCTGGTGCGCGCATTTCGCCGTCAAATTCATCGGATCTCCCTTTTCACTACAGGTCTCTGAACTCTCAAGGCTCTGTCGCATGGAGGTCCACTATTCTTCCTGTTGCGCTCATGCATAATTGATATTCTCAGTTATGCTCCACTAAGACTGTTCTTTATTGCGCATCTCAATCGGCCCACCCTGAGTACAAGTGCACAGGCTCCCGCCCGGCGCGAGACTAAATTGGCTTGAGATGTATCCGTGTGCAGTCACCGCTGCACCGATGCCGGCAGGATTTGACCGATTCACAGGCAAGAGCTTCGAAGCTGGAAGGAAAATCGAGCAGATCCACCTTGAGAAGCGCTTTATGCACCTGGATGCGGCTGATTCTTGACCTGGTAAAGATCCCCGTCTTTTCGCCACCCCAGATCTCCTGAGATGCTTTCCATTGGGGGTGCCGTGGCCTCAATCCATGGTTTCAGTAGGTTTGTCATCGAGAAAACCAGGCTAGCCCTTCAAGGTCCAATCCCTTCAGGTGCCTGCCCAGGCTTGGCAATCGCTGCCTGCATTTCCCGAAGGTGAGCAATACAGCACAGACGGATGTCAGAAGCACCGACGATGGTTGTAGCTGGGTGAGTGTCAAGAGTCCGCAACGCGAAAGAGAGGTTCAGTAGGCTCTGTGACAATGCACTTCCGTTAATTCCGGGCTCCCGGTGGATGCAACAGCTTGAAGCTGGGCTTGCGAGATATGCTCTCGCTGGATTATGGATGGACAAGCAGCAGCTGGTCATCTCCATTCCTGAATAGGTCCTTTCAAAGTGTGCTCGCTCACTCCACCGGCAAACTATTCCGTGTGGAGCAACGATGCTATTGAACAACATAAGCGCTCAAGACGAATTTGACTGCGCAACGTTTCTTGCGAATGCTGGACTCGGCCGCAGAATTGTTGAGTTGCAGCCCAAAGAAGCGTTCTTCTCCCAGGGCGATCGTGCCGATACTGTTTTCTTTCTCCAAAAAGGCCGGGCTAAAATCACGGTAATTTCCGAGAGCGGCAAAGAAGCGATAGTCACATTGCTGTCCACGGGTGATTTCGTCGGCGAGGAGTCACTTGCGTTCATTCCGGGCCTGCGTCTAGCTACAGCTTCAGCAGTCAACAAGTGCACGGCCCTCAAGATCACTCGAGAAGAGATGGCCCGTGTCATGCACGAGGAGCCCACATTCGCTGACCTTTTTCTCAAATTCATGTTGATCCGCAGTATGAGAACCCAGGCAGACCTCGTCGATCAGCTCTTCAACTCCAGCGAAAAGCGCCTCGCGCGCATCCTCCTGCTCATGGCGGAGTTCAACAAGCCAGGCGAGCGCGAAACATACATCCCACCCATCACACAGGAGTCGCTGGCGGAGATGATCGGGACGACAAGGTCTCGCGTCAGCTTCTTTATGAATCGCTTTCGTGTGCTTGGCTATATCAGCTATAACGGCCGCATCCAGGTGCATAAAGCGCTTCTCAATGTTGTCCTGCTCGATCAGCTGCCAGAGCACAACGCTCGAACACCCGATATGCCCGGGGTCGAAGAGATATCGAATCCCGCAGCGTTCCAACACCCTCGCTCTGCTTCCGCTTCCGCACAAGGCAAGAAGCTCGCGGCTACCAAACACTTGCAATAGCATGACCCCGGCAGTTGCAGCGAATACAAATAGTTTGCAACCGCTGGGCAGAATTACGGAACAACCGCCGCGAGACGGCCCTTTTATGCGCATTTTCGCACGGTGCAACGTTGATTGCGATCTGGTCCTGGCCACTCTGGATGTTCTAAAACTAAAATCTGTTGCGTATCCCTGAGAATCTATATTTGCCTCCGAGCGCGGCTTGCCCGCAAACCGCCGGCTTTTGCATCATTCTTCAAATCCCAAGAATCGAACCCGCCAGAACATCTCTACTGAGGAGTATCACTTTGCATACTTTGCTCGACCCGCTTCAGATCGGCGAAATCACATTGCCAAATCGACTCATTATGTCTCCACTGACTCGCCTGCGAGGAACCTCGGAACACCTTCCTACGCGGTTGATGATCGAGTACTACACGCAGCGTGCAGGCGCAGGCTTGATCATCTCAGAGGGCACTCCGGTTCTGCCGTCGGGTGTGGGCTACGCGAACGTCCCCGGCATCTGGTCACAGCAGCAGGTGGCTGGGTGGAAGTGCGTGACGGACGCTGTTCACAGTGCAGGCGGCCGCATCTTTGCGCAGATTTGGCATGTGGGCCGCATCTCCCATCCGCAATTCCTCGATGGCAATCTTCCCGTCGCGCCCAGCGCTATCAGGCCGGCAGGTCTCGTGAGTCTTATGCGCCCTGTGACCGAGTATGTGACTCCGCGCGCACTCAAGACTTCCGAGATTCCTGGCATCGTCGAGGGGTTCCGCAAGGGGGCAGTGAATGCCAAACTGGCAGGCTTTGACGGTGTCGAAATCCACGGTGCAAACGGCTATCTGCTCGATCAGTTCTTGCAAGACGGCACCAATCGCCGCACCGACGCATACGGCGGATCGATCGAGAACCGCGCTCGGCTTATGCTTGAAGTTGCTGAAGCTGCCATCTCTGTATGGGGCGCAAAGCGCGTCGGCATGCACCTGGCGCCACGCGGCGACGCGCACGACATGCACGATTCAAACCCAGTGGCAACATTCGGCTATGTTGCCGCCGAACTCGGCAGGCGAGGCCTTGGGTTCCTATGCGTTCGTGAATTCGCTGCACCCGATCGGTTGGGTCCGCAACTCAAGAAACTCTTCGGCGGCGCTTACATTTCGAATGAAAAATATACGTTAGAATTGGCCGACCAGATGATCGCTTCCGGCGACGCCGACGCGATTGCGTTCGGTCAGCTCTTTATCGCCAACCCCGATCTGCCGCGGCGCTTTGCCACGAGCGCGCCACTCAACGCTCCGAATCCTGCGACCTTCTACACGCCTGGCGCTCTCGGCTATACGGACTATCCCGCGTTACCCGAATAGCGCCTCAATCCTGGCACACACGCAACAATTGAAGAGAAGGGCAAGACCGAGCTTGTATTTGTGACGATCAACGATATGCTTCATCGAGGTGCATCCGCACACCCCTGTCAACTCGACGACTTCGCAGCCGCTGGGCTTCAACCACATCTGCTTCGTCGCCGACGGCGCAAATGCGCTCAATGCGCAATGGTCTGCGGCTAGCCTCAAGCCCATCCATCGCAGATGTGGGCGGACGGCACGCTTGAGTGATGCCGAGCCCGGCGACGGCGTTGCGGGTATACAGCTCGCCGATGCGGATGTTCTTAGCCGCCATCTCGGCGGATTTGTGGCCGGTCCGGCGCATCATGCTGCGTTCGTTCACGGCGCTCGAAGCAGCCTGGGTCACGCATCCAGCGCGGAGGCTATCATTGCTTTCCAGAAAGCGGCCATGCGGTTGCGAGTTCGAATGCATTAGGCCGACACGGCCGCACGCTTAGCGCGGCTGTTTGAGATATATCCCATGTCCATCGAAATGCCTCGCACGCACTGTAACAGGTGGTTGGCGATCGAAGGGAGTTTCTGAGCCGTCACTCGGAAAGACGGGCCGGAGACACTCACCGCCGCCACCGGCTGGCGGTGCGCATCCAACACGGGAACGGCGATGCAGCGCAGCCCTTCTTCAAACTCTTCATCGTCCACCGCGTAGCCGCGGCGCCGGGTCTTTTCCAGTTCGGTCCGCAGAGCATCCATCGTGAGAATGGTGCGGTTGGTGAAGCGCTCAAAACGCACGCGGCGAAGAATCTCGGCAGCCCGGTCTTCGGGTAGAAACGCAAGGATCGCCTTGCCCACCGAGGTGCAATGCACCGGGTTGCTCGCGCCCACCCGGGTAATCATACGCACCGAGCGCGCCGGCTCGATCTTGTCGATGTAAATCATCCGCGCCGCTTCCAGAATGCACAGGTGCGCCGTTTCTTCGGTCTCATGCACCAGCTTGCGCAGATGCGGCTGCGCGCGGTCGCGCAGATCATATTGTTCTATCGCCCGATTGCCAAAGTCGTACAGGCGCAGGCCCAGCCGGAACTTGCCATTGACCGTACGCTCCACCATGCGGTGGCGCTCCAGCACCATGAGGAAGCGGTGCGCCGTGCTCTTATGCAGTTGAAGGGACGAGGCAACCTGGGCCAGCCCCAGCGGGGATTCACTTTCCCCAAGCAGATCAAGAACGGCGAACGCGCGGTCCAGGGCTTGCACTTTGTAGGTGCCGTGCGGGGCTGTCTCTCGCATAGTGGTCCCCTGTTTCATCAATTGACTTCCTCTCTAGCTTCTCAAGATATGAAACGGATGTCAAGAGGTGATACTCGGCTGGGCCGTGTTGCTGCCTCCCGGACTGAAGCGACTAGGAAGTCTGGCCCAATACCTCCGCTGCACGCAGGGCCAGACCATGCGCAACGGAAGTAAACTCGTTGCCGCCCCGAATGCGGTCCTTGCCGAATCGCGTCTCAAAGATGCGCCGCACGGCGGGCACAAATGAGCTTCCGCCTGTGAGGAACACACGGTCCACCTCGCGCGGATGGATGCCGGAGGTCGCGAGGAGCCCCTCGATTGCACCTTCGATAGAGTGTAGATCCGGCTCGATCCAGGCCTCAAACTCGCGGCGTCTAACTGGAATGCGGAGGTCGATACCGTGATGCGCCGCGTTTGCTCCGCCAAACTGAAACTCAGCGCAGTCCTGATGGGAGAGCTCAAACTTCACCCGCTGCACTGCCTGGTGGAGTTGGAAGCCGAGGTCCTCTTCAATCAGCGAAATCAGTGCCTGAATCTTCTCCGGCTCCAGCGCTCGCTTGTGCGCGCTGGTCAAAATGTCGCGTACGTTTTTAGTGCGCAAGAAAGAGAGATAATGCCACCTCTCGAGGTTGGCGTAAATCCATGCCGGAACAGCGGGTAGCAACTTATTCAGAGATCGCACCTCGGAGTTCGATCCCAGAGCCGGCGAAATCAACTTGCGAACGATACGCGCGTCGAAAGCGTCTCCCGCGATTCCTACGCCGCTGTTGCCAAGCAAGTCCTCGGGCCTGCGTCCCCGGCGGCGCACGCCAGGGCCAACACGCAGTAGGGAGAAGTCGCTCGTGCCTCCTCCGAAGTCCCCGATCAGGATCAACTCATCGTGGTTGAGAGTTGCCTCGTAGGCGCAGGCGGCGGCAACCGGCTCTAGTTCAAAATCCACGCGCTCAAATCCCGCCGATTGAAATGCCGTCCGCAGTCGTGAAACAGCAAAGTCGTCATCCTCCGCCGTCTCCGCTCCAACAAAGCGCACGGGACGGCCCACCATGGCATAGGAAATTGGCCTGTCAATCTGCCGGGCCGCATGTTTGCGCAGATCCGCCAGAATGCCGGCGATGAGGTCTTCGAGCGCGTACTGCTTGCCAAAGATCCCAGTGCCGGTAAGTGTACGGCTGGAAAGGTGCGACTTAAGCGACTGCACCAGCCGGCCCTTTTCCTCGGCTACAAGATATTTCTCGATGGCCGCAGGTCCGGCGAGTTCATGAATGCGGCGCGGCCCGTTCATGGTCTTTGCGTATTCAAGATAGAGAACGGAACGGAAGGACTGCAGCGGGCCTTGCAGAGACGGATACGTGGCAAGCTGAACTTGGGATTGCTGATTGAAAAACGCGATGGAGCTGTTCGTGGTGCCGAAGTCAAAGCCGACCGCGTTGAGAGGCATTGGTGTTGTTGGCATTTGAATCCGGACTTTCGCGGTTCACGAGACAGGGCAGGGAGATGTTTGGAGAACAATCGACTACGCGTCGACCACATCGCCCTCGCCCGGCGCGAGGAAGAGATCGGCTTCGAGGCCGTGCTGACGGGTGTAGAGATCGAAGTAGCGGCCGCCCAGAGCGAAGAGCTGGGTGTGATTGCCGCGCTCGACGATCCGGCCTTGTTCGACAACCAATATTTGATCTGCTCGGCGGATGGTCGAGAGTCTGTGCGCAATAACGAAGGTTGTCCGGCCCTGCATCAGTTGAGTCAGGCCTGCCTGAATCATGGCCTCCGACTCCGAGTCGAGCGAGCTGGTTGCTTCGTCGAGGATGAGAATGCGCGGCTCGGCTAGCAATGCTCTAGCAATTGACAGGCGCTGGCGCTGTCCTC
>Ga0302320_10019556_pt1 | contig 13573 bp, 8 predicted proteins | sample Bog_T0_3_FD_202130 | JGI IMG/M metagenome (GOLD analysis project Ga0302320, IMG submission 202130) | Peat permafrost microbial communities from Stordalen Mire near Abisko, Sweden - Bog_T0_3 | ecosystem: Environmental > Terrestrial > Soil > Wetlands > Peat | place: Sweden: Abisko, Stordalen Mire...
CCCCCGGCATACCCATGATTTTCCAGGGACAGGAATTTCTGGAAGACGGATATTTTCATTTGGACAACGTGCCGCTCGATTGGAGCAAGCTGACCACGTACGCCGGCATTCATGCACTTTATCAGGATTTAATTCACCTGCGCCGGAATTGGTTCAATCAAACTGCGGGTCTGCGCGGCCAAAACCTCAACGTTCATCACACCAACAACGCCGACAAGCTGATCGCGTTTCATCGCTGGCAAAACGGCGGTCCGGGCGACGATGTGGTCATCGTGGCCAATTTCGCCAACCGCAGTTATGACAGCTATAGCCTCGGTTTTCCCCGCGCGGGAACCTGGCGGGTCCGGTTCAACAGCGATTGGCAGGGATACAGCTCCGACTACGGCAACCAACTGGGCTACGACACGGTTGCCGGCGGTAACTCCCAGGACGGTATGCCCTTCCAAGCCAATGTGGGCGTCGGCCCCTACTCCGTCCTGATCCTTTCGCAAGACCATTGAATTTGTACTATAGTAACGATATACAAAAACTGCGGTCAACGGTGTCTATTAGTATGATATGAGAAACGTCGTACATAGAATTGCCGGGTATCTGGGCCAGTTCAACCCTCACTCTGAAGACGGTCAGGAATCGGGGCCGGCGCTGCCGGTAAAAATGGCGGCAGCCGCCAGCTTTGTGTGGCTGTTGACTCTTTACTCCTTAACCAAAGGCTGGGTCGCGCTGCATTCGGTTTTGTGGATGGACTATCTGGTATTTGGCTTCCTTCCCTTGGCGCTGATCTTCAGCATCTTGTACCACAGCGGCTGGCATCGGGACCGCCGGATAATCAATCGTTGCGGTTCCCTGTTCCTCCGGGCCGTTGCACTGTATGGCGGAGTGCTGTTAGCAATCGGATTTATGACCTTTCTGGCCGCCTTCTTCGTCATGGTATTTGCCGCCGGCGAGGGCCCCGGTTGATCTAAGCACTCCCAACCCTCCCGGCTCGGTCAATAATCGATTGCAAAATCAAGTAAAATGGGGTACCTTTTGAACATGAGCACTGTGGCCAGTGTATCTTCCGCGACGAGCCCTTATGCGGCATTCTCCGCCTACCGAGTGAGCAATCAGAGCTCTCCCGTCAGTTCCGTGCAATCTACGAAGACCGCTATCAATGTTGGCCAGAATGTGGCAACGACCAGAAGCGCCCCAGCCACCACCCAAGCGGGTCTCCCGGAGGGTTTACTGCGGTCGATCACGGCGCCTGCATCCAGTAATTCCCAGGCCACAGTCGACTATCGGGCTCTCCGCACCGCCCTGCAATCAGGGAATTTGGCCGCCGCCCAGCAAGCCTACACGCGGCTGCAAATTGATTTGCAGCTCACCTATTCCGGCTCAGCCAGCAGCCAATCCAGTGCCAGCGCAGCCACTCACAACAGCGGATCAGCCTTGAATTCAATCGCTTAATCTGGACTTCTTATGTTAGCCAAGCGAAAATTGGGCACGCAGGGTTTGGAGGTTTCTGAGATTGGTCTCGGGTGCATGGGAATGAGTTTTGCCTATGGCACTCCGGACGACGCGGAATCCGTTGCCACCATTCATCGCGCCATTGAGCTCGGCTGTGCCTTTCTCGACACAGCGGAGATTTACGGACCGTTCACCAACGAGGAACTGGTCGGGCGCGCTCTGGCCGGAAAACGCGACCAAGTCATCTTGGCGACCAAATTTGGCTTCGGGATAGAAAACGGGAAACGCACCGGCCTGAATAGCCATCCCGACCATATTCGTGAGGCAGTTGAGGGCTCTTTAAAACGTCTGGGCACCGATCACATTGATCTCCTGTACCAACACCGGGTGGATCCAGCCGTCCCCATTGAAGATGTGGCCGGGGCCGTCGCCGGTTTGATTTCTGCGGGTAAAGTCCGCTATTTCGGGCTTTCGGAAGCGGGCTCGGACACGATTCGGCGGGCGCATGCGGTACAACCGGTTTCGGCGCTGCAAAGCGAGTATTCCCTTTGGGAACGAAATCTGGAGCGGGAGATCATTCCGCTGCTCGCCGAACTGGGGATTGGTCTGGTCCCCTATAGTCCGCTGGGTCGGGGATTCTTGACCGGAACGGCCAAACGAGCGGAAGAATATGATGAGAACGATTTCCGCCGCGAAGGCGATCCCCGCCTGCAAGGCGCCAACTTCGATGCCAACATGAAAGCCGCGGACATAATCCGGGTCTTCGCCGCCGAAAAGGGTTTTACTGCGGCCCAAATCGCCCTGGCTTGGGTCTTACACCAGGGCACCGAGATTGTCCCAATTCCCGGAACCAAGCGGCGCAAATATCTGGAAGAAAATCTAAAAGCTGCCACCGTGGAACTGACCTCCTCCGATCTGAAGAAGCTCGATGCCGCCATTCCCGCGGGATCCACGAAAGGCCCGCGCTATGCGCCCGCCATGATGTCGGCGATCAATCGTTAGGTTTTCAGAGTCGGCGTGACCGAAAGGTGTTCGATGCCACGCCAGAAATTACCCATCGCGTTGCCACCCATCCAATCCGCCTTGGATCTCACGGTCATGGCCCGGTTTTTTCTGAATCCGGTCCTTGAATTTCCAACATGCCGATGTCGGCAAAATGCGCTTCAAAATCCTCGTGATGCACATGAACGGCCAGAACATTTTCACCGGCATGCAAAGTCGCGGCGCTTTCTGATGAAATCGGAAACGTCGCGTAACTGCGAGAGGAACCCGGCGCCGTCAAAGCGTGGACGCCATTGAGATAAACCTCGGCGTCCTGTTCATGGCGCATGAAAATGGCAGCTTGACCGTGAAGCGCACCCAAGACAAAAGAACGCCGCAGCCAGATATTATCTGTGTTCCAGAGGGTGCGCACCTCTTTGATGCGCCCATCCTTGGCCCCAAAACTTGCCGGGCCTTCTTTCCATTGGGCATCCGGGAAATCGGTTCTAAACCAACCGTCGCCGGGATCACGGGTCGTGTAGTGCCAGACTTGCGGTGTTTCTTGGGACGTCGGCACCAAGGTGGTCAGGACCGGCTTCGCGGGAAAATGGTTGTATCCCGTGGACAACGAATAGGGACGGTCTTTCGGCAAGGCCGCCCACTGTGGATTGGGCGCCGGTCCCAACTTCAGCAGCCAGGTTCCGCCCCCAGTGATTTCAGATTCGTGAAACCAAGGTCGTATCTGGGCCGCCCCGTTCAAAGTGGCAGATTGGAAATATTCATTTTTCGGAGCCGCCTCCGGCGCTTGAATGGTGAATTCCTTGCCCGCATACGGCGGCTTCAAATGAATAGTAATTTCATTGAAACGGGGCGTGCAAACTTCGAAGTCTGCGATTCCCGGATCGACGGGATAAAATCCAAGCTGGGTGAAAACGTACCATGCGGACATGGTGCCCAGATCATCATTGCCGCCGCCCGCCAAACCACCGGGCCCGTTAGTAAACGCCGTGTCGGCCGTTTCCGCAACCAGGCGCTGCGTTTTCCAGGAGCGGCTAATGTAATCATAAAGAAACGGCGCCTGAAGGTCCGGTTCTTTGCTGGAGTCGTAGTGATGGTCGCGAAAGAACTCATCGAGCCGGCTCTCAAAAACCGAGGGCCCACCGAGGAGATCAATCAATCCCTGAACATCCTGCGGCACGAACCAAAGATAAGTCCATTCGTCGCCCTCGGTATAACCGCCGAAACCGGGGTCCCAGCGCCCCTCCTGATCGCGCCGCTGCAAGAAACCCGTGGCGGGATTGTACATTTCGCGATATTGGGAGGACCGGCTGAAAAGATACGCCGCATCGCGGGGTTTGCCCAACGATTTAGCCAGATTACCCAGCGCAGCGAAGGCCACTTCATTCTCCAATGCCGTGGAGACTGCCGCATCAGGATTGATGGTAATGCCGTTTTTCTCTTCTTCGTAAAGTTGATAGTCCGTCAGAGTACTGAGGAGATCACCCGGCAGACATTCCCTAAACATGGCATCGTACGCAGTATCCATGTCAAAATTGGTCAGACCGGCGTTCCAGATATTTACCACGCAGATTGTGTTTGGCATGCCGCTCATGAGTGCCGTCGGCCGATTCCGTTGCGACCAGCGGTCAATAAAACCGATTTGTTTGGCCTCCTCGACCAATGATTGCGCCATGTCCTGGGCACGCTCGGGCGCAATGAGCGCCAGCAGCGGCATCTCCGAACGGTAAATGCCCCAACCGGCAAAAGTCGTATAAAAATGCTGATGACCCTCGGCCACTTGATGGATCCGGTCATCAAAACCACGATACCGGCCGTCGACATCATCAAAAACCTGCGGCGCGATGAGGCAATGATACAGCGCGGTGTAGAAAATCCGATTATGCTCAGTGCTGCCTCCCTTGACTTCGATTGCGCTCAGTTCATTGTTCCATACCTGCACCGTTTGCTGATGATACCGTTCGAAATCGTTGTCTGGCATTTCCGCCTTTAAATTTGCCCGGGCGCCCGCAACGTCGGTGTAGGAAACGCCGATGCGAACTCCCACTTCCTGAGGTTTGTCAGCGGCCGGATAACTGCCGTAAAAACCGATTACGGCTTTGCGGGTGTCCTGATCCGCTTCTTCGGCGTTCGGCGAAATAACGCCATCCGTCCAAGTGCCATGTTTTTGGAACGGCTGGCTGAAGGACATGACGAAGTAAACGGTGATCCCGCGACGTTCGCCATTGAACGATTCGCTATCGACGTCTCCTTCCACCGTCTGATTATCAATAAAGCGGACGTGGCTGGAAATGCTGGCATTGTTGACGCAGCTCAGGGGCAATAGAATGTTTGCCGGCTGGTTCGCCGGGAACGTGAATTTGACAAAGCCACAATGAACGGACGCGGTCAATTCCGCCTTGATGTTCCACGGTTGCATCCAAACCTCATAATAGCCAGCCGAAGCCGCCTCATGCTCATGGTCGAAGCTAAAGTCCGTGCTGGCGCGATCCACCCTCACATCGCCGGTAGTCGCGGTCAGGAGGACTTCCCCTTCGTTGGCACCGCGAGCGCCACTCATGTGGTTTACAACAAACCCGTGCATACGCTGGTCGTGGTAATAATAGCCGTTGCCCCTCCCGTTCGGCGTCATCTGGACGGAACCAAACGGGGCCACGGCGCCGGGAAAGGTATTCCCGGAATTATCCGTCCCGATAAAAGGATTGATAAGAGACGCCAGATCATCGGCCGCCTTTCCGAAGGAAACCGCAAAAGCCAAAGCACAAACCATCAGCGCAGTTTTAACTCCTACGAATTTAATCATTTTCACATTAAGGAATTTCCCAATTGAAATTTCCGCCACCACCACATGAAATCAGAAATGGAATCAAGGTGCACATTGATTCTGAAGGCTGGCGCGAAATTATCACTGAGGGTTACGGATTTGAGTCTGGAGAAGTGCCGGAACCGGAAATCTTCGCCGGTTGCTGGTTGGTTTCCAAAAGATTTATCCGCTCGCGAGTTTTTTTACCTGGTCGACGAGGTTGTCAAAATTCCATTCACCTGGTGATTTGCTCGCGGTCACGTATATGCTTGCCTCCCCTTTTGGCCCGCGAATGGGAATTACCAAATCGGCTTTCCCGGAGGAATTGACCTCGGAAATATTTCCGGTCACAAAAAGTCCCTCACTGATGGGCGTTCCAAGAGCGGCAATGACAGCCGAACTGGAATTCGCCCGTGCGACTGCGCCAGAACAGGCGCCTGATGACTTCATAATCCCAAAAATTGTCACTACAAATCCGCCTACCATCACCAACACAACCAAACACAAGAGCGGAACCAGCCATTTCCAATTTCGGCCGATCCAATCGGACGGTGGTGATGGTCGCCGAGGCAGATTGGTGGGAAGCGGCGGCGGTTTTTGCATGAATTTTCCGGCCAGCTTAGACGGCGCGAAACGTTTACGTCAATGGTAAGCGACGAACTTTCCGTTAGTTGAAAGACGAACGCCGATGATGCCAAGTTCTTTGGGCGATATTGTCTGTGCCGTCAATCCTGTCAAAAATCACCGCCGCTTTTCCCCTTGGCAGTTCTGCGCCAACCGCTCTTACCGTTTAACTGGCAAGCCGGTTTCCGGCCAATGGTCCACTTGCGCATCGACATTCAAGGCGACGGCAACGTTGGATGAAGGAGCTTGCGTCACGGCGATATTCCAGCCATCGACCTGAATCACGGGCTCTTCACCCTTAAGGTCGCTGGTGGCAGCCTCGATGGTGACGTGGCGGGTTTCTCCCGGCGTCAGTGAAATATAATTATCCGTGTAATACGCCGGCAAAACCCGATCGCCGGAAGTTTGGCGATGCAACTGCAAATGCGCCATCAGGGCGATGGTCGGGGCCGGATTCTGCAAAGTCACTTCGATCAGACATTTGCCCTCTCGGTTGTGCCGCCGGGCTTTCGCTTCGATGGTGGCAACCGGCAATTGGTTCAGCGCGCTCAGGTCATCCTGGTGGTCCTTTGTGGCTTGCCAATAGAGATTCTGGGACAACAACTTGCCTTTCGCATCATTCAATTCCAGCTTGACAAAGTACACTGAAGAAAGATGCTCCGGCAGGTTGAGCGGCCCCAGGTCGGTCACGGCGCTGGGGGCGGCAATAACGGCTTGGCGATTGGTGGCCACCAATTCGCCCGTGAGATTATAAATGAAAACCTGCGCCATGGCACCCGCCTGCGCCACCGGCTGATTATTGATAACGAGAAGATTACCCGTCTTTTCGTTCAATTGAATATGGACCGGTTCACACGCTTCCTTGGCGCCGAACAACGACGCATTGGCCTCCAGATCGTGATGATAGATCTGCCAGACAAAACTGGGCTGGGCCGGATTGCTCATCCAAATGATGACGCCCGTGCTAGGATGAAACATCTTGGCGGTGCGTCCCTCATAAATTGCGCGAAACGTTTCGTAGTTCAGCAGCTGGCCTTTCCGAACGAAATCCGCGAGGTTCTTGACTGGGCCGTAACGGTCCTCGATGGTTTTGCGTATGGCTTCCCCACCCGACGCTCCCTTCGCCAGATCATGCTCGGCCCAATCATCGTTGATCGATTCCCAATCCTTTTCCGGCATCATGCCATGGATGGATTCGATGGTCGGAATGGAAACGCTGCCAATTTCCGTCTTGAACGCTTCACCAAAATCATAATAGGAGCGCGGGGGATGGCCAGCGCCATAAGGTCCGCCGGAATTGACTCCGTGACCGGAGGTGGAACTGGGCTGGTAGAGGCGAACCGGCTCCAATTCCTTCATGAGGAGCCGCAATCGATCATCGATTTCCTTGGGCGGAAAGCCTTCATTGCGCGCACACCACACCGCTATCGACGGATGATTGCGGTAGCGCAAAATCTTCTCGCGAACATTCGCGATGTAGGTATCCAGGTCCGTCGGATTCGGACCGTCACTGGGATTCGGCTGGAAAAATTCATCCCAGAGCATGATCCCATATTTGTCGCACATATCGTAGAAATCCTCACTGGTGCTTTGACCCACCCAATTGCGGATGATCGTATAATTGGCGATCTGATGCATTCGGATTTCCGCTTCCAACCTTTCACGCGGGATGCGCTTCATGGCCTCGTCCATACCCCAATCACCGCCCTTGCAAAAAACCCGAACGCCGTTGACCGAGAGGGTGAGATTTTCGGAATCGGGCACCTGATAGGTGATTTTGCGAATCCCGAAGTTCAACTCATGGTGATCAGAGATTTGGCCGTCCACGACAAATCGCAGCTTCAAAGCATACAAGTTTTGCGGCCCGAAACCGTTCGGCCACCATAGCTTGGGATTTTTGAGACGCAAGGCCGGCTGATTCGTCGGATTCAGCGCCACCACGGTGGTGGAATTGGCCGGAATCTCGACTGGCTGATCAAAGCTGACGTTACCAAAAGTTCCTTTCAGAACGCCGGACTCAGGCTGGCCGGTGACGTTCTCCAAGGTCGCTTGAATGGTCACATCCGCAACTTTCAAATCCGAGCCGGGAAAATCCGTGGTCAGGAGCGGGTCTTTGACGAGAACCGGCCCCGTGGCGGTCAAAAAAACTTTCCGCCAGATGCCGGAATCGCGGTCCCGAATACCGGGAATCCAGTCCCAACCGATCGTACATAGAAACGTCGGTCCATCGATGGCGGTGATTCCCCCATTCAATCCCATGCCATTGGCCAGCGTGTGTTCATGCGGATTGCCGGGATGTGGCTGGGGGGTTACCAGCACCGCCACGGCGGCAGATTCCCCGGGAGCCACCAAGGGGGAAACTTCAAAAATTCCACGGGTGAAGGCGCCCCGGATCGCGCCCAGATCATGGCCGTTCACCCATACTTCCGCACTATAGTTGATGCCATCAAAATTCAGCCAGATCTTTTTTCCCGCATAGTCCTTGGGCACGCTGAAAACCGTCCGGTACCAATAGGAAGTGCGGCAGAGCTTTTCGGGAATTTTATCCGGGCGATTGTTCTCGCCGTAGAGCGGCTCGGGATAAACCCCGTCATTCACCAAGCTCGTCAGGACGGTGCCAGGCACCGTGGCGGCATACCAGTCCGCGGCAGGAAAGGTCACTGCCGAGATGGCGTCACCGGTCGCGCGCACCTTGGCAGAATCCTGCAACTGCCACCCGCCAGAGATCACCAGGGGTTTGATTTCATGCGGACCGGCCGCCGCTGGGAATGCGAATAAAAAAACCGCTAAGGACACGACAATGCCGAGGAGGAATGCATGAGGTTTCACAGTGGTTCCAAACTACCCGCTGCCGCAGGTTTCGAAAACAACATTTTTTCAGGACTTGACAAAAATGCCGTTCAAACATTTTGTCAGGAATCCCCCGGAATATAATGGTAATTTAATTTTGATTTGGTCTCGAATTGACGTTATCACTATGACCATGAGGTTCTGGCACTTCACGAAAAAGCCATATTCGCCATGGTTCGCACGGCGGAGCGGCTTTACCTTGATCGAGCTGTTGACCGTGATCGCCGTTATTGCCATTCTTGCGGCAATTCTTCTGCCAGCACTTTCCAAAGCCAAGATGCGGTCTCAAGGTATATTCTGCCTGAACAATACCCGCCAACTTGCATTGGCATGGCAGCTTTACGGGGATGATCACGATGGCGTATTACCTTATAATTTGGGCATGGCCGGATCTTCCTTTCGAACCAATATCAATTGGGTTAACAATGTCATGACCTGGGATCTCAGTCCCGACAACACCAATCCCGCCACCATTACCGCTGCGAGCTTGGGCTCCTACGTTAGCGGCGCGACCAGCATTTTTCATTGCCCTTCCGACCACGCGCTCACCGGCGTTCAAATTGCTGCCGGGTGGGATCACCGTCTCCGAAGTTATTCCATGAATGCCATGGTAGGCAATGCCGGGACCTTTTCCGCCAGCGGGGCGAATGTCAACAATCCAGGCTACAAACAATTTTTCAAGGCCACTCAAATCCCGCAGCCGACGGAAATCTTTATATTTGTTGACGAGCACCCGGACAGCATTAACGACGGATATTTTCTCAACAAAGATTGGACCGGAGCCTATGGTTCTTACGATTCATACGAATGGCTTCATCTGCCGGCGTCCTACCATAATTTTGCCGCGGCCTTTTCCTTTGCCGATGGCCATGCTTCTTTGCACCGATGGTCAAAGACAACCACTGCTCCCGCGCCGGCGCCCTACGCGGCGAATCTTCCGGTCCAAATTCCCGCCACACCGCCGGGCGAAGCCGCCGACTTCTACTGGATTATTTCGCATATGAGCATTCAGAACTGACGTGGACATAAGAGGATCAAGTACAAAATTTGTTTCCCAAAAGTACGGGTTGAAATATTTGAGAACAATTCCCCGCGGAATCTTGCTCATTACAAGAAAAGACCACGAAAAAGGCCGAATCAGTAAATTAGCCCGTTCCGGAAAACCAAATCGCAGATTTTTACGCCAACTGGCGACGAACGAAAGAAACGCTCAGCGAAACTCGATCAGCATAAACGTCACTGATTCCCTGGGGAGATTTTCCAGGTCACTTTGCCCCCCGAGGGATCATGGGCCAGTTGAAAACCGCTGGCGCCGTTCGTCAGGTCTAACTCGTTCAAATCAGTGTCGCCCGGCAAAAAGACCGATCCTTTAGCCGTCGCTGTCTTCTCGGCATAGACGATAAGATCCAGCTTCGACCAGTCCATTTGTGCTGTGGATTGCGCCAGAGCAATTTGCGGGATGACTGTGCCGTCGCGGATGAGGATAATTTCCGGAATCTTTCCCGCCTCAATTTTCTGCCAACCGCCCGCATACGCCTTTCCGGTCTGATAATCCGTCCAAGCACCAGGCGGCAAATAGACATTCCGACCCGTTTCGTTTTGATGCAGGAGCGGTGCGACCAATATACTCGCGCCAAAGAGATATTCGTCCTCCACCGACCACGAACCCGGATCATCGGGGAATTCGACAAATAACGCCCGGACCATGGGCAATCCATGTTCCGACGAATCCTTGGCCTGCGCGTAGACATAAGGGAGAAGGCGGTATTTCAATTCATCGATGCTCCGGAATTTATCCATAAACTCGGTCCCGTAGTTCCAAGGTTCTTTCGGGGCGTCACCATGGCAACGGCTGTGTGACGTCAGCATCCCGAAGGCCAGCCAGCGCGCGAACAAATCCTTGTCCATTTCTGCCACGGAGTCGGCGGTAAATCCGCCGACATCGTGGCTCCAGAACGAGAAACCGGACAGCCCAAACGACAGGCCGCCGCGCAGCTCCGCCGCCATGCCGTCATCAGTGCTCTCCGCGTCACCGCCCCAATGCAGCGGATAGCGCTGGCTTCCCGCCCACGCGCTGCGGGCCCAGATAACATTATCGCCGGTGGTTTTTTTCGTGATATCGGCCACCGCCTTGTTGTAGCGCAGCGGATAGAGATTATGCTCGTAAAACCCGGTACGGCCGTCCGCGTAAATTCCATTGGCAGGCGCCGCTTCACCGAAATCGACTTTGATGGCGCTCACACCAAGGTTCAAGAGGTTCGCCAGTTTTTCCTGATACCAAGCGACCGTCTTGGGATTGGAGAAATCGAGGATGGCATCTTCCTCGGGCAAATTCCCCTTGCCGTCCCGAACGACTAGATTCTGAGCCACGATTTCAGGAAACAATTTATTTTTGGGAACGAAGTAAGGCAACTGCCAGCAAGATACATGAAAACCTTCGTCCTTAAGATCGCCCAGCATTTTCCGGGGAGTGGGAAAGCGGGTGGGCGAGAATTCATAATCGCACTGCCAATCGGTTTCAAACCAGCCGGTATCGAGATGCAGAACGTCCGCGGGAATCCGATTCTCGCGCAACTTTGTGGCCACCTCGCGCACCTGATTCTCACTATTGTACGTACAGCGGCTCATCCAAAGTCCGAAGGACCACAACGGAGGTACGGGTGATTTCCCTGTGAGTTTGGTATATTCGTCCAAGATTTCCTTCGGCGTACCGAGAAAGACAAACAAATCGAGTTCGTCATCGCCCACCATCATGGAATTCACGCCGCTGAAGCTATGGCCGAAATCCAAGGTAATCGGGGTGGTGGAGTGAATGAACATGCCGTAACCCCGGCTGCTCAAGAAAAATGGAATTGGTTTATACATCAATTTGCTTTCCACACCGCAGGCATCATCCGTCCACAGCACCAGTTTTTGGCCCCGTTTATTCAGGGAGGTGAAAGATTCACCGCACCCGTAAATCCCCTCGCCGGGCGCGAGCGTGAACGCCGCGTTAAAGCTGCGCGAATAATCGGCAGCGCGGCGCACAAACGCGAACGGCATGATGGGAGTGAACGAGGTGCGATTATCCACGTTATTATCCGTGGCGGTCAGCAGCTTGCCGGTAGCATCGCGAACTTCAATATGCCAAGGATTTTCGAGAATCGTCACGGAACCCGCAGCGCTGGCATAACGGCACCCACCGTCAATTTTTGAGTATTGCCAAGATTCATCGGCCGGCACTTCACCTGCCAACATTAATTCCTCCTGTGCCGGGTGAAACTGGGGGCCGCTGGTCATGCGAATCCGAAAGGCGCGGGGCGAAACAAATGAAATCGAAAACGGCAGCGTGGGATTCGCCGCGTATTCGTTGGCCGGGAATTCATTGGGTTTGGCGGGCGTGACGGCGGCGACGTCGTGATTAAACGAATGCGAGGGAACCAACTGGGCGCGTTGATAAACGATCTGCCCGGACTTGGTCGCCGGATCGAAGCCGGCCAAGTGGTCGGCGAGGTAATAGTAATTTTCGAACGCATGAAAATCGGCGCTGATATCCACCGGCTCGTTCAGGAGAACGGGCGGCACGCTGGCGGCCGACAGAGAAGCCGCGGCAAACATTGCCACGAGTGTGGCAATATTTCTTTTCAAAATGATCATTTTTCCAATTATTCGTGGGTTCGGTCGTTATTAATGGGCTCGCTCATCTAAAAAACGAGCGATCCGGTGTTGAGTTCGACTAAAATAGGAGATTTGGACGTCTTTGTATTGCCCCGAGAATTAATGACAGGAAAATGATTGCATATGCTGCCCAAACACGTCCCACCAAATCGCCGATCCATTTGCCAGTCAAATATTTAGCCCGACCCAGCCCGTCCAGAATATCAATTTAGCTGAGAAAATGTTTGGAATGCGCATCCCCAACTCCGCTTACCTACAAAAAACGGACAGTAATACCGGTCTGGGAGATGAAAAATAGTTTTTTCATCTTTTTTAAATCCCTCTTTCATTATGGCTGGTCTATAGTACAAGACGTAAAAGTTAGCGTTAACCGTAAGAAACGATGGCAAAACAAGAATTAGTGCCCAACCAGGAAAAGTCCGTCTTCAGTTCACTCACGTTGGTACATGGCCGCCGGTTCCTGCCGATTAGCCTAGCGCTAGGAGGATGGCAGATGGCACATGGCGAAAATCAGCTTGATTACCGGTACGAGTATTACAAAGAAGACAACAGCCGGATGACGATCGAAACCCATTCGATCCATTTTGAGCAGCAGATCGTAGATTCGATTGTTGCGCGGGGAGATTTGACGTACGACGGAATTTCCGGAGCCACGCCGAACGGGATCACCGATCCCACCGGCAAACCGTATATCGCCAACTTGAAGGACATTCGCCGGGCAGAAAGCGTGGAAGTCGATGCCAAGCTGGGAAACCATACATTGAGGCCCGGATTTGCCCACAGCCTGGAATCGGACTATGAGTCCTACGGGGTTTCATTGGGCGATGCGATTGATTTTAACGAAAAGAACACGACGCTTCAGTATGGTGTGTCCCATAATTTTGATTCGGCACTTAGCAGCCCGGTGAATCCACCGCGGGTATGGAAGGAAAAACAATCGACGGAAGCCATCATTGGAATTTCCCAACTGCTTTCGCCGAAGACCATCTTCACGGCCGCCTTTACCTTTGGCAATGATTCGGGGTATTTGAGCGACCCATACCGGGTGGCGGCTTTTTACCCATTTGGCCCAGGATTTGTCGTTGCCGAGCCGGACAACCGCCCAAGCCACCGGAACAAGGAAGTACTTTTCACTTCGCTGACATACTTCGTGGCGCCGGCCCATGCCAGCATTGAGGGTTCGTACCGCTTCTTTCA
>Ga0302320_10019557_pt1 | contig 13572 bp, 11 predicted proteins | sample Bog_T0_3_FD_202130 | JGI IMG/M metagenome (GOLD analysis project Ga0302320, IMG submission 202130) | Peat permafrost microbial communities from Stordalen Mire near Abisko, Sweden - Bog_T0_3 | ecosystem: Environmental > Terrestrial > Soil > Wetlands > Peat | place: Sweden: Abisko, Stordalen Mire...
TTCCCTCACGTTCAAGTTTTGCCCAAAGCTTCATAGCCAACCCGCCAGTAACTTCGGGGTAAATGACTAACGCGGTTGCAGTGGCCTCAGAAATCTTCATCTGTGCAGTAACCGTGCGTATTCGCTCCGCATAGATCCCACTCTTTTCGAGTTCCGCTACTTTAGGATTGTGCATTCTCACAAAATTGTAAATGCGCTCCCGATTCCCATGAAGCCGCCTGACGACCGCCGCTCGCCACTCCCGAGCTTCAGGTTCAGATAAAGAAAGTTGCTCCATTATGTCGCTAATTGAATCTTCCTCTAAGTTGCTCTGCAAATTTGGCTTCATTGGGGCATCATTTACGGACGGCTCATTTTGTAGCCCGTCCTTCATGTTCTTGTCATTCTCAGTCAGGCTTAAAATGCTGTCAAGGCTGACCATTCCCCCTGACCATTCCCCCAGAAATTTCGTTCCGGCGCGCCAGAATACAGGTCACGCATTTGTCAAAACGGCATATTCTCATCCACCAGTAGACTGCCCTGCACATCGCATACGGTCAGCGGTCCCACATCCACATTGTCAGCCTCACCCGGTTGCGCCTCTCGCCAGCGCATTTCCGCAGCATCATCAAACGCCAAATCTGTGAATTTTGCCAGCAATGCCGCATCCACAGCATCCAGTTGCTTTTTTCCCTTTTCATCCAAATACGGATATGGATTTTCGGCTTAGTCATTTAGAATTTTTACGGCCACACCCTTTTCAAAATCACCCTTCCCAAATTTAAACGGAATTGGAATGCCGGCAATGATGTCGCCGATAAAATAGTGCCAGCGCGGCCCAAAGTAATCGGCATAGTCTCCGTAATCCGTGAAATTCAGCATCCGAGCAGCCATTTTCATGCGTGTCCGGTGAATCAAATTGCCGAGGTTCCAAACCGAACACGCCATCAGCAGTTCAAAAATAAACGACATCCTCGCGAAGGCAGTCTCATGTGTCCAATTTCGGCGGCTTCCGTGCTGGCCAAGCGAGGCATAGTACCCCCACCCCCATGGCCATAATTGAAAGAATCCGTATCCAGAGCGGCAACTGTACCGTGTAAACAGACGCGGTAGCAATGTTCGAGCCGGCAGAAAGCGTTTGGCTAGACACCAATGTTTCGGGAAAGAAATGAAACAAAATCAATAGCCACGGAATAGCGAATGAAGCCACCATGAGCGCCACCCCAATCCATCTGCGTGTCGAAGTTTTCATGCGCGTTCAGGACGCCCAGCCTGCCTTAAGCTGCATTCCGTACATATAACACCATGCACAGGCTGATTCTTTGCCGCAGTCGAAATCATGAAATTATCAAAGCAAACTTGGGAAATTCATTCAAGAATTATTACCGGAACAACATTTGGCGCTAAGTGAACGGCGAGCGATACGACGGACACCAAAACGGACACCGAACGGGTTAAAACGGATAGTGGCGGGTTAAGCCGAATTCTATTGAATAGTGAATGAATCCGGGCATAATTCACTCGCAATTGCGGTTGATTTAAGCCGATTCCGCCTCCATCAATGTCGAGTGTGTTCCTCTCGCGCCTTCCTAGGATGTTGGGCGTTGAATGTTGAATGTTTTCGGTTCCAGTGTTTGAACCCATTTCCCATTAACCCGCCCCGTCACTCCCCACCCCCAGCGGAGGCATCGGACAATCCAGCGTGTCGGCGATGGCCCGGAGCAGTTCCGCCTCGCTTTCCCGAATCACATTGTCCGCACCCACCACGCGGGCGCAGGCTTCGAGCAGGTTCTTCTTGATGATGGGCGCTGCCAGCGCCATGCGGTCGAGCGAGGCATTCAATTGTTCGATTCCACACTGGGCCACCGGCAACAACGCCAGTCCGGCGTCTTCCGCCGCCCGGATATACGGCGCACCCGCGTCAAAAGCTTTTTCAATTTCACCGGCATCTTCGCTGCCGACGTAGGCCAGCGCCGATAAAATCACCGCACAATCCGGCACCAAGGGCTTGAGCGTGTAATATTGAACCACCTGCTTGCGAACACCGTTGAATTCCGAATCGAGATGCCGCAGCACGATTTTTTGCACCACAAATTCAAACAGCTCCACCTCTCCGTCGCTGTCTATCAGCCATTGTAGCGCCTGCGAAAACTGGCTGTATTGGCCGGGAGTCAACTGGCGCAATGCCGGCAGCGCGAGATTCACCAGCGGCAACCGCGCATGAACCGCCGTTTGCGCCACATCAGGATAAATCGCGCCCACCTTTTCCACCACGGACGGCGGCACGCGCCCGGAGAATCCTGCCATCTGCGTGGCCCGCAGGGAATCGTCCCGGCTCAACAGCAGCGCATAAATCACCGCCGTGGCGTCCAGCGGTTCCCGCGCGGCGAGCTTGAGATTTTCCGGCAGCGCATTGCGCAGCTCTTCCGCGTATTTCAAGTGCAGCGGCGTGGGATTGCCGAGATTGGGCAGCACCGCGTGCGGCTTGATGACCGGCGGCAATTCACTTTCCGAAGCGAGGACTGCCCCGCCCACGACCGATCCAAAAATATTTTGCAGGGGCGGCGGCCCCGCGGGCCGTGAGGCTGGCCGGGACGCTTCCGCCCGGCGCGAATAATTAAATTCTTCCGGCGCACTGTCGTCAACTTGGCGAAACCTCCCATCCCAGGTTGGATCAATCGCCCGGATGCGCGCTTCCAGCGGAGGATGCGTGGCCGTCAGCTCAAACAGCGAACTCGAAAGTCCGTTCGCAAAAAATAGATGGCTCGCGTCCGAGGCGTGCGGCGAACCCATCAGCGAACCATAGCCCCCTATTTTCTGGAGCGCCCCGGAAAGTCCCGCGGGATTGCGCGTGAACTGCACCGACGAGGCGTCGGCCAGAAATTCCCGCTGGCGGCTGACGGCCGCCTGGATCAAGCGCCCAAAAAACACCCCAAGCGAACCCACGACCAGCAGCAGCAATCCCACCAGGGCCGGCGCGGCGAAGTTTTTCCCGCGGACCTGCATTAAAACCCGGCCAATCGTGGCAATGCAAAAAATCCCGAACAGGATGCCGATCAGCCGGAGGTTCAGCCGCATGTCGCCGTTCAAGATGTGGCTGAATTCATGGCCGATAACGCCTTGCAGTTCATCCCGGGTTAAACGGGTCATGCAGTTGCGGGTGACGGACACGGCGGCATCGCTGGGCGTGTGCCCGGCGGCGAAGGCGTTGATGCCGTCTTCTTCCTCCAGCACATAGACCTTCGGCATGGGGACGCCGGAGGCAATGGACATTTCCTCCACCACATTCAGCAGCTTGCGCTCATCGGGGTTGTTTGTGTTCGACGACACCAGCCGCCCGCCGAGCGATTCCGCGACCGCGCTGCCGCCTTCCGAGAGGGCCATCGTTTTGTAGGCGCTGCCGATAAAAATCACCGCGAGCGTGCCGAGGGTCACGCCCAGAAAAAGTTGCGGGTCCCAAAATACAAACTGCGGCTGATCCTCGTCATAACGGTGGTGACGGGAGGAAGCAAAAAGGCTCGCGAACGTCGCGACAAAATAAACCATCACGATGATCGAAATCACCGCCAGCGTGAAATAAACCACCAGCACCTTCGTCTTGTGCCGGGCCCTGGCCTGTTGCTCGAAGAAGTCCATGTGAATTTACGATTTTGGATTTACGATTTACGGGCGCGCTGACAGTTCATGGCGGTGCGTAAATCGTAAATCGTAAATTTTGCGAATCAGGTAAATTTGACCTTGGGCGCTTCCTTTTCCTCCGGCTTGTCCACGACGAACAATTCCGCGGGCGCAAAGTTGAACATCCCCGCAATGAGATTGCTCGGGAACACTTCCCGGTCGGTGTTATAGGTCATTACCGTGTCATTGTAAGCCTGCCGCGCGAAGGAGATTTTGTTCTCCGTGGAGGTCAGCTCCTCGGTGAGTTGCATCATGTTCTGGTTGGCCTTCAAGTCGGGATACTGTTCGCTCACCATCATCAACCGGCTCAGCGTCCCGCCGAGGCCGGCTTCCGCCGAGGTCAAACTCTTCATCGCGGTCGCGTCACCGGGATTGGCGGCGGCGGCCTTGGAAGCCACGTAGGCAATGTTGCGCGCCTCCGTCACGGCTTCCAGGGTGCCGCGCTCGTGCGCCATGTAGCCCTTGGCCGTCTCCACCAAATTGGGAATCAGGTCGTAGCGGCGTTTGAGTTGAACGTCAATTTGCGAATAGGCGTTCTTGTAGCGGTTGCGCATCGTGACGAGCTTGTTGTAAATGCCCACTACCATGGCCACCACGATGATGGCGATCACAACCAGCCCGGCCAAAACTGCTAATATAAAAAACATAGGGTTCCTTTGTTAAATGTCGTTAACAGTTTCCTCAATCTCCGCCTTCCGGCAATGATAAATTGCCGCTTATTTTGGAATCGGCTGCCTCCCGCAAATATCATTCCTCATCCTCATCGTCATCCTCATCCTCCTCCTCGCCCCTCACGGCTCCACATACACCGGCATTCCCACCCAGACAAGTTTCACCAAATACTCCGCGTCCCAGTTGGCCAGCCGGAAACAACCGTGCGATTCCGTGCGGCCGATTTGTTCCGGGCCGGGCGTGCCATGCATGCCGTAGCCTGGTTTGTCCAAACCGATCCATGCCACGCCCACGGGATTGTTCGGCCCCGGCGGCAGGACCAGCTTGTGCCCAATGGCCTGGGCCTCCGGCGAGTCCGTAAAAATCGCCGGGTCGAACGTGTAATTTGGATTCGGCGCAATGACCGCCACATGCAGTTCGCCCACGGGCCGTTTCTCAACCTTCGCGGCAATACTGCACGGAAAGTGCGCGAGCAAATTGCTCTCCGTGCCAAACGCTTCCAGGTATTTATCAGACAAATGAATAATCACAAATGCCGCCTTGTCGTCCGGCTCCGGATAAACCACATCCGGAATTTTCACGATGGTACCCGGCGCGACATTGTTCCAGTCCACGTCGGGATTTAGTTTTTCAATCAGCGACTGATACGCGTGCCCCCTTTCCGCAACCAGCTCCAAAATAGTTTCATAATCCAGCGCGGACTGCTGCGACTTGGCCAGCCAGGTCTTTCCCAACGGCTGCAGCCGCGCCAGGTCATTGCTCGTCACCACGTAATCCCTCAGTAAAGGCGTTTCCAGCTTCAGCACCGATTTCGTGTTGGTGTCAAGCACGCGGCTGGGAAACAATCCCTGCAACCGCTGAAACGTCGCCAGCGCAGCGCGGGTTTGCGAGCCGATGGCGCCGTCAATCGCCCCCGGCGAAATGGCGTGCTGTGCCAGCGCAACTTGCGCTTCAAACAAATTTTTCACCGGCCGGGGATATTCGGCCGTCACCGGCTCTGTTTCTGGCGGCGCGTTGGAGGTTGAAACCGCAGAGGAAACCGCGTCTGTGCTGACCACTGGCAATTCTGGCTGTCGTTGCACGAGCACCAGCGAAGGAATCACCTGGTGCGGCTCCGGCACCTTGGCCGGTTGCGCGGACGTTTCGCCCTTCCGGTTTGAACTTGCGGGCTGATGCTTTTCGTGCCACCACAACCAACCGGTCCCCCCCACAATCGCGGCCAGCAGCAGCACCGCAAGAAAATCACCACCGCGGCGACGGCGTTTGGCTGACTTTGCTTCCTGAACTGGCACGCGGCCATTTAGCCACAGTTAAACCTCCAACCCAAGTGGAATTAACCTGCCCTACCGCCCCAAACGCAACACCGCATCGCCAATGATCCGCGCCGTCTCATCATATCCCACTCGCGTTGTGTTGATGACAATGTGGTACAACAGCGCATCATTGATGTCCGCGTGGAAATACGTCTTCACATACCGCGTACGCGCCTGCTCCTCTTCCAGGCAGAACCGCCGCGCCTCGGCCGGTGTTTTATGGTCGTCGCGGCAGATGCGTTCAATCCGGTCTTCCAGCGGCGCCACCAGCCGCACATGCAGGACATTCGGCAGCTTCGCCGTAACGATGTTTCCCGCGCGGCCAATCAAGATCGCGCCTCCCAAACCCGCAAGTTGCAGCATCGTTTCGGCGGTCTGTTGGATCACCGTCTTGGTGGGCGGATGCACCCCAAAGATTTCCGCCAGCATGTCTTCCACGGAGGACACGCGGTCTTCCGGCAAAAACTTGGCCAGATACTGTGGCAGGTCATGGTCTGCCAGCACCTTGTCCATGAGTTCCCGGTCAAACACGGTCCACTTGATGCCCTCGTGCAGCGATTGCTGCTGCAAATAATTCGCCAGTTTGCCGGCAATAATTATTGCGCCGCAGCCCGCCTGCCGGGAAATCGTGACGCCGCGCCGCACCAGCGGCTCCCCATGGGCATGACCCGGCGCGGTGGTATGGCTGTTGATGAAGGAGAAACACCGGTCAAGACTTGCGTTCGTCATAATCACATCCTGGGCTGATGGTTTACCATACGCCCCAATGCCGCCCCATGGCAAGGGGCCCGCGAACGATTTGATGGCGGCTAATTTCGAACGTTAGCTTTGCTCACGCGTAAGCATTGTATTATAAGCAGTTCCAATTTGGTCCACCAGCGGCGAGGGGGCCACCGGAAAGCCGTCAAAAGACACCACCGGCACAATTCCCAGCGCGCTTTGCGTCACAAAAATACCCTCGGCGTTGCGCAGCATCTCCGGCTTGATCACGCGCTTGGTGGTCTCCAAGCCGAGCGCCTGGCAGATTTCCAGCACCACCGCCCGCGTGATGCCCGGCAGCACCCCGCGCCCCGTCGGCACCGTGCAAATCTTGTCGTGATACACCCAAAACAGGTTTCCTCCCGCCGTCTCCGCCACCTCCCCGTTCGTGTTTAACAACAAGGCTTCATCTGCTCCTTTGCTCTCCGCCTCCCCCCGCGCCAGCACGTTTAAAATCTTGCTGGTGGACTTGAATGCCGCCAGCGCGTCGCTCGCCGGAATCCGGAACGACGATGTGATCAGGCTCCATTGCACCGGCTCGTCGGCGGATTGCGGCGGCAGCGTGTGCAGCGTTAAGGCGAGCGTCGGCCGGTTGGCGCCATTGGCGGAATAACCCCGCGTTCCCGGCCCGCGCGTCAAGGTCACCCGCAGCACTCCGTCCGCCAGCCCGTTCTTCTCAATCAATTCCGTGGCAAACCTGTGGATTTCCTTCGGCGAAAACGGCGGCTTGATTTTGAGAAAATCCGCTCCGCGCGTCAGCCGTTCCAAATGTTGCGCCAGGCGGAAGGGCCGGCCCTGCGCCACCCGCGTGGTCTCAAACAAACCATCCCCCAGCAGAAAACCGCGGTCGTTCAATGACACAACTGCGTCTGCTTCAGGCAAAAAAATTCCGTTTAAAAAAACAACCATGAATTAACCCGTTCCTAATGGCCTGTTAAATACGCGAAGCCACCGCCCTTCGCGAGCAGAAAATTGTTACATTGTCGCCACGGGGTGCATCTGCAAAGTGTCCTTGGTGAAAACCTCAAAGCCTCGCGTAGGAAACGGAGCGCGAGTTGTCTCAACTCGCAGCGCTCCGCCGGACCTGGCGGTCTTGTGCTGATTAGGTCGTGTCTTCAAGTTGCAGAGCGCGGCCTGTGTCCACAAGACCAGCCGCCGCACTCCCGATTATTCGGCAAGACGCTTCGCGACCAAGGCGCGACTTTCTTCGCGCCAGCCTCTTGGAGTGCGTCCAGCCCTCCGGCGCTTTTTCTCCAACCGCGAACCCACAGACATGCTTCCAAATTGAATCAGCCGCGCTCCGTGCGCAATTCGAAAACACGTCATAACACCATCCTCCAAAAATCCAGTCTCTTGCCGCTTGGCGTGGCCACGCCTTCCCGCTAAATTTCCCGCATGATCAGACACGGCATTCTCAACCCTCACATCCTTTCGCTGCTCGCCCGCATTCGCCATACCAACACCCTGGTCATCGCCGACCGGGGCTTTCCGTTCTGGCCCTTGATTGAAACCGTGGACGTTTCCGTGGTGGACGATCTGCCGACCGTGCTGCAACTCATCGTCGCCGTCCGTGCCAATCACCATTTCACGCAAGCCTTCCAGGCGGAGGAATTTCTCAAGCACAACCCGCCCGCCGTGCGCCAGAAATTCGCCGCCGCCTTGAAAGGTGTGCCAACCGCGTTTGAGCCCCATATAGAATTCAAAAAACGTGTTCCGCACGCCATCGGCCTCATCCGCACCGGCGATACCGCGCCGTACGCCAACACAATTTTAATCTCCGGCTGACCATCCGCAATTCAACACAACTAACTTCATGAAACACCCTTTTCGCGTCGGACTTTTTGGCATCGGCCTGGACACCTACTGGCCGCAATTCAAGGGCCTCAAGCAGCGGCTGGAACGCCATGTCCGCGTCGTCGAAAAAAAGCTGGCGCGGCCCGGCATCGAGGTCGTCAACCTCGGCCTTATTGATAATCCCGTGAAGGCGCTGGCCGCCGGCCACCAGTTTCGCGCCGCCGATGTGGACGTGATTTTTCTCCACGTCACCACCTATGCGCTTTCCTCCACGATCCTGCCCGTCGTGCAGCGCGCCAAAGTGCCTGTCATCATCTTGAACCTCGCGCCCGCGCCGGCGATTGATTATGCGCGCTTTAATAAATTGGGCGACCGTACCGCCATGACCGGCGACTGGCTGGCGTATTGCTCCGCCTGCCCTGTGCCCGAAATCGCCAATGTCTTCCATCGCGCCGGAATTGATTTTCATCAGGTCACCGGCATGTTGCACGACGATCCGCCATGCTGGCAGGAAGTGGACGCCTGGCTCGCGGCCGCGCAGGTCGCCCACACCATGGCCCACAATCGTCTCGGTCTGATGGGCCATTATTATGGCGGCATGCTGGACATCTACTCGGACACCACCCTGCAATGCGCCGCCTTCGGCGGCCACATGGAAATCGTGGAAGTGGACGAGCTGGCCGCATTCCGCCGCACCGTGACTGCCGCGCAAATCAAGGAACGCTCGGCCCGCTTCAAAAAAGTCTTTGACGTCCAAAACGACTGCCCCCCGGCTGAACTCGCGCGCGCCGCCAAAACCTCCGTGGCCCTTGACCGCCTCGTGCGCGAACACGACCTGGGCTCGCTGGCCTATTATTACATGGGCACCGGCCAGCCGGATAATGAGGACGCCCTCAGTTCCATCATCCTCGGCAATTCCTTGCTCACCGCCCGCGGCATTCCCGTGGCTGGCGAATACGAGGTCAAAAATGTCCAGGCCATGAAGATCATGGACACCTTCGGCGTCGGCGGCTCGTTCACCGAATACTACGCCATGGATTTTACGGATGACGTCGTGCTCATGGGCCACGACGGACCTGGCCACATCAAAATTGCCCAGGGCAAAACCAAGGTGCGTCCGCTCCAGGTCTTTCACGGCAAGGTTGGCCGGGGACTCTCGGTCGAAATGTCCGTAAAACACGGACCCGTAACCCTCCTCTCCGTCGTCGAAACCAACCTTGGCAAAATCAAACTCCTCGTGGCCCAGGCCGAGTCCGTACCCGGTCCCATTCTCGAAATCGGCAACACCAACAGCCGTTACCGGTTCCCCGTCGGCGCGCGGAAATTTGTGAACGACTGGAACGCTCAAGGTCCCGCCCACCACTGTGCCGTCGGCGTGGGCCACATCGCGGACAAGATTGACAAACTCGGCAAGCTCCTCCGCCTCGAAGTCGCCCGCGTATGCTAAGAACTCGCGCCTCGAACCGATGAAGCTTGGTACATTAAGCGCTGGCCAATCGTCAGGACGCGGGAACAAGTTCCCCCCTCCCCGGGGGAGGGTCGGTTGCGAGGCCGACGTTCGGCTGAAGGCGAGCGTTACATTATTTATTACCACATGTTAAGAGGAGCAGCTTCGTCATCAGTCCAAACCTCGAACCGCTCTCAATTTGACATCCGTCCCCGCGTGCCGCTTACTCATGGCATGAGCCTGAGCGAATACATCCTGCTCGCCGCCGGTTCGCTGTTTGTCATCGTTGACCCGCTGGCCACCGCGCCCGCGTTTCTGGCCATGACGCCCAACGACACGCCCCAGCAGCGCCTGCGCACCGCCAAGGTCGCCTCCTGCACCCTGGCCGCGGTGTTGCTGATTTTTGCCGCCGCGGGCACCGCCATCTTCAGAATCTTCGGCATCACCATGCCCGCGTTTCAAATTGCCGCCAGCATCGTGCTCCTCATCATCTCCTTGGACATGCTGCGCGTGCAGCGTTCGCGCGTGCAGGAAACGCGTGAGGAAAAGCAGGCCGGCACCGAGAAAAATGAAATCGCCATCACGCCCCTCGCCATCCCCATGCTCGCCGGCCCCGGCGCAATTTCCACCACCCTCGTGCTTCAGAATGAGGCGCGAACCATTCCGCAGCACATCGCGCTCTGCGCCTGCATCATTGCCGTGGCGCTGGCCACGTATCTGATTTTCCGGCTGGTCGTGCGCGGCGCGCGCTGGTTGAATCCGATCATCATGAGCATTGCCATTCGTGTCATGGGCCTGTTGCTGGCCGCCATTGCCATCCAATTCATGCTCAACGCCATCATGCAATTCCGCGCCGAATGGAACGCCGCCCCCTGAGCCGTTTTCAACCTTGGGGGGGACCGCACGCGCCCCGCGTGCCGTTTTCCGCGCCCCGCGGAAAACTTCGGCCGTACGAAACGCCCCCAAACGACCAAAACGCGCTGCCCGCAATTAAAGTCTCCCCTTTCCCCAACCCGAATCTCACCCGACCCCTCCAATTGTTTCCGCCTTACCGCTTTCCGCCTTCCGCTTTGACTGGAAATGCCTTGCGGCTGGACCGGTGCCGGCGCCTGCGCAAACCGAAAGACGTGCCAGGCATGTCCTCTCCTTGGGGAGAGCAAACAGGTGAGGGAGAACAACAATCCAACTTCATTTTTACCTCCGAGATTTTAGTCCGTTTAAGCCCGTGACTCCGCTGACCGTGGGTGACTTCGCGGCCGTTTGGAAACGAGTGCGCGCCAAATTCACGTCCGGGTGAGCCGAAGCCCGGAAATGGAAAATACCATTAGTCAGCTCCGACGACTTTTCTTATCTAAGGGCCATTCAGGACTGACACTTGCAAAAGAAGAGTTGGCTGGCATCAACGGGGGAATTGGCGTCGGCGTGATCCCGGTTTCGCTGGGGACCAGTTTCTGGTCCGCATTCTTTACCCTCAATGCCTGGTTAATGAGGTGTTACAAAATCAAGGTGAGCGGACAATGAAATAACGTTGCTGATCACCGGTTGTCGGTTGCGACGTGAAACGAAACAGGTCGGAGGAAACATTCGTGGCCGAACCAAGCACTGTCCAATTGGCCAAAGGCAACGAGATATCGGTGGTGGACAACACGGTGAAGGAGGCACTCGGATTGTTAGTGAAGGAGAATTGGATGGCACCGCTGCCAAGTGCTTGAACACTGCTCAAAGTTGGTGGCGTACCGATTAAGCCCTGAATGATTGAAATTGTCTGACCTAGCAGACTGATGTGCGCCTTGCGGGCAGGCCCCGAATTAGCGGCATAAGAAAAACCGACCACTCCATTGGTGACGCCCGTGATGGTCAGCCATGATTGATCACTAGTCGGTGCGAATGGGGTAAGTAGATTGATTGTGGCGGGCAAGACTGTTGGCAACTGATCGCTGCCGGCAGCCGGACCTTCCAGCGTGCCAGTTGGATCCACGAAAGCGTATGGCAGTTCTTTGACCGCATTATTATAGGTATCGGTGAAGTATACGTTGCCTGCGCCGTTGACGCTCACGCCAAAAGGGTTGTTCAGGCCCGAGGAAACCAAAGTGACAATTTTGTTGTTCGCCGCCATCCACTCTTTAATAAGGCTGTGTACAGTATCAGCGATATAAACGTTGCCTGAACCATCCACGGCTACACCATAGAGCTGGCCCAACCCCGTGGATGCCAAGGTGGTAACGTTGGTGCTGCCTGGCGTCCACTTGTCCACCGCGTTGTGAAAAGTATCGGCGATATAAACATTACCTGCTGCGTCAACTGCCACGCCATAAGGATCATCGATGCCCGAGGCGGCCAGCGAAGTCACGTTACTGTTCGCGGACATCCACTCCTTGACCGCATTCTGAAAGGGGCTGGCAATATAGACATTGTCGCTGCCGTCCACTGCCAGGCCAGCCGGATCCGATAAACCGGATGAAACCAAAGTAATCAAGTTGCTGTTTGCGGCGATCCATTCTACGATGGTGCTTTGCGCGGTGTTCTCGCTGTAAATATTCCCAGCAGTGTCTACCGCCACACCAAAGGGGCCGTTAATCCCCGTGGAGACCAAGGTAGCGACGCTGTTGTTGGCTGCATTCCATTCCTTGATTGCGTTATGCTCGTAATCAGCAATGTAAACGTTTCCTGAGTTGTCCACGCCGATGCCGTAGGGAAGGCTCAATCCGGTGGAGACAAGCGTTCCAACCGTTTCAGCCAAAACATAGGTTGAACCAGCCTGTGTTATTGTAAGCGTCTGGTCCGCTATGGTGAGTGTGCCGGATCGTGTTCCGCCCAGATTTGCGTCAACACTGAAAACTATATTCGTGCTGCCTTCGCCACTTTGAAACGGGCCACCAACGTGCAGCCAAGTCGCGTTTGCAGAGGACGCCCAAGCACCGGTTTCAGGAGAAACCGCTAGCACGACGCTGTTGCTTCCAGCGGATGGACTCACCAAAATCGCGGATGTGCCCAAAGAGTAGGTGGTGGTTTGTGCCGTCAAATCGCCGAATAATAAGAAGCCCAGAAGAACCGTAAGTGTATATTTCATATTCGAGTCGGGATTTCCCAATTGGTTTCTGACCTGCAACCAGCGGCGTGGGCGTTTTTCGCCTCGCCGGACTTGTGGCTCGCGACAACCTGCATCATTTCGATGAACTCAAGCGTAGATCCGCCGTCCGCTCCCGCCATCTTTTTAGGCGACGTCATCGTGACTTCTTTGTTTTGTCTCTTTGTTTTGTCTCTTGGTAAAACTCCAGTTTTCTGCAACTCTCCGAAAATCAAACGCTGCCTCCTTTGAAGGTCGCGAATCTTGTCACCCAACTGGAGCGCGTTCACACGCAGCGTCGTCTTATCCTTCGGCAACGCTTCCTGGGTCAGCGTCAACACGATGACAGCGCGACCTAATGCTAACCGAAGCTGCTTCAGCCCTTCGGTGACAACTTCCAGCCTGTCGCTCTCTGTTTTCTTGACTTTTTGTGGTGCCATAAAATGTGTGATATGCGTTGCGGCCTAACTTTTATTCAACGACAGGTGGTTTGTGGATTTAATGTGTTCATTTGTCCAAGTTCAAAAGTTCTGACCTTTTCAAATTCGACATAAATTGACCCAACATTTCAACGCCGAGTGAACCACTACCCTCAATTCTTGACAAGCGATTTTTAGGCCCTTGGATTCATGTGTTTCTCCGCTCCCCGCACCCAAGCCCCGGTTTTGAAAAGGGGTCAAAATAAAGTCTGGACTATTTTTCAAGCTGTTCGTCGGTTTTCCTCCAACGGCATAACTTGGCATTTAGGCTCTTCCAAGCGGCGGTTTGAAGCCCGCCGGGGAGCGCACGCGCCCCGCGTGCGGTTTTACGCGCCTCGCGGAAAACTTCGCCCGCAAGAGACGTACCCAAACGTCCCTCACGCA
>Ga0302320_10019560_pt1 | contig 13571 bp, 9 predicted proteins | sample Bog_T0_3_FD_202130 | JGI IMG/M metagenome (GOLD analysis project Ga0302320, IMG submission 202130) | Peat permafrost microbial communities from Stordalen Mire near Abisko, Sweden - Bog_T0_3 | ecosystem: Environmental > Terrestrial > Soil > Wetlands > Peat | place: Sweden: Abisko, Stordalen Mire...
AGCCGATCCCCACCGTCTCAAGCAGGTGCTGCTCAACCTCCTCGCCAACGCGATCAAGTACAACCGCGAGGGAGGCGAGGTGCGGATCGCCTGCGAGCTCGCCGGCCCGACGCTGAGGCTCTGCGTCAGTGACACCGGTCACGGTCTTTCGGCGGAGGAGCTCGCCGACGTGTTCGCGCCCTTCGAACGGCTCGGTGCCGAGCGTGGCGATGTCGAAGGATCGGGGCTGGGCTTGTCGCTCTCTCAGGACCTGATGGGGCTGATGGGCGGAACACTCACGGCGGAGAGCGAACGGGGAGTCGGGTCGACGTTCACGGCGACCCTTGAGCTCGCCGAGGAAGCGGAGTCGTCAGGTCGTGTCATTCGACTCGGCGGGACCGCCGAGGCCGAGGTCGAGGCCGACGCCGTTGCGCCGGCGGTTCGGATCCTCCAGATAGAGGACAACCTGGTCAACATCAAGCTGGTCGAGCGTGTGCTCGATCGCAGGCCTGAGATGGCGGTCGAAGCGACGATGCTGGGACGGCTCGGCATCGAGCTGGCGCGCCACCATCCGCCGGACGTCATCGTCCTGGATCTGGGCCTTCCCGACATGTCCGGGGAGCAGGTGATGGACGCGCTCAAGGGCGATGCGCGCACCGAGCGGATCCCGGTGATCGTCCTCACCGGCGATCTCCGTGCCGACCGTGGATCGCGCCTGGTCGAGCTTGGCGCCGTCTGCGTTCTCACGCATCCACTCGATGCTCACAGCTTCCTCGCCGCGCTGGACGAGGTCGTCCGGGCCGCAGCCCTGGTGCCGAGATGACCGGCGAGCTCGACGTCGCCGCCCCCGTGCACAGCGCGCTCGCCGGCATGCGAATCGTCGTCGTGGACGACGAGCCGGCGAACGCGGTGCTGCTGTGCGGATTGCTGAAGCGCTGGCAGTTCACGAACGTCGTTGCGATCACGGACCCCACCGAGGTGGTGAGTGCGTTCGAAGAACTCGTCCCCGACCTCCTGATGCTCGACGTCAACATGCCGGTGCTGGACGGGTTTGAGGTGATGCGCCTGCTCGCCCGCTGGATGGCGGGCAGTACACCGGTACCGGTACTCGTCCTCACGGCCGACGTCACTGAGGCCACCAAGCACGAGGCGTTGAGGCTTGGGGCGCGCGATTTTCTCACCAAGCCGTTTGGCCCCGAGGAGGTCAGGCTGCGCGTCTCGAACCTGCTGGAGATGCGCCAGCTTCAGTTGCGACTGAAAACCCAGAACGACAACCTCGAAGAGCGAGTGCATAGGCGCACTCATCAACTCGAGTTGTCTCGCCTGGACCTCGTCCATCGTCTCGCCCTCGCCGCCGAATACCGAGACGACGATACCCACCAGCACGCCCAGCGGATCGGCCGCACCGCGGCGCTCCTGGCCGCCGGCTTGGGACTGTCCACCCGCGCGGTCGAGCGCATCCGCCTGGCGGCTCCGCTGCACGACATCGGTAAGCTCGCGATCCCCGACGCCATCCTTCTCAAGCCGGGCAAACTCAACGCGGAGGAGTTCACGGTCATCAAGACCCACACGTTGATCGGAGCACGAATCCTCGGCGGCAGCCGGAGCGGGCTCCTGCGCGCCGCCGCGGAGATCGCGGTTTCACACCACGAGCACTGGGACGGCGGCGGCTACCCGAGCGCGGTCGCCGGTGACGCGATTCCGCTGGCCGGGCGACTCGTGGCGGTCGCGGACGTATTCGACGCGCTCGTGCACCGGCGACCCTACAAGCAACCCTGGCCAGTCGAAGAGGCGACGGCTGAGATCCTGAGCCAGAGCGGCCGGCACTTCGACCCCGCCGTCGTTGAGCTGTTCGCGGGCCTTGATCACCACGCGCTCGTGGCGCCAGACCACGAGTACCGACAGCCGGCAAGCGCGCATCGCGAATCGCGTTGACGCCGGCAACCCGGCTCGGCGGCTCCGGTTGGGCGCGAGGACCAGGCCGTCCGGCGAGCGCTCCGCAGCGTCGGCTCGCGTGAGCGCCGCCGCCGGGAGACGCCCCACGCCGAGCAGGCTGGCTCGCGAAACCCTGTCGAAACCTGCTCCACAAAGGCGTAGGATCGACCCACGGTGCCCGGTCGCTCCACTGCGCCAGCTGCGCCAACGAACGCGCGCGGCGAGCCGGGTGCTGTTCGATACGCACGCGTGCTCGAGGAAGATCCCGGCCTCGGCGACGGCCTTGACAGCGGCGAACTCGCCACCGCGAACGAGTTTGCACGCGTCGCGGTTACCGAGCTTGGGGCTGGCGTGTGGGAGCCGGGGTCGTGGGCCGCATCGGTGCGCGGCGGCTACGGCCTGCTTCTGCTCGACGGGTTGCTGATGCGGCGCGTGAGGATCGGTGATCGCGTCGGCGTCGAGTTACTCTCAACGGGAGATTTGCTGCGACCCTGGCAGCGCGAGGATGCCGTCTCTTCGGTCCCGCGCCAACTGGGCTGGCAGGTCCTCGAACCGTGCCGTCTCGCCGTCCTCGACCTCGAGTTCGCGCGCCGGATCAGCGCCTTCCCCCAGATCCCTGCGGCGCTGATCGCTCGGGCAACCGGCAGGTCGCGGCACTTCGCCGTCAACATGGCGATCGTGCAGCAGCCGCGAGTCGAGACGCGCCTGCACATGCTCCTCTGGCACCTCGCCGACCGCTGGGGCACGGTCGGGCCTGGCGGAGTCCTGCTGCCGGTCAAGCTGACCCAGTCGGTCCTCGCCGCGCTCGTGGCGGCGCAACGTCCAACGGTCAGTGCCGCGCTCCGGACACTTGCACAAGACGGCCGAGTTACCCGTACAAGCCGAGGCTGGCTCCTCCACGGTGCACCGCCGGGCGAGCTGCAGTCCGCCGTCTGACAGCCACCGCAGCGGGCAGCAATCAGCCGCGCGACATGTGGCCCCGCGAGACGGAGCGGGCGAGATACGCAGGCGGGAGCGCCCCGGCGGTCAGCCTCGGAACGTGGTGTCGGAATTCTGACCTTCGCCGGCCTCAATGACCACGTGCCAGGGGCCGATAACCGAGCACATGTTGAAGCGGGCACCTCACGCGCAGTTCGCCGACGGCGAGGACGGCTTCACGCTGATCGAGCTGCTTGTGGTGATCCTGATCATCGGCATTCTCGCCGCGATCGCGATCCCGTCGTTCCTCAACCAGAAGACCAAGGCGACAGATGCCGCGGCGAAGGAACTCGCGCACACCGCACAGGTCGCGATCGAGACATGTGCGACCGACACTGACGGCATCTACAACGTCGCCTCGTGCGACACCCCGACGGCACTACAGGCGTACGAGGCCACGATCGCTCTGACCTCCTCCGGCGGCAACGCCTACCTGTACCAGGTGACGACGCCCACCACAGGTGGCTACACCGTGACGACGATCTCGACCAGCGGTGACCGCTTCAGCATCACCCGCGCGGCGGCCGGTGCGCTCTCCCGCAGCTGCCTCGGGCCAGGCGGCGCGGCCGTGGCAGCCGGAACAGTCGTCGGCGGCTGCGTCGGTGGCAGCTGGTAAGACGTCGGGCGAGAGCGCCTGTGGCGCGCGTCGCTGCGGATCTCCATGAGAACGCCGCGAGTCCCCGGTCGGACGAGTGGCGACGGGGCATCAGGAAACCCCGCTCTGGCCTCTAGAGGCGACGGCCGGAATCGAACCGGCGTGGACGGCTTTGCAGGCCGCTGCGTAGCCACTCCGCCACGTCGCCAGCGCGCTCAAGCGTATCTCGGCGGCGCGCGGACCGCCGAGCCAGCGACGTCGGCGACCGCGCTTCGCGCCTCGCGGCGAGCGCGTTGGATCGTCTAGGCTTTCTCGCTCCCAGGGCGATTAGCTCAGCTGGGAGAGCGCCGCCTCGACAAGGCGGAGGTCACTGGTTCGAGCCCAGTATCGCCCATCGCGCCGGTCGTTCGATGAGGCTGGCGTCGTTGAGGTTCCGGCCCGAGCCGGCCCTCTCGCCGCACCGAGCGCGCTCCGCTTCCACGACTCCGGCATGGGGGCTTTATTCACGGGCGGGGCGCTGGCGCGCCGGTATCATGCCGGGTCAGGTCCGAACGGACTTCGGCGCAGATGAGGTTCACGATGCATCCGGCTCGCGGCACCATGATGGCAACCGAGACGGCGCCTGCGAGGCGTGTCGCTGCCGCACGCGCCTCGGCCCCGCGCCGTCATCGCGCGGTCCGCCTTGCGCTGGCGGTGGCAAGCGCGGGAGCGCTGGTGGGGCTGGCGCTCACCCTCTCCGCAGGCTCGACACCTGGCCACCCGGCCCTCGCCGCCAGCCCGGCCTTCGTCGCCCAGGCGGCCGCGGCCCACCTGCCGCCCTCGGTCGGCCCGGTGGCCCTCGCGACAAAGCCAAAGGTGACGCGGCACGTTCGCACGCCGAGCATCGACCTCTTCACGGCCACGCCCGCGAAACTGCCGGCGGCCGGCGGCGCGGTCCATCTCTTCGCAATGGTGCAGCGCGCCAGCACCTGCACGTTCAGTTCCACGAAGCCGCTGAGCTCGCTTCCGCTGACCCGCAGCTGCGCGTCAGGCAGCGTCTCGATCTCGTTGACGCTGCCGCAGAACACGACCTCCTCCGCTCGAACCTTCCACTTCCAGGTGGCCGCGCGCGGCCCGCACGGCCCAAGCAGCGCGGGTCCTGTGGCGGTCGTCGAGGCGGCGCCGAAGCAGGCGGTTGCGCCTACGCGCATCACGCTCGAGCCGGCCGACACGAGTGTGACCGCCGGCTCGAGCGCGACCTTCACCGCGGCCGCGGCGGGGTCCGCGATCACCGTCCAGTGGCAGCTTTCGAGCGACGGTGGAACTACCTGGAGCCCGATTGGCGGCGCGGACGCTCCCAGCTACTCATTCACGACGGCGCTCGCCGAGAACGGCCACCGCTACCGCGCGGTGTTCACGAGCCATGGGCGATCGACGAGCACGCGCGCCGCCACGCTGACGGTCACGGCTCCGGTGGTCGTCGCTCCGCCCGCCTCGCCGCAGGCGGTCGCCCAGTCCGTCACGCCGACCGCGACGGCGGCCGCCGACTCGGCGCCGCAGATCACGCAGCAGCCGGAGGACCAGGGTCAGGTCGTCGGATCGTCGGTCACGTTCACGGCTCTGGCGAGCGGCACTCCCACCCCCACGGTGCAGTGGCAGGTCTCGACGGACGGCGGGAACACGTGGGCGCCGGTCTCTGGCGCCACCTCGACGAGCTACACGGTCGCCTCCGTCACCCTGCTGCAGAGCGCGTGGGAGTACGAAGCGGTCTTCACGAACAGCTCCGGCTCGCAGACAACCGAACCGGCCACACTGACCGTCTCGAATGGCGACGTTTCGCCCCAGGTGACGACGCAGCCGTCGAGCGTGACAGCCACAGCGGGATCGATCGTGACCTTTACGGCCGCGGCCTCGGGTGTCCCGACGCCGAGCGTGCAATGGATGATCTACGCAGATGGCAGCTGGACGCAGGCACCGTGCCAGGCGACTGATGCGTGCTCGTTCACCGCCGACGCCAGCCACAACGGGGACTACCTCGAAGCTGTCTTCAGCAACGGCGTCGGCAGTCCCGTGACGAGCAACCTCGCGATCCTGACGGTGAACGCCGCCGACAGCAAGCCGGTCATCCAGACACAGCCCTACGGGCTGAACCTGGCGTCGGGCAACACGGCCAGTTTCACCGCGACCGCGTCGGGGATCCCGGCCCCCACGGTGCAGTGGCAGGTATCGGGCAACGATGGCGCGACCTGGATCAACGCGCCGGGCCAGTCGGCGACGTCGGACACCTATTCGTTCACCGCGTCGACCGGCGAGAGCGGTTACGAATATCAGGCGGTGTTCACAAACTCGGTGGGCTCGGCGACGAGCGTGGCGGCCAGCCTAACGGTTGCGCCATTGGCACCCCAGGTGACGACGCAGCCCGTCAGCGAGGTCGTGACTTCGGGGTCATCGGCGACCTTCTCGGCTGCGGCCTCCGGCGATCCGACGCCGAGCGTCCAGTGGCAGGTGAACACGAACAACGGCCAGGGGTGGGGCAACATCGCTGAGGCCACCTCGCCGAGCTACACGATCAACGACGTGACCTCCGCCGAGAGCGGCTACCTGTACCAGGCCGTGTTCACGAATGTGGCGGGCTCGGTCACGACCGACGCGGTGAGTTTGACGATTGGCGCCGCGACCGCTGCCACCTACAACTGGTCCGGCTACGTGGCCACCGGCGCCGACGGGCAGTTCACCGCCGTGTCCGGCAGCTGGGTGGTCCCCGCCGCGTCCTGCACCGGCAGCGGCGACACCTACTCCTCCGACTGGGTGGGGATCGACGGCTACCCCGGCACCGACGGCACGGTCGAGCAGGACGGCACGGACTCGGACTGTGCCGGCGGCACGCCGACGTATTACGCGTGGTATGAGATGTACCCGGCGGGGACGATGGAGTTGCCGAGCGGACACCCCGTCTCGGCCGGCGACGAGATGAGCGCATCGGTCACCGTGTCCGGCACGCAGTGGATGCTCACGGTCGTCGACTCGGGCTCAAAGCACTCGTGGTCCTTTACGGAGCCGGTCACGCAGAGCGGACTCCAGGAGGCCTCGGTCGAATGGGTCGCGGAGCGCCCGACCGTCAACGGCCAGTACGCCGTGCTGACCAACTTCGGCTCGGTGACCTTCACCGGGGCGTCCGCGACGCTCGGCGGGCAGGGCGGAACGATCGCGTCGGTTGGCGGTGGGCCGATCGAGATGGTCAACTCTTCGGACACCCACGTGCTCGCCTCTCCGGGCGCGCTCGGCGGCTCGGGGAACTCCTTCACCGACACCTGGATCGCGGCCAGCTGATCGCAAGATTTGTTGCAGCGCTCAAGTTGTCCGTCGCGCTGCAAAAACGCCGCCCGAGCAGCCGTTGATGAGTTGAGTGAGCGCGGGGCGGCAGCTTCTTGCCGCAGCGCTGGGTGGGCCTGCGTCGTCTGACAGGCCGCTCGTGGAGGGCAGAGCACTCAGGCCCGGACGGCGAACGGAAAGGACTCAAAGTGCGGGAACGACTTAACGGAATCGGTGGCGAGGACGGCTACACGCTGCTGGAGGTGCTGGTCGTTGTGCTGATCATCGGCATTCTTGCGACGATCGCCCTGCCGTCGTTCCTCAACCAGACCTCGAAGGCCGCCGGCGCCTCCGCGGAGGAGCTCGCGCACACCGCGCAGATCGCCGCCGAGACCTACGCGACGGACCACAACGGCAGCTACGTCGGTCTGACGGCCGCGGCGCTGAGCGCCTACGAAGCCACGATCCAGACGACCTCCGCCGGCGGCAACGCCTGGCTTTCGAACGTGACCAACGTGACGGCCAACAGCTACACGGTCACGACGACACCGGCCACCGGGAACGGGACCTTCAGCATCAATCGCACGGGCGGGCTCGTCACCAGGACGTGTACGCCGGTCGGCCTCACGCAGGGCGGCTGCGTCAACGGAAGCTGGTAGTCGCGCTCCCGCGAACGCCGCACCGCCGCCCGCAGAGCATCATCGGCAGCAACCACCGGACGCGTCGCGGGCCTTGCTCGGCCCGCGCGCGTCTGGCGCCTTCGCGGCTAGAGCGGCGCGAGGACGAAGATCTCGACCGCCAGGTCGGGGGCGATGTTGTTGTTGCTCATGAACGCCACGACCTCGCGTTTGGTGAGCTCGGCGACCAGCGCGATCGCGTCGTCGGCCAGCGTCGCCTGCATCGCCCGGCGACCGCGGAGCACCACCTTGGACCTGCCCGCGTCGGCAAGGTGCTGCTCGGCCTTCGTCAGCGTGTCGCCAAGCACGCATACGACGACGTTCTCATCGATCGTGGTCCGCGCCCGAACGGGGCCGCGGCCGGTGTAATGGTGCATCAACGAAACGATCCCGTTGGAGATCGCCGCCGCGAGCACTCCGTGACCTGTGGTTGCGTCGCTCGCCGCCGGCATATGGATGGGCCTTTCTGCCGCTCTCACAAATCCAGGGCCGCGCGCAGGGGAGAGTCGGCAGACAAACCGAACGGACGACAACGTCAAGCGTAGCGCGTTTGAAACGGATCAATTGCGGTATGCCCCGGCGCTGCCGGGTCGCCCGGCGAAGCGCGTGCGCGAAACGCGTCGCGCGGCGCCCTATGCGGATGCGGCCAGATCGATCACGGCGGCGCCCTCGAAGCGCCCGTGGCGCAGGTCTTCGAGCGCCTGTGGTGCATCGTCGAGGCCGTAGGGGGTGACGTTCGTGCGGATCGGTGTGCGTGCCGCCAGCTCGAAGAAGTCGCGGGCGTCCGCGCGTGTCAGGTTCGCCACGGAGCGCACGACGCGCTCTCCCCACAGCAGCTCGTAGCGAAACGTCGGGATATCCGACATGTGGATGCCCGCGCAGACGATGATCCCGCCCTTGCCGACGGCGGCCAGAGCGGCAGGAACCAGCTCGCCGGCCGCGGCGAAGATGATCGCGCAGTCGAGTTCCTCCGGCGGACGGTCGAGCGACCCGCCTGCCCATCCGGCGCCGATCTCAATGGCGAACTGCTGGGTGTAGTGTCACCGGGCCGTGTGAATGCGAACACCGTCCTCCCTTCGGCACGCGCCACCTGGGCGACGATGTGCGCGGAGGCGCCGAAGCCGTAGAGCCCGATCCGCCGGCCGTCGCCGGCGAGCCGAAGCGCGCGGAAGCCGATCAGGCCGGCGCACAGCAGCGGCGCCACCTCGACGTCGCCGTATGCGTCCGGCAGCGCGAAGCAGAACCGTCGGTCCACCACGGCGAGCTCGGCAAACCCCCCGTCGATGTCGCGGCCGGTGAAACGGGCGAAGTCGCACAGATTCTCCCGGCCGCTGACGCAGTAGCGACATTCGCCACAGGTCCAGCCCAGCCACGGCACTCCGACCCGCGCGCCCTCGGCGAGCGGCCCGTCCTCGTCGAGAGCGTCGCCGGCCGCCACCACGGTGCCGACGATCTGGTGACCCGGGACGACCGGCGGCCGCGGGATCGTCACCTCGCCGTCGAGCAGGTGAAGGTCCGTTCGGCACACGCCGCACGCGCTGACCGCTATCAGCAGCTGTCCGGGCGAGGGGGTGGGCCGCGCAAGCTCGACTCGCTCGATACGCCCGGGCTCGATGATCTGAACCGCGCGCACCGGATCAGCCGACCGGCAGCGCGTCGAGGTGCTCGCGGTCGTGAAGCTGGGATTTGCGGCGAGACAGGCCGCCGGCCAGCCACGTGCTGACACCGAGCAGGGCGAGCGCACCGACCGGGCAGGCCAGCCAGGGCAGGCCGTCGGGATGCGCCAGCGGGTAGAGCACGCGCACGCCGCCGCCGGCCGCGTCGAACAGCAGGTGCGAGAGGTTCACGGCGAACACGGCCCACGCCGCGAGCCGGCTCCGAGTCAGGACCGCCGTCAACAGCGCGAGCAGGACGATGAAGCCGAGCGAGTGCGTGGCCGGGCGTCCGGAGAGGGTCTCGATGGTGTGCAGGTTGAGGCTGCCGGCGGCGATGAAGTGGTCTGCGTCGAGCGCCGAGCCGCCGACGAACGCGAGCAGCACGTAGCGAACGCGGTGATCGCTGCGCCAGACGATCGGCGCGACGACGAACACGCCCAGCACGCCGTGGACCAGCACCGCCCAGACGGCTGACAGGAACGGGTGGTTCGCGTCCGAGAGAAACGGCCAAGCGCCGTAGGGGCTCACGCCCGATGCAGCGCCGACGCGCGCGCCGACTTGGTCTTGTGCGCCGGCGCGGGAAGCTTGCGTGTCAGCTCGAGCGTGCTGACGATCGTGGTCGCCGAGGCGTGGCCGGCGGCCACGGTGACGGTCAATTGGACGCTCAGCGCCTGCGAATGCGCGAGCGTGGCAAGCGCGCCGGCGGTCGGGTTGATCACCAGCGTGCTGACGGTCTTCTTGTTGAGCTTGAAGGACAGTTTCGCCAGCAACGCGCCGCTGGACTTGGCCGAGCCGGTCGCCATGAAGTGCAGCGACAGCGTGCCGTGGCAGGTGGTGGAGTGACACTGGAACTCTGCGTTGATGTGGTGGCCGCTCAGCAGTGCCACGGCCGGAATGGCCAGCGGCAGGGCCGGGCAGCCGCCGCTGCCGCTGCACGCGCCCGTCGCCCCGGGCGGAGCCTGGTTGGGCGAGCCGCCGCCCGAGCCGGAGACGCCGCCGCTCCCGGGTGCGCCCACGCTCAGCGAGGTGCTCGCTCCGACCGACGTGGAGTCGACCGCGGAGCCGGAATCAGCCACGTAGACGGCGAAGGACGGGCCGCCGGCGCCGCCTCCGCCGCCGCCGCCTCCGCCGCCGGAGCCGCCCTGGCCACCAAGTCCGCCGGCGCCGAGCAGCGGGACGCCCGCGGTGCCGCCTGCGCCGCCGCTGCCGCCCGCGCCGCCGCTGCCGCCGGCCCCGCCGTTGCCGCCGTTGCCGCCGTTGCCCGCAGCGATCGAGCTGCCAAGTTGCGCCGTGACCGTTGAGGACCCGTCAAGGAACAGACCGAAGGATCCGCCGCCGCCGCCACCACCGGTGCCACCGGTGCCGCCGGTGCCGCCGCCGCCGCCACCACCACCGCCGTTGCCAGATCCGTAGGCGGCTGCGCCCGGCTCGAGTTGCTCATTTCCGCCACCGCCACCGCCACCGCCACCGCCCGCGCCGGGACCGCCGGTGGCTCCGGCAGATCCGTTGCCCGCCGTCCACCCCGGGCCCGCGGGTGACGAGGTCGATCCGGGCGCACCGGGCGTTCCCGGATCGCCGCCGGATCCGTCGGCGCCGTTGTTCCCCGAATGGCCGTTGCCGGTTGGGTTGGATGCGCCCGCTGAGCCGCCGCCGCCGCCGGAGACGCCGTTGCCGCCATTGGATCCGGACGCGCCGGCGGAGGAGCCGAGCGGGCCTGTCCTGCGGGTGGTCAGCTTCCTGGTCCGCTGCGTGGCCTGCTTCTTGGAGCCTTGCGTGGCCGTCGGCGAGCCGCTGTTGCCGCTGCCACCGACGCCCCCGTTGCCCGCTGAGGCGCCGCCACCGCTGGCACCGGTGCCGGCAGCGCCCCCGGCCGGGTCGATCGGTGCGCAGTGGGCCGCCGAGGCCAGGCACGCGGCGACGACCTGCGCCGGCGTCTCGCCCGATCCGCCGCTTGACCCGCCGCTACCGGCCGTCCCGTTCGAGCCGCTCGAGCCGGACGACCCCGACGTTCCGTTGCCGGCGTGTACGCCGACGTCGTTGAGCGTGAGACTCGATCCGTTGAGCGCCAATATTCCGTAGGTCGACGAGGAGGCGGCGCTCGAGGACTGACCGATCAGGTTGAGCTCCTGGAGCGTGACGCCGGTCGCGCCGTTGGCGACGACCGCCGCCGGCGATCCGGAGATCGTGGTTGGCGTGCTCGGGCTGAGCGTGCGAGTCCAGTTGGTCGGAGCGTAGCCGCCGTAGATGCCGATCCCGTCGTCCCGGGAGGTCAACGACAGGCCACCGCCGTAGCTGCCCTGCGCGATCCGCAGCTGGTTGTAGGTTCCGCCAGAGCTCGCGATGATCGCCAGCCCGCGCTGTGGCGTCGCGACCGGTTGCGCCTGTGTACCCGGGTTGCTGTCGTTGCCCTGAGGCGACACGTACACCGGGTTGCCGTTCCCGGGCAGCGCGGGGCTGCCGTCGCCGGGCACCGCCAGGGCGAACGCGGCATTGTCGGTCTCACTTGCGTTGAATGCGATGTCGCCGCCCGGGTCGAGCACGCACGGGCTCGTGATGCCGGTGCAGGTGCCGCCCGACCAGCCGAGCAGCGAATACCCGGTGTTGGGGAACGCGGTGAGCGTGACGACGTCGTACACGCCCGCGTCGCAGTAGCTGCCGGAGGTGCTGCAGAAGGACGCCTTCGGGTCGCTGACCGTTGCCGCTCCGCCGGCGCCCGAGGTCGCCGCCACCGTCACCTCAGTTCCAGGGTCGAAATCGGCGGTGTCCGTTTCGGCCTGCGTCGCCTCGAACGCGCACGTCCTGGCGCCGGTGAAGCTGGTGCAGCTGCCTCCCGCTGCCCAGCTGGCGAAGTGGTACCCGCTCGAGGGGTACGCGGCAATGACGATGTCGTCCTGGTAGGAGACGGTGCAGGTCACCGACGCGCTCAACGCCGTGCCGGGGCAGGTCGCCGCGGAGTTGTTGTCGTACAGCGTGACCGCGCCCTCGCCCGCCGGACTGGTGGTCGCCGTGATCGTGAACGAGTTGGGGCCGAACGTGGCGGTGTCGGTCTCGGGAGCGTCCGCAGTGACGGTGCATGTGGTGCTGGTGGCAGGCGTGCATGTGCCGCCGGTCCACTTGATCAGGTGATAGTTGGCATCGGGGGTCGCGGTCAGCACGACGTGGTCGCCGTAGTCGGCCGTGCAGCCGACGATTGTGGTCGAAGCCCCAGGGCTGCACGAGGAGGAGTTGCTGTCACTTATCGAGACGGTGCCGTCCGTTCCCTCGCCGGTGGCCACCGCGGCGTCGATCTCCTCGGTGTCGATGATGAAGTTGGCGGCGTCGGTCTCGTTGCGGGCGGCGCTGAAGGTGCAGGCGGCATCGAGCCCATCGCAGCCGTACGGTGCCACGCCGCTCCAGTGGCCAAAGCTCCACCCGGTGGCGGGCGTCGCCGTGAACTGCATCTGGTCCCCCGTGCTCGGGGTGCAGATGTCGTCCGTGCAGTCGCCCGGGTTCGTCACGTCGGCCGCGATCACCGCGCCGTTCCCGGCGGCGACGGCGGCGTCGACTTTGTAGGCGACGTCGAAGTTGGCGGTCTCTGCATCGGCGGCCGTGATGTCGCTGAGAGCACAGACAGGGTCCGGGTTGCCCGTCGTCGCCGTCGGACATTGACCCCCGGACCAGCCGCCGAAGTTGTAGCCGCTGCCAGCGGCGGCGGTGAACGTGATGGTGTCGCCGTAGTCGGCTGTGCAGGTCGCGACACCCGAGACGACGGAGCAGCTTCCTCCGCCGGTGTCCATGCCGGTCACGCTCCCGTCGGCGGTCGGGTTCGGAGTCGCCGTCACGGTGTAGGTGTTGATCGTGAAGGCGACGACGACCGAGTAGCCGGCCGTGACGGGGTTGATCGTGCAGGTGTTGGAGGTCTGGTTGCCTTCAGCAGAGCAGGTTGCGCCGCTCCACGAGGTGACGTGGTAGCCGGTGGCGGGCGTGGCGGTGAACTCGACGCTGCCGCCGTAGTTGACGGTGCAACTGGTGCCGGAGCAGCTGCCGCCGTTAACGCTTGTCTCGGCGACCGTTCCATCACCGCTGGCCGGGCTGGTCGTGGCGGCGATGGTGTAGGTGTTGATCGTGAAGTTGGCTTGGTCGGTCTCGTTCTGTGACGCCTGGAACGTGCACGGGTTCGCGGTGTTCGTGCAGCTGCCGGTGCCGCTGCCGCCGCTGCCGCTGTTGGTCCAGGTGCCGACGCTGTAGCCGGTGTTCGGCGTCGGTGTGATCTTGATGTGGTCGCCGAAGTCGACGTTGGTGCATGTGTCGGCGGAGCAATCACCCGGGTGGTCGCTGTCGCTGATCGCGACCGACCCGTTGGACCCCGCCGACGCCGAGATCGTGTAGGTGTTGATCGTGAAGTTGGCTTGGTCGGTCTCGTTCTGTGACGCCTGGAACGTGCACGGGTTCGCGGTGTTCGTGCAGCTGCCGGTGCCGCTG